>Ga0209382_10012273_pt1 | contig 10591 bp, 7 predicted proteins | sample SoiMetdeltSBSDD5_FD_187599 | JGI IMG/M metagenome (GOLD analysis project Ga0209382, IMG submission 187599) | Bulk soil microbial communities from a Populus tree surrounding site in Tennessee, USA - Soil MetaG P. deltoides SBSDD5 (SPAdes) (version 2) | ecosystem: Environmental > Terrestrial >...
GCCCGGCACCTACACCATGTGCGTGATTGAGTCGCCGACTGCTTACGTTCCGCTCCAGTCGTGTCACAACGTGAACCTGACTTGGGACATGGGGATCGGGATCGATGTCCTCTTCAAGTATCAGCCCTGGACCTGGAGCTCCTCCGAGTCGCCGTGATCGGATCCAGCGAATCACCAAGGAGGGGCCGGCGATGCCGGCCCCTCCTTGCATCGTGTCCATGCCCGCCGGCTACCAGACCTTCGGGACCAGGCGATACGGCACGCGGCGTGTGTACTCACCGTATCCCGGCAACTCACGCCGGAGAAATCGTTCCTCCATTCCGAGCCGCATCATCATGATCGCGGTCGGCACGACGGCGAATAGCGCCGCGGCGGACGACTCCAACCACAGACCAAGGCCGACGAGCACCAACGGAGTTCCGGCGTAAAACGGGTGGCGAACGATCCCGTAGACACCGGTGTCCACTACCGCGTGATGGCGCTCACGCTGCACGCGAACCACGACGGCGGCGAACGCATTCGCTCGAAGCGCGAGCGCCTTGATCACCCAACCCAGGGTAAAGAGCACAATTCCGAGGATCGACAGCACGGGCAGCGGCCGAGGAAGCAGGTGCCAGCGGAAGACATCGAGTGCCGCGAGAGCCGGAAGTGCGAGGAATCCCGTGCTTACGACTGCGACCAGGAGAAGCCTGTCGGTCCACGGTTGACCGCCGTGAATCGGGAGTCTGGCACGCTCGCGAAGCAGCTCGGGATTGACGCGATAGACGGCGACTGCCGTGATGCTCCTGACGACAACCAGGACGGCCAGCAGCACCCAGGCGCGCCACCAGTCGAGCGTCCCGGCTAATGCGAACAGGACGATCGCGGTCAGTGCTCCGTCGGCGATGACTCGGAGAATGACGTTGAGCATCCAGATGTAACTGGGTCACGCACTGAGGACGTCACGAAGCCGTTGTGGTCAGAGCCCCTTGAACTCTCTACTGGCGGCCGGTCAGAACAACATCACAGCCGAGACCCTTGAAACGGCCGGATACGGTCGATGGCGCGAGGAAGCCTGCCGTACCAGAATCCGGTCGTTTCCGGATTTCCCGTCACAATCGTCGTTCCCACCGGGCGGTAGGCGAAGCTCGAACTAAAACGCCGCTACTTTCCCCCGGCCTTGGCGAATCGCCGGATCAGCGCCTTCGCGGCATCCGTGGACGCCGCGGTGGCGCGTTCACCGCCCGCGTTGGCGAATACGGCGACGCCCAGATCGCGCGTCGGTTGGATGATCGTGATCGCGTAGAAGGTACCAGCGCTTCCCACGTGCACGCTTGCCGGCACGCTGTCGAAGTCCTGTAACCCCCAGCCGAGTCCGAACCGGTCGGGCGGCGAGACGGGCGACGTGTGCAGGTGTTTGACGGTCGCGGCCTTGAGCAGCGGTGTATCGCGGCCCTGTAGGCCGCGCAGGTTGACCTGGAGGAAGCGCGCGTAGTCCTCGAGTGAGAGCTCCACCGAACCGGCTGGCCAGATGATCGGTGGAAGTCGTTCGTCAGGGTCGCGCGGATCGACAGGTTCGGTCCCGCGGCGCGTCTCGTGGTGACCCCACGGCTGATTCACGTCCGGCGAATCGGACCAGGCAAATGATCCGGCGACTCCAAGGGGCTTGAAGACGCGCTCGCGCACGAGCGACTCCCAGCTCTCACCCGCGATGCGTTCGGCGACCGCGCCGGCGATCGTGTAGGTGCCGTTCGAGTACACTCCTTTCCCCACCGGCCCCGCGGGTTTGCCGCGCAATACCCAGGCGGTGAATTGGGCACGCCGCTGGGTTGGATTTCCGGAAAGCCGTGGAATGCTCCTGAAGTCCTTGGCGTCGGTGTCGTCAAACGGCGAGATCCCGGCGTGATGCGACAGCACGAGATCGATGGTGACCGGGCGAAATGCCGCCGAGATCGAGTCTCGCCACTCGGGGAAGACATCCCCGAGTGTCGTCGTCCATGCCAGCTTGCCTTCCTCGACGAGGGTCGCAAGCACCGCGGCTGTAATCGCTTTCGTGTTGGATCCAAGCTGGAACCGGTCTCGTTCCTCGACCGGTGCCGGCGCGTCGGAGCGGCGCACACCGGCGATGCCGAGCGCGAGCACCGTGTCGGCGCGAAAGACGATCGCCCCCATCGCCGGGATGTTGCGCTGGCGCCGGACGGAATCGATCCATGCATCGAGCGATCCGGCGGCAAACCGCGGAACCGCCTCGGCTGCCCGCGATACTTCCACACCGCGCATGTCAGTCGCGCTCGGCGCCGCATCGGACTCGAGGCCGACCGCCGTGAGCGCCGACAACCCGAGGTAGATCGCGTGTTTCGCCTGCACGGAAATCATGCGTCCTCTCGTTCGGTCGGTCGCATCCAGAATAATCCGGGTTCTGCACACCGCCAGCGCTCTCCTCCCGCCGCGCCGAGGCAGCAACATCTATCGGAGCGAGGCACACGGTGCCATGTTCGGGAGTGCCAAGCTGGTGCCCGGTCTCGAGACGAAGGCGGTTGACGTCGGCCTAACGTGCGCGAGCCGGGCTCAATGAGGTACGCAGCAATGTCGCTTCGCTATTCGCTCTCCTCGGCGGCCATTGCGCTCGCGTTGCTCGTCGGCTGCACCGGGCCGACGGACCCCGTCGACCAGGCCGTGGAGCAGCCGGAGTCGCAGCCCAGCCCTCCGGCGTCTCCACCGCCCGCAGGCCCAGGGGCGCCGACTACTGAGAACATCTACATTGCCAACGCGGATGGGTCTGGCGCCGTGTTCGTCACACCCGGCCGTTGGCCGAGCTGGTCGCCCGACGGTCGTCGCCTCGCCATTCAACGAGAAGCGTTCGTTCACGTCGTGAACGCCGACGGCTCCGGCGACCGTCGGGTCGCCGTGGGCCAATGGCCCGCGTGGTCGCCTGACGGTGGAATGATCGCGTACACGAGCGATGAGGGGATCAGCGTGATGAGCGCCGACGGCTCGGCCGCGAGGACACTCATTCGCCATGATTTTCGCGACGACACCTACAATCCCTGGGACATGGGTGTCGGAAAACCCGTTTGGTCGCCGGACGGGACGCGCATTGCCTTTGAGCATCTCGGCGATGCCGACATTCAGCCTGCGCAGATCTACGTCATCAAGTCGGACGGCTCCGAGCCACGTCGGGCGACGCAACCACGAAACACGTACCGGTTCGCGGAGTCCGATCCGGCGTGGTCGCCGGATGGGACGCAGATCGCGCATTGGAGCTACGGCTACGGGATCGCGAGGGTGGATAGCCGCCGAAGCGTCGAGCCCGTCACTGTGTTCTGGGATTTCCCCGCGGTGGCGTACGGAGCGAGGCCAGCCTGGTCACCCGATGGTCGTAGGATCGCGTTCACGCGGACGACCGCGGGCCAGGCGCGGGCGATCTGGGTCACGTCCGAGGGTGGGGGGAACCTGACGCTGCTGATTCAGAATGCGTTCGAGGCCGCCTGGTCGCCGGATGGTGCCCGGATCGCGTTCGTCAGCACACGGGGTGGATAAGCGTTTCAAGGGGTCGGGCGGCTGGGGAGGGAAAATGGGCCGCGCGCGTTCGTCTATTCATCACCGAGCATTGGTTCCCCAATCGAGGTGGTGGACCATGACCACTTGGGATGTGCAGTTGTCGGACTTCATTGACGGGGTGTACCGGCGCGCGCCGGTCACGCCATGAGGTACACCGGGCGGGACCGCCAATGCACGGCTCAATGCGGACGCCTACGACGTCGTATGGTCGCCGGACCGAGCTCGAATCGCGTTCCTGAATACCCGGACGCGGTAAGGAGACATTACGGTGACAACCCTCCATCAAGGCCAGCGAGCAGCGGTTGCCCTCCTGGTGATGCTTGGCGCAGCCTGTAGCGACAGCCCAACGATCCCAGCTCCAGGCTCGATTCGCGCATCGGTGATGACGTTAGGCGGCGACATCGACGTCGACGGATATCTGTTCGTCGTGGATACGGGTGCGGCGGCGACACGGCAGCCCATTTTCCCAAGCGGCACCGCAACGCGCAGTGAGGCCAGCGCAGGGACACACACCGTTGCCCTCGAGCAGGTCGCCGAGAACTGTACCGTGGCCGCCCCGAACCCGCGCGTGGTGACGGTGATGCCCGGCCAGACGACCAACGTCAACTTCGAGGTGAACTGCGTTGCGACGGGCATCGCGATCACGACACGCACGGCGGGAGTCGACGGTCCTAACGCCTACGACGTGGTACTGAACGGTAGGAACGCAGCCGCCATTGGCTCCAATGATTCGGTGGTCGTAGGTCGGCTGCAGCCTGGTACCCACACCATTGCCCTGAGTGTCGCCAGTAACTGCACCGTTGCAGGGACCAGTCCAGTCACGGTCGAAGTCCTGCCACGGACCACGACGCGGGTGCTGTTCCAGGTCACCTGCGTCTCTCCGCCGCGGCCGGAAAGAATCGCGTTCGTGTTGGATCTCCCCGCGGGCAACCTGACGGAATGGTGGATCGGGGTGGTGAACCCGGACGGCATGGATGGCACGAACCTCGTCGCGGGACATTCCCCGATGTGGTCACCTAACGGGACCAGGCTCGTGTTCTCGACGACGTACTGCGACGAATACTACTTCTTCTACTACGACGACCCCTGCACCGGCGGTCTCCATCTGATCGATCCCGAGACCCGGAACATCACCACGCTGCCCGCGGCGTCCGATGGACTGAGCCCGGCGTGGGCGCCGACAGGCGACAGGATCGCGTTCCGGCGCTGCTGCGAGCTCGGCTTCGAGAGTACTCGCCTGCACGTCCTCACGCTCTCCGGAGGAGCGGCGGTGGACGTCGCCGTCCCCGGGGTACGGGGGATTCGCGACCTCGCGTGGTCTCTCGACGGGCAGCGCATCGCGTTCGCGTGCATGGTCGTACCACCCCAGTGGGACCTGTGCCTCGTCGACACGGACGGAGGCAATCTCGTTCGCATGACCAACGACGCCGTTAGCGATTTCGCGCCGGCGTGGAGCCCGGACGGCAGTCGCATCGCGTTCTCCAGGTCTGACGGCGCTAACCAGCAGATCGCCATCATGACGGTTGGCGACGGCGCCGTCAGGGTGCTCACCACCGGTCGTAAACCAGCGTGGTCGCGTGACGGAAAGACTCTGGTGTTTGCCGACTTCGGCGGTCTCTACACCATTGCCGTCGGCGGGTCCGACCGCGCACGCCTAACGAACGGAGCGCACGATGCACCGGTGTGGCGGCCGTAGTGCGGCGCTCGGCGCAGCGCTCGCCGCGAGCGGCTGCGTCGGCAGCGACAGTCTCGAGCCGGCGTGCCTCGAGCCCGTCGTCGCACGGAGCACCGTGACGGCCAATCCGACGAACGTGCTGAGCGCGTTCGTCGCGGCGGACCTGCGCCTCGCCGACAGCATGGTAGTGCGGTTCGGGGTAAACGCCGAGTTGGAGAACGCCACGCCGGCGTTCTCCTCCACCGGCGACTCGACAGTCGCCCTCGTACTCGGGCTTCACCCCGCTACGGCGTACCGTGCGCACGTGGTGGCGTTCAACCACTGTGGGGCGACAACCGGCGAGATGCTGTCGTTTGCAACGGGCGTTCTGCCGGCCGACCTGCCTGCCTATACCGCAGCCGGCTCCGCCCCGTCGCCCGGGTATGTCGTGTTCGGCGCGGGCAGCTACGGGCTCGCCATCGACAACACCGGCCGCGTCGTCTGGTACTATCGATTCCCCAACGGCCCCGGGCTCAACTTTCAGGCGCAGCCGAATGGCCGTTATGCAGCCCGCCCGCCTACGTCGAGCAGCATCGCGAGCTGGGTGGAGATCGACCCCGCAGGCACCATCACCCGAACGTTAGGATGTGCGCGTGGTTTTCCGCCGCGCATGCACGATCTCCTCGTGGAGCGCGATGGCTCGTACTGGCTTCTCTGTGACGAGGTGCGGACGCTGGACTTGTCCGCGCAGGGAGAGTCGCCGCAGACACGCGTGCTCGGTCAGAGCGTCCAGCGGCGAAGCCCGGCCGCAGACGTCCTGTTCGAGTGGAGCTCGTTCGATTATCTCGAGGTCGACCTGAGCGTCCTCGACCCGGCGGATCGGAACGCACCTGTCGTCAACTGGACGCATGCAAACGCGCTCGATCTCGACAGCGAGCGCAATCTTCTCATCTCGTTTCGCAACCTGAGCGAGGTGACGAAGGTCGACACTCGGACGGGTGCGGTCATGTGGCGCATGGGCGGCGCGCATAACGAGTTCACGTTCGAGAATGGTGACGTGCCCGCGTTCGCACGTCAGCACGGGGTGCGTGCACTTGGAGGCGGGCGTCTCCTGCTACTCGACAACCTGGGCAACCCGCTCGGCAGCCGTGCCGAGCGCTACGAGGTCGACGGCGGACGCCGCACGGCGCGACTGATCGGCTCCTACGCGTCGGCGGCGGGACTCATCGCGCAGGTGGGCGGCACCACCCAGGCGCTCGCCGACGGTCACACCCTCGTGTCATTCGGCAACGCCGGCGGCGTCGAGGAGTATGACGCGGCCGGCACCGTCGTGTGGAAGCTCATGGGAAACCCGGGGTACATCTTCCGCGCCCAACGGATTCGCTCGCTGTATCAACCGGGCGTGGGCGATCCGAGGTGATGCTCAGGAGCATCGTTCGGGAGCGCATTCACGCGACCATTGCCGAGTAACCGGAGCGCATAGCGTTGGCCCTCACCGAGGCGCTCGACCTCGAGCGCCAGCGCTTCCATCGAGGTGTGCAGCGCCTGTACGTCGGCGGCCAGCCGCGCCAGGCGGTCGGCCCCGATCGCCGCGTCCGCTCGGGCCACTCGGGCGGAACGGTAACGGAGCCAGGCGGTGAACGCACCCAGGGACACGGCGCAGCCCGAAACGATCGCGGCGACCGCAACGATAGTGACGTCCATTTGTGCCCTCCGGAAATGAGGTCACGTCGGTTATTCTCGCCCGCACCCTCCATACGGCAACCCTCCGACGTGGGTGTCAGGGTGTGGCAACGCTCTTCGCACGCACCTCTTCGGCTGGACAGGCGGGGCGGTCGGCTTCACAATCCGTGATGGTCCTGACCGCGCACTACTTCGCTCACTCCTGACGCGTGTCGGCGCTCGGCTACCTCCGGTATACGGATTCAACTGATCAGCCGGATCAAGGCGGATCGCTCCGTGGGCGGGAGAGACGATCTCGCAACGAGCAGGAAAACTGAGGGGAACAGCCGCTCGGGACGCTTACGACTCGCAACCATCGATTCACGACTCTCCAAGCTTCCCGAGCGGCTGTTCCCCCTCATTCCTCACTCGTTGGGTGAGGAGGCGTCCCGTCCACGAAACGATCCGCCAGGATCCGGCGCATCCGCCGAATCCGTATATCCTGACTCCGATGCCGCCCGGTCTCGGCAGTGACCCGGCACCGTGAAAAGCGTCCCGAGGTTCCCCTGCGAAATGGGAAGATCGGATCAGCCATCCAGCGGCGGTGATCGGAACCCCGGCAGGATCCGAGCGCGCTCGAGTGCACGCGCGATGTCCAGCAATCGTAGCTCGGACCAGCGCGGGCCGATGATCTGAATACCGATGGGTAGTCCCTCGTTGTCGGCACCGGCTGGGACGACGAGCGAAGGAAGCCCCGTGAGGTTGCAGAATACCAGCGCCTCGCCAAGCGCCCAGTAGTTCACCGGTGTGCCATCGACCTCGATCGGCGCGCCGGTCTCGCGATGGGTGAACGCGGTCGACATCGCGGCCGGAAGGATGAGAGCGTCGACGCGCTCGAAAAACCGGTCCAACGTCGCGGCAAAGCGATCGCGCCGTGCGAGTGCGTCGAGATACCAGGCCAGCGAGCGCTGCTCGTCCCGCAGCGTGGCGCCCGGATCGAAGATGCCCGTAATCGCCATCACCACATCGATGAAGAGCGACCGGAGCAAGTCCCAGTCGACATCCGGCAGTTCGTCGTCGATCTTGACGCCCGCATCGGCGGCGGCCGCCGACACGGCCTCGACCCGTTGGCGGATGCTGCGCGCGACGGTCATCCCCGGCAGCGCCGGTGCGGCGACCACCCGCAAGCCTTCGAGCTCGACTCGGCCTCGGCGCGTCGGCGCGAGCGGTACCGGTGGGGCGTCGACGTCGAGTCCGTCGGGACCAGCTACGAGACGCAGCGCGATCTCGAGGTCGCGGAGGTCGCGGGCCATCGGACCTAACGCGAGCATGATGCGAACGGATTGGGGCCCGTCTCCTGGAGGGCGGAAGAAGCCGGTAATCGGTACGCGGTGCTCCGTCGTCTTGAGCCCATAGACGCCGCAGAAGTGCGCCGGCAATCGCAGCGAACCGGCGAGGTCCGACCCGATCTCGAGCGGCGTCATGCCTGCCGCGACGGCGGCAGCTGCGCCTCCGCTCGACCCACCCGCGGTACGGGCGGGATCCCACGGGTTGTTCGTGCGGCCGAAGATCGGATTCGCGCTCTGGTAGTCGGCCAGCATCGGCGGCACGTTCGTGTGGCCGATGATGATCGCGCCCGCCGCCCGCAGCCGCGCGGCCACGGCACTGTCCTCCGTGGCGACACGATCGAATTGCGAGTTGCCAATGGTCGTGCGCAGCCCGGCGACGTCGAGGCCATCCTTCAAGGTCATCGGGACGCCGTGGAGCGGGCCGCGGATCTTTCCTCGCCGAAACGCCGCATCGGCCGCCTTCGCCGCTTTCCGCGCGCCATCGACATCGAGCGAGACGACGGCGTTCAGCGTGCCGTTATGCCGAGCAATGCGCTCGAGGTGTGCTTCGAGCACCTCGACGGCGCGCAGCTCACCGCGCCGGAGCCGCTGCGCCAGCACGTGCGTTGGCTGATCGCACAGATTCACCGGTCGCGTCTCGCGACCGGCGCGATTTGCTGCTTTGCCGCGTCGGCTCGCCACGCTCACCCTTGGCCGAACCGGGCGAGGAGCTGGTCGAAACGCGGGTCGGCGCGAAGGGGATCGAAGCCGGGCCACACACGCAGATACTGGATGGTCACCTCCCGCCCCGCCGGCATCGCGAACAAGAGCTCCAACAGTTCGAACGCCGCGTCGAGCTCTCCCGCTCGGGCGAAGACCTCGACCGCCACACCCATGAATGCGCTGGCGGCCGGATGACCCGGCGGTGCAAGCTCCATCGCGCGACGCGCATCACGCACGGCGTCATCCGTGCGGCCTAACGATGCGTGCACCAGCCCCAGGACGACGCGAATACTGCCATCGTTCGGCCGTTTTGCCGCGCTATCGACCAGCATGGCACGTGCGGCCTCGTAATACGAACGTGCCTTCGCTCGCTCACCGAGCGCCTCATAGCACTGTGCTCGCATGAGCGCGGCCGGCTGATACACGAGGCCATCGCGGCTCAGCGCACTCCCCGAGGCGTCGAGCATGGCGAGCGCGTCGGCGTATCGACGCTGGACCCGCAATACCGTGTAGCGTGCCCACGTGGTCATCCCGGCGGGATCCCAATTCGCGGGAACCCTCTCGAGCACCGCCGCCAGCGTGTCCGGCGTCCCCTTCCACCGCAGGTAGGTGTGGCCCTTGATCACCCGGATCATATGGTCGCTGGGCGCGAGCTCGGAGGCCCGGTCGAACGCACGCATCGCGTCCTCGTCACGGCGGAGCCGGAGATACGTGAGCGCCGCCCGCCATGGCGCGGTTGGGTCGCGAGGATCCAGCCGCATGGCCCGCTCGTAGGCGGCAATCGCCTCGTCCCAACGACCCAAAAACAGAAAGGCGGTCGCGAGACTCACGTGCAACCCCGCATTGTTCGGGGAATCATCGAGCGCCGCCTCGAGCTCGGCGATCGCCTTTCCGATGTCGCGCCCATTTGCGCCCCAGTAACTCGCGAGGGCATGATGGGCCTCGGACAGCTTGGGCTCGAGTCGCAAGGCGGACTCCGCCTCGAGGCGCGCCTGCTCGCGGCGTGCCTGCGTGGTGTCGTACGTCCCCGCCGCGTTCATGAGCGCAATCGCGAGCCTCCCGCGGGCCACGGCAAAGGAGGGATCGGCGTCCCGTGCCTGCGTGTAGAGCGACACCGCTGTCCGGATGCTCTCGGTTGGGGTGTTCCCCGTGAGTTCACGCGACGCGCTCCTGAGCTCGACTTCCCGGCCGCGTAAGTACCGCTCGTACGCCCGCGCACTCGTGGTGAGTGGCCGGTCCAGACGTGCCGCCTCGGCATCCGTCGTGCGCAAGCGAAGCGCCGCGACGATCGCGCGTGCCGCGTCGCGTTGCACAGCGGCGAGCTCACTGGCCGCCCGGTCGTAGCGTTCCCCCCAGAGTCGTTTGTTGGACCTCGCATCGATGAGTCGGAGATCCACCTGCATGCGTTCGTGCTGGCGCTCCACGGTGCCCGTCACGATCGCCGACGCATCCAGCGCCGCAGCGATCTCCGCCGAGGCCACTGCCTTCCCGCGGTGGGCGGGCATCGATGCAGGGCTGGGAACGATCAGGCCTTGAAGACGCGAAAGCTCCGTGCGGATCGCATCGCTCATGCCGACCGCGATGTGGCTGACATCCTTGCCAGCGGTCAGATCGTCGAACGGCAGCACCGCGACCGTCCGCGGTACCGACAACGAGCTGGCGTTCCGCGAGACAAGCCACGCAC
>Ga0209382_10012276_pt1 | contig 10591 bp, 9 predicted proteins | sample SoiMetdeltSBSDD5_FD_187599 | JGI IMG/M metagenome (GOLD analysis project Ga0209382, IMG submission 187599) | Bulk soil microbial communities from a Populus tree surrounding site in Tennessee, USA - Soil MetaG P. deltoides SBSDD5 (SPAdes) (version 2) | ecosystem: Environmental > Terrestrial >...
CGAAGCGAAGAATACCATTCAGGTGCCGGGAGTATTTACACCATTGAATGGCACCTCCGGGAATCCCTCCCCTCCCGGCGTAACGAGGAGGAACCCCAATGATTCATGAGAAGACCGGACGGTTTTCTGAGGAAAAGCACGGAAGAGCCCTGGCCGGCACCGCGACGACTCAAAAGTCCAAGGACACATGGCGGAACGAGCTCACCCCCGAGCAATTCCATGTCACCCGCGAGGCGGGAACGGAAGCGGCTTACAGCGGGGCGTACTGGAACACCAAAACCCCGGGGGTTTATGCGTGCGCGTGTTGCGGCCAACCCCTCTTTCGTTCCGAGGAGAAGTTCGACTCGGGCACCGGATGGCCGAGCTTCTGGAAACCCATCTCGAAAAACACTGTCATCATGCGTGGAGACCGGAGTTGGGGGATGGATCGTACGGAAGTGATCTGTAGCCGCTGCGAAGCGCACCTGGGTCACGTGTTTCCGGATGGACCTCGGCCGACCGGACTGCGTTTCTGCATCAACTCTGCCGCCTTGTGCCTCGAGCCTCGGTCCAACTAAGACCCGTTCCTGACAAAATACCGCGGCCACCCTCGACATGAGAGTGGCCGCGATTTTTTCTTTCGCCTGACTGTTGGTCGTTTAGTGAATGAGCGCGGCCCGTGCGGTCACGCGATGCTCACCCTGGGTGAGCTGCACCACGTAAATACCCGCGGGAAGCACAGCGCCGTTGCCGAAGCGCGTGGTGTGCATTCCCGCGCCCAGGTCACTTATGTCGTGCGTCGCCACCCGGCGACCCGTCACGTCATAGAGCGAGATGGAGGCCGGCCGGGCTTCCGGCAAGCTGAACGTAACCTCCAGTCCACGTGAAGACGCGGCGGGCGATGTGATGCGAAGCGCCAGCTGGGCTAGACCTTGGTCACCAAGACCGCTCGCCTCGCGAACGGTGAACGTGCCGCTCGTCCCGAGCACGCCCTCGACCACGTACCCGCCGTCGGTGGATTCGATGAGCACCACCGCCACCTTGGCCTGTTCGGTGAGCACCGGGGGCACCGTCCAGGTGAACTGACCGGTGTTTTCCACGTCGTTGGCGGTCAGATCCCAGTGCGCGCCGTTATCCATGGACCAGAGAATAGCCACCGTCGGCGCGTGAACACCGTTGGGGGTGGACCATTCGATCGTGGTCGGCCGATTCGCGGCCAGAGATGCACCATGCGGGGGGTGCGTCACCGGGGCGTGAATGACCCGGATCACATCCTGACCGATGAAGCAGTGGCCGCTAATGGTACCCGTGACCGTGACCGGCACCGCGTTACCGGGACTCAAGAGCAACTCCAGCTCCGCGCGCGAGAACTTGACCTCGAGATCGGGAATCCCGTTCCCGTTGTGATCACCCACCGATGATGGCGCATCGGGATCCACGGCCACCGATCCTTCGAGCAGGATCGAGCTCACGTCGATGTCACTCGTCGTGAACGGAGCCGGCGGTTCGATGAACCCCGTTACCCAGTTCCCCATCGAGTGCAGGTTGAACGTGTTCGGTTCCAGCTCGAACGATACGAACACCGGGCACGCGATGTCCGTCGTGCACGACTGGCCGCCGTCGGCATCTCCAACCGGTGTTGCGGTGAAGGTGAGCGTGTTGGTGGATGGATACGAACAATCGGCCGGAACGGTGACCGTTACGTCCACGTTGGCCGATTCGCCGGGGGCCAGTGGCCCGACCGATCCACTCGCGGGCGCCAGCGTCATGGTCCCCGTCTGTGTCACCTCCCAGGAATAGCTGTCCGGGATGTTGCCGGTGTTGGTGATCGTGAAGACACGGTGGAAGCTCCCACCGAACGTGCAGACTTCGAGATCGGCGGGACACTGCACGGCGAAATCGAACTGCAAGGCGGTCGTGTACGCGTCCGGACCTCGGCCGGCGGTGAAGGTTGGGGGTGGGGCCGGATTGCGAACATCACCCGTGGAGAGGCGTTGATCCGACCACGCGGGATGGATCACGTCGCCGACCGCGGTCGCCATGTTGTAGTCGCCCAAGTTGGGTATCGCGAGCGTGTTGAACGAGAAGAACGACAGCTCATCGGTCACGCAGTAGTTGGGCGTCCAGGTAAGCCCGCCGTCCCGAGACGAGGTCCCGAAGATCGAGGTCAACGCCGCGTTCGATCCCAGCCCGGGAACTCTCGAATCGTGCCAGAACACGTGCACGTGGCCCAACGAGTCCACGCACAGGAACGGCCGGCGATTCTCGAGACCCGCGGGATCATCGTTCACCAGCTGCTCGGCCGACCAGCTCGTACCCTGATTCGTCGAGCGCACGACCACCACGTCGCGCGAATCCCGAGCCGGATTGGGGGCGCCGAAGGTCAAGTCGCGCAGCTTCAACGTGTACGTATACGGAGCGTTTGCCGTGGACGTCTGCAGGCGCACCAGGTAGTCGCCCGTCTTGGGCGCCGTCCACACGATCCGCTGCGCGAACGCGCCGAGCGCCGAGGCGGCAACGAGCGTGTCCGGGAACGCATTGGCGACGGGATATGGAGATTGCGTCGCGAACATGCGCATGCGCATGCCGCGGTTGGTCCCCGTGACACCGCAATTGAACCCTTGCGGATCCAGGTTGAGCAGATAGCTCTGACCTTGCACTGCGCTGAAACGCCAGTAATCCAGGTCGGCATTACTACTGATCGTCCCGGTGACGTTCTGACCCGCGGTGAAGACCTGAGCCCCGCCCGGGTTGTTGTCGGCGGCATCGTTGGTCTCCGCGTTCGCGAGCCCGTTGGACAGGTTGGCCGTCCAGGGGGCCGACTCGTGCCAGGTCACGTAGATGTTCCCGTTCGTGGGACCACCCGAAAGGTCCACCCCGATGTCCGGGAAATCGTTGGCCCGCTCCCGCAAATCGCCGGGACCGGACCAGGTCCACGAATGATCCACTGTGCCGATGACCTGGAATGGAGAATAGGTCACACCGAAGTCCAGGGAGCGCGAAAAGGCAATGAACCCAGTCGTGTTGTTCACGTTCCCCGAACCATCCGGGCAGTTGATCGTGTTCGCGCCCTTCTCCCACACGACATAGACCTCGCCGTTCGGCCCGCAGAAGGGCCGCGCCGCCTGCTTGGAGGCCGTGGGCGTGGTTGTGTTGTCGAGAACGACCGCCGGCGCCCAGGTGGCGCCGTGATTGGTCGACCGCACTATCTCGATGCGCGGGATCGCCGTGAACCGGGTGTACGCCACGTACACGTTGCCGTTCCCGCGATCGCACGCCATCAAGGGCTTGTCGAGGGCTCCCGTCGCTCCAGTGCCAATAGAGGCCTGGGTGGGGTTGTCCCAAACGAGCACACCCCCCACGAACTTGCCGTGGTGCACGCCGATATTCTGCTGCGTGATCGGATTACCGCGGGTGTAGATCATGCTGAAGTACCAGTTGCCCTGCCCGTCGCTCTCGACACCTGGATCGCCGAAGGCTTGATCCGTAGGCAGCGTGAGAGGAACGTTGCCCCCATCGGTGAACGTGGCACCTCCGTCGGTCGAATATCCGTAGCTCGAGAGTGTGAAGCCGGGGGTGAAGCCTTTCGAGTCGTTCCAGCCGATCAAGACCGTGTCATCGAGCGCGGTCACGGACACTTCGGCCTGCGTTTCGCCGATCGCGTCTCCGGCCGGATTGTTGGCCCGAACATTGGGTGGACCGATGGGAACACTCAAAACACCGGTCCGCACTTGGCCGCTTTGGATGTTGTAGGTCTCGTGTAGCCAATCACGGACTGCGTTGGCCATGAATTCGGGCAATACGGATTGAAGAACGTTGGCCGCCGTACTATCCGTGCTGTCCGCGGCCGCGGCCAGCGCCGCTAAGCCGTTGGGCGAGACGTCTCCAGGAAAGGGGGGCGTCTCGTCCGATTCCTGCGCGTAGATCAGTCCGAATGATCCCGGCAAGAGAAGAAAGGAGAGAACTGCCATGAACCGAATGAAACGCATGAGTGCCTCCTTGGCAGGAGGCCCGTGACCACCCGCCAAAAGCAAAGGTGTCGGAGCAATCAGGCGCGATCGGGGAGTAAAGCGGCAGAAAGGAACGACCGAACCGCCTCCAGGTAGGTCCCATCCTCAAGGTCGCTATCTGTCCGCAATGTACGAAGCGACCGTGAATGCGTCAATCCGAAATCATGACTACAACTCACTATTTACTTAAGGTACGGACGGTTGAAGACCTAGCTGCCGCAAGAGCGCCTCGTTTCCCGGATCGTTGTCTTTCCAGTATGCCGTTCGTAGCGTTCCCGCAAGCTCTCCGGATTCGGAAGCTTCGCTTCTTCCTGATTCAGTCCAAGTCCACTTCAAAAGGCGCCCGTCCCCATCGGGTTCGATCCAAAACCGTCCCACGGGCCCGTCTTGGACCCTCACTTCGTAATAAATGGCATTGGACCAGTTCCCCGCCGGCACTGCTATCGAAACTGGTTTTGACGCGCGCTCTATCTGTGCGGGGGACCATTTGAGCGGCCGGTGACGCAGGCGCGATTCCAGCATTCCGGAAAGCAACGGTATCTCGCGCCGGGCTCCCGGACCAAGAAACTCCCCCTTCAAGCCTCGAAGCAGAACGAATAATGCGTCCTGGGCGACGCCGTCTCGCGGCCGATCAAGGGAACGCGTTCCGGACTCATCCTCGAAGTAGCTGTATAACGTCTCGTGGAGCGCATCGTCATCGAAGCGCACTTTCGCGTATACGTTGCCGCACCATTCCGCGCTCGTGAACGAAAGCTCGACCGGCGAGAAATCCTGCGTTCTCACGAAGAGCGACACCATGGTGTTGTAGTCGTAGATGCCGGTTTGGAAATCGCGCACGAGATTGAGCTTCAACACATCGAACACGTCGGCTGGATTCTTGGATGCGTCCTCGACCTTCACGCGTTTGGAACGGCTCCACGGTTCGGTGACGTAAATCATCACCGCCTGGCCCTGGCGGCGCTGGCCATAGCGAACGATGGAGTAGCGGTAGCCATCCAGCTCGGCGCGGCCGTCGTGCCACCGGGCATCGAAGCCGATTTCGGCTGTTTTGGGTTCAGGCGACGGAGTCGGACCCAGCGCGAAAAGGGCCAGAATCACCGCGCCCCCGATCCACCGCCTCTGACGACGCACGTAGAATGGTTGCATGAGTAGGGAAGAACGAGCCTAGCACGGGTCCGTTGTGCGGGATCCCCGGCTTTTGATAGCGTGCTTGGGCCCTGACGGGAAATGGAGACTTGCCCATGCTGCTGCTCGATCGAATGAACGACGATTTGAAGAACGCCATGAAGACACGGGATGCCCTCAAGATCTCCGTGCTGCGCATGACCCTTTCCGAGGCCAAGAACGCCCGTATCGAGAAGGGCAAAGATGCCTCGTTGACCGACGAGGAGGTCATCCAGGTCCTCCGCCGGGCGGTCAAAAAGCGCGAGGAGGCGGTCGAGCAGTACCGGCCGGCCGGCCGGGCGGATTTGGCGGACAAAGAGGAACAAGAAGCGGCCATTCTCAAGGCCTACCTGCCCCAAAGCCTCGAGGGGCCGGCCTTGACCCAGGCCGTGGACGCCGCGATCCGGGAGACCAATGCCGAGTCGATCAAGGACTTGGGCAAGGTAATAAAGGCCCTCATGGCCGCCTACCCCGGGCAGGTGGACGGCAAGGTGGCCCAGATGGCGATCAAGGAACGGCTCGGAATCTAGAGGGTTCAAACGCTCCGCCCTCGAATTCCGTCTAAGTACTTGCCGGGAACGCAACCCGGCTGAATATCCTCGCGTACGAAGGTGTATTCGGGGACGTGCCCGACACCCAACCGTTCGTCCAGGAGACCCGCCATGATGCACAGACTGCTCGTTCCCGCCGCTTTCGTTCTCACCCTTTTGGCGCCCGCCACGGCGCCGGCCACGGATCGCTCCGGCACGCCGACCACCTCCTCGTCCAAGTCGTCCTCGAAGAAGGGCCCGTGGATTCACATCGAGGTGATGGAGGCGGGGCAAAAAGAGGCGAAGGTCAAGGTGAACCTGCCCATCACGCTTGCCCGCACAGCGATCCAGATGGCGCCCGATGACGTCATGGACGATGGGCACATCCGGATCGACGACACTGACATCAGCGTGAGCGAACTGCGCAAGATGTGGAAAGACGTGCGCGAGGCCGGCGACGCCGAGTTCGTGACCATTCAGAAAGACGACTCGACGGTGAAGATCTCACGGAAGGGATCGAAGCTTTACGTGCACGTGGACGAGCGACGGGGCAACAAGGATCAGGTGCGGGTTGAGGTTCCGGTATCGCTTGTGGATGCGCTGCTCGCCGGAAACGGTGAGACGCTCAACGTGGATGCGGCGGTGGCAGAGCTGGAGCGTATGGGCCCCGGCGAAGTCGTGCACGTCGTGGATGGAGAGGACTCGGTCCGGATCTGGATCGAATAACCCTTTGGGGGCCGTCATGATCGTCAAGCTCGCGCTCATCTGTGCTACTCCCTTCGTGCTCATGGGCACACTGCTCGGCATCACCGGGGTGGCGGTGGTGGATGTCAAAGACGGCGGACCGGATGGACATCATCTGACCATTCCGGTACCGCTTTTGTTTGCCCAGGCCGCGCTCACCTTTGCTCCCGATGAAGCGAAGTACGTCGAGTGCCCCAAGTTCGCGCGCTATCAAAAGGTTGCGGCCACGATTCTCGAGGAGCTCGTACATGCGCCCGACGGGGTGCTCGTCGAAGTGCATGACGACGATGACCTTGTCCTCATTCGCAAGGAAGGCGACGTGCTCCGCATCAGCGTCGACGAGGCGGGGGGGGAGAGCGTGGAGTGCAACCTGCCCTTGAAGAGCGCCCAGAAGGCCGTCGAGGCGTACGACGGGCATGGATTTCCGACCAAGGCGGCATTCTGGGCTCTGCGGCGGGCCCCCCACGGCACCCTCGTCCATGTAAAAGATGGGGAAGACGAAGTGACCGTCCGTCTCCTATAGTCGACACGCGCGCCCCCCCGGAACCCAAGGAGGTTCCCAATGCGTCGTATCGGCTTTTCCGTCGCCCTGCTTCTTGTTCTTCCCCTTGGCCAAGCTGCCGCGTCCTGGCCCCCCGGTTTGATTTTCGAATCCAATGTCGGGGGCGGATACGCGATGGCCATCGATGCCGATGGCGAGCTCTTCACCGTCAGCGAGGGGGAAAAAGCGTTCTACCTGAGCAAGTACACGGCCTGGGGTGTCCCGGTGGTGAGCTTGTTGACCGGCGGTGGCGGGTCGTTTCGGGCCCCCGGAGCGCTGGCCGTGGACGCCGACGGCCGCGTGTATCTCGCCGACACCTATGCATCGCGCATTCAAATCTTCGACAACGCTCTGAAGCCGGTCGGCACCTGGGAACGAAGCGGGTGGCTCGAGTATCCGCGGGATATCGAGATCGGCGCCGACGGCCGCGTGTACGTGAAAACGCTGACCGAAGTGCAGGTCTTCGATCACGACGGGGAACCGCTTCTGCGCTGGCCGGCCCCGGGCGGCATTTTCGTCATCGAACCTTCGGGAAACATTTTGACCGCGGAGCAAGGCATTTTTCACCGTTACGCTCCGGATGGAACGCGGGTCGCCGACCTGTTGGGCACGCATCCTTTCGGGTATCCGACCGGACTCTTGGCCTACGAGCATGTTCTCCTCGTGGCGACGGGGGAAGTGTCCGTGCTCGCCTTCGACGAGAATGGCGTTTACCGAGACGCATTCAATCCTGGCGGCGCGAAGCTTCTATCGAAAGGACCGCATGGCTGGATCTACGTGGATGGCCTCACCCACTACGAGGCTCCGGGGGATCTCCTGCCGCCCCCGCCTCCGCCGCCACCTTCAACGGGGTCTTCAGCGGTCATGCTGCACATTTCCCCGGTCAAGGATCCCGCGACAGCGTGTAGCGAAGGACCGCACAGCACGGACGAGATCGTGACCGAGGCCGCGGCCAAGGCCGATGGCACCGCGCGTTATTTCGTTTACGTGCTTGCCACGCCGCGCTCGGAAGAAGAAGGGTTGCGCGGCGTGCAGTTTGGCATCGAACATACCGGGTCCACGAGCGCACCTACCGACCTTCGTATTGTCGACTGGCATGCGTGCAGCGATGTGGAGTGGCCGAATGACACGTGGCCCAATTCGGGGGGCGGCAACACCCTCACCTGGGTCGCCTGCCAGTTCGATCGCCTCCTCACCGTGGGAACCTTCTCCGTCACCGCCTATGCCCCGGCATCGATGGCCATCAGCGGCTATCCCGCCACCGGGCTCGTGAAGACAGCTAACTGCAATGCGGCCGAGGAAACGACGGACGAAACGGTCGGCTTGGACCGGGTGGGCTGGGTCTCCATGGGCGGGGCTGCGCGAGGCCTCGATCAGAACGGCTGCAATCCCGCCATTGAATCATGCCTGGCTCAGCAGGTCCCGGTCCGGCCCACCACCTGGGGCAGGGTGAAGAGCCTCTACAGGAATCACTAGTTCGAAGTGTCCTAGCTGCAGCAGGTGTGTACCTCATGGGACAACTCCGAAGGCCCGTTCAATTTGCATGGATCGGCCGCCCGCGTAAGTTGCAGTAATTAGGTGCGTTGGACGTTCGTCCCCTTCAGCCGGGCCTGGCACGGCCCCTGCATTATCAAGAGGCAGCCGGCCAGGGGAAGTTCCCCAGGCCAGAAAGGATGACGAACGATGAAAACCAACCGACGCATAGCTCGAACCCTGATCTCGACTGGACTTCTGGGCGCGGCACTGGCGTTCGGGGCTTTGACCGCGACGCCTGCCGATGCCAAGAACGGGCATGGCCGTGGCAATGGCCGGGGCCATAAGACGGTCGTCGGTCACTGTACTTACTACCCCGCACCGGTCGTCGTCCGGAGAGTGGTTTACCCCAGACCGGTCTACGTGCGCCCGGCTCCGGTGTACGTCCGTACCTACCATCCGTGGTATTACGGCGCTAACCGGATCTACGTGAACTCGTCTCCGTTCTACTTCAACGCAGGACTGAACGTGTTCTTCGGCGGCGCGAACCTGAACCTCCAGTTCAGCAATTACGCTCCGGTGGGGTACGTGTACGTTGACCCGTACTGCGACCAGGACTTCTACAGCGTGAGCGAGTACCGCGAGCACATGCGGTACGAGAGTCACCCTGCCGCGTTGCAGTGTGTGTACGTCGGCGACAACGACGACTATTAGTCCACAACGATCCGAATCGACCGTCCGCAAGGCGGCCTGCTCCTTCCCGGCAGGCCGCCTTTTCCTTTAGGATTTGCGCATGACCTCCATACCGAGTGCGGGGGCTCTGGAGAGGGCGAAGGCGTTGCACGCCCGGGCGTTCATCATGGACGCCCACGTCGACACGATGTCGGAGATGCTCGACCGCGGGTACGATCTCGCTCACGCTCCCGAGGATGCCCACCTCTCGTGGGACAAGATCGAAACCGGCGGGCTCAAGGGACAGCTCTTCGCCGCGTTCGTATCACCCAGCTTTCTGCCCGATCGTGCGGCAGCACGGGTGCTGGCGGTCATCGATCGATTCGAGGCCGAGGTGGCACGGTTCCCCGAGCGGCTCCGGGCGTGCCGCAGCACGTCCGATCTGGACGAAGCAACTCGGAACGGTCAGTTCGCGGGCATGCTGAGCATCGAGGGCGGGCACGCGATCGAGGATTCCCTCGACACGTTGCGACTCTTTCATCGACGCGGCGTGCGGGCCATGACCCTTACCTGGAACAACACCAACAACTGGGCGGACGGCTGCGGGCCCATGGACAAGTCGTTGCAGCAGCACGGCGGCCTCACCGACTTCGGTCGCACGGTGGTGGCCACCATGGAGGAGATCGGGATGGCAGTGGACATCAGTCACGTGGCCCCGACCACGTATCGCGACGTCCTCGAAATCGCCACCAAGAGCGCATTTGCCAGCCACTCGTCCTGTCGCGCGATCAACGATCACCGCCGCAACCTTACCGACGATCAAATGCGGGCCCTCGCCGAGCAGGGTGGCGTGATGGGCGTGTGCTTTGCCAGCGGATTTCTGGTCGACGAGTCGCGCGCGTGGGCCAAGGCCAAGGCGACCCCCGAGTACGCTCTCGTGACCGAGCGCACGGACTACGTCGATTTCGCTGGGATCAGCGATCAGGAATACGAGGTCTACAATCGTCACGTGCCCTTTGCGACCCTGGACGACGCGGCCCGGCACGTCGATCACGCGCTTCGGGTCATGGGCACGGAGGCGGTAGGGCTGGGCACCGACTTCGACGGGGCACGACGGTTTCCCCTCGGTCTGGAACACGTGGGCAAGCTGCCTGCCCTGACCGCGCGGCTTATCGACCTGGGATGGAAGGAAGCGGAGCTCGAGGGGATGCTGGGCAAGAACCTCCTGGAGTATTTCCGCCGCGTCATCGGGTAAGCGAGTGACTATGTTGCAGCGCTGGGGCGGCTTTGGCTTCGTTCTGGTCCTCATGGGATGCTCGACGATCAAGGACGTTTCGCCGTATGGAGAACCGTTCAAGATCGATAGGGAGTACGTGGCATCCGGTCCAGTGTCGGCGTACGTAGGGGACACGCCTTACGAATCGGCGAGCGGGATCTCGGTGCCGGATCAACATTCACTGCGCGACGCCACCATCCTG
>Ga0209382_10012277_pt1 | contig 10590 bp, 5 predicted proteins | sample SoiMetdeltSBSDD5_FD_187599 | JGI IMG/M metagenome (GOLD analysis project Ga0209382, IMG submission 187599) | Bulk soil microbial communities from a Populus tree surrounding site in Tennessee, USA - Soil MetaG P. deltoides SBSDD5 (SPAdes) (version 2) | ecosystem: Environmental > Terrestrial >...
CCGGCGGCCCGCTCACGCTGCGCCCACGCGATGAAGCGCTCGAAGCCCTCAATCGACGTCGGCGGCGGCGAAATGAACCGCGCAACCTCGTCGTGCGTCAACAGGTCCAGAAGCGCCGCGGCGTCGGAGGTCCTGAGCTCCCGCAGCGACACGCTGCCGTTCGAGAGCACTGGAAGCTCCTGGCGCCAATCCGTTGTCTGAACCGGCGGCTCGCTAGGGAGAGTCCTCAGCATTTGGAGTCCGCCGTTTTCGTGTCGAAGAGTCGTCAGCATGTGAATCCGTTGGAAGCTGTCACCCATCCCAATGTCCTGACGAGACACGCCAAGACGAGGAACGGCAGAGCAAGTGGGAGGCCATTACGGTAGGGCTGGACTTGGTGGGGCATAAGCCCTTATAACCGTGATGGTTATCGTGAATGGCGCGGCTGGGCTGTGCGAGCGATGCGCACGTGCGCTGCTTCATCTTGGACCACCCAAACTTGTAATTCCAGAATTAGTTGCGTCTAAACGACTGTAAACGCTGGAGTTAGCAAGTATGGCTCGAATCAAGACACAAGTGCAGGTCTGGAACACTACACGCAGGAATGTTAATTAGCGAGAACGTAAGGACTTAGAAGCGTGAATGGCGCTCGGAGAGCGGCGAGCGTGCGGATCCGCCCGCTATGAGGTTCACGGCGAGCGCGGACAGCACGATCGTCGCGGCGGGCGCGAATAGCCAGGGCGCTTCGATCAGCGCCCGGCCGGCGCCGGCCTCCCGTAACATCGCGCCCCAACTCGGGATCGGTTCCGAGAATCCCAGTCCAACGAACGACAACGTGGCTTCCGCCAGCACGAAGGCGGGCAGGAGCAGAGTGGCCTGGACGACCAGTAACCCTCGCGTCGCCGGCAGCAGGTGACGTAGCAATAACCGCGTACGACTCGCCCCCAAGGCGCGCGCAGCTTCTGCGTACTCACGGTTCCGTTCCGCGGCAACGATGGCCCGTACCCCTCGCGCCGGCACGGGCCAGCCCACCGCCGCTAAGACGATCACCATCGTCCAGAAGACTTGGGGAGTCGTGAGTACGAGCGGCATCGCGGCGCGAAGCGCGAGCACGACGTACACCGCTGGCAGGGCCAGCACGAAGTCCGAGGCACGCATCAGCCCTTCGTCTAACAAGCCGTTCACAAACCCGGCAAGCGCGCCAACGAGTGCGCCCAGAACCAGCGCGCCGAGCGCCGCAGCGATGGCGACGCCGAGGGACAATCGCGTCCCAGACGCGAGCCGCGCCAGTTGATCGCGGCCGAGCGCATCGGTTCCCAGCGGAAACCACGGCGCATCAGCAGACGGATCCACTGAGAACAAGGTGCCGTCGCGAAACATGCGAAGCGGGAGCAGCCGGCTGCGATCCTCGGCGTATCGACGTTCGAGTCGGTTCTCGAGGACGAGCGCATACACGAAAGGAGCGCGCACCCGCCCCGACGCGTCGACGATATGCGGCCGCATGGGCGGCGCGTACACGAACTCGGTGAACTGCGTCGAGGGCTGATTGGGCGTCAGGCGTGGCCCAACCAACGCCAGCAGCAGCAACGCTCCTGCGATCGCGATGCCGGCGCTGCGTGTACGGCCGATCCTCATGCCGACTCCTCGACACGTGGATCGGCAATCGCGACCGCAATATCGGAGGCGAGGATCCCGATGGCCAGCAGGATCGCTCCCATTGCCGCGCAGCCCGCGACGAGGAACAAGTCGCGCGCGATGAGCGCTTCGTACATCAGCGCGCCAAGGCCCGGCCACGACGTCACGATTTCTACGGCAAACGATCCGCTCAACACGCTTCCAACGATTGCGCCGTAGATAGCGAGCACCGGCTTGAGCGACAGGCGGAAGGCATGACGCCACACCACGCGACGATATGAGCAGCCGCGTGCGGCGGCGGCGCGAACCGCAGGGTCGGAAAGCGCATCCGCCAAGGCCTGCGACTGAATGCGTTCGAGCGACGCCGCAATCGGCAACGCAAGCGCTACGGCGGGAAGCACCAAGTATTTGGCTGAGAGCAACCACGCACCGGCATCGTTCGACATTGCCAGCCCGCCAACCGGAAACCATCCCGTTCGCGACGCAAGGAGAAGCAACGCAAACGACGTGACGAGTGAAGGAACAGACAGAAGCAGTAGCGATAGACCGCGCGTTAGCGCGGTCAGCGTGTTGCGGCGGCTCGCGGTGAAAATGCCGGCCGGGACGCCGACTAACGTTGCGAGGAGGAGCGCGGCGACGCCAAGGAGCGCCGTCATCGCCGCACGTTCCGAGACCAGGCTCGCAACTGGGCGACGGTACTTCAGTGATTCACCCAGATCGAATCGCGCCGCACGTCCCAACCACGACAAGTACTGCACGATCGCAGGGCGATCGAGTCCGAGCCGGCTTCGTTCGGCCGCAACGGTTGCGGGATCCAGATCGAAGCCCGAGAGGTAATCGCCTGGCGCGGCCTGGACGAGCAGCAGCGCGGCCGACGACACGACGATGACGAGGATGACCGCGAGCAGGACCCGGCGGATGAGATAACGCAGGAGGCCGCGGTGCACGACGGAATTTTCGGCTCGAACGCTGGACGCCGTTATCGCGCGTCGGCGGCGGCCAACGTGTCTACGCTCCAGAGAAGCTGAGGAATCTGCGGCGCCGGCGTGGGGTTCACCACGCGAGGGCTGGTCGCCAGTGTCACGCGAGGTGCGACGAAATAAATCGATGGAAGCTCGTCGCCGAGGATCCGCTGGATCTCCGCAAACGCGCGCTGCCGCCCTGACAGATCCGCCGCGGTGGCCTGCTCGCGCATCAACTCGTCGACCCGCCGCTCCCACGGCGTCGCCGGCGTTGGCTGCGACGGATTCCAGAAGTGGTACGCGCCAGAGCTGAGCCAGAAGTCGCCGTTGAGGGCTGGATCGGTCGATGAGGCCTGCAGGCCAAAGTAAATCGCGTCGTAGTCACCCTTCTGCCAGCGCTGAAAGATCCCGCCGGGATCGAGCGGCACGATGTCGACCGCGATCCCAAGCTGCTTCAACTGGTCCTGCAGCACGGACGACACCCGCTCGCGCAGATGCCCTGCCTGGGTGATCATCGAGAAGCGGACCACGTGGCCCGCCGCATCTTCGAGCTGACCATCGCCATTGCGGTCGCTGATCCCGGCGGTGGCGAACAGCTGCTTGGCCTTGGCTCGATCGAGCGCACACGCCGGCGCGTCAGCCGCATGCCACGTCCGGTTGCCGGGGGTGACCGGTCCAAAGATTGGAACCGCCGCTCCGAGGTAGACGGTGTTGACGATCGCCTGGCGATCGACGCCGCACGAGATCGCCTGCCTGAACTCCTTGCGCGTCCACCATCGCGGCCGTTTCTGCGCGTGAGGTGCCGCACGCAAGTTGAACGACAAGAAATCAGGATCGAGCCCCACGCTGACCTCGATCATCTTCAGCCGGTTCTGCTCGGCCAGCCGCTTGAACGCCGCGTGATCCTGCGGCCGGATATCGGCGTTCGTCATGAGATCGACTTCACCCGCCTCGAGTCTCAACGCCTCGGTGTTCTGATCCGGAATCACTGCCAGCGTCAGCTTGTCCAGGTACGGCAGCTGCTGGCCGGCGGCGTCTCGCCGAAAGTAGCGGGGATTCCGCGTAAACACGAGTCGCTGACCGGCGACATGTTCGGTCAGAAGGAACGGCCCCAACCCCACGACGTCGGTGAGCGGCTTCGACGGCGTCCAGACGCTCGCGAATTGCCCGGCGTCGAGGACCGCCTCGAGCTTGTGCTTCGGCAGAATTGGCAGGTTGTCGATCAGGCGCAGGCCTGGCGCGAACGGTTCGGGGAACCGCACCGTAAATTGCCGCGCGTCGATCTTCGTGACTTCGACCGGCTTGCCATTCACTTTCAGGCCGGACGCCAGCGGGCTCGCGACCTTCGGGTCGTACGCCACCCGAAACGAAAACAGCACATCGTCTGACGTCAACGGCTGGCCGTCCGAGAACGTGATGCCCTCGCGCAGTCGAACCGTGTAGGTGACGCCGTCGGCAGCAAGCGTCCACCCCTCGGCGAGCCACGGCTCGAGCGCGTCGGTCACGCGGTTGACGCGCGCGAGTCGTGCTTGCGTGAGGAGCGTCACCGCTTCGGTGGCCGCACCGGCGCCGTGCGGGAGATAGCGGTTGTAGGTCGTCGGCTCGGAGCGAATCGAGGCGACAAGGGCGCCGCCGCGTCTCGGTCCGGTCGACGCACTGGGGGTGGCGGGCGCGTCGTTCGATCGACAGCTTGCGAGCGCGAGGAGCGCGCCGACCATCGCGGTGACGATTGATGTCGTGTGCCTGGCCACTGGTGAACTCGCCCGGCCAACTAATTGGCCGGTTCAATAACTCCCTGTTTATCGGCACTTTCGGGCGGGTATCTGATACCCAGCCCCAGGACTCGGCCGTATGGGCCAACTTCTTGGCTGAATCTCGCGAGGCTGTTTTCGGACGCGCGTCAATCGTAATCTGCGGACAGCCGACGCGAGAACCATTCTGCACCAAATTGTCTGTTCGTGTTCGCTGAAATCCCGAGTAGGCAGCCGTTGAACGCGCGCTCTTCGGTATGGCACGAACAGTGCCTTGGGAGAAGCATCCTGCGTAACTGAGTTGGCGGCGCCCATGTGCACACTACACGTCTGCTTCATTGAAGTTCGACGCCTTGCGATCAGCGCGACCCTCGTGGCCGCATTGATCGCGTCGGCCGTCCCTGCCGTTGCGGGGCAGGGCCGTGCGCGATTGTCGCGCGATCTGAGCGATCGCCTCGCGGCGCGCGTTGAGGGTTCGACCGACGTCATTGTCAATGGCAGTGACGAACAGGTCGCGACGCTCGCGGTGCGGTACGGCGCGCGGATCAAGAAGCGTCTGAGGCACGGGGCGGTGCTCGAGGTCACGGGTGGACAGCTGCAGGGACTCAGCGAGGATCCGGACGTAGACAGCCTGGCGGGCAATCTGCCGGTGCGGGCGATGGGTGTCACGGAAAGCATCGGGGCCGATCAGGTGTGGAGGGGCGACTACGCTAAAGGCGTACGCGGCTACACCGGGCGCGGGATCGGCGTGGCGATCATCGATACGGGCGTCGATGCGGAGCATCCGCGCTTGCAGGGGCATGTCGCGGCGAGCCTCGACTTCACCGGCAGCGCGGCCCAGGGCCGCGACCAGAACGGCCACGGCACGCACATCATCGGCGTCGTCCGCGAGGTTGCGCCGGACGCGCACATCGTCAGCCTCAAAGCGATGGGCGCGAATGGATCCGGATTCACGAGCAACGTGCTCGAAGCGTTCGACTGGATCGAGGACAACCACCGCCGCTGGAATATCAAGGTCGTCAACCTTTCGCTCGGCCACCCGGTCGTGCAGTCGGAGCGCGACGACCCGCTCTGCCAGGCCGTGGAGCGGTTGCTGGCGCTCGACATTCTGGTAACGGTGGCGGCCGGCAACGCGGGCCGGACGGCGGACGGGACGCCGGTAGTCCGAAGCATTTCCTCACCGGGTCACTCGCGGGCGGCGCTCACGGTGGGCTCGCTCAATACGAAGCAGACGGACATCCGGTCGGACGATGTGGTGGCGACCTACAGTTCGCGGGGCCCGACGTTGATCGATGGGCTGCTGAAGCCGGATCTGGTGGCGCCGGGGAACCGGATTGTGTCGGCGGTGGCGCCGGACAGCTATTTGGCGCAGACGTACCCGGAGCGGGTGAGCGGGGAAGGTGCGAACCGGGTGATGGAGTTGAGCGGCACGAGCATTTCGTCGGCGCTGATGGCGGGGGCCGCGACGCTGCTGAAAGATGCGCGGAACGTGAAGCCCGAGGAAGCAAAGCTGTTGCTGCAGCTAACGGCGAGCCGGGTGGAGGGGAGCGGGCTGATCGAGGCGGGTGCAGGGAGCGTCAATGTGCTGGCGGCAGTAGCGGTGGCGCGGCGTAAAGCCGATATTGCCGATGAGACAATGATCGCCGGCGAACCACAACAGGCTTCTGGACTCGGTTATATGCACTCCGACGCGGAAACCGCTCTCATCGCAGCCGGCACGGCGCCCAAGGTTGCTTGGACGGGCCTGTTGCCCTCCGATTTTTCAGTTTCCAGCCCGATACCCTGGACAAACTCTATTGTCTGGACGAATGGCACCGCCACAGGTGCCCTCGTCGAACAGATCAATTCGATTGTGTGGACAAATTCAATCGTCTGGACAAACTGCATCGTCTGGACCAATTCGATTGTCTGGACGAACTCGATCGTATGGACCAACTCTATCGTGTGGACGAATTCGATCGTTTGGACCAATGCCGAGGTATTGGAAGGAGACGCCCTCTAGATTCTATTGTAGCGATGTGCAAGGCAACGCCAAAACCAACGAGAAGACTGGAGACTTCGATGCGCATCATCGTTTGGACTGACTAGGATCTGGACATCGACCCAGGGAGGCCACGATCATAGTCGTGGCCTGTCGACCTGATGGCACAAACCAAGACTTTCGCGCAGCTTCCTGCGAAGACCCAAGCGTACATTTCGGTGATCGTGGTCATAGGGGCGATCACCGTAGTTCACGCTGCATATGGGCTCATCAGCCAACATATTGGTTGGCGTTGGCTTGTACTTGCGGTTCTTACTTTTCTCAGTGGGTCCGCAACACTAAAGCTGCCGTCGCTGCCCGTCACGATCTCTGTCTCGGAGACCTTCGTCTTCACGTCGGTCCTGTTATTTGGTGGCTCTGCTGGCACGCTGACAGTAGCTCTCGACGCCTTCGTGATTTCGTGCTGGTCTTATCGGCGAGGCGATCCCTTCTACAAGATCGTCTTCAATCTTTTCGCACTGCCCTTAACGATCTGGACGGCGGCCCACATCTACTTTGCGCTTCCAGGGGTAGAACCTCTCTTTCGGAATCCCCGTGTAGAAATATCAGCGCTGTTTCTGCCGCTGGCTCTGCTGGCCACACTGTACTTTTTACTCAACAGCTGGATCATTACTTTTGCTATCGCACTGGAAAGCAATCGCAAACCCTTGCCGATTTGGCGAGAGCATTTCACTATTTTGTCGCTGAACTACTTCGGCGGTGCCTCAGTCGCTTTCCTGCTGATTAACTATTCCCGTGACATCGATTTCAAATATGTTCTTCTAATAGCCCCTCTTCTGCTCGTTCTCTATCTGACGTTTCGATGGCAAATTGGTCGCGCGGTTGACGCCAATCGGCACTTGACTGAGCTAAACAATCTCTACATGTCGACCATCGAGACTTTAGCGATGGCAATCGATGCTAAAGATCAAATCACCCACGGCCACATTCGACGGGTTCAGACCTATGCCGTTGGTTTGGCTGAGCGCGTGGGAGTAAAGGACATTACCCTTATAAGAGCGATTGAAGCGGCGGCCCTGCTGCATGACATGGGTAAACTAGCCGTTCCTGAGTACATCCTCAATAAACCCGGACCTCTCACTGCGGCTGAGTTCGAGAAGATGAAGCTTCACTCCAGCGTGGGTGCCGATATTCTGTCTGCAATCGACTTTCCGTACCCAGTGGTGCCGATCGTCCGGCATCATCATGAAAACTGGGACGGGTCTGGATATCCAGATGGACTCGTCGGCGATGAAATCCCCATGGGGGCGCGAATTCTTTCTGTCGTTGATTGTTTCGACGCGCTCACTTCAGACCGTCCTTATCGGCCTCGACTCTCCGATAAAGAGGCGCTCCAGATACTCCGCACACGCCGAGGTTCAATGTACGACCCTGTGGTGGTGGATACCTTTCTGAAAGTCCACGAGGAAATCGCTCCACGCCAGACGCCTTCCGGCGCGACATTGCCACTACGCACCATTTGTGACCTTTCGCGCGTGCAGGCGCCTGTAAGTCCCGTAATTGGGCCTTTAGACGAGATTACCGCCAGCACAGAGGAGATGCTGACATTATTCGACCTCGCGCGCGGCCTATACAGTCAAATGAGCGTGCAAGATGCCGGAGATGTGATAGCAAAGCACTTAAGGCGATTGGTTCCCAGTTCGCTGGTTGTCTTCTTCCTGTATCAATCCGAATCAGATGAGTTATTAGCTGCTCACGCGGCTGGTGATCACGCCTCGCTTTTCTCGGAACTTCGAATCGGCGTAGGCCAGAGGTTGAGTGGTTGGGTAGCTGCGCATCGACGAATAATTCGGAACTCAGACCCAATTTTGGATCTAGGGGAAGCAGTTCGGTCTCTCAACCCACGACCACGGGCCTGCCTGAGCATCCCGCTAACGGCGGGCGGAAGCCTCGTCGGAGTGCTGTCTTTGTATTCCACGCTGGAGAACGCATTTTCTGAGGATCATCAAAGGATTGTGGAAGTGATATCGCGCCAGGTATCCACTATCCTCAAGAATGCAGCGGAGTTTGATCGGCGCAAGACTCAGTCGCTGCGAGACCAGCTCACCGGCCTGCCAAACGTGGAGCATTTATACCAACTCACGCGCGCTTCAAGCGGGCATGACAGTTTGGCTGATCCATTCTCAATTCTGGTATTGGATGTCGACCAACTGGCAGACCTTAATCAAGCCTATGGCCAGCAGACTGGAGATCAGGTCCTCGCCAGGGTCGTACGGGCAACTAGACGCAGTTTGCGGGCAGCAGATTTTCTGTTTCGTTATCGAGACGATGACTTCATCGTTCTTCTCCTTCAGACGGACGAGGATACGTGCGCGAGCATCGCCAAACGCGTGACTGATGCCCTGCAGCGCGAAGCCAGGACTCTTCAGCCGACGTTTTCGGTAACGATTGGGGCCGCTACCGCGCCAGGGGATGCAAACTCGATTGAAGACCTTATCCAGGCCGCAACCCTGCGCCTTCGTCAGCAGGCTCCACGTCCCTCGCATGATTCTGGTGCGGAGTCAGTTCACTAAAGTGTCATCGTGGTTGGCGCCGTTCTATCCAACGCGTTCAGCTTCCTAACACCGACTCTGAGGCAGGGCCGCTTCGTTCAAGCAATTTCTCAACTCGACAATCAACGACAGTTACAGAGACAGCACCCCACTGAGTATGAGCTCCTGATGGGAGAACTCTGTCTCGAGACAGGGCAGATAAATGACGCTATTCGACATGCGGAAAATTGTCTCCGACGACGAGACGTCGAACCAGAGCGCGAGGTGCGCGCGCGCGTTGTTATCGGCATAGCGGCGTTCTATCACGGCGACATCAATGCCAGTCTTCGCGATCTAGCGCAAGCCGTGGCATTGGCGGAGCGATCGGCGTCGCTATTGTTGAAGTCATACGTTTCGGTTCTTGATTTTTCAGTCAACTTGAACGTCCAGCCTTTGGATGTTGTCCTTGCGAGGCTGCGAGAAGTCAGACAGTCTGTGATTCGGACCGGCGATGCCCATCTCAGTGTCCTGCTGCGAATCGCGGTCGCGCGCGCGGAGGCTCGACGTTCCTCGCCTTTTGAAGCCCAGCGTCACCATCGACTTGCGGCGACGCTTATCGAACGCGATCCAAACGTTTGGTTGGAAGGCCTTCTGCATATCGACATGGCTGCAATAGCGATGTTGCTCGGCGACCTTCGGACTAGTCTTGCTCTTAACGAGCGCGCGATCCAGCTTTCCGAGGAATCAGGCCACCTTCGAACTAGAGTCGCCGCTCTGATAAACATGTCTCAAGCCAGGACATGGATCGGCGATCTCGCGGAAGCACGCCGAAACATCGACCAGTCATTGAGACTGATGGAGGGAAACACTCATCTGACTCGGAGTGCGCTGGACAGCATGGCCAATCTATTGATTAGCGCAGGTGATTACGAGTCCTGTCGGAAGGTGTTCGAAGAACTTAACCAGACTCGGACGCGAACTCAGCCCCACTGGGACGCAGTTACTGAGGCATACTCGAGAGGTCGGCTGTCGCAAGCGCAGGGTGATCTGGAGAATGCATGTGCCTTGTTCGGTCAAGCGTTTGATCTCGCCCGCGCGTGCGGGGACAAAATCTGGTCCCGCAAAATAAAGGCGGCTCGCGCCACTTGTCTCGGATTGCTCGGTCGAACACCAGATGCTGTGGACGAGGTCGAAGAACTATTAGCTGCAGTTAATCCGGATCCGGAGTCGGTCAGTAGACGATACGGAGCGATAGCTGCTATCCAGTCACGGCTAGGAAATACAGGCAAGGCGGAAGCCAACATCGAGCGTGCAGTTCGCATTGCAACCGGACTCTCAAATCTAGCTCTGTCTAGAGACTTACGCGCTCACGTCCAAGTTGCCACCAACGCGTCTGCGTTTCCGTCGGGCGCCAAAGACGATTTCACCTACCTCGACTCCGCCGTCGCGCTCCTCGAACTCGCCGGGCACCCGCACATCCTCGCGCGCGAGGCCTACACCGTCATCCAGGACACAGGCTGCGCCGCAAAGCTGGCGCTGGCTGCGGCCGGCAGCGGCGGCATTCACATGATCGCCTGGCACGGCTGGACGGAGCTCGATGCGCTCGAAGCCATGCGGCGGGCCACGCCGGACGATCTCCTCGTCGCCGGCCAGCACCGCGGCGAGGCCTGGCAGATCCTCGCTCTCCCTGGGCCCGATCTCGACCAGCGCTGCACGCTGGCCGCCGTCCGCAAGCTGGTCGCGACCGCCTC
>Ga0209382_10012278_pt1 | contig 10589 bp, 6 predicted proteins | sample SoiMetdeltSBSDD5_FD_187599 | JGI IMG/M metagenome (GOLD analysis project Ga0209382, IMG submission 187599) | Bulk soil microbial communities from a Populus tree surrounding site in Tennessee, USA - Soil MetaG P. deltoides SBSDD5 (SPAdes) (version 2) | ecosystem: Environmental > Terrestrial >...
ACATTCTGTCCTCCACAAACAGATCTACTTCCGATGATTCCGGTGGGTTGGGCAGGAACCGAATTACATTGTTCTGTCCATCTTGCAACCCGGTTGGCCCAAACATTCCCTGCCCTGCTGAAATTACCTCCGGCAAGAAGCGAACCATTATAAGTGATCATGGAGGATACACCACTATTCATTCCATTTCCAATAGACGACCAGTTGTTGCCGTCCCACTTTGCTATATTTTTTGCAGCAACCACACCTGCAGTATCGAAATGACCTCCCGCTATAAGTGACCCATTGTAAATTGACAAAGTGTAAACCGAACCATTAATAGCAGATGCCAATGGAGTCCAATTATTCCCATCCCATTTTTTTACACTGGAAAAATACCCACAGGCATAGAGTTCACAGTTATAGATAGCAAGTGAAAACACCATACTGTCTATAGCTCCAGCTGCTGACCAGCTGGTATCGTTCCATTTTAGAATATGAGATCTCGTATTAACGCCTACTGTATCGAAATTACCTCCGGCATAGAGCTCTCCATTATGTACCACCAGCGAATTAACGCTTCCATAGGGGAAGCAATCCATAAATACATCAATTCCGTTTCCAACTGGCGACCATTGGGTTCCATTCCATTTAGCGATATTGTTCATGGGTACGCTGTCAGAATTATAGAAGTGCCCGCCTGCATAAAGCTCGTCATTATATATTGCCAAGGATGAAACGCTGTAGCCATAAGTACCAAGACCAGCACCTACGGTCGACCATTGCGTCCCATTCCATTTGGCAACATTGTTGGCTTCAATATTGCCCGCATTGGTAAAACGCCCCGCTACATATAATTCCCCCTTATAAACCAATAATGCATTGACCCATGAATCAAGTCCTCCGCCACCCACGGTATAAACTCCCGGAATAGCCTGCCAGCTTGTGCCGTTCCATTTGGCAATATTAGATGCGGGACCATTTACATAATCAAAAAAACCAGCTGCGTACAGTTCGCCATTATAAATACAAAATGAAGCGACAGGAGACCCAGTTACTGGTCCATCATAACCATCAGTCGGTCCATCAACAGGGACCAAAAGCCAATCCGGATATCCGACACCTTCTCCAATGGCGGACCAGTATTGGCCAACTGCATTATTTTTTAGCACGCAAGTAAATACAACAATTAATAGTATAATTTCTCTCATAAGAATCATGTTTAATTGTACGATACAAAAATGCTATCATCATGCCGAGAGAATCAATACCCAATTCCAGTTAATTACATAAGCGGTGTCAGAAACAATACCCTATTTCGGGTATTGATAACTGAGGGGAAATTGAGATACCTTTAGGAATATGAAGCGGCTGCTTTATTTTATCGTAGTTGTTTTTGCTTGCCAGTTATCTGCACAAACTTACTCGGTGAAGAATGTGAACGATGATTATTTTGTTACCAGCTTTTACAACACTGATATTTCAAAAAACGAATTGCATGCATTCAGGAAAGATAAAAAGGGTTTGTACTGGTTTCAATATCTTACCGAGATATATTCATTTGATGGAGTAAATTGGAAATCGTATGAGCTTAAAAGTACTGCCAGTAATCCATTTCGTATAAATGATATTGAAACCACCGAAGATGGAAGTATATGGCTGGCTACAGAATACGGCATTTTTACTTATGACCCATCGTCAGAAACTTTTATATCAATAAAACAAAAATACCCGGGCATAAAAAATATACCTGCAGCCGTAACCTGTTTTTTTGGAGGACCTCCGGGCTATCTCATCTTTATTGGTTTTGAAATGGAAAGTTTTTATTTGCTTGATTGGAGATCCGGTAAGACACAACAAGTGATCATTGACCAACAAAAAAAAGCATATATCAATACAAAATGGAATCAGATATCTGCAGATAAAAAAGGGAATATTTGGGGTACTACCAGAGATAACAGAGGCATTTGGCATTACGATATGAATACTAAAAAGATGAAATGCTCCTGGAAAGACGAGCTGCCCTTATTTGCTGACAAACGTTTTCAAAGATTTTTAAATCTGACATATTCAGAAGCTGACAATAGTTTTTGGATAACCAATGGCCCTGGCCGCTACCTGGAGAAAATAAATTTAACAACTGGCAAAAGCAGCTTTTATTCATTCAGTGAAAATCTAAAAGTTAAGCCGGACTCAAATGCATTCAACAGGCATCTACTGGCTCCTGTTAAAATTGAAAGAGGTAATAATTTTTGGGTGAGGGCCGGTGAAAGATATTTCATTCGTCTCGACAACGATGTGGATAAAATGGAATTTCTTACTAACGACTGGGAATCGCTTCCAATCGGTGATATAAGAATATTTGAGGCTGAAATGGGAACAGATGATGACGGGAAGAATATTTCATTATGGACAATTGGGTATGAAAAATTGTCTATGATAAAAAAAAGAAGGAATGTTTTCAGGCATATCTATTTTGATAGTTTGTCAAGTACGGGAATAAAGCCACTGGACTATATGAATGGATTAGAGTCAGATTCTAGACAGAATATTTTTTTTGAGAAAGGAAAAAATGGGCTGTATTATTTACTGCAACAAAATCCTGGGAGGCCAAAATTGATCTCGCTTGATAAAGAACTGCGAATAAAAAGTGTATTATTCAATGATGAATGGAAGCAATATCCTGCTTATTTCAGACAAGAGTTCGATCCAGACTCACTATTCATTGCTATATTAAGACCAGACGAGGAACCACTCGATTTTCGCAATGTGGTTATTAAAGACTTCCGGGTAGATCTGAATACATTTAAAGCAACTGAAATAGAGTTGAATTTTAAACAAAGGGTTTGGCGTTATGGTTCTACAGACAAGCACAATGTTTATTGGTTGTTTTCAAATGGATTTTTATTTTCTTATGATCCTCGAAAAGATATTCTCGATTCTATTTTTATATGTAAGCCACGAGAGAAAAGACCACACCCGGTAAACCTGATCAAAGGATTTGATTTTCCAACTTTACTACATAGGAATTCGTCTACCTTCTGGATCTCTTTTTTTCAGGACAGGGTGTTATATAAAGTTGATCTTGAAACAAAAAGAATTGATAAAGTATTTCAAACATGTTTGGATCAAACGGGTTGCGCTATCCCGGGAGCAGTTTATCAAATGTATAGCTATGATTCCACGCATGTTTATTTTAAGGCTGGTCTTTTCGGAATGTTGTTTGACATTAAAACTAATTCAGCTAAAAATGTTTCTGAAGTATTTCAAAAAAAATTACCCTCATCGAGCCCATGTGGATTTGGTATATACGGCGATTGGATATGTCTTGTCATGCCTTCACACATTTATTTATTGCATAAGCAAACCGGGATACAGCATGTACTGCTGATGGGGGAAGATTTCAAATGGAAATTGGCTCCGTTTCAATCCAAACCATTAATGAATGACCAGGGTGAAATGGTGCTAATGTCATATGACGATCGTGGCTTTCTTGTTTTCAATCTTGATTCGGCAATTGTTAGAAGAAAACCCGGTAATGTCTACTACTCTTACATTAAAGTAGATAACCGGAATATACCTGTTGATTCATTAATAAATCATAGTGGTCTTACTTTGAGTTATAATGGTTACAGCAGCATTCAATTTGCGGTATCAGCTTATTCCATTTCTGCCCCCGACCAGATTGTTTATGAGTATGCATTGTATAGAGGAGGAGATACTGTTTGGAGTAAGATTAATGGAAAGCCCGAGTTAACGATCAGCGATCTTTCTGCAGGCAAGTATGATTTATTATTAAGGGCATCGAATATCTATGGGGATTACTCAGATCAGGTAAGTTCTTTTGATATTACCGTCCTACCTCCTTATTGGCAAACCTGGTGGTTTCGATTGCTGATTCTTGCAACAATTGGATTAATCTTTTATGGGCTTTATCGTTATCGACTGCAACAATTGAAAAAACTGCAAACAGTCCGTAACAATATTGCCAGCGATCTGCACGATGATATTGGTTCTACACTTAACAGTATTTCTATTTACAGTGAAGTAGCAAAACAACAGGCAGGTAAAGAAATCCCAGCGCTGGAAATGATCGGAGTGAACTCAAGAAAGATCATCGAGAGCATGAGTGATATCGTATGGACGATCAATCCTGAGAATGATTCGTTTGAAAAAATCATTATCCGGATGCGGTCATTTGCCTATCAATTATTAAAAGCAAAAAAAGTAGAATATACTTTTGATGTGGATGAAAAATTAAATTCGATTGCATTGCCGATGCAGGTCAGAAAGAATTTTTATCTTGTTTTTAAAGAAGCGATCACAAACGTTGTAAAATATTCGGAGGCGTCCCTTGTTTCGATCTTACTCTATGAAAAAAATAAAATTATTATGCTTAGGATCCGCGACAATGGTAAAGGAATTCCTGTAAATGCACAAACATTGGGAAATGGTTTAATGAACATGACCCGAAGGGCAAAGGAGATCAGCGCTGAATTAAATATAATATCTGCAAATGGTGGGGGAACAGAGATCGAGTTGATGTTGAAGACTTAAATTGAAATGAAGTACGATAAAAAATTATGATATTCAAGGTTGCCATATTCGAAGATAATCGCAGTTTACGGGAGGGGCTTGCTGCAATGATAGGAGGTACTACAGGGTTTGAATGCGTTGGCGCTTATGCCAACTGCAACAATCTTTTAAAAAATATTTCATTAGATAAGCCAGATGTAGTTTTAATGGATATTGAATTACCTGGCATTAATGGTATTGAGGCTGTTGGTATGATCAAACAAGAATTTCCTGAAATGAAGATTCTGATGGAAACAATTTTTGATGACGACGAAAAAATATTCAGCTCAATTTGTGCAGGAGCCGAAGGATATATTCTTAAACATACATCTCCAGCTGAAATTATGGAAGCAATCCAGGAAATCTATGAAGGTGGAAGTCCGATGACCCCTTCTATTGCGAATCGTGTGTTGAAAATGGTGCGGGACCGCCCTGATACCCGGAGTAAAGAGACATTTGATCTTTCAGATCGTGAAAAAGAGATACTTATTTGTCTTGTAAAAGGAATGAGTTATAAAATGGTAGCTGACAGTTGCTTTATCAGCATTGAAACAGTGAATGTGCACGTAAAAAATATTTATAAAAAATTACATGTTCATTCAAAATCCGAAGCGGTTGCAAAGGCTATCAGGGGAAGGATTGTTTAAAAAATTTTTAGCATTAATGTCCAAACAAAAGGCCATTCGAATTATACGAATGGCGTAAAACTATTAGATAGTTACTTATTAAAACCCTTTTTTTTCTGCCGGCGGAATTTTCGATTTGATATAATCCACCAATTCTTTTAAAGCAGTATTGCCAGCATCTGTCTTTAATGCTTCTTCTTTTTTTGTAGCAATGTTTTGAAGTGTTTCATTTACATACGGGTCGGTTTGTTTTCGGAATTGTTGCGGTATTGCCTCGCGGAATTTTACAATCTCATCAACGGCTGCTTTTACTTTTTCTGTATTCTTTAATGCCCCAAGATAAACGCCAAGTGTGCCAAGCGCATTGAATTTTGCCTGTGATACAGGAAGTTTATTAAATCCGCCAATAATCTCTTCTTCAAGACTTTCATCGCCCGATGCAGCTTTTACTCCCTGCAATGAGTTTTTTAAAGCACCTTTGGAAGGCTGTTTGTCCAATTGTTTTGCAATGGTGGTTGCAGCATCTTTATCCACTTCTAACAATGCTTCCAACGCATTTCCGGCAACAGAATAAGAAGAATCTTTTGTGGCTGCTTTAAAGAGAGGAACATATTCTGTCTTTTTATATTCTCCGAGCTGGGCAATCGCATTTGCTCTTACGGTTGATTTTTTATCATTTTTTGCAAGGTCCGCGAGAATTGGTTCAACAGCTTGCTTTACTTTTTCATTTTCCAGATCAAGGCTGAGTATCGTAGCATTGCGAAGCCCGTAAAACTTATCCTTCAAGGCAGTCTCTAGTAATTCAAGAGCTTTCGGATCATCTTGTTGTTGAGAAGCAAACTGAATGGCTTCGAGCCTGTCAAGATAGTTACCTGCATATTTATATTGATGAATAAAATTATCAAGGGTCTTATTATCTTTCTTGTTCCAGAGTACTACTTTGTCTCCGTCTACATTTACAAGGTCAGGATGTTTGGTGTAGTTGAATGTAAAAGTATCAACAACATTTTTCGCCCACACTGTATGACGAACCTTATTCGCACCATTATAAATATCAACTGCAATCGGCAGCGTAAATAATTTTCCACTCTTTTGTGTTTGTTTGATGATGACATTTACTTTACCTGCTGCATCATCGTATTTATAGTCTATAATTACTGACGGATGTCCGCTGCTGAAATACCATTGATTAAAGAACCAGTTAAGATCGCGACCTGTTATTTCCTCAAATGCAAGACGTAACTGATGGGCTTCGGCCGCTTTAAATTTATTTGCCGTTAAATAAAGATTAAGAGATTTAAAAAAAGCACTATCACCTACAAAGTTTCGCAACATATTAAGAATGCGTCCGCCTTTTTGATAGCTCACCTGGTCAAACATGTCTTCTTTATCTGCATAAAAGAATCGAACAAGATCCTTTGATTCACTTCCGCTTTGCAAATAACCTTGCATGCCTTGATAGTTCTCCGCCGCGCCGGCATCTTTACCATTTTTATATTCTTCCCAAAGCGTTTGACTGTAATCAGCAAATGATTCATTCAACGTAAGATTGCTCCAGCTTTCTGCAGTAACATAATCTCCAAACCACTGATGAAATAATTCGTGCGCAATGGTGCCTTCCCAATTATTGCCATCAACTAATTCTCTTGCGTCTTGCTGTGCACTTTCCTGGTGAATAGTAGCGGTTGTATTTTCCATAGCGCCGGCCATATAATCACGACCTGTTATCTGCGAATATTTTACCCATGGAAATGGAACACCTGTGATCTTTGAAAAGTACTCGATCATTTCAGGAGTATTTCCAAAGATCTTTTTTGCCACTGAGACATACTCTGGTTCCACATAATAGTTAACTTCTTTTCCTCTCCAGCTATCTTTTACTACTGCATAGTTGCCTACACCAAGAAAAAACAGATAGGGAGAATGCGGCTGGTCCATTTTCCAGTAATCAGTTCTTGTACCATCACCATTTCTTTTTTGACTTATTAATTTTCCATTAGAAAGAGTCACATATTTACTATCAACTGTTACAGTAAGTTCCTGGGTTGTCTTTTGGCTTGTCTTGTCTATTGTGGGAAACCACACAGAGTTTGATTCTGTCTCACCCTGTGTCCATATTTGAGTGGGTTTATCTTTTTCTTCGCCTGTAGGATTGATAAAGTACATTCCTTTTATTCCTAGAAAATCTTCGGTGCCATATTTTTCCTGGTATTCATCAGGTTTTGCAGTGTAATCTATATATATGATATAATTTTCATTTGCTTTATATGTCTTATCTAATTTTATTCTTAGTTTATGATCATCTTTATATTCATATTTCAACGGAATTTGTTTTATTCCTTTCATTAAAGAAACGGATTTTAATTCCATTCCTTTTGCGTCAAGGGTCAAAGAATCGGTAGGATAAAAATGTGGACGCAGAGTGATCCAGGCTTTACCATATAAATATGATTTTGAGAAATCAGGCTTTACGTCAAGTTTTGTATGAACAAGGTCATTGATCTTAGTAGCCGTTTCCCGGTACTGCTTTTTCCAGGATGTATCTTGTTGTACCGGATGTTGCGCAATTAATTGGATAGTGAAAAACAGCGCCGCAAAGACCTGTGTCAAAAATTTCATATTAAGATTTTAGGACTGCAAAAATAGAAGTTGTTACTGTAAACGAAGACATGATATTTTATAAATGGCAGGTTAAATGTTTAGAAAGTCTTCACCTTTATTGTATTAACTTTGGCAAACTTTACCCATAGGTCCGATGAAAAAAATATTTCGCTTATTTGTACTCTTATTTATTACATCTTCCTCCCTCAAGGCTCAAAAGGTTTATTTTGTCTATCTGCAAACGGATAATCAACAACCATTTTATGTCCGAATGGGAGAAAAAGTCTATAATTCCACATCATCAGGTTATTTGATCTTGTCAAATCTCAGAGACAGCATTTATTCATTGAATATTGGAATGCAGGGGAGTCAGTCACCTGATCAACCTTATTCAATAACTGTTAATAAAAAAGATCAGGGTTTTTTATTTAAGAATTTTGGCGAAAAAGGATGGGGGCTTTTTAATCTAAGTTCAATGGCGGTAATCATGCCATCGATCAGCTCGGTCAACACCAATCCTGCTCAGACTGTAAAAACAGAAAAAAGAGAAGACAATGCTTTTACAAATCTGCTTGCAAAAGCGGCTGACGATTCAACCATTAAGGAAAGACCGGTTATAGAGAAGCCTGTAGAAAAAAAGACAGACGCACGAGTAATAACTACTGATATAAAAGAAGAGTCTAAAAATGAATTAAAGGAAACTATTCCTCCCAAACAGGAGGAGATCAAAAAACAAGTGGTGCCAGTTGAGAAAAAGGAAGTACCCAAAATTGACACAACTGTCAATAAAAATCAGGCTTTGGAGACAGAAAATGCAGCCAAAATAAAAGCGGATTCAATCGCAGCAATACAAAAAAAGGAAGATGAATTTCTCAAGCAAGAAGCTATAAGAAAACAGGATTCGATTGATAAGGCTAAGATAGAGCCGGTCAATACAGTTGAGTATAAAAAATCAATTGTCAAACTCAGATCTGAAAGTTCTACAACGGTAGGTATTGGATTAGTATTTATTGATATATTATCCGACGATAAAGCCGATACGATCAGGATACTTATTCCAGCCGAAATAAAGAAAACGCTACCGGTAGAGGGAAAACAAGAAGAAAAAAAGTTTTTGGATATTCCTCCTGTTGATTCCGTTCAAAAAGAAACAACAAAGGCGTTTATAAAGAGTAACAATTGCAAAGAAGTCGCAACGGAAGATGATTTTTTTAAATTGAGAAAGAAGATGGTGGCTGAAAGTAAGGACGATGATATGATTTCAGAGGCAAAAAAGCTTTTCAGAACAAGGTGCTTCACATCTACTCAAATAAAAAACCTAAGTACATTGTTTCTTACTGATGAGTCTAAATATAAATTTTTTGATGCAGCCTATCAATTTGTAAGTGACGTTGAAAATTTTCCATCACTCCAGTCGGAATTAAAAGATGAATATTTCATTAACAGATTTAAAGCGATGTTGCGATACTAATTGCGATGCGTTATTTTATCGAGGTATCATATAAGGGAACGAACTACAGCGGATTTCAGTCGCAAAAAAATGCCAACACAGTAGAAGCCGAAATTGAAAGAGCTTTTAAGATCATTACTAAAGAAACTATGGAGTTAACTGGGTCGTCCCGCACCGATGCCGGTGTTCATGCATATCAAAATTATTTTCATTTCGACGTAAACATTAATCTATCTCCAAAGCTTTTATATAACCTTAATTCAATTTTGCCAGCAGATATTTCAGTAAATGGCTTAACAGTGGTAAGAGATAAAGATCATTGTCGGTTTGATGCAATTAGCAGGGAATACAAATATTTCATTTATAAAAAGAAGAATCCTTTTCTGATTGATACAGCATTTTACTTTCCATATACCCTCGATTTTGATTCGATGCAAAAGGCAGCGGGTATAATAAGCGAATTTTCAGATTTCACATCTTTTTCAAAACGAAACACCCAGGTTAAATCCTTTGAATGTCATATAATAGAAAGTAAATGGATGGTTGAAGGCGATTGTCTTGTTTACAACGTCAGGGCCAACAGATTTTTAAGAGGAATGGTAAGAGCATTGACAGCAACTATGTTGAAACTGGGGAGAAGGAAAATGAGCTTAGGCGATTTCAGTAGGATAATTGAAGCCAAAGATTGCACTTTAGCAAATTTTGCCGTCCCTGCACATGGGTTATTTCTTGTCAATGTATGTTTCCCCGATAATTATTTTAAATAATTTTTTCTACAGAACGCATACCAGTACAGCGATTTAGTCGTTTGTAAAAGCTTGCATTTAAAAAACATTTGGTGCCTACAATTCGACGCATATCTTTGCCGCCCATTTCAATGAAAAGAGTTCTTTCAATGTGGATGAATGCTGAATGAAATGTGGACAAAAGCGGCAATAAAAATTGGTTGAAAGATACAGCAATCATATCTTTGCCGCCCGCATTAAAAAAGCGGCACAGTTCTTAACAAAACTTATTGAATTTCACGCCAAAGCTGCAAAAAATATAGCAGAAAATTTTGGTAGGAAACATACGAGCCTTTACCTTTGCACTCCCATTTTAAAAATGGGGTGGCGGTAATCGCCAAAGATCTTTGAAAGTAGGGAAGCAACAGCTCCCGATCTAATGATCGGGACATAGGTAAGTCAAGCGAATAACATTCGATTTGACACGTTAATTTTCTCTTGAGAATTTTAAACTGTCAGTATCAAACAACATTTACAATGGAGAGTTTGATCCTGGCTCAGGATGAACGCTAGCGGCAGGCTTAATACATGCAAGTCGTGGGGCAGCAGGTCCCGCAGCAATGCGGGATGCTG
>Ga0209382_10012280_pt1 | contig 10589 bp, 13 predicted proteins | sample SoiMetdeltSBSDD5_FD_187599 | JGI IMG/M metagenome (GOLD analysis project Ga0209382, IMG submission 187599) | Bulk soil microbial communities from a Populus tree surrounding site in Tennessee, USA - Soil MetaG P. deltoides SBSDD5 (SPAdes) (version 2) | ecosystem: Environmental > Terrestrial >...
AGCTCATCACGGACTCCACGGATCTTGAACGGCGCGGATTTCACACCAGCTGCAAAAAGCTTTGTGAAAACTCGTCCTCCGTTCAAATCCGCGAAATCCAGGATGAGCTGTTTGGCGTTGCCGTTTCTGCGGCCATCTGCCGCTCCTGCCTGCTATCCGAGCTCAGAATCAGTCCACTGGAATGACGGATCACTGGCGGCGCCCGCGGCCGGCCGATATGATCCTGCCGGCGATGGAAGCCTATCCGTCGAGTTGCCGCACGGTGACGCTCGCCAGGCCATCGCGGTAGGTCAATGAGACGACCCACGGCTGACAGCAGACGTCGCAGTCCTCGATGTACTCCTGCACCGAACCGCCGCCGGGGTCGATCGCGATTACCACCGCGGCGGCACAGTAAGGACAGTCCACCGTCGCTTCGGTCTCGGCCGTGCCATCCCCTAACGGGAAGTCTTCGTCAAGACCGGCGTCGATGTCGCCGTCGTCGCCGTTAGGCTCGAACGGGTCACCAGGTGCATCAAACGTCATGAGCGAAACGATAGATCACCGAGGCCGCGGCGCAAGCCGCCTGGTGGCCGTGGCGCTGCTGGTGGCCGGCGGGCTCACCGCCTGCGGCGAGGATCCGACGGCGCCCGAGCCCGGGAACCTCGCCGTCATCGTCGCCGGGCTGCCCGCGGGCGCGCAACCGGCCTTGACCGTGACCGGGCCGAATGGATACGACGTCCAGCTCACGACGTCGGACACGCTGACGGCACTGCGGCCTGGCGCATACACCATCGCCGCGGCACCCGTGACGACCGCCAGCGGTCGCTACGCCGCCACTCCCGCGACACAGACCATCACCGTCTCGTCCGGCGCAACCGCGCGGGCCGGCGACATCTCCTACGCGGTGGCGACCGGAGGGCTCATCGTCACCGTCCTCGGCCTTCCCGCCGGCGCGCTGGGGAGCCTCACCGTCACCGGGCCGAACGCATTTTCGCAAACGGTGTCGCGGACGGATACGCTCGACGTGCTCGAGCCGGGGACCTACACCATCGCCGCCGCCGACGTACAGGCGTCCGGCAGGACGTACCGACCGGATCCGGCGACCCAACCTGCGACGGTGTCGGCATCGCTCACGCACGCGAGAGCGACCGTCGCGTACGGCGCGGGAACGGGCCGCCTCGACCTAACGATTGCCGGACTGCCGCCGGGAACCGACGCGTCGGTCACGGTCACCGGGCCGGCCGGGTTCGCGCGCACGGTCGTCGCGACGACGAGCCTGCAGAACCTCGAGCCAGGCACCTACACCATCACCGCCGCGATCGTGGGAAGCAATCTGACGACGTATACGCCGTCGCCGGCTTCGCACACCGTCGATGTCAGCGATGCCGCTCCTGCCACGTCCACCATCGCGTATGGCAATGCGCCCCTCGTGCTCGATCGTGAGCTGGTCGCCGACGGTCTGACGGCGCCGGTGTTTCTGACATCGCCCGAGGGCGACCCGCGACAGTTCGTCGTCGAGCGGAACGGGCGCATCCGCGTCATCGTCAACGGGACGATGCTCGCGCCGCCGTTTCTCGACATCGCCAGTCGCGTGAACTTCACCGGCGAGCGTGGCATGCTCAGCATGACGTTCGCGCCGGACTACGCGACCAGTGGGACGTTCTTCACGTACTACGTGAATCTGGCGGGCGACATGGTCGTCGAGCGCTTCTGGTCCATCCCGGGCGAGAACGTCGCCGGAGGAAGCCTCGGAGTCGTAATGGTCATTCCGCACCGCGGCGAAAATCACCACGGCGGGCTCATCGCGTTCGGACCCGATGGCATGCTCTACGTCGCGCCCGGTGACGGCGGATGCTGCGGCGATCCGCAGAACAACGCGCAGAACATGGGCACCTTGCTCGGGAAGATGCTGCGCATCGATGTCCGCACACACCCGTATACCGTTCCCGCAGACAACCCGTTCGTCGGCCAGGCCTTCGCCCGGCCGGAAATCTGGGCATCGGGACTTCGCAATCCCTGGCGGTTCTCGTTCGACGCGGTTGATGAAAGACTCTACATTGGCGATGTGGGACAGGATGCCCGCGAGGAAGTGAACATCACCGCCACGACGTTGGGTGGGAGCAACTACGGGTGGCGTCTCATGGAAGGCACCGCGTGCTACAATCCGAGCACCGGCTGCAATCCGAGTGGACAGCTCACGCTCCCGGCGCTGGAGTATCTGCATAGTCAGGGATGCTCGGTCACCGGCGGCTACGTCTACCGTGGATCAGCGATCCCCGAGCTCACCGGGCATTACCTGTACGCGGATTTCTGTCAGGGGTGGGTGCGCAGCTTCCGCGCGACTTCCACCGGGGCGGCCACCGACCATCACTCGTGGCCCGCGCTCACGCTTCCGTTGATCGTATCCTTTGGTCGTGATGGCATGGGAGAGCTGTACATGATCGCCGGCGACGAGGTGTGGAGGATCGTCCGCCCCTAGCAGCGTCGAGCCGCCGCACACTCTCGGAGCGAACCACCGCTCGCATCGACTTCACAGGAGACTGTCGCACCATGACGATCGCCCAGAGCCTCCTCACGGAGCTCGACCAGGAAATGGCCGCCACGCGGCGTCTTCTCGAACGGGTGCCGGGGGACAAGGGACCGTGGAAGCCGCACGTGAAGTCGTTTCCCCTGGGCCACCTCGCGCAGCTCGTCTCGTCAATGCCAGGGTGGATGACGAGGACCATCCGCGGCATCGACATCGACCTCACCAAGGGGCCAGGATACAGCTTCGAGAAAACCGAGACGCTGCTCGCCGACTTCGATCGGCACGTGCGTGAGGTGCGTGAAGCGTTGTCGTCGGCGAAGGACGAGGATTTCGACCTCATGTGGTCGCTGAAAATGGGAGATCGAACGCTGTTCTCCGCCCCTCGGGGCGTCGTCGTGCGGCAGCACATCAGTCATCTCGTTCATCACCGAGGTCAGCTCACCGTTTACCTTCGGCTGATCGACGTTCCCATCCCGAGCATGTACGGGCCAACGGCGGATGAGCCGTGGTCCGCATAACGATGCGGAATCACACGGTGGACATCAGGGCAACGCCCGTGGAAGTTGAGCCTCACCCACTCCGGAGGTCACGATGGTGGAATTGCGGAAGCCGCTGCGCCGCTCGCGCACGAACCGCATGGTCGCTGGCGTCATCGGTGGCCTGGCGGAGTACTGGTCCATCGATCCGACCCTGGCTCGCGTTGGCTTCGTGATCGTGTCGATTATCTCCGTGGCCTTCCCGGGCCTTCTCGTGTACGCGTTGCTCTGGCTGATCATCCCCGAGGAGGGCTGACGCGACGATTCAATGGAAACGTTCGCCATCGTTCCGAACACATCGCGAGCACCGTGGATCCTGGTCGCCCTCGTCCTGGTGCTCCTCATCATCGTTGGCGTGTTGATGGTCGCCACCGCGCGCGGCTCGCGCTCGGCCACCTTCGAGCTCTCGAACGTGGGCCTTCGGCTGCGTGGCGATCTATGGGGACGTCTCGTCCCGGCCGCTGATCTGCGTGGCGGGGCGGCACGCATCGTGGACCTGAGACAGGCACCAGACCTCGCGCCGCGCCGCCGAACCATGGGAACAGCGATGCCTGGCTATCGAGCCGGGTGGTTTCGACTGGCTAACGGCGAAAAGGCCCTGGTTTATCTTACCGACACCCATCACGCGGTCTACGTGCCGACGAATCGCGGCTACAGTCTCCTGCTCAGTCCGCAGCGACCGGAGCGCTTCGTCGAGAGCCTCCGCTCGGTGGCACCCTCCCCGTGACGAACCGGTCCGTGCAAGTCCTTTGATGCGCACTCCGAATGCCACGCTCGTCCTTTGGCTCGTCGCGCTCGCGACCGCGTGCGCACCGGCGGCGCCGCGCTCCGTTTCCGGGCCTCCGTCGATCGAGGGCCGCATAACCGCCGTCGAACGGTCAGGCGAACGAATCGGCACCATCCGCGTCGAGGTCAATCCCTCGGAGACCTCTGGCTCGGACAAGGCCGTCGTGCGGATCACGCAGAGCACCGAGATCCGGCGCGGCGATTCGGCTCGCGTGGACTTCAACGCCCTGAGCAACGGAATGTGGGCGCGGGTGTGGTTCGTCGGTCCCGTTCGGGAATCGTATCCGGTGCAGGCGGACGCCGGACGCGTGGAGATCGATCCCACCCGGTAACGCACGTCATGCGCGTCAGACCTCTCTCGCTATCAGACTGGAACGAGTGGCGTCGCATGCGCGCCGCGCTGTGGCCGGACGAGCCCACCGCGTCCACCGACCCGGACATGCGCGCATGGCACGACCGCGCCGATGCACGGGTGTTCGTTGCCGAACGGGCCGATGGCTCGTTATGCGGCTTCGTCGAGGTGGGTACGCGCCCCTATGCGGAAGGCTGCGAAACGAGCCCCGTGGGCTTCATTGAGGGGTGGTACGTGGATCCCGATGTCCGGCGGCACGGCTACGGGCGCGCGCTGGTCGAAGCAGCCGAAGAATGGGCCCGCTCTGCCGGATACACCGAGATGGGCTCCGACGCCCTGCTCGACAACCTCGTCAGCCATCGCGCTCACGAGCGACTCGGCTACACCGAGGTCGAGCGGCTCGTGGCGTTCCGGAAGTCGCTCACTTCCCGTCCCGCTGATACGTCCCCATGATGGTGGCCGAGGCGAGCACGTGCCCCTCCATCGCTTTCTCCACATCGCGCTTGGTCGGCGTGCCGAGGTCGCCGAGCGTGGTGTCGAGCGCATAGAGCTTGAAGAAGTAGCGATGACGGCCGATCGGTGGACACGGGCCGCCGTACCCGGTGCGCCCCCAGTCGTTTTTCCCCTGGCGGGCGCCCGCCTTCACGACAGCGTCCTCTCCGTCTTCGTCGATCTTCGTGATGGACGGCGGAATGTCGTACAGCACCCAGTGGACGTAGACGCGCTTTGGCGCTGCCGGATCGGGGGCGTCGGGATCATCGACGATGAGCGCGTAGCTGCGCGCCTTCTCGGGGGCTCCAGACCAGCGAATCGACGGCGACACGTCCTCGCCGTCGCACGTGTATTCGCGAGAGATGGTACCCTGATTCTTGAAGGCGGATGACTCGATCGTGAATGCCATGCTTCCTCTCCTGGTGACGAGAATCGCGGCACATTCCATGTATGCCCTTGGGCCGGACTGTCCGGCGCCAGATGCTCCGCGCACTCCCCGTGCCGTTCCCGATTGAGCCATGGACCCCGATCGCCAGCTCCCCGCCATCCGCCTCGTGCCCGAGTTGGCGGCATTTCGCGCCGACCTCGAGGCGCTCGGCTACGTGGTGGTGCCGCACGGAGAGCACATTTGCGTCCGGCTGCCACAGTTCGTGAGCGTCGTGGTGCGATATCGCGAGGGAGAGCTCGAGTTCGTGCCGCAGTTCGGCCCGCTGCATCGTCACCACTCGTCCGCGCTCACATTGACGGGCTCGAGCGTCGTCGTCGTCGGAGCGCTGGCTCTGACGGGATTCGGCCCGGTCGCGCTCGGCGCCGCCTTCCTCGGCGTGATGCTGGCCGCGCGCGACCTCGGGCGATACATCGTGTCGGAGGGTTGCCTGACCCGCCTTCAGATGTTGTGGGCCTCGCGCCGCTCGGGGAGCACCGTCCCCGCGCCGGCACAATCGTTACAATCGTTAGGGGAAGGGGCCGTTTCCAATCGCATCGCGAGTGTGAGGGAACCCTGACCCGTTCTCCAGGCGCGCTCCGGTGCCGCCGCACGTTCCCGGGCTTCTTCCCCGGGCGGTGGCCGCTCGTCACCGTCTTCGCCTTCCTTGCGCCGCCGGAGCGCCACATCTTTCTCGAGCCGAAGGTGACGAAGCTCGCGGCGCGGGAGTACGGGTTCGACTTCCACTCCGGGGTTCGCGATGAGACGCGGGACGTGAGGCCGCGCGACATGATCGACATTCAGTCGTTCATCTGGGTCCAGGGACCGGACGAGTACGAGGAGTGACGGCCGACTTCGAGACGACGCGTCTTTTCCTGCACGCGAGCTCGCTCAGTACGCTGCCCGACGACGTCCTGTCGCAGCGGCATCTCACGACGCTCGACCTCAGCTACAATCAGCTGACGGAGCTGCCCGAAGCCCTCGGCGAGCTCCGGGCGCTCGAGTTTCTCTACGTCTCCAACAACAAGCTGGCGAAGTTGCCGGAGTCGATCGGGAAGCTGAAGTCGCTCGTGTATCTGAACGTGAGCAACAACGCCATCACCGCGCTCCCGGACTCGATCGGTGCGCTGGGCTCGCTGCTGGAGCTCCGTGCCCACGACAACGCGTTACGCGGGCTGCCCTACTCGATCGGCGCGCTCGCGACCGTGCGCGAGATCTACCTCAACGGCAATGCGCTCGAGGAGCTGCCCGATTCGATCGGCCGCCTCACGAGTCTGCGCGTGTTGAACCTGAGCCGAAACGCCCTGATCGCCCTGCCCCGCAACATTCGCGGCCTCGAGCGCGTCACGCATCTGGATCTCCGCGCGAACCGGCTCACGACGCTCCCCGACGCCATTGGCGAGATGCGCCAACTGGTGCACCTCGATCTCCGGGAGAACCAGCTCATGACCCTTCCCGACGCGATGCGCGAGCTGCAGTCCCTGGAGAAGCTGGACGTGCGATGGAACACGCTGTCCTCGATCCCGAAGTGGATCGAGCAGCTTCGCGACCGGGGGTGCGCGGTGTACACCTAAGGGTGTCGAGGGTGTCGAGGTGTGAAGGTCGTTAATGGTTTTCACCTCGACCACCTTGACGACCTTGACGACCTCGTCTACCTCGGCTCCACCGGCCACAGCTCGGCCGCGGTCTGAATCGCGATCATCGTTGACGGGCGACCGGGTGACCCATCGCCGGCGAAGAGGCGGACGAAGCCGCTTCCATTCGGCCCCCCGTATCGCTTCACCCACGCTGCGGCGAGACCCCATTCATCGGTCGCCAACACGGTGCTGACATCCTCGGGGTTCGCTCCCCAATTGCCTAACCACCATTCCGGCAATCCCAGGTCCCTCGCGTGCTCCGCCACCTTCGACACACCGATCAGATCGAAGTTGCCGCGCTCGTGACGAACGCCCAGGAGCCGCGCCGTCGCCGGACGGTGCACGCCCTTGAGGGTTCGACGGCCGGTGTCGGGAAGTGGCCACAACAACGGCGGCGTCCCGATCCACACGATCTTCCCGTGCGCGTTGAGGTAACGACGGAACAGAACGGTGTCGGCCGCGAGCGGCGCCACCGAGCGCGGGAGATGGTCCATCGCGAACACCACCGCGCTCGGCGCGCGATCGCGAGCACGATCGCTCAGGAACCGCGCGAGCGACGCCGTGTCGAGCAGCTCGTAACCGCGGGCCGTCAGGTAGTCGCGAACCGGTGCGCTGCTGACGATCGACGCCCCGATGGCGGCGGAGTCGAAAAACACGGCTCGGCGAAGTGGTGCACCACGTGCCGCGTTCACCGCATAGATGCCACCGTCATCGCTGCCGAAATAGAGACGGCCATCGTGCACGAGCGGCGACGAGAAAAGGCGGTGCCCGACACGATAGCGCCAGGCTTCCGTCCCCGTGCGCTTGTCGAGCGCGTACATCGTACCGTTGCCCTCCCCGACGTAGAGGAGCGCACCATCGACGGCGGGCGAAGCCCAAACCACGCCGACCGCCATCGCGCGCCAACGTTCCTGGCCGCTGGCGGTGTCGACCGCCTGGATGAAATGCCCATCCGAGCTGCCGGCGTATACCAACCCCTCGCTCACGGCGGGCGAGCTGTTCACCCAGGAAACCTTGTGATCGTGACGCCACCGCTCTTTTCCGGTAGCGCGATCGATCGCGTAGAGGAAGCCATCGCGGGCGCCGACGTACACGGCACCGCCAGTGACCGCCGGCGAGGATTGCACCGTCGTTCGGTCGAAGCCCCAGTCCGCGGAGTTGAGACGGGTCCCCTCCGTGTCGAAGCGCCACGCCAATCGCCCGTTCGTTAGGCTCAACGCGAACACGGCTCCCGCCTGATCGGCTGCGTACACCGTGTCCCCGGCGATGGCGGGCGTGGCGTAGACCCGCCCGCCGGTGCGGAAACGCCAGCGCTCGCGCCCTGTGCCAGCTTCGAGCGCGTACACGTGTCCATCCTGCGACCCGAATACGACGACATTGCCGCCGACGACCGGCGACGACGTGTAGATGTCGCCACTCTCGTAGCCCCACTTCAGCGGGACAGCCGTCCCCATTCGAACCGACCAGGCGAGCCCGCCGTCCGCGGCGCGCAGGGCGCGGAACCGACCGTCGTTGCCGTTGACGAAGACGAGGTCGTTGGCCACGGCGGGCGTCGATGCGACCGCTCCGCCGGTGGCATGGCGCCAGCGAACCATCCCCGTGTTCGCGTCGATCGCGTAGACGTTTCCGTCGCCGCTACCGATGTACAGGGTCGATCCGATGATGACTGGTGAGGATCGCACCGGCCCCTTCGTCTGCAGACGCCACTGCAAGCCGCCAAACGATGGCACACCGTTGGTTCGATACTCGCCGGTGTGCGCGGGCCCGCCGCGGAACATCGTCGCTTGAGCGCCAGCGGGGACGACTGCGCCCGCGACTGCCAGCGCCAGGGATGCACCTCGCGTTAGGTATGACGACACGCGCACGAGCCACTCTCCAGAGAGGTCGTGGCAGAACATACCGCGCGTGTTTCGCGTCGGCGTCCGCACCGAGGTTCGTACGTTGTAAGGAAAGCGTGCGCCCTTTGTGCCGCGGTCGCTACTCTCGTCCGAGCGCCCTGAGCAGTTTCGGAGGAATCGACCAGAGGAGTGTGCCCGAGCCTTCGCCCGGCGTACCCTCGATCTCGACCAGGCACGCCGCCGCCTTCTTCAGCTCGATGACCGAGTGGCTGGATGACGCGATCAGCCAGCTTACGAGCCCACTGAGATGCGGCTCGTGGCCGACAATGGCCACAGTCTCCTTGTCGCGGTGCGAGCGAGCCCACCGGGCAAAGCTCTCGTAGGGTGCGTCCGGGTGCAGCCACTCGACCGTCACCGGCTTGCGATCATAGACATCGCCCAGGATCTCGGCCGTCTGGACGGCGCGAACGAGCGGGCTCGTCGCGAGCACATCGAGCTCGCTGACCGCGGCGCGGATGCCGCGCGCGACGTCCCGTAGCTCCCGCTTGCCCTGCGCGGTGAGCGGACGCAGGTCGTCACTCTTGCCGGTCTGCGCGAACGCGTCCTTGTCTTCCGCCGCGCCGTGCCGAACGACGAGAAGTCTCATTCCGTGTCACCGATCACGCACGAGAGGAATCGCAGGCGATCCGAAGGTAGGGGAAATCGCTGCCGCGGGTGCGCGCGCCCTGTCTCCCCTCGATGCGCGCGCGCAGCGAGTCGCTTCCGGCGCGCCGGTAGATGATGCGCTGCGGATAGTCGTGCGCCGGATTCGCGAAAACGACTTCTCCGTCGCCGACCTTCTCCGACACGAACTCGGCTGTCGGCTGGTCGTGCGGCTGTGCGGCGTACACGAGGTCCACCCCGCGCGCGAAGATGCGGATGAATTCCCAGGCGATCGTGCTGTCTCCCGCGGCACCACGGCGCAGCGTTCGACTCATGCCGATCATCGATCCACCCGCGGGCTTCATCCAGTGTTCCTCGATGACGACCCGAGGGCTCGTGTACGCCCAGCAGCCCGTGAACCACGCGAGCTGATCCAGCGGGCTCCCCTGCGATGCCTGACGAGCCGCGGCCGGCCACGCGAGTGCCGCGGCGCACAGGGTAGAAGCCGCAAACGCGATCGTCGTTGAACGCCGCACGTTTCCCCCAGGTTCGGTTGTCATGTCACGTGGCAATGTGTCACGTGGACATCGTTCCATCCGCTTCCTGACGCGTCCATCGCGGATACGTCCCGAGCCACCGGTATTCGGACGTCGAACGCCGGATGGCCGTCAGCGCCTTCTCGACACGTGGATCGCCGGCTTTGTGCTCGAATTCGAGAAAGAACTGATAGCGCCATGGCTCTCGCGTCGGCCGCGAGGCAAGGTGCGAGATGTTGAAGTTTGCCTCGGCCATCGGGCCCAGTGCGTTGACGAGCGACCCCGCCTCGTGTGGAAAGACGGCGAACAGCGCCGTTCGTGCAGGCATCCCCCGGGGGAGTGTCGCCGGCTCGCGAGCCACCGCGAGGAACCGCATTTGACTGTCGGGTCGGTCCTCGATGTGGTCCATCAACACCACGAGCCCGAACCGCTCGGCGGCGCGGCGCGTTCCCGCCGCGGCGCGCGTGCGATCACCGGCGTCGCGCACTTCGCGCGCGGCGCCCGCGGTGTCCCACGCAGGCTCGGGATTGATGTGCTTGTGCCGATTCAAAAAGTGGGAGCATTGCCCCAGCATCACCGGGTGGCTCGACAGTCTCCGGATGGACTTGAGGGTCGCACCCGGTAGCGAGAGCAGTGAGAGATGCACCGGCACGACGACCTCGGCCACGATCCTGAGCCCGTCGTGCAAGCTGAGGAGATCGTATGCAACGTCGAGTCCTCCGACGAGCGTGCTCTCAATGGGGAGTACACCGTAGTCGACTTCGCGCGACTCGGCCGCCGACATCACGTCCTCGAACGTCGCCTTGGGAACGGGCTCGGCCGCGCCCTGCCACAGCA
>Ga0209382_10012281_pt1 | contig 10589 bp, 12 predicted proteins | sample SoiMetdeltSBSDD5_FD_187599 | JGI IMG/M metagenome (GOLD analysis project Ga0209382, IMG submission 187599) | Bulk soil microbial communities from a Populus tree surrounding site in Tennessee, USA - Soil MetaG P. deltoides SBSDD5 (SPAdes) (version 2) | ecosystem: Environmental > Terrestrial >...
CGCTGACGACCACACGCCCGTGCTTGCGCCAGCGCCCGATGGCCAGGTTGGTCGTCACCCGGGCCACCCAGGCCTCGTCGTAGGCGGCCACCTTGCGCCAGCGCAGGTAGGCGCGGGCCAGCGCCTCTTGCGCCAGGTCCTCGGACTCGGCCCGATCGCCCGTCAGCCGGTACGCCACCTTGTAGCCGAGCGCGGCCAGCACGGCGAAGCGCTCCTCGAAGCTGGCCCGGTCGCCTGTGGTTCGTCGCATGCGCCCGTCCAACGCGTGGGGAAGCGCTCAGGTTGACACGCCGTCGCCGCCGACCGTTTCGTTGCAGCCTCAGTTGCCGGTGGTCGACCAGTGCCAGGGCTCGGCAGGCAGGTTGTAGAAGCCGTAGCCCGCGGCGTTGGCCTTCAGCCAGTTGAAGGCGCCGCTCCCGCGGCTGATCGTCCCGCCGCCGGAGGTGATGTCGACGGCCAGGCCCTGCTCGTGCTGGGATGTGCCCGGCGGGGCCGTGGGCGGAGAGCAGGCCGAGGCGGGCGCCTGGTAGATGGCGTAGTAGCTGGTGCCGCAGTTGGACCGGCGGACCGCCACCTGCTCGGCCGGGTCGCGGTAGCCGCCGCCGCACAGGCTGAAGCCGGCGGCCGAGGCGGCGTCCAGCATGTCCTGGAGGTCACCGGTGATGGACGCAGCCATGGTGATCGAGCCGCCTCCCGGGCAGGAGACCGTGCCCAGCCCGCCGGACGCGCCCGTCGGCGTTCGGCGCGGGACGGGGGCGCTGCGGCGGGCGGCGGCCGCTGCCGCCTGGGCGGCGGCCTGCTCCATGGCCTGACGGAGCGCCGCCTCGGCCTCACGCTGCTGGCGGGCTGCCACGACCTCGTTGAGCTTGCCCGCCACCTCGGCCTGGCGCTGGCGGAGGCGATCGGCGGTGGCGGGGTCGACCGAGTCGAGCGCCGCGGCCTCGGACAGCCCGCCGGCCACCCCCTCCTGCACCGCCAGGACGAAGCGCGACGCGTCGGACTGGGCCGCGGTGAGGTCGACCAGCGCCGCATCGGCCTCAGCCGCCTTGGCTTCGGCCGCGGCCACCGCCTGGTCACGGGCGGCGCGCTCGGTGTCGAGCTGGGCCTGGGCCTGCTCCAGCTGGGCCAACGTTGCGGCATCGGAGTCGGCCTGGCGGTCGAGGATGGACTGCTTCACGGTGGCGTCCATCATCGTCTCGGCCTCGAGCACGTCGAGGGCGGACACGGACGGCGGGTTCATGAAGGCGTCGACCACCACCGCGTCGCTCTGCGCGGTCAGCTCGTCGATGCGGGCCTGGGTCTCGTCCATGGCCGCCTTGGCTCCGTCCACCTCGGCCTTGGCCCCGTCGAGCGCCACCTGGGCCGCGGTGACCGCGGCCACCTCGGTGCGCACGCTGGCCTCCAAGCTGTCCAGGGTGGTCACCACGTCCTCGGGGCTGGCGTCGGAGCGCAGCACCCCGTCGAACGGGCCCTCGGCCGGGGTCGGGCCGACGTCGTCGTTCTCGGTGCGCGGCGGCTCCTGGCCGGGGCGCGCCTCACCGCGGGCGGGGGCCAGCAGTGACCCACCGGCGATGACGGCCGCGGCGGCCAGCAGGCGTACGGCTCGGGAGCGGGGGAGGCTCCTCGTCACGACGAATCCCCAGACTGTGTGGCGGATGTGCTTCGGTTCGACACCGGACCGTAACAAAACCGCACTTCGGTCGACACATCAAGGTTCGTTGCCATGGCCGTGTCAGACTTCGGCCCATGGCCGAGGTGCTCACCGACATCCGCGACGGCGTCGCCGTCGTCACGCTCGACGCCCCCGACCGGCGCAACGCGCTCACGCTCGCCATGGTCGAGGAGATCGAGGAAGCCCTCGACGCGGCCGAGGCCGACCCCGACGTGGGCGCGCTGATCGTGACCGGGACCGCCCCCGCGTTCTGTGCCGGGGCCGACCTCTCCCACCTCGGCGCCAGCCAGCGCGAGGGCCTACGCCGGATCTACGAGGGCTTCCTGCGGGTGGGCCGCTCGCCGCTCCCGAGCATCGCCGCGGTCAACGGCGCCGCCGTCGGTGCGGGCGTCAACCTGGCCCTGGTGTGCGACGTGATCGTGGCCGGGCGATCGGCCCGCTTCGACACCCGGTTCCTGCAGCTCGGCCTGCACCCGGGAGGCGGACACACCTGGATGCTGCAGCGCCTCGTCGGCCCGCAGGTGGCGGCGGCCATGGTGCTGTTCGGCCGGGTCCTGGACGGCGAGGCGGCCGAGCGCGCCGGGCTGGCGTGGTCGTGCGTGGACGACGCCGACCTGCTCGTCCACGCCCACGGGCTCGCCGCCGTGGCCGCCGCCGCGCCCCGGGACCTGGTCGAGCGGGTCAAGGCGACGATGGTCGCGGTGCGCAACCTGGACGACCACGAAGCCGCGGTCGACTGCGAGCTCGAGCCTCAGGTGTGGTCGATCAACCAGCCGGCGTTCGCGGAGCGGCTGGCCGCGCTGCAGCGCAAGATCACGTCGCGGCCTTGAACGTCAGCGTCTGCCGGATCGCCTCGACCAGCTGGTCGTGGGAGGTGGCGTCGTCGCTGGTCACCGTGATCTCCCAGAGGATGTCCCGCGGGCCCGCCACCACCACGTTGGTGGCCTGGGCCGAACCCTCCGATCCGGGGGCGCCGCCGCCCACCGTGAACGGGACCAGCGCGGTGGGGTACTCCGCCCCGTCGACCATATGCACGGCAGCCGGGTCCGTCCCGGCGTTGGCCGCGATCACCTGGGCGGCGGTGGCCAGCTGGTCGGCCGTGGACACGCCCGCCTGCGGCGTGGCTCGCACCACGAGGTCGCTGATCCCGCCGGCGGCGTCCTGTCCCGCGGCGTAGAGCACGCCGCCCGCGGACGCGGCCGCATGGGCCAGGTTCTGGAAGTCGGGCACTGCCGGTGACGAGCGGGCCAGGCTGTTCAGCCCGTCAGGCGACAGGAGCGTGATCTCCCAGCCCGGTGGCACGGCCAGGCCCATGCCCAGATCCGGCACCGGCACGGCCGACCAGCCCTCCGGCGCGGCCACGTCGATGCCGCCGGTGTTCATGGTGGTCGTCGTCGCTTCCTGGCTGCCCGCGGGCGTGTCGCCCGCATCGTCGCCGGAGCACGCCGCGAGCGCGACGGCGAGAGCGAGCGCGACGCCGGCGGCGCCGCGGCCGGTGAGCCTCACGCCAGCCACTCGCGGGTCAGCTCGTCCTTGCGGTCCTGCCATTCCTCGATGGTGAACGCGTAGCGCAGGTGGTCTTCCCACACCCCGTTGATCTCCAGGTAGCGCAGGGCCACGCCCTCGTCCCGCAGCTTGAGCTTCTCCACCACCCGGCGGCTGCGGTGGTTGCGGGGGATGATCGAGATCTGGATGCGGTGCAGATGGACCTGCTCGAAGGCGAACCGGGCCAGCAGCACGACCGCCTCCGGCATGTAGCCGTGGCCCGCCTGGCCCTGGTCGATCCAGTAGCCGACGTAGGCAGACTGGAACGGCCCCCGTTGCACCGAGGACAGGTTGATCTCTCCGCAGAAGCGGTCGCCGTGCCGCGGGCCGCCGGCGTCGGGCACGAAGATCCCGAAGCCGAAGCCGGTCCCGAGCTGGCGCTCGCGCTCCCGGGCCGAGCAGCGCATGGCGAACGCCTCGCTGGACTCGACCACGTCGGGCAGGTTCGGGTTGCGGGCGGGCTCCCACGGCGTCAGCCACCCGGCGTTGCGGCGCCGCACCTCCTGCCACGTCGGGAAGTCGGACGATACGAGCGGCCGGAGCCTCACGCGGCGGCCATTGAGCACGTTCATGGACCGTCGATGACCTCCGCCAGCGCGCCCAGCAGCAGCGTGACGTTCCGGGGCCGGGCGGTGTGCCCCATGCAGCCGATGCGCCACACCCGGCCCGCGAACTCGCCCAGCCCGCCGCCGATCTCGATGTCGTAGCGGTCGAGCAGCGTGGACCGGGCCTTGGCATCGTCGGTGCCCTCGGGCACCCACACCGTCGTCAGCTCGGGCAGCCGGTGGCCCTCGGCCGCGAACAGCTCGCAGCCCAGCGCCTCCAGCCCGGCCTGCAGGAGGCGGCCGCACTCCTCGTGCCGGGCGATGGCGGCGTCGAGCCCTTCGTCCAGCAGGGCACCGAGGCCGGCGTTCAACGACTGGATCATCGAGACCGGCGCGGTGTGGTGGTACACCCGCGCCCCGGTGGCGGGGCCGGTGTAGCGACCGATCATGCGCAGGTCGAGGTACCAGCTCGGGCTGCGCTCGACCAGGCGCTCACGGGCGCGCTCGCTGACGGTCAGCGGGGCCAGCCCGGGCGGCACGCCCAGGCACTTCTGCGTGCCCGCGTAGGCCACGTCCACGCCCCAGCCGTCGATGTCGACCTCGATGCCGCCGAGGCTGGTGACGCAGTCGACCAGCAGCAGGGCGTCGCCCTTGCCCGCGCCCAGCGGGGCGATGTCGGAGCGCGCCCCCGTGGAGGTCTCGGCATGCACCACCGCGATGATGGTGGGTGAGGGGTGGGCGCTCAGCAGCGCCTCGGGCTCGACCGGCCGGCCCCACGGGACCTCGACCGCCACCACCTCGGCGCCGCAGCGGGCGGCCACGTCGGCCATGCGGGCGCCGAACACGCCGTTCACGCCGATCACCACCGGGTCGCCGGGGCGCACCAGGTTGACGAACGCGGCCTCCATCCCCGCCGAGCCGGTCCCCGAGACGGGGAGGGTCATGGGGTTGGCGGTACGGAACACGGTGCGCAACCGCTCGCAGGTCTCGTCCAGCACCGCCACGAACTCGGGATCGAGGTGGCCGAGCATGGGGCGCGCGAGGGCCGCGACGGCTTCGGGGTACGGGTTGCAGGGCCCCGGTCCCATCAGGACGCGATCACTCAGCGGCATGTGTGGCCCTGACGGTAGGTCATTCGAGGAGGCTCAGCGCCAGTCCGTCGAGGATGTCGGCCTCCGACACGATCATCTCGTCGAACCCGAAGCGCCGGAACAGCGCGACCAGCACGCAGCAGCCGCCCACGATCACGTCCGCGCGGGCCTGCTCCAGCCCCGGGTTGTGGATGCGGCGGTCGTACGGCTCGGTCGCCAGCGTGCGGAAGACGTCCTCGGCCGCGTCCCGGGTGAGGTGGAAGTGGTGGATGCGGTCGCGGTCGTAGACCGCCAGCCCGATCTCCACCGCGGCCACCGTCGTGATCGTGCCGGCCACGCCCACGAGCGTGCGGGCATCGGCCACGGCCGGGAGCTCGCGCGCCACGTCCTCGAGGTGGGCGTCGACGAAGCTGATGCAGGCTGTCAGCTCCTCGGGCATGGGCGGGTCGTGCTCCAGGAACTTCTCGGTCATGCGCACGCAGCCCACGTCCACCGACATCACGCCCTCGACCTGGTCGGTGCCGACGATGAACTCAGTGGAGCCGCCGCCGATGTCCACGATGAGGAACGGCCCCTGCGAGCCGTCGAGGTCGCCGGTCGCCCCCAGGAACGACATGCGGCCCTCCTCCTCGCCGCTCAACAGCTCGGGCCGGGTGCCGACCACCTCGTCGGTGGCGTCGAAGAACTCGTCGCGGTTGGCGGCGTCGCGCGAGGCGGAGGTGGCCGCCACCCGCACGCGGTCGACGTGGTGCTCGTCCAGGATCTTGCGGTAGTCGCGCAGGCAGGCCAGCGTGCGCTCGATGGCCTGGTCGGCCAGGCGCCCGGTGGCGCCCACGTCCTGGCCCAGGCGGGTGATGGTCATGCGCCGGTCGAGGATGTCGAGCCTGCCGGCGGCGTCCGGCCGGGCCACCAGGACGCGGGTCGAGTTGGTGCCGATGTCGATGGACGCGACCGTGGTCATCCCCCGGAAACTACTCCCAGCCGCTCCGCGACCCACCGGCCGACCGGGTCGTCGCCCCCGGCGAGGAACCAGGCGTAGTGGGCGTGCAGGCACTTGACCCCCACCCGGGTGCCGCCGACGCCGCCCGAGGGGCGGGGACCGGCATGGCCCGCGGGCAGCGCGGCGTCCCGCTCGGCGGCGTAGCGGGCGTGGGCCGCGGCCAGTGCGGTCGGGTCGACCTCGGCCTCGGCCTCGTCCACGCCGCCCTCGCTCTCCAGCCGGGACACCCGGGTCCGTTCGGGCTCGCCCACCAACCAGTAGCGGGTGGGCATGGGGGTGCCGTCGTCGAGCAGCGGGGCGTTGCGGATCACCAGCGGGGAGCCGTCGGCGTGGCGCACCACGACGTCGTAGGCCCCCTGCGGACGGCGGCCCAAGAGCTGTGCGACGGCGTCCTGATCCGTGGCCTCGGCACCCGCGCCGGGCCGGCTCACGCCGGCTCGGTGCTCCACGAGACCCGGTGCACCCGCCAGGGTTGGGACAGGCCCTTGAGGTCCAGCTCGTGGCCATCGTCGAAGCAGAGGTCGCCGCCCGCCTGGGTGAGATCGCGGGTCAGGCCGGAGACCAGGATCTCGCCCGGCGCGGCATGGTCCGCGATGCGCACGGCCACGATCACGTTCTGGCCGAACACGTCGCCGTCGACGTCGACGATCTCGCCGGTGTGCAGCCCCATGCGCATGTCCAGCGGGTGGTCGGGGTGCTCGTCCCGGTAGATGGCCAGCGCCCGCTGGATGTCCACCGCGGCCAAGATGGCCTTCCGCGCACTGGCGAACACGACGAGGAAGCCGTCGCCCTGGGCCTTGACCTCGGTGCCGCCGTGGCTGCCGACCTGCTCGCGCACGAGCGCGTTGTGGTCGGCCATCAGCTCCATCCAGCGGCGGTCGCCCAGCTCCTCGGCCAGGCGGGTGGAGCCGACGATGTCGGTGACCAGCATCGTGAGCGTCCCGCTGGGCCCCGGAGTCGGGGTCGCGTCGACCGGCGGTGCGTCGGTCTGAGCTCGGCCGCCGTCGTCGCCGTTGTTGCGGTAGCGGGGATGGGGCTGCATGCGGTCCGGCCGCTTCCGCCCGATGTCGATGTTGATCTGGGGGATCAGGTCGCTCAGGCTCGGCATCGGCAACGGCGGCGGTGGTGGGGTCGGTACGGGCGGGGGGGCCGGAGCGTGCCCGTGCCGGCGGCGGTCGCGGTCCCGGTCTCGCCGTGCCTCGCGGCGAGCCTCGCGGGACTTGCCCGTGCGGGCGTCGACGCTGCCCCACAGGCCCCGGGCGTGCACCCGGACCAGGGGTGTGCCCGGGAGCAGGACACCCGGGGCTGTGCGATCGGCGCTGCCGCCCATGATCACCATGCCGTCGAGCTCGACGGCCACGCCCGCCGGCACGACCACGTCGACCGAGCCCATGATGGCCCAGGCGTTGATGTCGATCACCGCCGTGTCGAACAGCGCCGACCGCAGGTCGACCTTCACCCCGCCCATGCAGGCGAAGGCGGTGACATGCGCCGGGGCCCGCCAGCGCCCGCGGGTGTTCCGCCCGTTCATGATGGCCACCAGCAACTTCCGGCCCGGGCGGCTTCCCTCGGGAGCCACGGGGACGGGTTGGGCCGCCAGGGGCTGGGCCGCAGCCGCGGCGGGCTCCACCCCGGGCGGGAGCCCCTCCAGCACCTTGCCCAGGTCGCGCCGGGTCCGGGCCGCGAACACTTCGCCGGCCAGCTCGGAGAACTCGTCCAGGGTGAGCCGCCCGGCGCCCGTGTGGGCCCGCAGCAGGTCGATCACCTGCTGCCGCTCGGCATCGCCGATGCGCTCGTCCCCCCGATCGGTCATGGGCGACAGTCTCGCGCCAGTCGTAGGGGTCCGGTGACGTAGGCGCACCCCGAATTCGAGACATCAGTCACGTCGGGGTCGCCAGCCTACCGACCAGTCGGTAGGCTGTGCGGATGGTCGCCGCAACCATGCCCGCCGCCGCTCTCCTCGCCGAGCTCGAGCCCGCCGTCGCCCGGCTGCTCGAACGCCACATGGCGCAGGCCAAGGAGTGGTTCCCGCACCAGCTCGTCCCCTACAGCCAGGGCCGGGACTTCGACGAGGGCTACCAGTGGTCGCCGGAGGAGACGGCCCTGCCCGCCACCGTCCGGTCCGCCCTGTTCGTGAACCTCCTCACCGAGGACAACCTGCCGTACTACTTCCGCACCATCGAGGCGACCTTCGGCCGCCGCGAGGCCTGGGGCGAGTGGAACCGACGCTGGACCGCGGAAGAGGGGCGCCACTCCATCGTCATCCGCGACTACCTGACGGTGACCCGGGCGGTGGACCCGGTGGCCCTGGAGCGGGCCCGGATGGCGCAGGTGAGCGCCGGGCTGGTCCCCGAGCCCGAGCTGCCCCACGACGTGCTCGTGTACGTCGCGCTCCAGGAGCTGGCGACCCGCATCGCCCACCACAACACGGGCAAGCTCATCGACGACGGGGTGGGCTACGAGGTGATGAAGCGGGTGGCGTCGGACGAGAACCGCCACTACCTCTTCTACCGCGACCTCGCCGCCGCGGCCCTGGAGCTCGACCCGTCGGGCATGATCCTCGCCATCGAGCGCCAGGTGCGCGAGTTCGAGATGCCCGGCACCGGCATCGTCGACTTCGACACCCACGCCCGCGCCATCGCCAAGGCCGGCATCTACGACTTCGGCATCCACCACGGCCAGATCCTCGTGCCCGTGGTGCTGCGCCACTGGGGCGTCGAGGAGGTCACCGGCCTCAGCGACGAGGCTGAGCGGGCCCGGGACGCGCTGGTCACCCGCATCGACCGCATCGGCAAGGCCGGCAAGCGCCAGGCCCGCAAGCGCCTGGAGGCGGAGGCCGCCGAGGCACGGGTGCCCGAGCCCGTCTGACCCGGACGGTCATCCACCGGTCACGGCGGTGACCGGTCCCCGCCACGTGCGGTTCAGGTCGCCTCTCTAGGTTCCCAACATGACCGGGAAGTCGAGGACGAGCGGCCCGCTCGCGTCGCTGCCGCTGGTCGCCGCAGTGGTGGCGGGCACGGGGGTGGGCGCCGGCGCGCAGACAGCTGATCCGGTGGTCGTGTCCCGGGCCTCCGGCAGCGCCCAAGGGAACAACCCGAGCTCGCAGCCCATGCTGTCGGCGGACGGTCGCTTCGTGATGTTCACGTCGCGACACCAACGGGTTCTACGACGTGTACCGGCACGAGATCGCCACCGGGGCGACGTCCCGGCTGTCGCCGGGCACCGAGGTGGGGAACTCCTTTCCCGCCGCGCTCTCGGCCGACGGCCGCTGGGCCGTGTTCGTGTCGGAGGCGGAGAACCTGGTGCCGGGCGACACCAACGTGCGCCCCGACGTCTTCGTGCGGGGCCCGCTGTCCTGAATCGCCGCGGACCGGTCAGCCGGGCGCGACGGTCGTGGTGGTCGCCTGCTCGTCCTCGGGGCGGGCGGGCAGGATGCCGTAGGACTCCTCGCCCGGCATCACCAGGCCCAGTTCGCGACGGGCGATCTCCTCGACCGTTTCGGGATCCCGCAGGTCCTCGGCCCGCTGCTCGAGCCGGTCGTTCTCCCGGCCCAGCACCTCGATCTGCGCACGAGCCCGGTCGGTGGCGGCCCGCTGGTTCAGGTAGGTCCGCACCGGGAACACCGCGTACAGCAACATGAATGCCAGCGTCACCGACGCGACCTGCATGCCCATCCGGCGCAGGCGGGCCAGCCGGCGCTCGCGGGCCTCTTCGTCCTCCGGGAGCAGGCGGTCGAGGCTGAGGTTGCGGTTGATGGCCGCCACGGCCTGCAGGACCCGCTGGGTCCTCGGCTCTCCCGGCCGCCGGGGCCGCTGGCCCCGGGCCCCCCGGCCCGACACGTGACCCCGCCCGGACCCCACCGGCCTGAGCGTGAGCGTGCCCGCCTCCTCCTCACCGTCCTCGCCACCGTCGCCCGGCTGGCTCGGCAGCGCCGTCACACTCGCACTCGGCGCCGCCAACCGCCGCTGCCGCCGCTCCACCCGCCCGTCCGCCGCGTCCCGCCGCAAGGTCGGCGTGACCAACACCGCCCCCGGCGCCCCAGGAATCCGCCTCGGCCGCACCCGCGGCCTCGGCCTCGGCCCGCCCGCCCCCGCTGAGCCGGCCCGGCCCCGCTCGGCGCCCGAGCCGCCACCCGCACGCGCAGGCGAGCCACCCGCCCCGCCCGACGGCCTACCAGCGCCCTCAGCCGCATCCGCTCCCGCCGACCCTTCGACGCCCGAGCCGCCGCCCGCACGAGCAGGCGAGCCACCCGCCTCGCCGGCCGGGCCGCTGGTGCCGTTACCTCTATCCCCTCCCGCCGACGGCTCGGCGCTCGGGCCGCCGGCGGCGCGGGCGGGTGAGTCACTCGCCTTGGCCGACGGCCTGCCGGTGCCCGGGCGGGCGGGCACGTCACCGGGGCGGCCGGGTCGGGATGTCCTGGCGGTCCGGCTCGGGCTCGGATCGGGGCGGGGGGTGGGCCTCCAGCCCGGGGGGACGATCGATCCGTCCGGGGCGCGGACCACCACTGCCGGAGTGTCCCAGGCTCCCTGCACCCGGGGCTCGCTCGGCCCGCCCGCGCCTGGGCCCAGGTCCTTGCGCTCGCCGTCCCGCCGCCGGCGCTTGGTCATGACGTATCGCCGCCCGCTCGGGCCAGGGCGGCGCGTCCTCGGTACTCGGCGGCCTCGCCCAGGTCGTCCTCGATGCGCAGGAGCTGGTTGTACTTGGCCACCCGGTCGCTGCGGGCGGTCGCCCCGGCC
>Ga0209382_10012282_pt1 | contig 10589 bp, 12 predicted proteins | sample SoiMetdeltSBSDD5_FD_187599 | JGI IMG/M metagenome (GOLD analysis project Ga0209382, IMG submission 187599) | Bulk soil microbial communities from a Populus tree surrounding site in Tennessee, USA - Soil MetaG P. deltoides SBSDD5 (SPAdes) (version 2) | ecosystem: Environmental > Terrestrial >...
AACCCCAAAACAAGTAATGTTTTTCAAACATTCAGTGGAATTGCTAAAAGAAAAAGATCATGAAATCCTGTGTACGGGAAGAAACTATCGGGAATGCGTAAAGTTATCGAAATTAAAGAAATTTGAGCTACAAATAGTAGGAAAGTACGGCGGTTCATCAAAATATGACAAACTAAGAGCAAGTTCTAGCAGAATTTTTGATTTGGCAAAAGAGATAGAGGAGTATCAACCCGATCTGTGTGTTAGCTTTTCGTCGCCTGAGGCAGCAAGGGTAACATTTGGTCTAGGAATTCCACATATTACGTTTAGTGATTCCCCTCATGCTCATGCTGTTCAGAAGTTGACAATTCCATTTGTTAGTTATCTTTTATGCCCTTGGATTATTCCCTACTCTGCATGGAAAAATTTAGGAATTTCAAAAAATCAAATAATTCAGTATCACGCACTTGATCCGGTTGCGTGGATTAGAAGAGAAACTAGGAATATCGATGAGGCTAAATTAAAGAGAAAATATCGCGTTTCGAAGAACAATACTATTCTAATTAGACCAGAAGAAAGTAAGGCATCCTACTTGATTGACAAAGATAGCAATGTGAATAATATTTTGGGTTCAATAGTTGAAAACTTCAATCATACATCCGACATATTGGTATTGTGCAGATATCAGGATCAAATAAGGCTCTTCAAAGAGAAATATGGCAATAAGATCAAAGTCTTGGAAAATGTAGTCGACGGGTTGGAGCTAATAACTGTTGCAGATGTGTTTGTTGGTGGGGGTGGTACTATGACTGCCGAATCTGCACTACTTGGAAAACCGACTATCTCCATTTCTCCAATCAAATTCTATGTTGACGATTATTTGGTTGAAACTGGCTTGATTCAGAAGACTGCAAATTCAACACAAATTGTGAAATTATTACATCGGATGCAATTTGAAAATAAATTTAAAATCGATCAAAAAAATCGAGCCCAACGAATATTGAACAAAATGGAAGATCCAGCAGACAAGTTGATGAAAATTGTTGACAGATTCGTAGCTTTATAAATCAGATATTCCATAAAAAAATGTCCGGCAGCCCGGTAGAGAATTTCAAATTCGCTGAATGTAGTGGCCAAGCATAGAGGCCTTTGGAGCCTTTGACCCCAGTTCGAATCTGGGCCGGGCTAATTTGATTTGATTCTATTGTTCTAATACCAACAAAGTGTAACGGATGATTCAACACTACAATCAAAATTATTATTACGATCAAAATTATTTTCTTCAAATGACAATACGAATATTGATGGTATAACGGAACTAAAGTAGGACAGATTAAATGCTCCTTCCTCCGTCAAATAAAACTCAAAATGAATGATTGAGTATCTCACGATCGATAGGCCAACTTTACCCTTTACGGGACAAAATTGCTACTCAGATATTATATTCTTTTGTAGTATCAATAAGTTCATTAATATTAGAAAAAAGTTGCAAAAATCTTAGCCCCTTTTCCGTAATTTTGTAAAGATGTTCTTCCGCTTCAAGTTTTATCAAATTGTTTTCAAGCATTATAGATAGATACTTCTTGAGCTGATAATGAGAGAGAAAGGACTTGTACATGATAGTTGTGATACCCACTCCTTTTGGGTTATTTGCAGATTGTAAAATTGAGGCAAAAATATCCGTCCTACTTCTGTATTTCATATTAATGCTTTTATAAATACACAATCAATTTTAATATGTCTTGTGGATGTCAATAGTCCCTCAGCTACCTAACTGCACAGACGCTAGTAAAAAGTAATAAGCAAACAAAATTATTGATCTTCAGAATTGGAAGATACTCAAATCAAATACAAGATAACGCAACTTTCAGATAATGGTATTAACATTTCTCTGTCTCTAATTGAAGATATCGAACTGGAATCGGTGTCACAGCAGCAGTTAATGCTAGAAGCTATTGATAGGTCTATTTCTGATGATGAAGTAAAGAAGCAAATAAAGCCCATACTTGAAGCTATCCTGCGCTCTCAACCACAAACTGTTATCAAGACTTATCCAAAGACAGTAATTCAGATTAATATGCCAAGAAAAAAGTATGAAAATATAGGCAGCCCTGCCGTTGGAAACAAGATTTTGATTGATATAAAACCTGACACCAAATAAAATGACTCTTACCGCTTATTTAGAAACCTATTTCATTTGGAATTTGTCCTTGGGAAATCCACAAAATTAGTTGTATTTTGAATAAAAAATAATTGTAAAACAAATCAAAAGCTACACTGAATACATTATTCCACCAGAAACTATAGGAACTGAATCCACATTTGCAATTTCTTTTATCCTAGCTATCAAAGCATTAAACCACAGGCTATCAATCCCTTGACTCCAGATTGTTATCTTCTTGTAATCTCTTTTAAGACCGTCGTTAAAAAAGCCATTACAATCTTCTACGGTGATATTGTTATACTTTTGGCTTATCTCATCAATCAATCCTTCCGCCTGACTTACAAGGTATACTATTGTTAACGTAGGAAATGGAATAGTATTCGAAGCTGTTGAAGAAATATCTTCCGCCATACTGGTTCAATTAATTATTAGGATCAATATCTTGTTTTCGTAGTTCCGCTGACAATGGTGGTCTTACTTGATAGCTCTTCCCATACTGCGGCATCACATCTTGGCATAAACACAGATATATTTCTGGGCCACTAGATCTTTTTGCATGAATGAAGTCGACTTCTTAAATAGTCTATTGGCAATTAACCCTTCTTTGAGGTTTTCAGGATTGGTAGAAAAGTCTGGTCACCTAAGCGCAAGTGTAATTCGGCAGGGAATTAGTGAACATCTTAAAGGTAGAAACCCGGAAATTAGTTATACTCAATCGGCGTATATAATTGAATTAAGAAAAATATTTGAAAATGAGTTGGGGAATCTTAATTCAGTAATTTACATTTATGATAAGGTAATTATGTTTAGCATTCCAATAAGAAATCACATAGTTGTTATTTCATCAGACAAAAATATCGATATTGATTCTGTCTTTAAACAAGTACAATCCTTCATTAAGAATAGCGAAACCGAGTTAGACCTTGAGTTAGATGTCAAAAATATTAATCAGGACAAAAAAGAAAGTGTCAGGAATTTGTATGATTCTGGAATATCTGAAGAGATGATTGCTGAACAGGTTGACCTAAATTTAGCAACTGTCAAAAGCTTGATAAAAATTATCAGAACCAGTACAAAATAGTACATTACCACCTAGTTTAGTCTAACAAGCCCTCAATTTGCTAATAAAATTAAGACAGGATTCAATATCTACAAGTTGATGGCATTCTAGCCGTAAGCATTCAATTCGCTTTCGGTATCTTGGGTCTTTATCTTGGCTATTTCTTTTTCAATCTTTTCTGCTTCCTGAAGTAATAATGGGACATCGCATGATACACCCGGGACAAGTCGACTTATTGTTGTGGATAATTCCGCTGCTGCCCTAAAATCAGGAATTCCTTCAACAATTTTTACCAACAAAATTACTACGTCGATACCTAATTCGGAACTCTGATTTAAAAGAACTGCTGGAATCCCCCCTATTGTACCATTTTTGAGTAATGAAATTTTCGAATCTTTTAACCTGTTTCTTGCTCCTACGGTATTTCCAATACCTGCGATTGAATATTCTTTTGAATTAATAGTCTCTGTCTGCTGAGATGGATTAACTATATTACTCGAGCTAATTATGAGATCACATTCGTTATCCTTTGCCCAATTTAACATGATGTTTCCAATAAAGAAGTATAATGATGGGTCTATACTTATTTCAGAGATGAAAATTGATGTCTTTAATTCTTCATTTGCGTATATCCTTACAGGAAAATATGGAATAGAATTTCTAACAACGGATAGTTGAGAAAAATAAGATGATTCTATGGTTGCTATTAGCTGAGTATTAATTGAGTGTAAGATACATTCAGAAGCAATAGTATTAGTAATGCCTGTAGTAGCAAAGCCATCTATTACTGTTCCACCTTTGAGATTCATTTTCTTTAGAGTTTTAATCACAAAGGGCTGAGAATTAGACATTTAATTAGATTAACGGTACTGCCTTAAGAATATTAATGTACAAACTTCAAGAATCACTCCACATTCTTATGTGATTCGCTTCATATACCAGACAATCTTATTATCTTACCAGGTTCAGAATTTTTTTGAATTTTTCATAATTCATTTGAATTTTATAGTCTTTAATATTTTTCATGATTTGTGTCCTATCTTTTTTGATTGAATCTCGAAGTCTGGAATATATTGGGCCATGTAGAAAAATTGATTGAGCTACGCTTGTTATATTACTGACTCTCCTCATTGCACTTGAAGTTTCAAAATCCAAAATTGTAGGCCTGCCATCCTTTGATATTATTATATGGCGGTCAAGTCTATTCAGCTGACCATGATCAAGTTTCAGGCAATCAAGGAGATAACATTGTTCAAGGATAAGAGCAGTACATTTCAATATTCTTTCATTTGAAGTCCGTATCGAATTATACCAGTCTACTATGTTAAAACCTTTAACAAATTCCATCAATATGAAATTATCAGAAAAATTCACAAGAAAGGGACCAATTCCAATTGAGTTTGCGAGTGATTGGTAAACCACTTCATCGAACATATTCGTTCTGTTAGCATCAGTTCTTCTAATCTTTAGAGCAAAATATTTCCCCTTGAATCTTGCCAATGTTACCAAACCAACAGAGCCCTTCCCAAGTATACAAATCTTCTTCAATTGAACTTTACCAAAAGAGAAAATGCCGTTTATATCCAAGGATAACAATTCTTTTACCCTGCCTTTAAACGTATCTTGATCAAATAAGGGATAAGTCAATAAAAATTTTAGGCTTTCCTTATTTTCACTGTCCAATAAATTCTCCATCATGAACCATGTGACTAATTGCAGTGGAAACAAAATTGCTCAACTTTCTCTCATTTCCCAAATATATTGAATAGCTTTTTTTAAGATCTGATGTAATGCCGCCATGACTTCCTGAACCAATATCGTTTTGAATTATTCGATTTGCATGTTCTTTTATCGACATGTTTTTCGTTCTTTCAATACTTACAATTCTATTACTATCGGTCCATATCATGAGCGAATTCTTTCCCCTTTTATTGATAAATGAATCTGTTTCTGTTCTTAGATATATTTGAGGTCCTCTATTTACACTAATTCTTGGCAGATTTGTAAATTCTATCATGAAAATAAATACTGCACGCTCTTCTTCATCTGTAAAGCAAGATTTCTTGATTATTTCAAATCTAGCATTTGTCAGCTGCTTTGAAATGCTAGTTAATTTTCTCTTAAGCTGTCCCCACAATATGTCCGGACTTCTTTTCTGGATCTTAAATTCTATTATTAACAAATTATATTTGATCTGATTCATGATTTTTGCATTGAATCTATGAGGCTTTGTGAAAAAGTCCATAGAAGGATTTTTCAAGAATATTCTTGATGCTAACACAAATTTTGCAAGACACTCTGTTGAAATTGCAGCCCCAAGGTTTCTATTTGAATCAATAGGATCGATTATTATTATGGGACTTGTAAATTTTTCAACTGCCTTCTCTTGCGGCAAATCGAGTGAGATGATGTAGTTTGGTTCCAGTCCAGCGAATGTTTGCAGGACATTTCTAAATGAACGATATTTCAAAATGAGTACCTCTGTCACGTAACCACTAAAACCTGAAACAGCTATCTGAGAACCATAAATTCCAACTGATTTGAAGAATTTTTTTAGTGTCCTTACTTGACTTTTCAAGAATTCATTCAAATTGGTCTGCATGAAATCAGTATGAAATGGAGATCTGTCTGCGGCGCTTTTCCATTTATTTTTTTCAACCCTGTAACAGGGCACTATGTTTATTCTGATTCCATCAACGTTACCTTCAACATATGGATGTTCAGAGTATCGTAAATAAGGTTTGTATTTTTTTAAAGCGTGGAAGCCAACCGATTTTCCTAATTCTTCAAATTGTTTGCGTTCTACCTTGGGTTCTATCAATACAAAAAAGTCAATGTCTGTATCACTTTCAAGCCAGGTACCCTTGGCAAATGAACCACCAACTATTACTTTCGACACTCGCTTGTCTTTGAAGTTCAAAATTTCTTTTTGAATTTCGTTTGATATTTTTTCTAATTTACCGTGTTTGGATTTTGATGGAACGGATGACGTTGCGACCTTTTGTATAACAGAATCTATCGTATTCATTTACCTTTCACAGAAATTATGTTCTCATAAACGGGACCTTGTGGTGTGGTCATGCTCTTCTTTACGGAAATTGTATCTATTCTGTCGCTAATACTAAAATTTGATTTGACTCCACGCAATTTCAAACTAAGTGGCACCTTCTTTGTTCTAAATAGTGTTATATGTGGTATTATCTCTTTTTCTATCTCTTTTTCTAACTTTAGGTCCAAATGCTCTAATTTAGACATGACCAAAACAGACAATTGATAGAATGCATCTTTTGTTTTTTCATCCAATCCTATCCATACTACTTTTGCTTGATTATTATTTGGGAAGGCACCTATCGTTCCAAAGTTTATTTCAAATGATTGAAACTCGATCTCAGAAATTTTGGTAACTATCTTGTCGAGGATTGAATTGTCTACTTCGCCAAAAAAGACTAACGTGAAATGGAAATTTTCTGGCCGCACGAGTTTAAGATACCTATTTTCCAAGTTCAGATATGTGAGTAAATCCCTTTGAATCTTTCGAATTTCATTTTTTCTATAAATATCTGCAGCAACAAATACTCTCGGCACACCAGTAAATTATCGAATCATCTAATATTAAAATTTGAATAAATGCGAATTTGAAAATTCGATTTGTGATTGCGTATTTCAGATGATTGAAACTATCATGATTTTATAGCAAATAATAAATAATTTACTAAAACTCATTTTGATATGTTATTTGGAAAGAATAAGATAAAGGATGGAGATTATGCCTTTGTAACTCAAGATTATTCTGGTAAAATTAGATTGGTTATTGGAAGAATAGTCTCTTTGACCGAGTCAGTCGCAAGAATCAGCGGTTCGTATATTATCCCAGTCGGACTGATAGAGAAAGTTTCTGCTGGACGAGGCGAGGGAAGGCCAAGAGATGTTCTGAAAAATCCGGATCCAAATAATTGTATTATGATGCTAATTGATAATGTTGAAACAGGTAATTTTGATGAAGAAATTGATATGAATTCATCAAAGGTAAAGTGGATAAATGAAGAAAGATTTCACATACTTGACGGTTGGATAAAAGAAAACCTTCCTGAACTTTTTGCTAACGTATTAAGAGCCACAAGTAATGAAGATAGAATGCAGGCTAGGGCAATCTTATTAGAAAAAATGAATTCACTATATGAAAGAGATCTAAGAGAACACATGTATGCAGTGGCTAGAAGTACCAAAATATTGTAATTTTGAAAGTTTTATATTATGGTCATGGATAGAGCATTCTTAAAATGGAATACGTATATGCTGCATTATTACTACACAAATTAAACAAGGATATCACTGAAGATAATGTTAAGAATGTGATAAAGGCTACTGGTGCCAGTCCAGATGAAGTAAAGATAAAGGCTCTCGTAGCAGCCTTGAGTGAAGTAAACATTGAAGAGTCGCTAAAAGCAACTCCAATGGCCATGGCTGTGCCTGCTACAGGAGCTGCTGCTGAATCTGGAGCCACTCAGGCAAAGGATGAGAAGAAAGAAGAGAAAAAGGATGAAAAGAAGGAAGAAGAAGCTTTAGAAGGATTATCTTCTCTATTTGGTTAAGTCTACCTTTTTATATTATTATTAGATTTTTCCAGATTTTTTATTATTCCCTGAAATGGACTAGGCATTCAACCTTGGAATGGCATGTCAAAAGATTTTGTAGTAATAGGGGCTAGCTTTTTTGGGTAGTTCTGAAATGACTCATGTGAGCTAATCTTCAAAACCATCTACACTGGATAATTAATAAAATACTAATTGGGTGAGTAACCCTTGTTTTTCAGCTGGGCAGCTACATTATTCGCTCTTATTACTGATAATGATATTATTTGTCCTGCAGTCTCTTTTGACATATAATTTGATTCAATTGCCAGTGACTGTGCATGCCTGGACGCCTTTGACAACAAGTATCCCATCGATTCTTTTGTAAAGTAACTTGATTCAACAGCAAGAGATATTGATTCATTATGCGATCTACTCAATTCATTTCTGAATTCTTTTAGATCAATTCTTAGATCATTTTCTGCAAATACTAATTTATCTTCAAGAGCATAGTTAACCACAATGCCTGCCTCAATAGGCCTTATGTTCATCTTCGAGAGCAGGGACGCTAGTTTTGTAGAAATCACATCACCTGGCCTTGCTACGATTGTATCTTTACTTACCCATATTGTGCCTTGGTCTATCTTTGTAGGAACATTTGCTTCCTTGAATTCTGATAATACAGGACCTGGGGTTATTCCTGTATCGCCAGACGGAATCATTATTTCGGTTTTAGTGATGTCTCCCCCCTTTGCAGGTAAAAATACCTTATTTTGATCGAAAATTAGATTGAGCTTGAAGGGACTAATATTAGTAAACATTAGTGCACATTGTCCCTCTAATTGAGAACTCAATTTATCAATGCCTTTGACATCTGATATCTTTTCAAAGGCCCTTTGTGTTACCCTGTTTTTTATTACTTTTATGATAATATCTTTGTGGAATTTTTTTCTTATCATCATCAATTGGGTTGCCCGTACTTTGTTGACCTTTGAAAGGGCAATTACATTGTAAGACTTTGGAAGTTCAAGCATCTGTTGATACAAACCCTGTTTTCCTTTTGGATAACTTGTTCGAGTGTGTTTTTCAGTAGCCACTATCTATCTCCCTACTTTTGTTTTTGTGTCAAAGCTGAAGCCTTGGAGGGCTTACTCATTGTAAACTTTATTATCGCATTGTGAATATTTTTGTCACCTTGTGGCAATTTTTTCTCAATTGCAGAAATTACTGCAAGCGCATTGCCTGCAAGTTGCTCATCTTGCATTTTTTCGTCACCTATCTTGGCGGATATGTTGAGTTGATTCTTTGCCCTAGCTCTGACAGATCCTCTGAATCTATCTGCAATATTCTCTATCGGAGCTCCATAAGCAAGAGGTGATGGCATCTTGCCCTTGGGTCCCATGAATTGTCCTAACGATCGACCTACGCTGGACATAAGCGTAGTATCCGCCAAAAAGAAGTCATAGGCTTTAACAACTTTTCTTGCATCTTTCTTATTCGTACCAAGTCTGTCTAATTCTTCGGGCTCAATAATTCTGTCAACTTCAGCCTTTCTCGCTCTCATTCCCATATCTCCGGATGCAAATACACATATGCTTGAAGTCTTGGTTGTCTTGTTAGGTAGATTTACGACTTCATTTATGCTAAAACCCTTTTTAACATCAATGTCCTTTAATATAAGGGTCAATTCGGCAGATTGAGTGAAATTTCGTTTTTCAAATCCATCTCGGGCATTTTTTATCATACCTTTTAATTGATTATCGTCAAGCATAGTTGAAAATTTTAGATTTCAAGCCTCTTATAAACGTGAGTTACGTTGATACGCATACTGGTATTATTGAAACCGCTAATAGGATTCGACCTAGCAGCCTAAATATTCTCTGTTATACTACTGTAGTCAACTTGACAATCTACTGGTATTGAATATTAGCACGGGCCCGGAGGGCTTCGATCCCTCGACTTCCGGCTCTCTTTGTTAAGACTTAGAAGGCAGGCGCTCTATCCAAGCTGAGCTACGAGCCCATTTGTTTTGCTTCATTCAGCAAATCCTTTGCAAAAAGGAAATAAAATATTCACTTATAAACTGTTCAAAACTTCCAGCGTTTTCTTTATTAAGACATGAAAGGGAGCTTTTACGTCAATCCGATTTGTACCATAATCATTTTTTAGCGATTCGGAAATGCCTTCTTTTTCTCAAAATAATTTAGTTATGATATTTTCCAAAATCATTCTAAAATACATCCACTAGATGGTTCTATCTATTTACCATTTTGTAACTTTTATGACTTCAAAGGCTTCAGCGTATTTTGAATTAATTTGATACCCTCTATAGGAACATCTGCCAAGAATTGCCGGGATCCATATTTCTCCACAACGAACAGACTGAGATTCGAAACACTCCAGAGCGTTTTTCTTTGTTTCTATAGTTTCAGTAATATTTACATACAATTGTGGTCTAAATGAATTTTCAGTAATTCCTCCAGGTATCGTAGTTTCATACATGAATATGTTATTTTGATCTCTGCAGGCAGAAATTACACTTTTTGTTAAAATCTGATGATCCTGGTGGGAATCTCCGTACCACTGAGTAAAAATTGAATCAGGTTTGTATTTAGTTACCAATGAGTCAATCAATGTAACCATTTTTCTTCCAAATACCATTCCATCTGGTGGCAAGTCAAGAAACAGAGGAGATTTGCAACCCATTACTTTAGCTGATAACATAGACTCTGTTTTTCTACCTTCCTTGGTATCAGATTTTACAAAATTTGGTAACGTAGCTATTATGGGCTGAACCTCATAACCCATAGCAGAG
>Ga0209382_10012283_pt1 | contig 10588 bp, 10 predicted proteins | sample SoiMetdeltSBSDD5_FD_187599 | JGI IMG/M metagenome (GOLD analysis project Ga0209382, IMG submission 187599) | Bulk soil microbial communities from a Populus tree surrounding site in Tennessee, USA - Soil MetaG P. deltoides SBSDD5 (SPAdes) (version 2) | ecosystem: Environmental > Terrestrial >...
AGGCCCAGCCGGCTCGCGGAGTCCGGTCGGGCTGCTCCTCGCCCCGTGGCGGGGTTCTCAGCCGTAGCCCGTGGCCCCGGGCGAGCATCGCCAGCGCGAGCGCGACCCCACCGATGGACAGCACGGCCAGTTGTCCGGCCTGGGCCAGCCGCCACGGCGCGAGGGCCACCGCCGCGCCGGCCACGCAGGCCCCCAGCCGCCCCGTGCCCAACTGGCGAGCGAGCGCGTACGGGCCGACGAACGCGAGTGCGACGACCAGCAGGAAGATCAGGTTGTAGCGGAGGGCGGCCGCCTCCGGCCCGGTGCCGATCAGCGCGGCCGGGGCGAAGCCCAGCAGTGGGTCGGGAAACGCGATGCCCGCGGGCGACGGGTGGAACGCCGCCGGCCGCCACAGGCGGCCGGGCGCGTCCAGGAGAGCGTGGCCCAACCACGCGATCATGTACGCGCCGAAGGACGATTCGGCCGCGTCGTGCGGCAGCGACCGGGTCGGGTGCCGGAACACCGTCCAGTTGACGGCGCACGCGAGCGCGAGCGCCGCGACGCTGACCACCGTCCATTCGTGGCCGATCCCCCGCCCGACGGCCCGCACCCCGGCGATGACGGCCGCCACCAGCCGCGAGTGCGGGCGCGCCTCGCGCGGTGCGAAGTGGGACCACTGCGCGGGCTCCCGTCGCGTGCCGGGCTCGGTGCCGTCGCGGTGGCTGGAGAGCACCTCGCGTTGGCGGCCCGGCAGGTCGGCCGGGGTCACCGTGATCATCGGCTGGTGCGGCGCCGTCGACACCGATGAGGCGGCGCTGGGGTAGGGACTGCGCGGTCGGGGCGGCCCGTCGCGGTCGGTCCGATCGCGGCGGCCGGTCACTTCGGCGCGGTCGGGTTCGTCGCGCCGGTGCGACGCCGACGGCACGTCCGTCGGCGATCCCTTGCCGGTGGGTGTCGTCACGCGCCGAGCCCGGCACGCAACCGCGCGATGTCGGCGGCCTGCCCATCGGCCGGTGTCTCCACCACGGCGGGCGCCCCGGCCGCCCGGATCACGGCCACGATCAGGTCGACGTCGATCTGACCGTCACCGAGGTTGGCGTGGCGGTCGGCGCCCGAGTCGAAGGCGTCGCGGGAGTCGTTGGCGTGCACGAGGTCGACCCGACCGGTGATCGCCTTGACCCGGTCGACGATGCCGAGCAACTCCTCCCCGCCCGCGTGGGCATGGCACGTGTCGAGGCAGAACCCGGCGCCGTGTTCGCCGACCACGTCCCACAACCGGGCCAGCGAGTCGAACCGGCGGGCGATCGCGTTGTCACCGCCGGCCGTGTTCTCGATCAGGATGGGCAGCGGGAAGCCGCCGTTCTCGGCCGCGTACGCGAACGTTTTGCGCCAGTTGTCGAACCCGGTCTTGAGGTCACCCTGCCGCTCGACGTGCCCGCCGTGCACGATAAGGCCCTTCGCGCCGATCTCGGCGGCCGCCTGGGCGTGCTGCAACAGCAGCTTGCGGCTGGGGATGCGGATGCGGTTGTTCGTGGTGGCGACGTTGATGCGATACGGGGCGTGGATGAACACGTCCACCCCGGCCGTGCGCAACGCCTCGGCGTCTCCTCTGGGCTCGGGCACAACCCAGCCCTGCGGATCGGTAAGGAAGAACTGGACGACCTCGGCGGAGCGCTCCGCCGCCGTGGCGAGCGGATCGGCCGAGTTGACGTGGGCCCCGATGCGCATACCGGCGAGCCTACGACGCGGCGCCGACATCGATGAACCCTGTGTGCCGGGACCGGCCGCCAAGTAAATCGTGCCCGTCGATAAGTCGGGGCGTCACCAGGCGATGACGTTTTCGTTAGGACGGTAGGCGCGCGGCCGTCCCTTCTCTTTGGGTCGCGCACTGTCGCATCCGGAGGAAACCCGATGCCCTGCCGCCCCGTGCGTGTCCCGGCTGCGCTCCGTTCCCCTTTGGTGATTGGATTCGCCGCGCTCGTCGGCACCCTCGCCGTCGCCCCGGCCGCCCACGCCGGCCTGTCCGCACCGAAGGCCAAGCCAGGGCCGACGGTCACGTTCGTCGGTACTGGACCGGCGCCACTGGTCTGCACCTCCGAGCCCGAGCCGCGCAGCCTCACGATCCCGTGGAACTCGTGGCTGAACGTGGTCAACCACACCGGCGCCGCTGCCACCCTGTGGCTGAAGGAGAAGCCATTCGAACTCGCCGACGGGGCGGGACGGGCGTTCAAGTTCATGGTCTCCGGCCCGCACACGCTCACGCTTGTCCCCGACTGCCTCGTGACCCTCGGCGACGCGGTGCCGGCGGCGGTGGAGGTGGGCCCGTCGCCGGAAGACGAATCCGCTCCCGCCGCTGCGCCGCCGCCGGGTGAGGAGGGACCGCCCCTGGGCGCCCCGGGGCCTTTGCGCGTCGACCCGACGCGGCCGTCGGTCGGCAACAGCAGGGGTCAGCCCCTCCTGCCGGGCCTGACCGCCTCCGAGGAGGATTACGAGGCGTACGGTCCGTTCGACGCCGGGCCGGACGGGCAGGGATTCCGACTGCTGGCCATTATTGCGGCAATTTGCGTGTTCGGTGTGTCTGTGGCCATTATCCGGGTTATCCTCGCTCAACGCGCAACTAAGTCAGTTGACGCATAACCGCAGATACTCGGAAATACTTCGGAAGAGCTCCGCGGGGCGCTCCTGTTCAACCTCGTCGGTGTGGTCGTTCCTCCCCAGGTCCCACCCAGATGCGGATGGCGCGCCCCGCGGCTTCTGCGCGCCGGCACTCCCGGTATCCTTGGTGCCGCCCCTTCGGGGGCAGTCGCTGGGCCGTCCAGATCGTGCCCGGCGACGACGCATGACCCTCCTGCCACGGAGAGACCGTGGCCGCCTAGCCCATAGGAGGTGAGTTCAGTCTTGCGTCATTACGAGATCATGGTGATCCTCGATGGCAGTCTCGAGGAACGCACCGTCGCACCGTCGCTCGACACGTATCTCGGCAACGTGATCCGGTCCTCGGGCGGCTCGGTGGAGAAGCTCGACGTGTGGGGGCGACGCCGCCTCGCGTACGAGATCAACAAGAAGACCGAGGGGATCTACGCGGTCATCGACCTGCAGGCGACGCCTGAGGCCGTGGCCGAGCTGGATCGGCAGCTGCGGCTCAACGAGTCCGTGCTGCGCACCAAGGTCATCCGGCCCGACGCGCGCTGAAACGCGTACGGCGGGTCATCCCGAACCGTCGGATCCATGTGGCAGCCTGAGCCCTGTCAAACGTGGCTCAGGTGCGCGAGGAGTGGACCATGGCAGGAGACACCACCATCACTGTCGTCGGTAACCTGACCGACGACCCCGAGCTTCGCTTCACCCCGTCGGGTGCGGCTGTCGCCAAGTTCCGCGTCGCCTCGACGCCGCGGTTCCTCGACAAGCAGACCAACGAGTGGAAGGACGGCGACCCGCTCTTCCTCTCGTGCACGGTGTGGCGGCAGGCGGCGGAGAACGTCGCCGAGTCGCTGCAGCGGGGCGCCCGCGTCGTTGTCACCGGCCGGCTGCGTCAGCGGTCGTACGAGACGCGCGAGGGTGAGAAGCGCACGGTCATCGAGCTGGAGGTCGACGAGATCGGCCCGTCGCTGCGGTACGCCACGGCGAAGGTGCAGAAGATGTCGCGCAGCTCTGGCGGTGGCGGTGGGTTCGGCTCCGGTGGTGGCAACGGTGGCGGCGGAGGCAACTTCGACGACCCGTGGGCCAGCGCCGTGCCGGCGGGCGGTTCGGGCAACTTTGATGAGGAGCCCCCGTTTTAAACAGATCACGGAGCAGACGAGACATGCCCAAGGCTGCCGCGCTACGCAAGCCCAAGAAGAAGGTGAACCCGCTCGACAAGGAGGGGATCACCTACATCGACTACAAAGACACCGCGCTGCTGCGCAAGTTCATCTCCGACCGCGGCAAGATCCGCGCTCGGCGGGTGACCGGCGTCAGTTCGCAACAGCAGCGCCAGATCGCTAGGGCGGTCAAGAACGCCCGCGAGATGGCCCTGCTGGCATACACCACGACCGGTCGCTGAGAGGAGGTCGCACATGAAGATCATCCTCACCCAGGAGGTGTCGAACCTCGGCTCCCCCGGCGACATCGTGGAGGTCAAGGACGGGTACGGGCGCAACTACCTGCTGCCCCAGGGCCTGGCCATCAAGTGGACCAAGGGTGGCGAGAAGCAGGTCGTCTCGATCAAGCGGGCCCGCTCGGCGCGCGAGATCCGCGACCTCGGTCACGCCAACGAGGTGAAGGCCCAGCTCGAAGGACTCTCGGTCCGGCTGTCGGCGCGCGCCGGCACCGGTGGCCGACTCTTCGGGTCGGTGACCCCGACCGAGGTGCAGGAGGCGGTCAAGGCCGCCGGCGGCCCCGACCTCGACCGGCGGCGCATCGAGCTGCCGGGCCACATCAAGTCCGTCGGGCAGTACCAGGTGCAGGTCCGCCTGCACACCGACGTGACCGCGAAGTTCGCGCTCACGGTCGTGGCCAGCAAGTAGGGCCGCACCGTTCACGCCCGAGGGCGCCGCATCCGCGCGGCGCCCTCGTCGCGTCTCCGCCGAGCGCCACGCCGCCCAGGCGTTAGGCGGAACGCGGCCCTCGTGATCAGGTCACGGCGCGCTATCGGGCCGGTCACGCCATCGCCACGGCGCGGTAACAGGATCCTCCGTGGACACTCACCCAGTTAACGCCTTGATTGCAAGGCGGTCACGCGCCCTTATGCGCGGGGGGTCGTGGGCGTCTGAATGACCGTCAGCACCACCGGGGCGGCGCTGCCCTGCCGGCGTCGCTCACCTCCAACCGAGGAGTACTGATGGTCCACACGCGACAGACCCGCTCCCGGTCCACCTCGACTGCCGCCACCGCCACCGGCGTCGCCCTGGCCGGTCTCCTTCTCGTCTCCGGCTGCTCCATGAGCGGCAACGGCGGCAGTGGCAACGGGGGCAGCCAGTTCCACTCCGAGGGCCGGCCCGGGGTGACGATCGCCCCCGGGCCGGTCGACCCGGACCGCGAACCGCGCTCGACGTTCGCGGTCGACATCGACACCGCGTCCTACAACTTCGCTCGCCGGCAGATCCTCGACGGCGTGCGGCCCGACGAGTCGACGGTACGGCCGGAGGAGTTCATCAACGCGTTCCGGCAGGACTACCCCCAACCGCCCGGGGACGGGTTCACAGTCTCCATCGACGGATCCCGTGTGCCGCGCAACCACCGGCTCACCGAGGAGGGTCCGGTCCGGCTGATGCGGGTCGGCCTGCAGACCCGCGGCGACGATCAGGAGTCGCGGCCCGACGCGGCGTTGACCTTCGTCATCGACGTCTCGGGTTCGATGGGCGAGCCCGGCCGGCTCGACCTCGTCCAGGACGCCCTGCACACGCTCGTCGACCAGCTCCGGGAGAACGACCGGGTGGCGATCGTGGCCTTCAACGACGAGGCCCGGGTGCTGCGCGAGATGACCCCGGTGCGCAGCCGGTCCGCGCTGCACCGCGCGATCGACGAGTTGCGGTCGGGGGGCAGCACCAACCTCGAGGGCGGCCTCGTGGCCGGGTACCGCACCGCGCGCGACGGCTTTGTCGAGGGCGCCACCAACCGGGTGATCCTGCTCTCCGACGGCCTGGCCAACGTCGGCAACACCCAGGCGGAGCCGATCCTGCGGCAGATCCGAGAGGAGGCCGCGAAGAAGATCGCGCTGCTGGGCGTCGGGGTCGGCAGCGAGTACGGCGACGCCCTCATGGAGCGTCTCGCCGACTCCGGCGACGGGTTCGTCACCTACGTCTCCGAGCGCGAGCAGGCGCGGCAGCTGTTCGTGCGCCGCCTGCCGGCTACGCTGACGGTGCGGGCCCTCGACGCCAAGGTGCAGGTCACCTTCGACCCCGAGACGGTGGAGAGCTACCGGCTCGTGGGCTACGACAACCGGCGGATCGCGGCGTCCGAGTTCCGCAACGACCGGGTCGACGGCGGAGAGGTGGGGCCCGGACACAGCGTCACGGCGCTCTACGTCGTTCGGCTGCGCGCCGACAGCGGCCAGGTCGCCTCGGCCCGGGTGCGTTGGTTGGATCCGCAGACGCGGGAGGCGCGGGAGGTCGTCCGCACGGTGTCCGTGGAGGACCTGGCCGGCGACTTCGGTGGAGCCTCACCCCGCCTGCAGGTCTGCTACGTCGCGGCGTACTTCGCCGAGGAGTTGCGGCGCAGCCCGTACGGCGAGGCGGTCTCGCCCGGTGACCTCGCGGCCCTCGCCGACGACGCGTTCGCCGCGACGGACGATCCGCAGATCCGCGAGCTGGCGGAGCTGATCCGCCGCAGCAGCGGCTGACCGCCTTCCCACTTGGTTGGTTGGCGGGCGGCGAGGCGCGGCCGGCATCCGGCTGACGGGGGTCGGCCAGCCAACCAGGTGGACGGCGTCAGAACGCGAGCGAATGGGCGATCGTGGCGACCCCCGCCCCGATCACGGCCGCGGCGAAGCTGATCGTCAGCGCCCGCCAGCCCTGCACGGCCCAGCGCAGCAGCACCGCCACCGTCAGGGAGAGCACGATCGCCCCGGCCACCCAGGGCAGCCCGGCCAGGAAGTTGCGCCCGACCAGGCCCTGGCGGTCGCCGGAGAGCGTGACCAACCAGATCAGGTAGAGCACGCCGGGCGCCCCGTACCAGGCGGCGGTGAACCCGATGACGGGACCGTACGCCGGGTCATCGAACGTCTCGTGGGGCCACGGCTCCGGCTCCTCCCGCGAGGTCCGCTCGCCCGTATGCGGGTCACGCGTCGCCGACCAGCTGTCGACACCGGTGCGGGCCGGTCGGTGCGGGTCCGTGCGCTGCTGCCGGGGCTGGGAATACATGTCCGGCCGCGGCAGCCCCGGCGAGGTCATCGCGGGATACGGCGGATACGCGGCCGCGGGAGGCGCGGAGGTGGGCGGCGACGAGACGGGTGAGGTGGCCGACTGGTAGCCGGGAGGGCTCACCGGCGGCACGGCCGGGCGGTACCAGGCGTCCGGGTCGAGCACCAGCGGGTGCCCGCCGGTGTCGGTACGCCGGTCGCGGTCATCGCCGGTACGCTGTTGCGGCGGCACCCAGCTGTCGGCGGCGCTGACGGCCTCCGTCGAGCCCCATGCCACGGTCGGGTCGTCGACCCACAGGTTGGTCGGGTCGCCGGACTGGCCGGTGGGCGGTCCGGGCGGCCAGGTCCGTTCCGGCTCGGCTTGACCGTGTCTCCACTCCCCGGTATCCATGTGGTGGAGCCTGACCTGTCCGGCTGTCGTTCCGCTATCCACCAAATCGGTAGAGTTTCCGCCGCTCCAGCGCTGACCAACGGCCGTTGGACGACACACCGGTCAGGAATTTTGTTCACACAGCCTGGGCATAACGTCGCGGCTGCTCAGGGGCCGTGTCCTTGATCGTCGGATCGGAAGATACACAGGTTGTGCACACCCGAACGCACAGCCTGAACCGGTTGCGTCCACAGGTTTTCCCAAGACACATGCACAAGCGCGTTTTGAGCCAGGCGCGCGGCGACCTATCGTCATCCGGTCGGCGCGAGTTCCGCATGCTGCGGAGGTTGTCGTACCCCGGGGGTTTGATCACGGGTACGGGCACGACGGTGGGGGTTCGCAGCAGTGTCGGTATCCGACGACGTACGGGCGCGGGAGCGCGGGGAGCTGGGGCAAAGCCCCAGCGCTGGGGGGCCCGCGCCCGACGTCCGGGGCGGCGAGGACGCGCACCGCGGCTTCGACCGGACCCCGCCGCAGGACATCGCGGCGGAGCAGTGCGTGCTCGGCGGCATGCTGCTGTCCAAGGACGCGATCGCCGATGTGGTCGAGATCCTGCGCGAAGGCGACTTCTACCGGCCGGCGCACGCGACGGTCTTCAACGCGATCCTCGACCTCTACGGCCGGGGCGAGCCGGCCGACGCCGTCACCACCGCGGCGGCGCTGGCCAACGCCGGCGAGCTGGGACGCGTCGGCGGAGCCGCCTACCTGCACACGCTGATCTCGTCGGTGCCCACCGCGGCCAACGCGGCCTACTACGCGCGCATCGTCAGCGAGCGGGCGGTGCTGCGCCGCCTGGTCGAGGCGGGTACGCGCATCGTTCAGCTCGGCTATGGCTCCGCGGCCGGCCAGGGTCGGGACGTCGACGAGCTCGTCGACCTCGCACAGCAGGTCGTCTACGACGTGACCGAGCGGCGCGTCAGCGAGGACTTCGCCGTCCTGGCCGACATGCTGCAGAACACGCTCGACGAGATCGAGGCGGTCGGCGCCCAGAGCGGCGTGATGACCGGCGTGCCCACGGGCTTCGCCGACCTCGACCGGCTCCTCAATGGACTGCACCCTGGCCAGCTCATCGTCGTCGCCGGCCGGCCTGGCCTCGGCAAGTCGACCGCGGCCATGGACTTCGCCCGGTGCGCCTCGGTGCGGCACAACCTGACCAGCGCCATCTTCTCCCTCGAGATGAGCAAGGTGGAGATCGTCACCCGGCTGCTCGCCGCCGAGGCGCGGGTGCCGCTGCACGTCCTGCGGTCCGGGCAGCTCTCCGACGACGACTGGACCCGTCTGGCCCGGCGCATGGGCGAGATTAGTGAGGCCCCGCTCTACGTCGACGACACCCCGAACATGACACTGATGGAGATCCGGGCGAAGGCTCGCCGGCTGCGCCAGCGCCACGACCTGCGGTTGGTCGTCGTCGACTACCTGCAGCTTATGTCGTCGCCCAAGCGGGTGGAGAGCCGTCAGCAGGAGGTCGCCGAGCTCTCCCGCGGCCTCAAGCTGCTCGCCAAGGAGATCGAGTGTCCGGTCGTCGCGGTGAGCCAGCTCAACCGCGGCCCGGAACAGCGCACCGACAAGCGCCCACAGCTGTCCGACCTGCGCGAGAGCGGTTCGATCGAGCAGGACGCCGACGTGGTGATCCTGCTGCACCGCGACGACTACTACGACCGCGAGTCCCCCCGCGCCGGCGAGGCCGACTTCATCGTCGCCAAGCACCGCAACGGCCCGACCGACACCGTGACGGTCGCCGCGCAGCTGCACTTCTCGCGCTTCGTCGACATGGCCGTGTAGGGCTGGCCGTAGACGATGCCGACGCGGCTGGTCTTTGTGCGGCACGGGGAGTCGGTCCACTCCGTTGAAGGTGTTGTCGGCGGTCCGGAGGGCTGTCGGGGGCTCACGGCGGTGGGCCATCAACAAGCGCGCAGGCTGGCCGGGCGGCTCGCCGAGGACCTCGCGGGCGACGGTCCGGTGTCGGTCTATTCATCGGTGGTGCGAAGAGCGGTCGAGACGGCGCGGCCGATCGCCGCCGGGCTCGGCGTGGACCTCGTTCAGGATTGTGGCCTGTGCACCTGGCACACGCCGTCCTATGCCGACGACATGCCGACGGCCGAGTTTCAGGCCGACCATGCGATCGCGGGCGGGGGTGTGTTCCGGCCGTTCGAGCAGGGCAACGAGTCCTGGGCTGAGTTGGTCGTACGCGTTGGCCGGGCGATCGTCGACATCGCGCACCGGCACCGTGGAAGCACCACGGTCATTGTCGGGCATGCCGAGACGGTGACCACCTCGTTTCACGCGCTCGCCGCTCAGCCGCTGTTCCTAGGGTTCGACGTGAAGGTCGCCCCGGCCTCGACCACCGAGTGGATCACCGGTGAGGACCCCACCGGCTGGCCGCCAGCGCGCTGGACGCTGTGCCGTTTCAGCGACACCCACTGACGTCTTCTTGGAGGGCTAGCGATAGGCGTCGTAGAGGCCGTTGCGGAAGACGTGCTTCGGGTCGTACCGATCCTTCGCCTGCATCGCCGTGTCCCATGCGGGGTACGCGCGTCGAAGCTGGTCGATGGAGGCGTGGATCCGGTAGGGCAGGTAGAAGCGGCCGCCGGTCGCGATCGACGCGTCGATCAGTTCCCGCGTCATGGCCCGCATCCGCCCCTCGCCGGGACCGGTTCGCTCCTGGACGAACGACATCACCAGGCCGAACATGTCCTCGTGGGCATAGGCCAGCACGGAGCGGGAGTCCCCCCGTACGTCGCGGACGGTGACGTTGAGCAGGTTGCCCTTCGTTCGTTGGATGATCTCCTTTGCCTGGCCGACGAACTCCGATAGCCGCGCCTGCGGCACGAAGTACTCGTGCAGGATGTCGGTCGTGTGCGGGGACCGGTTGGCGAACACGGCGGCCGGCTCGTTGAGCACGCTGTTGCGGCTGACCTCGTCGGCGAACCACGGCGAGGCCTCGCGTTCCAGGAACCAGCGCAACGCCTTCCCGGCGCCGCCGCCGGCCGAGTTGCGGTACACCGCGCGCGCGATCTCACTGCTCAGTGCGGCCGTCAGCGGAAGTATGTCGCCGCGGGTGTCGGGCACCGGGGTGAAGGTGGCGATGATGGCTTCGTCGAGGAAGCTGTTCGGGTCGACGGACAGCCGCCCGTACGCCATCTCGACGGGCGACCCTGGCTCGTAGACCCGCTGCGCGAAGGAGGTCGCGTAGTCGGAAGTGGAGACCGATGCGAACTCCGGCTTCCGGAAGAGCACGTTGGGCGCCACCGCGATGTCCGCCTCCAGGATGACGCCGAACATCCCGTAGCCGCCCAGAGCGAGTTGGAAGAGTTCGGAATTCTCCTGCGGGCTGCAGGTCA
>Ga0209382_10012285_pt1 | contig 10588 bp, 6 predicted proteins | sample SoiMetdeltSBSDD5_FD_187599 | JGI IMG/M metagenome (GOLD analysis project Ga0209382, IMG submission 187599) | Bulk soil microbial communities from a Populus tree surrounding site in Tennessee, USA - Soil MetaG P. deltoides SBSDD5 (SPAdes) (version 2) | ecosystem: Environmental > Terrestrial >...
CAGCTTGACCTTGAAGCCGACGGCGCCCAGGTAACCGGCGATCGCCTCCATCACCTCCTCGACCTTCGTTGGCCAGCCGATGCGGTAGATGAAGTTCAGCTCCTTGCCGGCGCCGCCGGCCTCGGCGACCAGCTTCTTCGACAGCTCCGGATCGAACGTGTAGGGCGGCAGGTCGGGGTTGTACCCCACCGCTGACGGGCCGACCATCGCGTTGTTCGGCGTCGCCAGCCCCGCGTAGATCTTCTCGGCGATCGTCTTGACGTCGATGGCGTGGACGACCGCCTGGCGAAGCTTGACGTCGTCGAGCGGCCCGCCCTGCGTGTTCATCTTGAAGAATGCGACCTCGACGGTCTGCTGGCGGACCGACTTCGGCATCCGGCTGACGTCGTCGGCGGCGATCTGGAACGCGATGTTCGCCTCGCCGGTCTTCACCATGTTCGCGCGGACCGAGACGTCCCGTCGGAACACCAGCTTGACCTCGCCGACGCTTGGCTTCGGCGTCCCCCAGTAGTCCGGGTTGGCGGTCAGCCGCATGAACTGATCGCGCTGCCACTCGGCCATCTTGTACGGCCCGGTGCCGGGGGCCGGCTCGGAGTCGATCTTGGCCAGGTTCTGCTCGATCCATCCCGGCGCCCCGATCATCAAGAAGAAGGTCCGGGCCGGCAGGATCGGGTCGGGCGTCTTCGTGATCAGGTCCACGGTCAAGTCGTCGACGACCTTGGCCTCAGCCAGCGTCGGGAAGTACCGTCGCCCGAGCGCCACCGTACCCTGCTCAGTCAGCCGCCGGACGGCCACCTCTACCGCTTTCGCGGTGAACGGCTCGCCGTTGGAGAACTTCACCCCCTCTTGCAGCTTGAAGCGCCAGGTCGTGTCGTTGGTCCGCTCCCAGCTCTTGGCGAGCCGCGGGATGATCTCCTTCGTCTTGTTGTCCCGACCCACCAGGCTGTCGTAGACGCTCGGCGTGTAGAACGTGTCGATCGATCCGCCCGCCCAGTTCTGTGGGTCGAGCGTGGTCGCCTGGGCCTCCACGGCCAGCGTGATCGTCCCGGAGGGCGCAGCTCCGGTGCTGGCGGCGGGCTTCGCGTCGGCGGCGGGCTTCGCGGCCTCGGCGGGCTTCGCGGATTCCGCCGGTTTGGCCGGCTCGGCCGGCTTGGCCGGGGCCTGCGCGGCGGGCGCGCTGGTCGCGGCGGCGGCCGGCGGCTGCGCGGCCGGGGCCGAGGTGGCCGGTGCCTCCTTCGCGGCCGGAGCCGGCGGGGCGGCACTGGGGGCGCACGCCCCCAACACCAGCACGGCTACGACCGACAGAACGGTGAGCCGAACAACGCCACGATGCATCCTGCGCGTCATCATCGACCTCCCGGCGGCTCCGTCCGCTGAGCCGCCCGTAGCACGAACACTCGGGGTCACGGGGATGCAGGTGTACCGGTCCAACGCCGTCTTTTCGGCGATCGACTGCTCCTCTCGGTCGACATTCCGGGACTTCTTAGCACGCCCGCCGGGCGCCGGTCCAAAAAGGCACCGCCGACCACCGTACCGATGCTGCCTCGATTGAGCAGTGGACCAAGGGGCCGCCGGTCGGTCGCAGTCGGCCGCTGGACCGCCCGACTTCGGCTGAGATTTCTTGACACCCTCGTCACGATCGCGGTACACACACGCTCAGGAAAGGGAGTAGCCTGTCCTCCCGATTGCGTGGGTCGTCAATACGGAGCGCAACGCCGCTCCCGGCCCGCGCCGGCGTCATGCGCCGAGGCGAGACTTTCCACGCATGGCCGTGGAAGCTCTCGCTTTTCTGTTTTCCGGCGCCGGTCTTCATGGCGACGCTCCACGGCCGAGTCTCGTGCCAGAGGGAGGCGCTGTTATGTCTGAGTCTCGGCCCATCGTCCCGTGCTGCTCGCTCCCGCGCATCCCGTCCGCGCGGAGGTAAGGGCCATGCCGGATCTTCGCGTCGCGGTGGAGCCCGGCCAGGCCGGGCGCCCCACCCAACGAGTCTATCTCGACGGCCACGAGCTGGCCGGCGTGCGCCAGGTGCGCGTCGGCAGTGCGTGGGGGAGCCGCACCGCCTCGCTCGACCTCGACCTCGACGGCGTCTCGATCGACCCGCGTGCGGTCAGCCAGATCAGGGCCGTCGGCGGCGAAGACACGGTCGACATCACCATCGAGCCCGACAACGTGGACGGCCCGGTCGCCCCGGACCTGATGCCCCGCTGGACGCGCGGCCCGGCGCGGGCCTATCGCCGGCCGGACGTCTTCGACCGTGCCCGAGACTGCTACACTCGCCTGACCCACGTCGACTGGCTGGTCGTATTCGGCGTGACCTACCTCGTCATCACGGTCCTGGGCGTGGTCATGGAGCGCGAGATCCTCGAATACGCGAACAGCCTTCGCCGGCCGGCCGACGACGAGTAGTCCGGCCGCCAGCGCCACCCGGAGGCCATGTCGTCCGGTCCGGACGACGCTCGACGCTGCCTCCGGCGAACAGACGCCACCGATCGGACTCGCTGAGGAGTACGGATCATGAGCGATTGGCACCGGCTCGACACGACCGCCGTGATCGAGCAGCAGAAGACGGACACCACGGCCGGCTTGACCACGGTGGAGGCCGCCCGCCGCCTCGCCGAGCACGGCCCGAACGAGCTCCAGGCCACCCACGGGGTCTCTCCCTGGGAGATCCTGCTGGACCAGGTCAAGAACGTCCTGATCATCATCCTCATCATCGCCGTCGCCCTCTCGGCGTTCCTCGGCCACGGCCTGGAAGCGCTCGTCATCGGCATCATCGTCTTCTTCGCCGTCCTCCTCGGCTTCATCCAGGAGTACCGCGCCGAGCGCGCCATCCAGGCCCTGCGCCAGATGGCCGCGCCCACCGCCACCGTGCTGCGGGACGGCCGCGAGGTCGACGTCCCCGCCCGCGAGGTCGTCCCCGGCGACGTCGTCCGCCTGGCGGCCGGCGACCGGATCCCGGCCGACGCCCGGCTGATCGAGGCCGTCAACCTCCAGGCCGACGAGGCCGCGCTGACCGGCGAATCCCTGCCCGTCGAGAAGCAGACGGCGCCCCTGGAGGGCGAGGACCTGCCGGTCGGCGACCGCAAGAACATGGTCTACAGCGGCACGGCCGCCACCTACGGCCGGGGCCGCGCGGTCGTCGTCGCCACCGGCATGCAGACCCAGTTCGGCGAGATCGCCCAGCTTCTCCAGACGGTCGAGAGCACCAAAACCCCCTTGCAAGAGAACCTCGACCGGGTCGGCCGGGCGCTGGCGATCGGCGCGCTGGTCGTGGTGGTGCTGATCGCCGGGCTCGGGCTGCTGCGCGGCCAGCCGCTCCTGGACATGGTGATCTTCGCCATCGCCCTCGCCGTCGCCGTGGTGCCGGAGGCGCTGCCGGCCGTCGTCACGATCTCGCTGGCGATCGGCGTGCAGCGGATGGTCAAGCGCCATGCGCTGATCCGCCGCCTGACCGCCGTCGAAGCGCTGGGCAGCGTCTCCGTCATCTGCTCCGACAAGACCGGGACGCTCACCAAGGACGAGATGACGGCCCGCCGCATCCTGGTGGCCGGCCAGACGCTCGAGGTCTCGGGCGCCGGCTACGAGCCGCAGGGGGAGTTCCTCCGCTCCGGTTCGGCCGTCGAGCCATCGGGCCCACTCCTCGAGCTGTTGCGGGCCGGGACCCTGGCCTCCGATGCCCAGATCGTCCGGGCGGACGGCCGCTGGGAGGTGAAGGGCGACCCGACCGAAGGCGCACTGGTGGTCGCCGCCGCCAAGGCTGGGATCGACAAGTTGGAGATCGAAGCCCGGTTCCCGCGCACCAACGAGATCCCGTTCACCTCCGAAACCAGGCGCATGACCACGCTCCATGAGACACCAGACGGAATGGTCGCCTACGCCAAGGGCGCCCCCGAAGTGATCCTCGCCTCGTGCACGCGCATGGCCGGCGCGTCCGGCCCGGAGCCGCTCGGGGAAACCGAGCGCGCCGCCGTCCTGGACGCCGCGCAGTCGATGGCGCGCGACGCCCTGCGCGTCCTGGCCGTGGCCGCCAGACCCGGCGCCACGGTGCACTCGGCCGAGTCCGAGATGACCTTCCTCGGACTGGTGGGCATGATCGACCCGCCCCGCCCGGAGGCCGCCGAGGCGGTCGAGACCTGCCGCCACGCCGGCATCAAGCCGGTCATGATCACCGGCGACCACCCGCTCACGGCCCAGGCCGTCGCGACCGAGCTGGGGCTGATGAACGGCGGTCGGGCCGTCACCGGCGCCGAGCTGGATCGGATGTCCCCCGACGACCTGAAGCGCGACCTCCAGGAGATCGACGTCTTCGCGCGCGTCTCGCCGGCCCACAAGCTCCAGATCGTCTCGGCCCTCCAGGAGTCCGGCCACCTCGTCGCCATGACCGGCGACGGCGTCAACGACGCCCCGGCCCTCAAGAAGGCGGACATCGGCGTCGCGATGGGCATCACCGGCACCGACGTCTCCAAGGAAGCGGCGGCGATGACCCTCACCGACGACAACTTCGCCTCGATCGTCGCGGCCGTCGAGGAGGGGCGCGGGGTCTACGGCAACATCAAGAAGTACCTGATGTACCTGCTCTCCTCGAACGTCGGCGAGATGTTCCTGATGGCGGGGGCGACCCTGGCGGGGATCCCGCTTCCCCTCAGCGCCGTCCAGATCCTCTACGTCAACCTCGTCACGGACGGCCTCCCGGCCCTGGCCCTCGCCGTGGATCCGCCCGAGTCGGACCTGATGGAGCGCCCCCCGCGCGACCCGAAGACCGGCATCTTCACCCGCCCCGTCGTGACCCTCATCATGGCCGGCGGCCTCTGGTCCACCGTCGTCAACCTGGGTTTGTTCGTCTGGGCGCTCGGCGCCGGGCGGAGCCTGGCCGAGGCGATGACCCTCACCTTCCTCTCGCTGGTGTTGATCCAGTTCTTCAAGGCGTACAACTTCCGCTCGGACCGCCACTCGGTGCTGGACCGGCCGTTCGCCAACCGCTGGCTCAACATCGCGATCGTCGGCGAGATCCTGCTCCTGCCGCTGATCCTCTACGTGCCGTTCCTCGCCGAGGCGTTCGGCACGGCGCCGCTCTCGCTCTCGGACTGGCTGCTGGTGACCGCGCTCGCCGCCAGCGTCGTGCCGGTCCTGGAGGCGGTCAAGTGGATGGCGCGCCGCGGCTGGTTCGGGCCGCTTCCCTGACGGCAACCAATGGCAGCGGGCGGCATCGGCGCCGCCCGCTGCACCTCCCTCGGCATGGGTGGCCGTGCCCGGTGACCGTGGTCACGCCACCACCCCACCGTCTCGACGGCGGTCTCGGTGCAGGGCGACCGTGGAAGTGTCGGAGGGCGGCCGGCCCCGGCCGCCCTCAGGCCTGCACTCGCTCCGGCCGATCGACCCGGCCCGCCGTCGCGCCCAGGCGGTTCACCGCGCTCACCACCGCCTTCAGCGACGCCGCGACGATGCTGCCGTCGATGCCCACACCCCAGCGCACCGTTCCCTGGGCGTCGGCCGCCTCGACGTAGGCAACGGCCTGCGCGTCCGTCCCCGCCGACACCGCGTGCTCGGCGTAGTCGAGCACGCTCACCGCGATGCCGAGGTCGCGCTCCAGGCCGTCCACGAAGGCCGAGAGCGGTCCGTTGCCCTCGCCGACGACCTTCTCGCGCACGCCGTCGACGATGACCTGCGCAATGACCCTGGTGCCGCCCTCGCCGGTGACGACCTCGTGGCCCGCGATCTCCATCCACACCGTGGCCGGGAAGTACTCGGCCTCGAACTCGGCCCACAGCTCTTCGGGGCTGATCTCCGTTCCCGTGTCCTCGGTGATCGTCTGGATCGTGCGCGAGAACTCGATCTGGAGTCGGCGCGGGAGCACCATGTGGTGCTCCATCTCCATCAGGTACGCGACCCCGCCCTTGCCCGACTGGCTGTTCACCCGCACGACCGCCTCGTACGAGCGCCCGACGTGCATCGGATCGATCGGGAGATACGGCACGCCCCACTCGTCGTACTCCTTCGGCAGCGCCGCGAAACCCTTCTTGATGGCGTCTTGATGCGAGCCGGAGAACGAGGTGTAGACCAGGTCGCCGGCGTACGGATGCCGCGGATGCACCGGCAGGCGGTTGCAGTACTCGGCCACGCGCCGCAGGTGGTCGATGTCGCTGATGTCGAGCTCCGGATCGACGCCCATCGCGAAGAGGTTCATCGCGAGATTGATCACGTCGACGTTGCCGGTGCGCTCGCCGTTGCCGAAGAGCGTCCCTTCGACGCGGTCGGCGCCCGCCATCACGCCGAACTCGGCCGCGGCGACAGCGCAGCCCCGGTCGTTGTGCGGATGGAGCGACAGCACGACCTTGTCGCGGTCCCGGATCGTGCGGAGGAACCACTCGATCACGTCGCCGTAGACGTTCGGCGTGTAGCACTCGACCGTCGCCGGCAGGTTCAGAATGATCTTCCGCTCGGCGGCGTCGGGCTCGATGACGTCCATCACGGCTTCGCAGATCTCGACCGCGAAGTCGGGCTCGGTCAGCGTGAAGCTCTCGGGCGAGTACTCGTAGCGGATCGCGGTGCCGGGCACGGTGTGCTCGAGCTGGCGCGCGATCCTCGCCGCACCGGTCGCGATCCCGACGATGCCCGGCTTCTCGAGGCCGAACACCACCCGGCGCTGGAGCGGATTCGTCGAGTTGTAGAAGTGGACGATCGCGCGGGGCGCCCCCCGAAGCGACTCGTACGTGCGCTCGATCAGCTCCGGGCGGCACTGGACGAGCACCTGAATGGTGACGTCCTCCGGGATCAGATCCTCTTCGACGAGCACGCGGACGAAATCGAAGTCGGGCTGGCTCGCCGCCGGGAAGCCGACCTCGATCTCCTTGAAGCCCATCTGCACGAGCGCATCGAACATCCGGCGCTTGCGCTCGATGTTCATCGGGTCGATCAACGCCTGGTTGCCGTCGCGAAGATCGACCGAGCACCAGAGCGGCGCGCGGGTGAGCCGTCGGTTCGGCCAGGTCCGGTCCTCGAGAACGACCGGGATCCACGGTCGATACTTCTCGAACGGCATCTTCTTCGGCACGACCGGCGGCTTCGGCATGGCGCGCATCCTCACGCGAAGGTCAAATCTGGACTGTACACGATCGCGGTTGGCCAGCGTCCAGGCCGTCAGTCCAGAGGTCGGTCAGGCCCGGGCGAAGAGGCGACGGTACGCCAGCGGCGAGGTCGTGACGGACCGCCGGAAGTGGACCCGCAACGCCGCGGCCGTCCCGAACCCCGCCTGCTCGGCGATCCGCTCGATCGGGCGGGCGGTCGTCTCCAGCAGCCGACGCGCCAGCAGCAGCCGCTGGAGCAGCAGCCAGCGGTACGGCGTCGTCCCGTGCGCCGCGCGGAACCGGCGGGCGAACGTCCGCGGGCTCATGTGCGCCTTCGCTGCGAGCTGCTCGATCGAGAGCGGCTCGTCCAGGTGCTCCAGCGCCCAGCCCAGCGCCTTCCCGAGGGCGTCGTCGCCGGCGTCGGTCAGCACCGGCCGTTCCACGAACTGGGCCTGGCCGCCGTCGCGCTGCGCCGCCACCACCATCCGCCGGGCGACGGCGTTGGCGATCTCGGCGCCGTAGTCCAGCCGCACCACGTGCAGGCAGAGGTCGATGCCGGCCGCCGTCCCGGCCGAGGTCAGCAGCTCGCCGTCGTCGACGTAGAGCACGTCCGGCCGGACGTCGATCGTCGGGTAGAGCCGCGCCAGGTCGTCCGCGTACCGCCAGTGCGTCGTCGCCGGGCGGCCGTCCAGCAGCCCGGCCGCCGCCAGCACGAACACCCCCGAGCAGATCGAGAGCAGCCGTGCCCCCCGGGCGTGGGCCTTCCGGACCGCCTCGATCAGGTAGCCCGGGACCGGCTCGTCCGGTGCGCGCCAGTGGGTGAAGACCAGCGTGTCGATATCGTCCAGGTCGTCCAGGGTGTACGACGTGTCCAGCACAAATCCCGCCCCGGTCCTGAGCGGCGGCGGCTCGGCGGCGCAGACCCGGAAGCGGTACCAGGGGACGCCCAGCTCCGGCCGGTCGAGCCCGAACACCTCGCAGGCGACGCCAAGCTCGAACGGGTGGACGCCGTTCAGGACGACGGCGGCGACGCTGCGCGGCCGGGGGAACGACCTGCCGGTGCTGAGCGCGCGCGGCGAGGAGAACGACACCAGTGGATCGTGGCTCACGTCCCGGTCGCTGCGCATGGCAGGATATTAACGGATGTCGTCATTCCTGCCACTCGTCACGTCCCGCCAGCGCCTCGATACTGAGATCAGGCTCCTGGGAGCGCGACCAGGGGGTTCCCGACCCGGGCGCCCCGCCCGAGTTGCGACCCAGAGTCCGGTTCGGGCATGCGTGGGGGCGCGGCCGTCCCGGCCGCTTCGTCCGTCCCAGGCGAGCACCCACCCGTAGGAGGCACAGCGATGGATCAGGAACGACGTCGGGCGCTGGTTGCGCGGTATCGTGAGGGGCCATCAGTCGTCGAGGCGGCCCTGGCCGGCGCGACCAACGCCGAGCTCGACGCGCGCCCGGCCGACGGCGGCTGGACGGCCCGCGAGACGGTCCACCACATCGCCGACAGCGAGCTGACCTCGGCGATCCGCCTGCGTCGCCTGATCGCCGAGGACGAGCCGGCGATCCTCGGCTACGACGGCAACCTGTTCGCCCGGCGCCTCTACTACGGCGACCGCCCGGTCGAGCCGTCCCTGGCCGCGATCGGCGCCGCCCGCGCCGCCACCGCCGACATCCTGGACCGCCTCGGCGAAGCCGAGTGGGGCCGCAAGGGCACCCACGACGAGCACCCCAGCTACGGCGTGCTGGAGTGGCTGGAGATCTACGCCGAGCACTGCCACGAGCACGCCGACCAGATCAAGGCGGCGCTGGGACGGCAGTAACCAGGAGCCGGGAGACACGAGTACCCGATCAGCCGTGGCTTGCAGAACGGAGCAGGCATCGGATGGGCCGATGCCTTGCGCACAACGGCCTACCGGATGACCTCCGTGGCCTGCTGGAGGACCGACGGCGGGATCGTCAGCCCGAGCTCTCGGGCGGCGGCGAGGTTGATCACCAGATCGAACTCGGTCGGCTGTTCGACCGGCAGGTCGGCCGCCGCCGCCCCCTTGAAGATCCGGTCCACGTACGTCGCCGCGCGCCGGTACAGGTTCGGGCCGTTCGCCCCGTAGGACATCAGGCCGCCGTTGTCGGGGTACTCCCGGTTCGAATACAGCGCCGGCAGGCGATGCCGCGCGGCCAGCGCCACGATCTGCGTTCGCCATTCGGTCAAGAGCGGGCTCGCCAGCGTGACGAGCCCTTCGCAACCGGCGCCGGTCATCGCGGCGAATGTCGGCGGTAGCTCGTGGGCGGCGCCTACGGAGAGCGACACCAGGCCGACGTTCAATGTCCCGGCCGCCTGCTCTAGTACCCGCAGCTCGGCGCCGGAGGCGGTCGGCTGGCTGGCGAGCCAGAGGACGGCCAGGCGTGAGAGGCCCGGCACGGTCTCCTTGAGGAGCTCCAGCCGCTTCCCCCCCATCTGCGAGCTGAAGGAGCTCAGCCCGGTGATGTTTCCACCCGGCCGGGCCAGGGTGGCGACGAACCCCGAGCCGACCGGGTCGGAGTGGGCCGGGAAGACGATCGGGATCGAAGCGGTGGCGGCCTTCGCCGCCTGAAGGGCCGAGCCGACCGCCACGATGACGTCGACGGGGATCCCCACGAGCTCCTGGGCCAGCGCCGGGAGGCGCGTCTCGTCTCCCTCGGCCCAGCGCCATTCGATCGTGAGGTTCCCGCCGTCGGTGTAACCCAGGTCGCGCATCCCGTCCAGGAACGCGCCCTGGAAAGCTCGCAAACCGGGGACGGTCGAGCCGCCGGGGTGGAGATACCCGAGCCGCGGTGCCCTTCTCGCCCGCTCAACCGTCGGAGGCAGCATGCCGCAGCCGGCAAACAGCCCCAGCCCGGCCAGGGCCAGGATACCCCTCAGGAGGTCACGACGGGCGAGCGCGCCGGGTCGCATGTCGCCACTATACCCGCGCTCACGGCCGGTCGACGTGACCGGCATCACAGGCGCCGCCATCGCCCATGTCCACCCGTCACGAGCGGCTTGACGGGGCATCGGGGATTCCGGGCCGAGTCGTCTCGGGGAGAAACCGAAGGGGTGGCGCCGGGACTCCCCGGCGCCACCCCTTCTACTGCCTACCGACTACTCGTCCGTCAGCCCTGGACGGGATGGACGATCTCGCCGCCGGTCGGTTGGCCGGACGGGAGTCGTGCGGTCTTGACCCCCTTCGTCGCCCAGAAGATCTCCGCGATCTGCTGGACGCCGGCCAGCAGATCCTGCGCCGCCTGCTTGTTGATCTGCTGCTTGACCGTCGAGGTCAGCTTGCAGGTCTTCCAGACCAGGTCGTGCAGGTTCTGGTGCTGCTCGGCGTGCTCCGGCCGGAAGTAGTCCGTCCAGAGGATGATGATCTCCTGCTCGACGATCCGGGCGTGCTCCTCCTTCGTCTGGACGTGCCGGTTGAAGGTGTGCAGCTTCGCGGTGTCGTTCAGCTCGCCCAGGCCCTCGATCAGGTCGACCATCCGGATGACGGTGTGGGCGGCGATCTGGGCGG
>Ga0209382_10012286_pt1 | contig 10588 bp, 10 predicted proteins | sample SoiMetdeltSBSDD5_FD_187599 | JGI IMG/M metagenome (GOLD analysis project Ga0209382, IMG submission 187599) | Bulk soil microbial communities from a Populus tree surrounding site in Tennessee, USA - Soil MetaG P. deltoides SBSDD5 (SPAdes) (version 2) | ecosystem: Environmental > Terrestrial >...
CTTCGCTCGAGCTCCGCGCGCTCTCGCTCCGCGAGGCGATCCACGATCCGTGTCGGCACGCCAAGATACCAGGCGACGGTGTCGGCGACGACGCGGTGACCGCCCTCAGCGACGGCGCCGAGGGCGACTTCCTCGATGCCCGGCACGCCGACCTTGCGCGCGACGACAACGCCAACGGGTACGCGCAGAGCGTCCGCGACCACGCGCGCAACCGGCACTCCGCCGCGAGCGAGACCAAGCACGATGACGTCAGGTCGTCCCTGGTAGACCGCGAGTGACTGTGCGAGCATTCGACCCGCAGCGGCGCGGTCGCGAAAGGTCGCGCGCGGGGTCGCGAGCTCGAGCCGGCGCGGCATCATTGCGCGCTCGTGCGGGCCAGTCATGTGCGTTTCTCCGATTGGAAGCTGCTGCCGGAGAAACGCGGTCGTCAGTCGAAACCGGCCGTGCCTAACGAACGGCCGATGCCAGAATTCGGGCCCCGCCACGCCTCAGCCGATGCAGCGCCTCGCTCGCCTCGTGGACGTACGGCTGCAGCGCCGGGTCCGCCGTGCGCCACGCCGCCATGACGATCGCGTAGTTCGACGCCGCCTCGTCCCGGCGGCCGAGTCGGTCGAGCACGCGCGCCCGCTCCAGGGTCCAGAGCACGTCATCGACCCCGTTGCTGCACGCCGTCGAGCCAGGCCAGCGACGCTCGAGCCGATGCGCCGCCTCGCGATATCGTCCCGCCGCGACGAGCAGCTGCACGATCGCCACCCGGTTGTCCGACCAGCATTCCGCGAGCGTGTCCTTCGTTCCAGCCAGGACGCGCAGCGCCGTCGCCGAATCGCGTCGCGCCAGCGCGAGATAGCCACGGCCCGACACGATATACGCCCGAATCATCGCGTCCTCCGACTTCGTGCGAACGCGATCGCCCTCCGCCCAGAACGAGTTGATGTACGTCCGGATCGCGGCTGTGTCACCGTCCGTCGCCCACCAGCCGTACAGCCTCGGCATTCGGATCCGCGGCGAGAGCGCCAGAATCTGGTTGAACTCCGCGCGACTGGAGTCCACCGGGACGGCATTGAACCGCGCCAGATTGTACATGGCCATCGCCCGCATCCCATGAGCATCGAGTGAGGCCACGCGCATCGCGTCACGCAGGTGCCCCCGGAACTCGAGCCCCTTCACGAGCTGCCCCACGACGCAGCCATGGCGGCTCACCCGGTCGAGCGAATCCTCCTTCTGCTGGTCCACGTACGCCCGGGCCATCCGAACCACCGTTTCGGCGGAGTCCGGGATGTGACGGAGCAGCTCCGCCGCGGCGCATAACGCGTCGGGCGGCAACGTGTCGACCAGCCGCGCGACGTCCATCGACGCCGCGTGCGCCGGATTGAGGAGATCACTCGCCAACCGGATCAGCTGCGACCGCGGTCCCGCCGGCGCCAGTGCGAGGTACGCGTTGATGTAGCGCTGCGCACTCCGCGCGCCGTCGAGATAGGCTGCAAAGCTGATCGGCCTGACGTACGCGGGCGCAAACGCCGAGTCGAGCGAGATCGCGCGCTCGTACCTCGCCAGCGTGCCGCGGTCGTCGACCTCGCCGACGACGACGTCGCGGTCATACTCCGCCTGGGCTTCGGCATGCAGGAAGGCGATCTCCGCATCGTTAGGGTAGAGACGCTGCGCCTCGGTCAGCGTCTTACAAAGACTGTCGAACAACACCTCCTCGTTCGAGTACTTTCCGTCGAGCATCGCCCGGCGGCGCGCGAAGTACGTCTCCGCCGTCAGTGAGTCGATGCTCGCGAGTAGCCGCTCGCGCGGTCCCAACCCGCGCAGGTAGTGGCTCGGCAGCCGCATCAGCTCGTACGCGACGGAGTCCGGCGGGTCATGCGGGTCACGCCAACGCCGAACGGCCGCGAGCCGATGGTAGGCCAGCGCGAACGTCGTATCGAGCGAGAGCGCCTCCTCGAAGTGCACCTGCGCCGAATCCCACACCGCGGCCCGATAGAACTGCTCGCCCTGCAGGTACGTCTTGAGCGCGGCCATCGACGTTGTCGGCGACGACGTCGCGTGCGCCATGTCGATCCGCCGAGAGCGGCCGAGCTCCCGGAGCACGCCGAGCGTCAGCGAGTCCGACAGCCGGTCCATTCGCCCGCTCACATCGCGTCGCTCGAACTCCGACACCGTCCGACCGGTCCTCACGTCGAGCAGGCTGACCGTTGCCCGCACGGAATCGCCCGCCGCGAGCAACCCACCGTACACGACGACGCGGGCACCGGTCGCCCTGCCTAACGCGCGAGCCGATGCCGAGTCGGCCCGGCCCTTCCATCGATGCACGATCTCCGACGCGGGCACGGCACGGATCGCCCCCGCCCCGTCCAGGCTCCGCGACATCACATCGACGAGCCCTTCCTTCCAGAGCAGCAGCGCGGGCGCCGCGACATCGAACGGAGCGACCGCCACGAGATTCGGATCGAAGGCCGCCGTCTGCTGCGACTCCCACACCGCGAGCGCCGCGACTGCGACGGCCACCCCCGACGCGATCATCACGCTCGGACGGCGCCATCCGTGATGCGATGCCTCGCGCATGGCCTGGTCGAGCGCCAGCGCCAGGTCGCCGGCCGTGCTGTATCGCGCGTCACGCGACGGCGACATCGCGCGCAGCACGACCGCCGCGAGATCGCGAGCCACGTTACGGCACAATGCTCCGGAATTCGGACCGGAGCCCTCGCTCCGGGCCGCAGTGACGTCCGACGGGCTCGCACGGGCGAATGGCTGCTCGCCCGTGAGCATCTCGTAGAGCACGCAACCGAGCGAGTACACGTCGCTTCGACCGTCGACGTCGGAAAGGCCGAGCGCCTGTTCCGGACTCATGTACGACGGCGTGCCGAGCAGAGGAAGTGTGATCTCTCCCGAATCGGGAAGAATCGGCGTGCTGCTGTCCCCGGCGCTCGATATCGCTCGCGCGATGCCGAAATCGGCGATGACCGCGTGTTCTTCGTGCAGCAGGATATTGCCCGGCTTGATGTCGAGATGGACAACGCCACGGCGATGCGCGTAGTCGAGCGCCTGGGCGATCTCCTTGCCGAGCCGCACGACTTCTTCCGGCGCGAGTCGCGTCTCGCGAAGCAGCCGATCTCTCAACGACTCGCCCGCGGCGAATGGCGTGATGAAATACAGGAACGACGGGTCGCCGTCCCGATCGGGCTTCACCTCGCCGGAATCGTGCAGCGGGAGGATGTGCGGGTGGGACAGACTCGCGGCGATCTCGATCTCGCGCTCGAACCGCTCACGCCCGATCAGTTGCGCGACTTCGGCGTGCAGCGCCTTCACCGCCACCTGACGGCCGTGTTTGGCGTCGTTGGCGAGGTAGACCGTCCCCATCCCGCCGCGGCCGATCTCGCGAACGATGTGGTAACGTCCGCTGATCAGCGATGGCAGCTCCGGTGTCGCCTCCTCCAACAGTGGCGCATACGCGACAGCCGCCGGATCCGCCAAGATGGTGTCGCCCAGATCGCACGCCGCGAGCAGCTGGCCGAGCTCCGCGCGGAGCCCGGCGTCACCGCCGCAGGCATCGTCCAGGAACGCCGATCGGCGCTCCGGCTCGACCTCGAGGGCGTCGTCGAGGAGCGGCTCGAGCAACTTCCATCTTTCGTGCGACCACGAGCCGAGCGTCATGCGTTTTGTCGCCTAGGTGTTCCTTGGCACCGGGTCGTGAGGTGCATCAGGACCGAGCGCCTGATACAGAAGTCCTCGCGCCTTGATCCAGTCTCGCCGCACCGTGCGAACCGCGATGTGCAGCGCTTCCGCTGTCTCCTGTTCGGTCATACCGCCGAAGAATCGGCACTCCACGACGCGCGCGAGTCGTTCGTCCAGCTTCGCGAGCTTATCGAGTGCCTCGTGCAGCTCGAGGAGCGACTCGGCCTGTGAGTCTGCGGCCATGAGGTCGTCCTCCAGCGTGACGTGGCGAAGCGGCCCGCCTCGCTTCTCCGCCTTCCGGCGTCGTGCGCGGTCCACGAGGATGTGTCGCATGGCCACCGACGCAACGCCGAGGAAGTGAGCGCGGTTGCGCCAGTCGTTGCGCTCCGCTCGCGTGAACTTGAGATACAGCTCGTGCACGAGCGCCGTCGTAGACATCGAGTCGCTCGGCCGAACGGCGAGCTCCCGGCGCGCAGCGCGTCGGAGCTCATGATAGACTAGCGGAAGAATCTGATCGAACGCCTCGCGGCGGCCCGCCCGAAGGTCTCCGAGCAGCTCTGTAATGCTCGTGGTATGGTCGGTGGGCGCATGCGAGCGATCGATCGAGGCTTCATGATCTAGCATCGCTGGCAAAGACCAAACATCGGCGCGAGAGGACGCCGGGCGCTGGATCGGTTTGGGAGTTCCGACCGGCGCCAGCGCCTCTGCGTCGACCTGTCGATCGCGAATGATTACTCGCGGCCGGATGCGCCGCAATGATCCCGTTGTATTCGTTCTCGCGCTCTGGTCCGATTGGACGGCCCGTGGGCCAGAAACGTCTGAATTCAGGCCGGTTTCTACCGCCTGTTTACGTTGACTGGAAGCGCGCATTGGAGGGGATACCCGCCGTTACAGGCGAATCGTGAGGAGTACGGCGTGAGCGACGTCCTGATCGCGCCACCGGGCTTCCGTTTCCACCCGCCAGAGGGAGGCACACGGCCACCATGCATGGATACGCAGTCCGAGCGCGACACAGGACATCGCAACCGGCCCGCTAGCTTTCGTTCATGGCAAACGTCGCATTTCTCGGAACCGGCCTCCTCGGGAGCGCCCTCGCTGAAGCTGCCGCCAAGCGCGGCGATCACGTCACCGTCTGGAACCGCACCGCCGACAAGGCGCGCGCACTCGAGCAGTTCGGCATCCGCGCGGCCGACAGTCCCGCCGACGCCGTTCGCGGAACGACACGAGTCCACATCGTGCTCAAGGATGACCCGGTCGTCGACGAGGTAATTGCGGCGCTGCGGCCTGGGCTCGGACCTAACGCGGTGATCGTCGACCACACCACCAACCAACCCAGGCTCACTGGCGAGCGCTCGAAGCGGCTGAACGCGGAAGGCGTGCGTTACCTCCATTGTCCGGTCTTCATCGGACCAGCGGCGGCGCGCGCCGGGCAGGGGATCATCCTCGCGTCAGGGCCCCGCGCGTTGTTCGACGCCATCCATGACGCCTTGTCGCGCATGGCTCCGCGAGTGGAATATCTCGGCGAACGTCCGGATCTTGCCGCCGTCTACAAGCTGTGCGGAAACGCCATCATCATTGGGCTGTCGGGCATCGTGGCCGATGTATTCGCGATCGCAGGCGGCTCGGGCGTCGCACCGGAGGACGCGCTACGGCTTCTCGACTTCTTCAATCCGGCCGCGATCATCGCGGGGCGCGGAAGGAACATGGCGAAGCGGAACTTCGCGCCGGCCTTCGAGCTGGTGATGGCCCGGAAGGACGTTCGGCTGATGATGGAATCGGCGAATGGCGCGGCGCTCATCACGCTACCGGCGATCGCAGCGCGCATGGACGCGCTCATTGCCGAAGGGCTCGGCGCGCAGGACCTCGGGGTGATCGGGAAGGACGCCGTGCCCTGATCCCATGCCAACGTTCGAGCCGTACCTCACGGTTCGTGCAGTGCAACCGGTGGTGAGCGCACTCGAGTCTCTCGGCCACCCGGTAAATCGAATGTTGTCGGCCGCAGGAATCCCGGCGTCCATTCTCGGAGACCCTAACGCGCGCGTGCCGCAGCCGGCCATGACGGCGCTCTGGCGGCACGCGCTCGAGACCACCGGCGACGAGTACCTTGGCATCCATCTCGCCGAGGCGGCACCGCGCGTGCATCGCGTCCATCACCTTGATACAGAGCTCGATATCTCGACGACCGTTCGGTTCCATCCGGCCGAGTTCATCGTGAATCTCGCAGTGGGGATACCGATCGTCGTCGCGTTCGGGCTCTCGCCGTGGGTGTTGCTGCTGTACGAGATCTTCGACGCGGTCATCACGCTGTTCTCGCACGCCAACGTGCGGATTCCGCCCGCCCTCGATCGCGTGCTGCGGTACGTGATCGTGACGCCGGACCTCCATCGCGTGCACCACTCCGCTTGGCAGACAGAGACGGACAGCAACTTCGGTGCGGTGTTCCCGGTTTGGGACATCGTGTTCGGAACGTTCCGGACGGCCACCCGTGAGCCGCACGAGACGATGGCCCTCGGCCTCGAGGAGGTGCGCGACGATCGGGCGAGCCGACTGGGATGGTTGCTGCGATCTCCCCTGCTCGACCGGCTGCCGCCGGAGTAGCGCCACGCATTTTTCCAGCGCTCGAAAGAGATGAAACGCCTCATTCGGAGTCTGACCCCCAATGGGGCGTTTCATTGCGACGCGGCGCCGCGAGACGCATGTTATGCGTGCGTCGCGACCGCGGCCGTCGACGACCCCGGCGACGCAACCAGACCGTTCACGCGTCACCGACGTTAGGCAGCACCTGACGGTCTACGCCTCCAACCCAGGAGAGCCGTATGCGCCATCCAGCCCGCTGGATCGTCGTCGTCATCGCCGGTGCCACGCTGCAGGCCTGCGCGACCAAGGCGGAACCGCCGGCCCAAACCGGCCAGGCCAATACCGAGAAGGACGTCGCCGCCGTCAACGCCGTGCAGGATCGAGAGATCGCCATGGTGGCAACGGGCAGCGCGGACAGCCTGGCGACGGTAATAACGAGCGACGCCGAGCTCATGCCGCCTGACGAACCGGCAGTGCATGGGCTTGACGCGGTGAAGAAGTGGGCGGAAGAAACCATGTTCAGTCAGGCGTCGGTGTCTGGCCGCTACACGTCGTCTGACGTGACCGTTTCCGGCGATCTCGCGGTCGCGCGCTATACTGGGGAGCTGACGATCACCCCGAAGGCTGGCGGCGCTCCGGTAACGGAGCGCCTCAAGGGCATTCATGTGATGAAGCGCCAGCCGGACGGATCGTGGAAGATCGCGCAGGACGTCTGGAACTCCGACGCGCCAGCGGGTCCGCCTCCGCCTCCATCAGCGAAAAAGAAATAGGCGTGTTTGATCCGGGGTCAGACCCGGGAATCAGATTCGGGATCTGACCCCGCCCGCCGCTTCGACCACACGTACAACGGCAGGCCGGCAGCCATCAACGCGACGCCCGCGAGCGACGGCAACGGCTCGCGGGCAATCGTGGCCTCGAGCATCAACGCGCTCGCGATCACGAACACCGCGGGAACGACCGGGAATCCCCACACGCGGTACCCGCTCCACGGCTCAACGTCACGCCGGCGGACCACGAACAACGACGCCACTGCAGCCCCGGCGAACAGCACCACCGCGAACCCCGTGTACGTGACGATCGCGTCGAACGTCCCGGTCAGGACGAGCACGCAGCTCCAGCTGCTCTGCAGGACGATCGACGTGGCGGGGAAGCCATCGCGCGGGCGAACCGCCGCGAAGGCCCGCGGCATCGCCCCATCCCGCGCCATCTGGAGGTAGATCCGGGGTCCGGTTATGACCATCGCGCACACGCTGCTCGCGAGCGCTGCAAGAACCACCGGCGTCAGCCAGTTGCGGCGGGCGACGCCGAGAATGACGCCCGTCGCGGCCTCGCCCGGCGTCGGAGTCGCGGCGACGCCGTTCACCGACAACGCCCGCAGGTACGTCACGTTGAGCGCGACGTACAACACGGTGACGACCGCGGCGCCGATCGCGAGGGCACGTGGGACGGTGCGGCGTGGCGCGTCGAATTCATTCGCGACATAGGTAGCCGCGTTCCACCCACTGTAGGTGAACATCACCGGCACGAGCGCCGCTGCGATCCCCATCAGCCCACCGGCGGCGACCGGCGTCGGCGGGTCCACGGGCGGCAAGCCCGCGAGCCTAACGATTCCCGACGTGACGAACGCCACGATGCCGACGACGAGCACGAGCGCCAGCGCGTTGTTCGTACGACGGGATGACTCCAACCCCGCGACCGCCACGGCCGTGAACACGAGGACCAGGCCTACCGCCACGAGCGTGATGGGCGAGACGGTGACCGCGAGCGGGCCCGCACCGAACCGGGCGAGCGGTGGACCACCGACACTCGGCCAGATCGGCGCGAGGTATCGGGCGAAGCCCACGGCGCTCGCCGCGATCGCTCCCGAGAACCCGGCAATGAACGACGTCCATCCCGAGAGGAAGCCCGCGACCGGACCGAACGCCTCGCGCAGATACACGTACTCACCACCCGCGTCCGGAAACCGCGAGGCGAGCTCCGCGTACGACAGGGCCCCCGCAATCGCGAGTAGGCCACCGGCGATCCACACGGTGATGAAGCCCGAGCCGCTCCCCGTCAGGCTGGCGATGATGCTCGGCACCGTGAAGATGCCGGCGCCGATGACGGTCGACACCACGAGCGCCGCACCGTCCAGTGTCCCAAGTTTCCCGCGGCGCGCGCTCACCAGATGTCGCCGACGGTGAAGCCGTCCGGGAAGGGATCATCCGGATCGACGACGTAGGACGCCATCCCGGTGATCCAGGCCTGGCCGCCTAACGTCGGTACGACGGCGGCGTAGGTGCCCACGCGCGTCTCCTCCACGAGCCGTCCCGTGAATACCGTGCCTAGCACGCCGGCGTGCCGGAAGTCCTGGTTGAGCGGGAGGCGACCCTTCGCGTGCAGCGTCGCCATCTTCGCGCATGTGCCGGTTCCGCAGGGCGAACGGTCGATCGCCCCGGTCCACGTCGACGGCTTGCTCCAGTCGAGCGTCCCGGTCGAGACGACCACCGCGTTCTGCCAGTCCGCATCGTCCCTGAGTGGCGGCCCGGAGAGTTCGGCTATCGTGACGCCATCGAACCCCGGCTGGTCCGGGTGCACGATGGGACACTGCTCGCGGGCCGCCGCCTTCACCATCTCGCCGATACGGACGATGTCGCGTCCCTCGTCAGGCGTTAGGCGCAGGCCGAACTGGGCGGCGTCGGCGATCACGTAGAACATGCCACCGTACGCGACATCCACGGTGACGGTGCCCAGGTGCGGCACCTCGATCGCGGTATCGAGGTAGGCGGCGAAGGCGGGCACGTTGCGGAACGTCACGCGCTTCACCTTGCCGTTCGCGCAGTCGGCCCTGACGCGCACGAGCCCCGCCGGCGTCTCGAGCGTGAGCTCCGTGACCGGCTCCCGCATCGGGAGCATCCCGGTCTCGAGCAGCACCGTCGTGACGCAGATCGTGTTCGATCCCGACATGCCGGGGTACTCGACCTGCTCCATGATCACGAACCCGGCGTCCGCCTCCGGATGCGACGACGGCAGAATCAGGTTGCAGTTCGCTGCCGGGTATCCCCGCGGCTCGCGAAGCATTCGCTTCCGGAGACCGTCGGCGTGATCGCGCAGGTGACACATCTTGTCGTACATCGTGTCGCCGGGCACGTCGAGCACTCCGCCGACGATCACGCGTCCGTGCTCGCCGCAGGCGTGCGCATCCACCGCGTGGACGAGGTTCGATACGCGCATCAGGCGCCTGACTCGAGCCGCGCGTCCTGCGTCGACCAGCGCCGCTCCTGCGCGTCGTACCGAGCGCGGGCTGCGTCGACTTCGGCGAGATGCGCCCCGGACCAGTCGATGAGCGCGTGCACGATCTGTCGGAGCGTCGATCCGAGCGGAGTGAGCTCGTACTCCACGCGGGGCGGGACCTCGGGGTACATCGTGCGGCTCACGAGCCCATCGCGCTCGAGGCCACGCAGCGTCACGGTCAGCATGCGCTGGCTGACGCCATCGACTCGCCGGCGCAGCTCGCTGAATCGCAGCGGACCGGCGTCCGCGAGCACATGGATGATGTACATGGACCATTTGTCCGCCACGCGCACCAGCATCTCGCGCGCGCGACAGTTGGTCGGCGTACGCTCCGTCTCGGGCGGCGCGGTGTGGACGGCTGCATGAATTGCCATGGTTACTCCCGGGTCACTGAGGCACGTTTGCGTGCGTTCTTCTTGTCGGATCGTGCCGGTCGTACTTTGTTGATAGTTACCGAAGGTAACCTAGGCCACAAGAGGTACTATCACACCGAGGGGAAGTATGAACGCGACGTATCCCGCCGACCCGCGCATGTTGGATCTCGCCCTGCTCGTCGCCCGTCTGGTCATCGGGCTGCTCATGGCTGCGCACGGCGCCCAGAAGCTCCTTGGATGGTTCGGGGGCTACGGGCTCAACACGACGGGCGAGTTCTTCGTTCAGCTCGGCTTCCACCGCGGCCGGGCGTTCGCGACGATGGCCTCCGTGAGCGAGGTGGCGAGCGGGCTTCTCGTCGCGTTCGGGTTCCTCGGGCCCGTTGGGCCGGCGGTGATCATCTCGGTCATGATCGTGGCGGCGATATCCGTGCACTGGAAGAACGGGCTGTTTGCGGCGTCGAACGGGATAGAGCTCAATCTGCTCTACGCGACGGGCGCGTTCGCTCTCGCGCTGACGGGATTCGGCGCCTATTCCCTCGACGCGCTGCTCGGCATCAGGGCGGCATGGACGCCGGGGATCACGTGGGCGGTGCTGACGATCGGTGTGGTCGGCGGGATCGGGAATCTCGTATTACGGCACCCTGTCAAGGCGCGAGCCTAACGCCTTCGTCATCCCTCGCTGCGCTCGG
>Ga0209382_10012289_pt1 | contig 10585 bp, 8 predicted proteins | sample SoiMetdeltSBSDD5_FD_187599 | JGI IMG/M metagenome (GOLD analysis project Ga0209382, IMG submission 187599) | Bulk soil microbial communities from a Populus tree surrounding site in Tennessee, USA - Soil MetaG P. deltoides SBSDD5 (SPAdes) (version 2) | ecosystem: Environmental > Terrestrial >...
CCAAGCAAGCGTTGCTCGACAGGCAAACCCAGAACTCTGCCCAAAAAGGACTTCCGGGAGGTGCCAACTAAAATAGGAATCCGCAAATGGCCTAGCGCTTCAAGCTTGTTCAGTATTTTCAAGTTGTCTTCAGGATTCTTGCTGAATCCGAGTCCTGGATCAACGATGAGCCGGTCTCTTTCAATCCCGGCGGATGCAGCCTTTCTTATCGACCGTTCCAACCCTTTGGTGACCGCCTTCATCACATCCAGAACCCTAGGCATTCGATGCATTGTGGCAGGCGTTCCTCGTGAGTGCATTAGTACCAAAGCTGTCCGAGTCGATGCTACCAGCTTACAAAGCTGAGGGTCCCATCTCAACCCGCTAACGTCATTGACAATCTCAGCGCCAGCCGAGATCGCCGCCCTGGCGACCTCAGATTTGAAGGTATCCACCGACAGAGGTATCTTCAGCCGTTTCCGCAGGACTTCGATCAGCGGAGCCACTCGCCGGATCTCTTCAGCTGCGGGCAGGACCCGGTCAAAGGGAGGGCGGGTCGACTCGCCGCCCACATCCACGATATCGGCTCCTTCATCCTCCAGTTGCAAGCCACGTGAGACCGCATCGCGGAATCTGAAGTATCTCCCCCCATCATAAAACGAATCTGGCGTCGCATTCAGCACTCCCATGATAAGTGTCTCTTCACCGAGAATCAGCTTTCGCGAAGGCAGCCGGAGTTCACATCGGTTCCGGGCTTGCATCGGGGCTCTCCATTCATCAGACAAGCTTGCCACCCTGGAGGGAGTAAGCACTTCGGTGGCTAGGCCGCCTAAGGAAACCCGACACAGCAATTCGAAAGGCGGGGAGTGAGTGAAAGTAAACAGGAAGGCGGTCCGCCTCCCCTGCGTGAAGAGCTTAGGCGGGGGCCGGCTTCTCCCGCTGTTTGTCTACCAATGAGGGAACCGAGGGAGTGAGGGATTGAACGACTTGCTTCTTGGGCTCTGAGACTCCCGACTTGGCATCAGCGGCAAGCTCGGGTTTCTCCTCCAAGGGGATGTTCTGAATGATCATTCGGACTTCGTTTGCATCCAGAACTTCTCGCTCGAGCAGAGCCTCCGCGATGCGGCACAACGTGTCCCGATTCTCTTCAAGAATCTTCTTGGCCTTATCATATCCCTCCATAACAAACCTTTTGATTTCCTGATCAATCCGAATCGCTGTGTCTTCGCTATAGTCGCGATGCTGAGCGATCTCGCGCCCCAGAAAGATCTGCTCCTCTCGCTTGCCGAAAGTCAGAGGGCCAAGCGACGACATTCCATAGTCGCAGACCATGCGTCGAGCCATCTCCGTCGCCTGTTCGATGTCGTTTCCGGCTCCCGTGGTCATATGTTCTAGAAATAACTCCTCAGCCAATCGACCACCCATCATGATCGCGATCTGACTCTCTAGAAAATCACGGGTATAAGTATGCTTGTCATCGGCCGGCAGCTGCATGGTCACACCTAGCGCCATACCCCGTGGGATAATGGTAACCTTATGCAACGGATCTGCGTGCGGCAACATCGCGGCTACCAAGGCATGTCCTGCCTCGTGGAAGGCCGTATTCCGCTTCTCAGCGTCGCTGATGATGAGGGACTTTCTTTCAACACCCATCAGCACCTTGTCCTTGGCACCTTCGAAATCGGTCATAGTCACCGATTTCTGATTGTAGCGAGCCGCGTTCAAGGCTGCTTCGTTTACCAAATTGGCCAAGTCCGCCCCGGAGAACCCTGGCGTTCCACGCGCCAGAACACTAACGTCAACGTCCTCTGCCAAAGGGATCTTCTTAGTGTGGACCTGGAGGATGCCTTCCCGTCCCTTTACATCGGGACGAGCCACAATCACTCGGCGATCAAATCGCCCTGGGCGCAATAGCGCTGGATCCAACACATCGGGCCGGTTCGTCGCAGCGATCAGGATCACTCCATCGTTCGACTCGAATCCATCCATCTCAACCAACAACTGGTTCAGAGTCTGCTCCCGTTCATCGTGACCGCCACCCAAGCCAGCTCCCCTATGCCGCCCGACAGCATCAATTTCATCGATGAAAATGATACAAGGCGCGTTCTTCTTGCCTTGTTCGAACAAATCCCGCACTCGAGAAGCACCGACCCCAACAAACATCTCAACAAAGTCAGACCCTGAAATAGAGAAAAACGGGACTCCTGCCTCGCCAGCAATCGCTCGAGCCAGCAGCGTTTTCCCTGTTCCTGGAGGCCCGACAAGCAGGACGCCTTTAGGGATACGCCCGCCCAGTTTCTGGAATTTTTGCGGCTCCTTCAAGAACTCGATGATCTCCTGCAATTCCTCTTTCGCCTCCTCGGCCCCAGCGACATCCTTGAAGGTAACTTTCTTCTGCTGGGAGGAGAGCAGCTTGGCGCGACTCTTGCCGAAAGACAAAGCCTTGTTTCCGCCACTTTGCATCTGGCGCATGAAGAAAATCCAGAATCCAATCAGCAAAACGAACGGTGCCCAGGAAATAAGTGCGGTTAACCAGGGACTTTGCGCAGGCTCCTTGACCTTAAAGACAACTCCCTTTGTGATCAAAGTCTTGAAGAACTCTGGATAGTTCGGCATGGTGGTCTTGAAGGCACTGCCGTCTTTGAATTTGCCTTTGACCTCGCTGCCGGTGATTTCCACGCTCATGACGTTGGATTTCTCGATTTCGTTTAGAACCTCAGAGAAATCCTTTTCTTTTTCAGCCCCGCCCTGGGTGCGCTGTACGACTTGCCAGAGCAGGACGCCAGTAACGATCAAAACCACCCACAAAACCAATGTCTTAACCGTGGAATTCAAATGGTCCTCCAGAAGCCTCTACGTTCGAGCATCTTTCTCCAAGATCCCCAGGTAGGATAGATGGCGAAAGCTGTTGTCACGGCCCAGACCACACCCTACAAGATAGCCCGATTCAGCAGAATCTAGTACAAAAGCAGCATAGTCTGCATTGATCGAAATGCGGCGGGAAAAAGGCTTGTCAATGAGATACCCGATCTTCAAAAGACGAGGTCCCCCTTGTAGGATGTGCTTGGTGACATAGTCCAGAGTAATCCCCGTATCTAAGACCCCTCCAAGGAGGAGCACATTCTCGCCGCGAACTTCCAGCTCTGGATAGTAGAGAATGCGCTTGATGTGGGATACTGTGTCCTCCTGCTCAGCTACGTCCGCCTTCATGAAATAACATAACACTTCCCCATCCAATTTTCGAATCAAATCTGCCATAAAGACAAAGGAATCTTCGAGTAAGCCTACGACGGAGATTCTCTCGCCGGCGAAGTCCTCTGAGATAGCTGCCGCTAGTTCATCCACCCTCCGGCCGATTTGGTCTGCAGAATACAAGACGCTAATACCGGTCATCCGACCTTCCTTTCTTCTACGATCACTCTGACACTGTCGCCCCCGCCTTGGTCTCGTACCACCGTATCGGTGGAGAAGGGGAAGTCTTTCACACAAATAATCTTGCCGTCGAGTGTGATGACCGGCCACGTGAGGCGGAGTCCTTTCGGTACCTTCCGTCGGGCTAGCCATTGGCTCACTCTTAGGGATGAATGGGAGCCAGGTACCCAATAGGTATCCCCGGGCTCGCAGTTCCTGATCAGGAAGCCTCTCCCCAGCGCAGCGCGGTCTAGCGAAAACTCCCAGCGGTTCAGTGTCTGTTCACTGACTGCAACGGGATCCAGCGAGGCCAGAAATCGCGTGCCGGTTTGAGCCACTTGTACGTCGCTGGGAATGCCGAGTGCGTATCTGTACTTCGCTTCAAAAGGGACGGGTTCTGGACGCTCGAGGATCAAAGTTCTGAATTCCCGCCGGCACCGAACCGTAGCCGTCTCAAACACCTTCCCACTCTTGCCGTTCTGTAGAAGGGAGAGGATCGAGCCGACCGTGCTCGACCCGGCAACCTCCCCTAGTTGCAGCAGTGAGTGACGGATTAGATTCTTCTGCAACCCAACTGGGTAGGACAGCAGACGCCTGGCCTCCCAAACCACCCGATGGCCATCGAAGTGGGAGTTCTGCGCAAATAACGCTGCTGTGTAAGATTGGATGACCTCGGCATCCTCGCGCAAGATCTCGGCGGCACTTGAAAGAGCTTGAACAATTCTTGGGTTGTAGCGGTCTCTAAGTTCGACTAGGAGCTCATGCCGCAGACGGTTGCGAAGAAGCCGTGCGTCCTGGTTCGTCGAATCCTCCCGCCAGGTCAAACCACGCGCAACCAAGTAGCTCTGAATCTCTCTACGCTCAACGTAGAGCAGTGGCCGGATGAAGAGATCGTTTCTTTTGGGCGGCATTGCTCCTAAGCCTAACGTTCCGCTTCCCCGGATCAGGCGCATCAGTAGAGTTTCTGCCTGATCGTTCATGGTGTGCCCCATGGCCACTCTTTGCGCCAGATGACCCTCCGCACACTCACAAAGGAATTCATAGCGCCAGCGTCTCGCCCAGTCTTCGAGATTATCTCGACGAGCGGAAGTCTCCTCATCCGGAATCTTCTTGGAGACAAACCTGAGTTGATGATGTTCAGCAAGCAACCGCACAAACTCTGCGTCGGCATCCGACTGTTCACCACGGAGGTTATGGTTCAAGTGTGCCACGATCAGATCTAGGAGGTATGGCTTCTGGATGGCCAGAAGCAAATCCAGCAAAGCCACGGAGTCCGCTCCGCCGGAAACGGCGACAATGACTCGGTCACCAACATTCAGAAGCCGATGCGATTTGATGGCTTTGATGAATCTCTGAAAAATCGTGGCATTCTTCATGAGGTCTCTGTGTGGTTCACTGTTCGCACTCGGACCAAGACAGAACGAATCAGCCGAGCTTGAATGGGTCTTTCACTTATGAGAGGCGCCAACTCCGCCGAAGTTGCTCTCAGCCATTCGTCGGCGTATTTCGAAAGCACTTTCTTCTCATGAACATCTTCCAGCCGCTGTGAAATCCATTTCAGCGCGAGAGCATTCAACATCGAAAACAACGCGTCCTCTGAGGAGTCACCCATCGACGCACGCATCAGAGTCTCCCGAAGACCAGACAGGTCCAACGGTTCAGCCGTAAATCTCCCGGAGCCAGACAAGTTCAGGCAGGCCGTGTTGAAAACCTGGCTGAAGCGAATTTCGTCTTTCGAAAGGTTGCAGTGGCTCAGCGACGACAACGCTGCTCGGACTGCGACGTTTGGGAACAGCCTCCAAAAACCACGAGCCAAAAGTCCAATTTCCCGCAAACGTTCTCTTCCGATCTGGATATCTTTGAGTCTCTGAAAATTTCGATAGATTGGCTTTGGGGGTTCGTCGAGCCCCTGGAAAAAGAGCGGCTGTAGCCGCCTCAATCCGCTGAAAAACTCCTCGTTCGGCGACTCGAGCAGCGTTTCGCGGCAACCCTCGAGTCGCAATCCAGTGTCACTACTAATCTGCTCAGCCTCGTCGCGCACAGCGGCGATCAGGTTGAAGCCGGTCTTGAAAAGAACTTGAACACTGTTCTTCCTTAAGATCTCTACTGCGCTCACCGGCTGACCTTCTGCCAGATGTTCCAGAGCCAGGCTCAACGTATCACGAATCTCTAGTAGCGCCGGCTGAACTTTCTCGAGGTCGCCCGACGTTACCGTGTGGACTGACAGAACCCGGTTCGCTAAGGCTGCCAAACCTTGCCGGATCCTCTCGGCCTCCGCCTTGTCGCTAATTCTTTGAAGGGCTTCTAACAAGTAGTGACCAGGAGGCAGAGAGGCAACGAACAGAGCCGGCAGTGTCGTTGAGGCCTCGGAGGCCTCGTCTTTGGTCTCAACCGTTGACTCTTGTCGAGGCACTATTTCCTGTTCACTGTAAATCTCAAGAGCCTCGTAGTAGTCGACGAAACCGATCTCTTCCAGCCGCCGCCGCTTCTCTTGATACGCTTCCTCTTCCATCGAAACCCGATTCTCCCAGCGGACACGATCAATCAAGTCATAAGCTAAGGAAGGATCGAAGCGAAACATGGCATCCAAAATCAGCCGAGAGAGGGTTGCTCCTTCGCCTTCGCTCGCAATTTCTACCCCGAAGCGATTATCCGGGGTAAGAATCAGGGAGCGATCAGGCGGGGGGTCATCGAGTTCCAACGCAAATATTTCAATGTTCTCCTTGAAGAACAGGGCCAGCAAGTTCGGGTCAACTGAGCGACACATCGCAACAGCTTCTTCGGGACCACACTCAACAAAGGCCGCGATCCACTCCATGAAACTGCCCACGTGAAAACTATCTTTCCGCCAACAATCCAGATCGATAAAGCCACGCCGCTGTTCCTTGGTGGTAAGCTGCAGAAGTTCGAGACTATCAGCCAAACCGACGGTCTTGACGGCCAGAAAGACATCCTGATAGGGTGCCGAACGGACCACTGTGCGCACCCCGGGCTGTTCAAGAAATTCCTGCAGTTGCTGCCTGTTGCCAATCCCCAGGGATTCGCTAAGAAATAAGGCGAGATTCGTTTTCTCGCGAGGGGCTTCTTGGGTCGACATAGCGCTACAGCTCCTGGCACTTCTGACGAATAATAATGCCAATCCATTGTACTCTGGCAAGGAAGGGACGAGGGATTTAAAGAGAAGGGTCGCCGATTACCGATAGCCGATAGAAAATCCTCGTTCGCATCTGCCGTCTTCCGTTTGAGATTGAAGGCTTTGGCATTGACTGTGTCGTGACCCTTGCTGACAAAATCGGATTACGACGAGAGCAGAGTCAGGAGCAAAGGATTCAAAAACCATTTGAGTTATCCCAAGCGCCTAGCTTAAACTGCTTTCCGGTGAAACGACCATGAATACTGATAACACGCGGTGTGCCGTCAGGTTCCTCTTCTCGGCTTTTTGCATTTTGCTGGCGATTCCAGCAGTCTTGTTTGCGAACTACAAGGTTGTTCTGAAGGACGGGAGAGTACTCGAAGCCCGAACAAAACCGGTCTCTATGGAAGGGCATTATCGCTTCACCGACACTCAGAACCGGTTCCAGGCGATCGCGGCCGAACTCGTCGATCAGAAGGCCACACAAGCCTCGAATTCCGGCCTGGAAGATAGCGCCAGAGCGGCTAAGACCCTCACGAACGACGATATTTCTTCGAAGTCTCCGGCTTCAGTTTCCTCGGAACAATCGGACCCTGTCTCCCCGTCGAAGCTCGGCACGTCTGCAACAAAGACCGATACGGCTGGTTCAACAGCAAAGAAAGGTGAAGCCTACTGGAGAACTCAAGCAAAAGAGATCCGCGACCAGATGGCACGCATCGACAACGAAATCAAAGCTCTGAATGAAAAAACAAGATCCGGCAAGAGTGACGGGGTCAAGATAGGGTTTGACACCTACAACCAAGTCATCTATGCCAACTTCGAAAGCGAACTCAAAGAGCTAGAGAAGGAAAAGGGAAAACTTCAAATGAAAATGATGGCCCTTGAGGAGGAGGCCCGCAAGGCAGGAGCCTTGCCAGGTTGGCTGCGGTGATAGCGGAAGGCAAATCGCAAGCGGACTTGTCGGTTGCGTTGGCTGGCCTCCGATGGTGTTCCGCCGGTTGTCAGTACTCATCTAGCATTCGCAATCCGAAACGCACAATCGATAATCGTCAGTCAGGAATCGACGACCATAAAGATGTCCTACGAAGCTGTGATTGGCTTGGAAGTTCATGCTCAGTTGCTCACCCAGTCGAAGATTTTTTGTTCCTGTTCCACGGAATTTGGTGCTCCGCCCAACACCAATACTTGTCCCGTCTGCCTCGGCTTTCCCGGTGCCTTGCCGGTGCTGAATCGCGAAGCAGCCGCAATGGCTGTGAAGGCAGCGCTGGCACTGCAATGCAAGATCAACCCCGTCTCGATCTTTGCGCGGAAGAACTACTTCTATCCTGATTTGCCTAAGGGCTACCAGATCTCGCAATTTGACCGTCCGCTGGCTGAGCACGGGTACACTACGTTGGCGGGTAACGGCACGCCGAAGGAGATCAGGATCAAGCGAGTGCATCTGGAAGAAGACGCCGGCAAATCGATTCATGATGGCTTTGCCGATTCTGACCGCCACAGCTACATTGATCTCAACCGCAGCGGAACGCCTCTCATTGAGATTGTCAGCGAACCTGACATCCATTCACCTGAAGAGGCCCACGAATACCTGAATCGCCTGAAAGTGATTCTCGAATACTTAGAGGTGTGTGACGGTAACATGGAAGAGGGCAGCCTGCGATGTGACGCAAACATATCAGTGCGCCCAGTGGGCGAGCAGAAACTCGGTATCAAAACCGAGCTCAAGAACCTCAACAGTTTCCGATTTCTCAAGAACGCTCTGGAATACGAAATTGCCCGACAGATCCAAGTCTTGGACCAAGGTGGGACCATCGTTCAGGAGACCCGTCTCTGGAACACTGCCGAGCATCGGACAGTCTCGATGCGGAGCAAGGAAGAGGCCCACGACTACCGCTATTTTCCGGAGCCCGATCTTCCGCCATTGGTCATCGATGTGGCATGGCAGAATGAGATCCGCGCATCGATGCCGGAGCTCCCCGAGGCCAGAAGGAACCGCTTCATCGAACACTATGGACTGCCTGAATACGATGCGAGTGTTCTAACAACGTCGCGAGCCCTGGCCGGCTTTTTCGAACGAACCGCCTCTCTTTGCGAAAATCCCAAGGCAGCATCCAACTGGATCATGGGAGATCTGCTTAGAGATCTGAAGGAGTTCAATCAAACTATCGAAGACTCTCCGGTCCAACCAGACGCGCTGGCTGCTCTCGTCCGACTCGTCGATGCTGGCGAGATTTCGGGTAAAATGGCTAAGGATGTCTTTGAGACAATGTTCCGAGAAGGAAAATCGCCACAAGAGGTGATTGGGAAAAAGGGATTGAAGCAGATTACCGACCCAGGAAAGATCGAAGGAGTTATTCGCGAGATCATCGCCTCCAATCCAAAAATCTATGAGCAATACCGGGGAGGCAAGAAGGCAACGTTTGGTTTCTTTGTCGGTCAGGTGATGAAGGCGACCAAGGGACAGGCCAACCCACAGCTGGTCAACGATCTTTTGAAGAAAGTTCTGGATGCCTGAGGAGCGTCATGCCACGCAAGTCGTCGAAGAAATCGCACTCGGAAATCAGTGCCTTTTACAAGGAAGAGTTCCTGAAACATAAAGCCCGCCTGGAAATGCAGAAAGAGTTTTACTCCGACAAGGCGTTGAGCGATATCGAGGTGGCGCTGGATAAGATTATTAGCGAGATCGACACGATCTGCCGGATTGACCAGTTTAGTCAGCTCGCGAGCCAACTACTCGAACGCATCGACGTCATCACTAATCTTTCTACGTCTCCCGCCCAATACTCGCGGCGTGTTCACTGACTGTGGCAATCAGCTTCGTTCGCCAAACTTCATGTTTGCCCAGCCGGAGAATTGATCCACGGAAATTGACCTCTCATGTCCAGGAAGTTACCCCTCCACGAAATACACCAGGCTGCTGGCGCCACGTTTCTCGAGTGGAGCGGCTGGGAAGTTCCTGCAAGGTTTAGTTCTATAGAAGCAGAGTATGAGGCGCTCGGCAAACGAGCGGGTCTGCTCGATTTGTCTCATTCAGGAACCATCGAGGTCAGGGGCGACGATCGAGTCCGTTTCCTGCATGGAATGCTGACCAACGACATCAAAGGCCTTCAACCGGGCAAAGGATGTTACGCCGCATTCCTCACTCCACAGGGGCGCATGGTCGCTGATCTACGCGTCTTCTGTCTTAGTGATACTCTGCTTCTAACCACGGAGCCGTTTGTGCGTGAGAAGCTTGCGCCCGCATTAGCCAAGTATGTCATTGGCGAACGGCCCCAGCTTGTCGATCGGTCCGACGAGCTGGCCATCTTGTCCGTCCAGGGCCCCTGCGCTTCCCAGGCTCTCAGTCAATTGTCTACAGCATTGGTGCTCCCTGAAGAGCCTTTTGACCATCTGGAAACTGTAGTGGCTGATACGCGCATCCAAGTTTGCCGAGTAGAGCGCGCCTGGGCCGGTGGCTACGACCTTATTCTTCCGAAGCCAAATCTCTCTGAGTTATGGAAGCTCCTCCTTGAGCAGGGAAGAGCCTGTGGTCTCCAGCCCGTAGGTCTCGAAGGCTACAACATGCACAGGATGGAGGCCGGAATTCCCTGGTATGGATTCGACATGGATGAGAGCACGCTGCCGATTGAGGCTGGCTTGGAGAAGAGCGCCATAAGCTTCAACAAGGGCTGCTACATCGGTCAGGAACCAGTCGCGCGCATAACCTACCGTGGCCACGTCAATCGTAAGCTTTCTGGTCTGTTGCTGGCCGGCGAGCGTTCTGCGTCCCGCGGCGATAAAGTCTTCAATGGAGATCAGGAAGTCGGCTGGGTTACCAGCAGTGGATACTCGTTCAGCCTGAGAAGACCGATTGCTCTATGCTACCTCCGGCGCGAAGTTCTCGAGCCGGGCACGTCGCTTCGCATCGAAACCGACAAGGGACCGATTGAGAGTCGAGTTGCCTCGCTGCCGTTTGTACATGAATGACCGTCCCCTCTGTCAGCAAGAAGAGGGCAGGGAGGATCACCGCTTTGAGCGTCATTCGCCGCCCGTCCCGTATCAGAAGCCAGCGGGCGAGGAGCC
>Ga0209382_10012290_pt1 | contig 10584 bp, 6 predicted proteins | sample SoiMetdeltSBSDD5_FD_187599 | JGI IMG/M metagenome (GOLD analysis project Ga0209382, IMG submission 187599) | Bulk soil microbial communities from a Populus tree surrounding site in Tennessee, USA - Soil MetaG P. deltoides SBSDD5 (SPAdes) (version 2) | ecosystem: Environmental > Terrestrial >...
TCCGGTGCGACCTTCTCGATCCTGACCCGGAGATCGTACCAGGCGGCCTGACCGGTCACCGGATCGCAATTGGCATAGCGAAAGCCGCCGCCGCGCTCCGGCAGGAGATCGGCAATGAGATGGTTGAGGAGAAAGCCCTGCCGCGATTCCGGTGCGTCTTTCACCAGGTTCCAGCTACCGCTGCGCTTGCCGATGGCATTCCAGGTCCACACCGTGTCGTGATTAACACCCGACATCGTCTTGAGCGGTACGACGATCTCGCCGTGACTGCTTTGCACGCGCACCCAATCGCCGTCCTCGAGACCGAGCTCGCGAGCCTTGGCGGCGGACATATAGAGCCAGTTGCGCCCGATGATCTGCCTCAGCCAGGCATTCTGCGATCCCCAGGAATGGTACATCGCCATAGGCCGCTGGGTGATCGCGTGCAGCGGATAGGAAGCGATGTCGACCGCCTGTTCCTCGAAAGGCGGATACCACAGCGGCAAGGGGTCGAAATAGCGTTCGATGCGGGCCCGGTGCTCGGCCGGCGGCTGGACATCGCCATGCCCCTGCGCCGCGAGGCGGAACCTCTGCAGCGCTTCGCAATAGAGCTGCATGACGATGGCATCCGCCTTGGCGTTGAAACCGAACTGCACCGACCAGTCGAGATAGTCGCGATTGGCGAAGCGGTAATAGCGCATATGCGCCGGGAGCTCGCGATACCAATGGCAGCCATTCTCGATATAGCGCTCGAGCTGCTCGGGATTGGGCTCGCCCTTGCCGGCCTTCGAGCCGTCGCGCCCTCGAAATCCGGCAAGCGGCCCGATCCCCGGGGCACGCTCGTGATTGACCATGTAGTCGGCATAGCCGCCGGGGTAGCGCGGAGTGCCTTGCGGCGTCACCATGCCGGGGAGCCCAAGCCGGTGACCGAGATCGAGCAGCACGTCCTGAAACGGCCGGACATCGCGGTCCGGCGCCACCACCGGATGGCGGATCGAGTCGGCCGGACCATCGGCTTCGGAGATCGGGCGGTCGAGCAGCGATATGCAGTCCCAGCGCTCGAGATAGGTAGTGTCCGGCAGGACGAGATCGGCATAGGCAACCATCTCCGAGCAATAGGCGTCGGCGTAGATGATCTTCGGGATCTTGTATTCGCCGTCCGCGCGTTTGGCAGTGAGGTCGGCGATCGTGCTGGAAACATTCATCGCCGAGTTCCAGCTCATATTGGCCATATAGAGAAACAGCACGTCGATCGGATAGGGATCGCCGCGTGCCGCATTGCCGATCACCATATGCATGAGCCCGTGGGCGGCAAAGGGTGCCTCCCAGGAATAGGCTTTGTCGATGCGGCAGGGATGGCCGGCCTCATCGACGAGCAGGTCCCGAGGCTCGGTGACGAAGCCGAGCGGCGGCCCGGGCATCGGTGTCAGCGGCGCGATTTCGTCCGGTTTCCCGGCGGGCTTCACGGAAGGCGGCGGGGGCTTGGGGAAAGGTGGTTTGTAGCGGTAGCCGCCCGGCACATCGATGCTGCCGAGAAGGAGTTGCAGGACGTGAATGGCCCGGCAGGTGTGGAAGCCGTTCGAATGGGCCGAGATGCCGCGCATGGCATGCATCGCCACCGGCCGGCCGATCATCCTGGGATGGCGCCGACCCTGGACGTCGCGCCATGGCACATCGAGCTCGATGGCCTGGCGAAAGGCAATATCGGCGAGCTCGGCAGCAAGCCGACGGATGATCGGCGCCGCGATTCCGCAACGCTGGGCAACTGCCTCTGGGCTGAAGTCGGCTGACAGATAGCGCTCGACCAGCAGGCGGAAGGCCGGCACCGCCCGGCGGCCATCGGGCAGCTCAGCCTCGCCGTCGAGCGCCGGCTTGACCTGCGGGTCCGCCGCGAGCCCGGGCCGGCCGCTGCGCCGGTCGAGAACCAGAGGAGCGCCCTCGAAGCGGGCAATGAGCCCATGATCGCCGGCGCCTTCATCCATGATCACGAGCCACGGCGCGTTGGTGTAGCGAATGAGATAGTCGAGATCGACCTGACCGGCCTTCAGCAGCTCATGGATCAGCGCTGCGACCAGCAACCCATCGGTTCCCGGCCGAATGCCGATCCATTCATCGGCAATGGCGGAATAGCCGGTGCGAACGGGATTGATCGAAACGATCTTGGCGCCACGGGCCTTCAATCGACCGAGCCCCGCCTTGATCGGATTCGACGCATGGTCCTCGGCGACGCCGAACAGCAGGAAATATTTGGCATAGCGCCAATCGGGCTCGCCGAATTCCCAGAACGAGCCGCCAAAAGTGTAAAGGCCGGCCGCTGCCATGTTCACCGAGCAGAAGCCGCCATGAGCGGCATAGTTCGGCGTGCCGAATTGCGAGGCCCACCATCCGGTCAGGGCCTGGCTCTGATCGCGGCCGGTGAAGAAGGCGAGCTTTCGCGGATCGCTCGAGCGGATGTCGCCGAGCCACTGCGTCGCCGTGGTGAGCGCCTCCTTCCAGCCGATGGCGCGGAACTCACCAGCACCGCGCGGGCCGACCCGGATCAACGGCTCGGAAAGCCGAGCCGGGGAATTGTGCTGCATGATCCCGGCCGAGCCCTTGGCGCACAGCACGCCCTTGTTCACCGGGTGATCGCGATTGCCCTCGATGTAGCGGACGCGGCCGTTTTCGAGATAGACCTTAATGCCGCACCGACAGGCGCACATGTAGCAGGTCGTCGTGGTGATCCTGTCCCAGGTCCTGGGGGACAGATCGACTTGCGGCTCCGACATGGCGGGTTCGCTCTCGGGCTCATGGATCGCGCCCGAAGCTACAGGATGAGCGCCAAAAGGCAAGGAATCCGACGACGGGTTTTCACTGGCGACGTTCGCCTCTAAGATGGGTGGTCGAAGGAGACTGCCCCGTTGCGCGACTGGCTTATCAAGATCCGTCGTCACGACCATTCGAGCCTGCAGACGCAGATCCGGGAGTCTCTGGTCGCCGCCATTCTCGACGGGCAGCTCGAGCGCGACGAGCCGGTGCCTTCGACGCGGCGGATGGCCAAGGTTCTGGGCGTGTCACGCAATACCGTGGTCATCGCCTATCAGGCGCTGCTCGACGACGGCTACCTGGTGGCCCGGGAACGGTCAGGCTACTATGTGTCCGACAAGGCGATGGATGGCGTGACCAGCTGCCAGCGGTCGCCTGCCCGGACGACCGCCGCGTTGTCGGATCCGCGCCGATCCGGACCGGCGTGGGAAAATCGGTTCACCGTCCGCCCTGCCCTCATGGAGAACATCTCCAAGCCGCTCGATTGGCAGAACTATGCCTATCCCTTCATTTACGGCCAGGTCGATCACGATCTCTTCCCGATCGCCGAATGGCGCGACTGTGCCCGCCAGGCGCTCGGGCGGCGCTGGCTCGGCACCTGGACCAACGATACCTGGGAACATGACGACGCGCTGCTGGTCGAGCAGATCCGCCGGCGACTCCTGCCGCGTCGCGGCATCATGGCGCATGAGCAGGAGATCCTGATCACCCTCGGTGCCCAGAACGCGCTCTATCTTCTGGCGCGGCTCCTTGTCCAGAAGGGAACACCGGTGGCAATGGAGGAGCCGGGTTTTCCCGATGCCCGCAACATCTTCGCGCTCCGCGAGGCTCAGATCGAGTACATGCCGATCGACGCTGGCGGCGCCGTGGTCAGCGAGCGGCTGTCGCGCTCCGCCGTCGTCTTTACCACGCCAAGCCATCAATTTCCGACCACCGTAACCATGCCGATCGAGCGCCGGCTTCAGCTCCTCGATCTGGCATCCCGCCGCGACCTGCTGATCATCGAGGACGACTACGAATTCGAGACCAATTATGTCGGCGAGCCCTGCCCGGCGCTCAAGTCGCTCGACGAGGAGGGCCGGGTGATCTATGTCGGAAGCCTTTCCAAGACGCTGTTCCCCGGGCTTCGTCTCGGTTTCATGGTCGGCCCGAAAGCGTTGATCAAGGAGGCGCGGGCGCTGCGCCGATTGATGATCCGCCACACACCCAACAACAACCAGCGCACCGCTGCCCTATTCCTGTCGCTCGGCCATCATGACTCGCTGATCCGGCGGCTCCACCGCACCTATGGCGCCCGCTGGGCGACCTTGGGGAATGCGCTTCACCGCCATCTGCCGGGCTGCGCCACCATTCCAAGCTTCGGCGGCACCAGCTTTTGGGTGAAGGGGCCGGACGGGCTCGACGCGGAGCACCTTGCCCATGCGGCGCGCCAACGCTCGGTCTTCATCGAACCAGGCCGGATCAATTACGCAAGGCCGTCGCTGCCGTGCTCCGAATTCCGCCTCGGCTTCTCCTCGATCGACGAGAGCCGGATCGAAGATGGGGTCCGGCACCTTGCTCAGGTGATCACCCAGGAAACGGTGCGCGCTGCCTGAGGCGGCTGGGCGATGGCGCGACCGGGCGCCACAGCAGATCACAAAAATTTCCCCGCAGCTGTGCCAAACAGTACAGGCCCCGCTCCTGCCGGCTGATAGATTAGCGAGCCAAATCGCAGACCGCTGTACCGGGGGACCCGACCATGAAGGACGTAAATCACGCCATTGCCGTCTTGCGCGACCTGACCGGCTTGCCTGTGCTGGAGCTCAATGCCAATGGCCATCTCGAGCTGATTTTCGATGACAAGATCTCGATCGACCTGGTCAAGATCGATGATAATCATATCGAGCTGTCATCGCCGCTCGACATCGCCGACCTTGAAAATGTCAACCGTCTGCAGACGCTGCTCACCGCCAATTACCATGGCTCCGGCACCGGCTTCGGCCGATCGCCATGGACCGTCGCGACAAAAGCGCGCTGATCTGCGAGCGCATCGACGTGACGCCGCTCGACCCCGGCCAGTTTGAGGCGCGCCTCCTCGGATTTGTCAAATATGTTGCCTTCTGGCTGTCGGGCGAGGCCGACGAGCTGCTACCCACCACGGACCACACCCCGGCACCGGCGACCGATCCGAGCCTCATGGTCATTCGCAGCTGAGGATAGAGCAATGGCCGTCCTCCGCGTCACTCAGCAGCGCATTGTCGATGCATTTCACTCCCTTGAACAGCGCTTCGAACAATTCAGGCGGGGCGCGGCAGACCGGGTGCCGGACTTCACGGAATTCCGGCGCGCGGTTGCCGAGTTCTTCGCGCATTTTTCCTGGAACAAGCAGAAGCCGACCATCGCCGTGCCGCAGCCTTCTCGAACGCCGGTGAGCTTCCGACCGGCAGATCCCTCCGATCCGCTTCTCGAGGGACTCGAGCGACCATTCTTCAAAGCCAGGTCGGAGTCCGTTGACGAGCACGTGCCGGAACTCCCCGCGATACCGACCACGGCCAATCCTATCGAGATCAGTCAAGACACCTTGGAGGAGGTTCGCAATCGCATCGCAACACAAGCAAAGGAGGCCGCAACTGAATTCGTGAACACCGTGAAGGACGCGGCTGGGGAAGCTGGAGAGGCACTTGAGAGGAAGGCAACGGAACTCGTAGCAGCGGCGAAAGTGGGTCTGTCAAATACTATTGACTGGTTTACGGGATCGCCACCGCCGCCGCCTTTGCCTCCCGCCGCAGCAACCCTCCCAAAACTCATGTCGGAGGAGCGCCGTCAGGAACTCGAAACGAGCATCGAGAGCCAGACTGGAATGCATTGGGTTGGGCGAAAAAAGCCTGAAGAAACGCCAGCCGCTCTCGAACATCTGCAGCCTGCAATCATTGGCGAGGAGCCCAAGCCCCAAAGGGAGGGGACTTTCTTTGATCCCAAGGCCGTGCAACAGCCTCTCGCGAAGCAGAAGACTGACATCGAGAAGAAGCCTTTGGAGCAATCCGTGACGCTCACTCCTGTTGAGTTGAAGCAAGCCGAAATTCTGGTGCGTGGAGCGAAGGAAGCGGCAGACGCCGATAGGCTCAAGGAGCAGGAAAGGCAGTTCGCGGACCTGCCCACACCAGCAACGATGAAGCGAATGCAGAAGCCTGAGCCCAAGCCCAGGCCCACCTTCGATCCGACGCGGGCCAAGAAATTCCAAGATTGGAGCGACCCGGCCAAGGAGGACACCGCACATCCGGAGACCGTCATAGAAGCCGAATGGCCGAAGATCGACAAAGCTGGACTGGCTCAATTGACGGCAGAGATCCACGAACTCGCTGCCTCAATTACCGCCAGCGCATCGTCGCCGGAAGCCGGACCGACGAGGAGACCCTTGCAAAGGCGAGCCCATGCCGCCGACCTCCGCAAGCGCGAGACAAAAACAGAGAAGCCTCAGGAAAAGCTTTCGCGGTCAAGTCAGGATGCAGCCGCACCGCCTGAACCCGCGCCGGCACCGAACTCCGCGCCGACGAGGGGACCCTTGCGAAAACGTGGGCGTGTCGCCGATCTTCGCAGGCGCGAAACGCAAACGGACAAGACGCAGCCAGAGGACTTGCGCGACAAGCTTTCGCGGTTGAGTGGCGAGGCAGCGAAGCGACAGCCGCGACGTAACAAAGCCCTGAAGCAGGCATTGATCGAGGGAACCCGGACATCGCAGGAACTGCCTGCCCGCAAGCCTCTTCAGGCCTCGCCGTTGGAGCGTTTGCGCTCGGTCAGCGGTCATCCTAGACACGTCCGGTTTGGCGACCTTGTCGAGGAAAGAGAAATCAAGAACAGTGCCGAAGAGAGCAATCTGAAGCGACGAACGCTCGCGCAAATCGATGCGAGAACGCCGCAAAACGATGCGGAAGAGATTCTGCGGACCGTGCATAAGGAGATGCGTTCCCGGATAGTCAAGGGTAACCGGTTCATCAATCTCATGCTCATTGCACTCGACAATACCGAACTGCCGCCCCAACGCCAACCGATCCAGATAGAATGGCCATCGAACTCTATCGGGCGTTTTTAAAGAAAGCTCCGGATCGATGGGCTGAGCAAGCGGAGTCGACCATCCGCGTGCAGCTCGAGGCGCGCAGTCGGGAGGGCGCGTTGCGGGCGCTCGAGCCCATCGTCAAGCATTTCGACCGATACTCTCGTCCGCCGTCCGAGAACGACCGCCCTGGCATGCAATTCCTGCACGAGCGATTAGGACAGCTGGGCAAGATTCTGCACAAGCTTCAGGCGGAACAAATATCGCGCCGACCAGGAAATGCCCCTCACCCCACCGGATAGCCGGACCAGCCTTTGATGGTCCTGAGCGCGAGCGACGAGATGATGCGGGACACGCCGGGCAGACGTGCGATCCGGGTGCGGTGGATACGCTCATAGTCCTGGGCATCGCGCGCGGCGATGCGCAGGAGATAGTCCGCCTGCCCGCTCATCAGGTGGCATTCGAGGATCTCCGGCACCCGGAGCACCGCCTGCTCGAAGCGCGACAGCGCATCCTCCGTCTGATTGAGCAGCGACAGCTCGACGAAGAACTCGATCGAATAGCCGAGCGCCACCCGGTCGAGAGTCGCGCCATAGGAGGCGATGACGCCGCGCTCCTCGAGGAGCTTGATGCGGCGGTGGCAGGCGGAGGGCGACAGGCCGGCCGCCGCCGCCAGCTCGGCGATCGGCTGCCTGGCATCCCGCTGCAGGCCGGCCAGGATGCGACGGTCGATATCATCGAGATTTTCGGATTTCATTGCGTGAAATCGGGCTTCCTTCGAACCATATTCTGACAGCCAGCCACAACCGGGCGATCTATGCAACCATCTTCCGCGTTGATTGACGTATGGTGCGGGCCGCCTTCCAAGGAGATGACTGTCATGCTGATCGGCGTGCCAAAGGAGATCAAGAATCACGAATATCGCGTCGGGATGACGCCGCAGAGCGCCCGCGAGGCGGTGCGCCACGGCCATCGGGTGCTGATCGAGGCCAAGGCCGGCCTCGGCATCGGCGCCGCCGACGCGGAATATATCGCGGCGGGTGCCGAGATCGTCGACACCTCACAGGAGATTTTCAAACGGGCCGACATGATCGTGAAGGTCAAGGAGCCCCAGGCCAACGAGCGCAAGATGCTGCGCCCCGGCCAGATCCTCTACACCTATCTCCATCTCGCCCCCGATCCCGAACAGACCAAGGATCTCGTCGCATCGGGTGCGGTGTGCATCGCCTATGAGACGGTCACCGGCCCGCGCGGCGGGCTGCCGCTGCTGGCGCCGATGTCGCAAGTGGCCGGCCGGATGTCGATCCAGGCCGGCGCCCACTGCCTGGAGAAGTCGCAAGGGGGTCGCGGCGTGCTCCTCGGCGGCGTGCCCGGCGTTGCCCCGGCGAGCGTGGTCATCATCGGCGGCGGCGTGGTCGGCACCAATGCCGCCTCGATGGCACTCGGCATGGGCGCCGACGTCGTCATCATCGAAAAGAATGTCGAGCGGATGGAGGAGTTGGTCGGCCGCTTCGGCACCTCGCTCAAGACCATCTACTCGACTGCCGGCGCCATCGAGGAATATTGCACCGGGGCCGATCTGGTGATCGGCGGCATCCTCATCCCCGGCCATGCCGCGCCCAAGCTCATCACCCGCGACATCGTCGGCGCGATGCGGGCGGGCTCGGTGATCGTCGATGTCGCCATCGACCAGGGCGGTTGCGCCGAGACGTCACGCCCGACGACCTTTGCCGAACCGACCTATTCGGTCGACGGCGTGATCCATTATTGCGTCGCCAACATGCCGGGCGGCGTGGCACGCACCTCGACCTATGCCCTCAACAATGTCACCCTGCCATTCGGTCTGGCGATTGCCGACAAGGGCTACAAGCAGGCGCTGCTGGAGAACCCGCATCTGCTCAACGGCCTCAACATCATCGACGGCAAGGTCACCTACAAGGCGGTGGCGGAGGATCTGGGATACCGATTCTACGAGCCGACCACGCTGCTCGCCGCCTAATGGTAGCCCGCGTCATGGTGAACCTTGCCGCGGAACACCCAATAGGCCCAGATGGTGTAGCCGAGGATGATGGGCAGCAGGAAAATCGCTCCCGCCAGCAGGAAGGCCAGGCTCGTATCGGGCGCCGCCGCATCGTGGATGGTGATCGCCCGCGGCACGATCCACGGCCAGAAACTGACGCCCAATCCGGCATAGCTTAGGACGAAAAGCGACAGCGCCGCCAGAAATGGCTGGCGCTCCGCGCCGGTGACCAGACCACGAAACAGCGCAATCGCCGCAATGAGAACCAAGAGCGGCACCGGCGCCAGATAGGCAATGTTCGGCCAGCTGAACCATCGCTCCTTGTAGGAGGGGTCGAGGAACGGCGTCCACAGGCTGACCACCCCGATCAGCGCCAGCGTGCCGAGGCCGAACGGCCAGGCGAGGCGGTAGGCGCGGTCCTGCAGCGTTCCTTCCGTCTTCATGATCAGCCAGGTGCTGCCGAGCAGCCCATAGCCGATGACCAGCGCAATGCCGGTCATGATGCTGAAGGCCGAGAGCCAGTCATACCAGCCGCCGGCATAGGCGCGGTTGGCGACCCGGATCCCCTGGACGAGCGCGCCCAATGCCACCCCTTGCGCCAGCGTGGCAACGAGCGAGCCGCCGAAAAAGGCAGCGTCCCACCACGCCTTCGCTCGCTTGGTCCGCCAGCGGAACTCGAAGGCGACGCCACGGAACACGAGCCCGAGCAGCATCGCCAGGATCGGGGCGTAGAGCGCCGGCAGGACAACCGCGTAGGCGAGCGGGAAAGCGGCAAGGAGCCCGCCGCCGCCGAGCACCAGCCAGGTCTCGTTGCCGTCCCACACCGGCGCCACGGAGTTGACCGCAGTATCGCGATCGCGCTCGCTTTCGAGCAGCGGAAAGATGATGCCGAGGCCGAGGTCGAAACCGTCGAGCACGACATAGGCGAGCACCGCGAAAGCGATCAGCCCCGCCCAGATGATCGGCAGATCGATCGCAGGCATCACGGACCTCGCTGCTCGGCAACGGCCGGAGCCGGCGTGATGCCGGCCGACCGGATCGGTGGGATCTCGGGCTGATCCGGCTCGGCGCCCGGCCAGCGTCGCATCAGTCGGAAGATGTAGAAGATGCCGGCGCCGAACACCGCCAGATAGATCACGACGAAGGCGACCAGCGAGGCGGCGACCGCCGGACTCGCAATCGGCGACACCGACTCCGATGTGCGCAGCAGGCCGTAAATGGTGAAGGGCTGTCGCCCGACCTCGGTGGTGAACCAGCCGGCGATCAGCGCGACGAAACCCATCGGCCCCATCGCCACCATCGTCCGCATCAGCCAGCACGCGTCGTAAAGCCGGCTGCGGGCTCGCTGCACCAGGCTCCAAAAGCCCATGGCGATCATCAGCAGGCCCAAGCCCACCATCAGCCGGAAGCTCCAGAACAGGATGTCGACATTGGGCCAGTTCTCGCGCGGAAAATCCTTGAGACCTTTGACGGCGCCGTCGGGGTCATGAGTCAGGATCAGGCTCCCGAGCTTGGGGATGGCGATGGGCGCGTGAATCGTCGCCGCTTCCATGTCCGGGATGCCGAAGAGATAAAGCGCCACGCCGCGCCCGCCCTCGAAATGACCCTCCATGGCGGCGATCTTGGCTGGCTGGTATTCGAGCGTGTTCAACCCGTGCAGGTCGCCGACGATCAGCTGCAGCGGCGCGACGAGCGCGGCCATCCACAGCGCCATCGAGAACATCACTTGGGCCGGCCGATTGCCGCGGTC
>Ga0209382_10012291_pt1 | contig 10584 bp, 10 predicted proteins | sample SoiMetdeltSBSDD5_FD_187599 | JGI IMG/M metagenome (GOLD analysis project Ga0209382, IMG submission 187599) | Bulk soil microbial communities from a Populus tree surrounding site in Tennessee, USA - Soil MetaG P. deltoides SBSDD5 (SPAdes) (version 2) | ecosystem: Environmental > Terrestrial >...
GATCTCGTGCGCCGCGCAGCGCCCCTGGCCGTCCTTGGTTTTGAGCAGCGTCTGCGAGATGACGGCGCGGATCGATTCCGAAAGCATGGCGCGCACCATCTCCTTCTCCGCCGCCGGGAACACGTCGACGATGCGGTCGATGGTCTTGGCCGCCGACGAGGTGTGCAGCGTGCCGAACACCAAGTGGCCGGTTTCCGCGCCGGAGAGGGCGAGGCGGATGGTTTCCAGGTCGCGCATCTCGCCCACCAGGATCACGTCCGGGTCTTCGCGCAGCGCGCTGCGCAGCGCGTTGGAGAACGACAGCGTGTGCGGGCCGACCTCGCGCTGGTTGATCAGGCACTTCTTCGACTCGTGCACGAACTCGATCGGGTCCTCGATGGTGAGGATGTGGCCCTGCTCGTGCGTGTTGATGTGGTCGACCATGCCGGCGAGCGTGGTGCTTTTGCCCGAGCCGGTCGGCCCGGTGACGAGCACGATGCCGCGCGGCTGGTCGGCGATCTCCTCGAAGATCTTCGGGCACTTCAGGTCTTCGAGCGACAGGATCTTCGACGGAATGGTCCGCATCACCGCTGCGGCGCCGCGCTGCTGCACGAAGGCGTTGACGCGGAAGCGCGCGAGGTTGGGCACGGCGAAGGAGAAGTCGCACTCGAGGTTTTCCTCGTAGAACTTCCTCTGCCCGTCGTTCATGATGTCGTACACCATCGCGTGCACGTCCTTGTGCTCCATCGCCGGCACGTTGATGCGCCGGATGTCGCCGTGCACGCGGATCATCGGCGGCAGGCCCGACGACAGGTGCAGGTCGGAGGCCTTGTTCTTGACGACGAAGGCGAGCAGCTCGGTGAGATCCATTACAATCCTCCCGCTGGGACCGCGAAGTGTTTTTCTTCGCTGGTTCAACGCATTATGGCAACAATCGCCGACAACCTGCAAGCCGTGAAAAGGCGCCTCGAACGCGCCTGCGCTTCTCATGCCCAGGTGACTTTGTTGGCAGTCTCCAAGGGCCAGCCGCTCGAGCGCGTGCGCGAGGCCGCTGCTGCCGGCCAAAAAGCCTTCGGCGAGAACTACGTGCAGGAGGCGCTGGAGAAGATGAGCGCGTTGCCAGAGCTCGAATGGCACCTGATCGGGCCCCTGCAGAGCAACAAGACGCGCCTGGTCGCCGAGCGCTTCGCCTGGGTGCAAACGCTGGCGAGCGAGAAAATCGCGCGCCGCCTCTCGGAGCAGCGGCCTGCGTCGCTGCCGCCGCTCAATGTGCTGGTCCAGGTCAACGTCTCGGGCGAAGCGACGAAGTCCGGGGTGTTATCCAAAGATGCCTTTTCCCTCTGTGAAGCAATAAAGGGGTTGAAGAACCTCCGCCTGCGCGGCCTGATGGCGATTCCCGAGCCCGGCGCAGAGCGCGCGCGTTACCGCTCGATGAAGGCGCTCTACGACAACCTGAAGGACCAGCTCGGCTTCGATACGCTGTCGATGGGCATGTCCGACGATCTCGACCTCGCCATTGCCGAAGGCTCGACCATGGTACGCATCGGCACTGCCATCTTCGGCGCACGCAAGAAGGAAAGGGACGCCGCTTGAAGATCGGCTTCCTCGGCGGCGGCAACATGGCGACTGCGCTGATCGGCGGGCTGATCGCCAAAGGGCAGGACCCGCGCTCGATCGCGGTGATCGAGATGGCGCCGGTGGCGCGCGAGCGGCTGGCGGCGAAGTATCCGATCCATCTATCCACCGCCCCGGACGCCGCCATCCAGGCGGCGGAGGTGCTGGTGCTGGCGGTGAAGCCGCAGGACATGCAGAAGGCGATCGCTTCCATTTCCGGTTTTTCCAGGGAGAAACTCATCGTCAGCGTGGCGGCGGGCATCACGCTGAAAAGTCTCTCGCGCTGGCTCGACGGGCACCGCAAGATCGTGCGCTGCATGCCGAACACGCCGGGATTGATCGGCGCCGGAATCACGGGGCTGTTCGCCGCGGCAGAAGTCAGCGCCGACGAAAGGCAGAAGGCGGAGGGCATTCTGCGCGCCGTCGGCGAGGTGGTCTGGCTGGCCGAGGAGCGCCTGCTCGATCCGGTGACGGCGGTGTCGGCGAGCGGGCCGGCCTACGTCTTCTGGTTCATCGAGCAGCTCGCCGCTGCCGCGGTCAAGCTCGGCATCCCGCCGGAGGATGCGCTCAAGCTCGCCAAGCAGACCGTGCTGGGTGCGGCGCGCCTGGCAAGTTCTTCTGAAAAAGATCCTTCCCAGTTGAGGCAGGACGTTACGTCCAAGGGCGGCACGACCGAGGCGGCGCTCAAGGTGTTCGACGAGGAGAAGCTGGCCGAGCGCTTCATGCGGGCGGTCGAGGCGGCGAGCCGCCGCGGCGCGGAGATGGGCCGGGAGTTCGGCAAGGACTGATGCTCACCCAGATCGGCGCCTTTCTCATCGACACGGTGGTCGGGTTCTTCGTGCTGCTGCTGCTCGCGCGCTTCTACTTCCAGTGGGCGCGCGTGCCGTTCCGCAACCCGGTGGGCGAATTCCTGCTGCTGGCGACCAACTGGGCGGTGATGCCGGCGCGGCGCGTGGTGCCGGGGCTCGCCGGCCTCGACCTCTCCACGCTGCTCCTCGCCTGGGTGTTCCAGGCGCTCGGGCTGTGGGCCAAGCTCGCGCTCGCCGGCGCCGAGCCCGGCATCGCCGCCCTGTGCGCCGTGGCCGCGGTCGAGCTCCTGCGCTACAGCGTCTACATCCTGGTGTTCGCGGTCATCGTCCAGGTCGTGTTCTCCTGGCTCAACCCGGGCGCGCCGCTCGCCTGGATCTTCGACGCCATGACCAGGCCCTTCCTGCAGCCCCTGCGGCGCGTGATTCCGCCGCTGGGCCGCTTCGACCTGACGCCGCTCGTGCTCCTCGTGCTGCTGCAGGTGCTGCTCTTCCCCATCAACGCCCTGCAGTCAGTCGCCGCCACGCTCTAGGCGGCGGCGAGCTTCGCTTTCTTCTTCGCGTCGAAGAATTGTTCGTCCTCGGTCGAGCCGTGCAGCGCGGTGGTGGAGGCCTTGCCGGCGGTGACCACCTGCGTGATCTGGTCGAAGTAGCCGGTGCCCACCTCGCGCTGGTGCTTGACGGCGGTGAAGCCCTTCTCTGCCGCGGCGAACTCCTTTTCCTGCAGCGCGACAAAGGCCGCCATGTGGTCGCGCGCGTAGCCGTGGGCGAGCTCGAACATCGAGTAGTTGAGCGAATGGAAGCCGGCCAGCGTGATGAACTGGAACTTGTAGCCCATCGCGCCGAGCTCGCGCTGGAACCGGGCGATGGTGGCGTCGTCGAGGTTGCGCTTCCAGTTGAACGAAGGCGAGCAGTTGTACGCCAGCATTTTTTCCGGAAAGCGTTTTCTGATTCCCTCGGCGAATCTGCGCGCAAACGCCAGATCCGGCGTGCCGGTCTCGCACCACACCATGTCGGCGACCTCGGCGTAGGCGAGGCCGCGCGACAGCGCCTGGTCGAAGCCCTTGCGCGTCTTGTAGAAGCCTTCCGCGGTGCGCTCCCCGGTGACGAACGGCTTGTCGTTCTCGTCCACGTCGGAGGTGACGATGTCGGCGGCCTCGGCGTCGGTGCGCGCGAGGAGCACGGTCGGCACGCCCATCACGTCGGCGGCGAGGCGCGCGGCCACGAGCTTTTGCACCGCTTCCTGCGTCGGCACCAGCACTTTGCCGCCCATGTGACCGCATTTCTTTACCGAGGCGAGCTGGTCCTCGAAATGCACGCCGGCAGCGCCGGCGTCGATCATCGCCTTCATCAGCTCGAAGGCGTTGAGCACGCCGCCGAAGCCCGACTCGGCGTCGGCGACGATGGGCGCGAACCAGTCCACGTCATCCTTGCCTTCCATGGTCTGGATCTGGTCGGCGCGCATCAGCGCGTTGTTGATGCGCTTCACCACCGTGGGCACCGAGGAGACGGCGTAGAGTGACTGATCCGGGTACATGGCGAGCGAGTCGTTGGCATCCGCCGCCACCTGCCAGCCCGAGAGATAGATTGCCGGTACGCCGGCGCGCACCTGCTGCATCGCCTGGTTGCCGGTGAGCGCGCCGAGCGAATTCACGAACGGCCGCTCGTGGCACAGGCGCCAGAGTTTTTCCGCGCCGCGCCGCGCCAGCGTGTGCTCGATCTGCACGCTGCCACGCAAGCGCACCACGTCTTCTGCGCGGTAGCCGCGCTGGATGCCCTTCCAGCGCGGGCTCTCGGCCCACTCCTGCTTGAGCTTGGCGATCTCCTGCTCTCGCTGCATCGCAGCCTCCCCGGTAGTTGTTGTGCTGCGCAGCATAACGCAACGATATGCTGCGCTGCAACTTTCACCAAGAAGCTAATAAGCTTCTAATTTTTATCACTAAGTTCTGCGTTGCAGCAATTGGTGCACTCAGGTCTGCACCAATGTGCGGTGCTTCTGCACGCTCATCAGGATGCCGGTGCCGATGAAAAGCGTGAGCAGCGCGGTGCCGCCGTACGAGAGGAAAGGCAGCGGCACGCCGACCACCGGCAGGATGCCCGAGACCATGCCCATGTTGACGAAGGCGTAGATGAAGGTCATGAGCGCGATCGAGACGGCGAGGATGCGCGCGAACACCGTGGCCGCGTTGGCGGCGATGACCAGGCCGCGGGCGATGAGCAGCGAGTAGAGCACGAGCAGGACGAGGTTGCCGAGGAGGCCGAACTCCTCGGAGTAGACGGCGAAGATGAAGTCAGTGTGCCGCTCGGGGATGAACTCGAGGTGCGCCTGCGTGCCGTTGAGCCAGCCCTTGCCCCAGGGGCCGCCGGAGCCCACCGCGATGGTCGACTGGATGATGTGGTAGCCGGCGCCGAGCGGATCCTGCGTCGGGTCGAGCAGCATGAGGATGCGCTGGCGCTGGTAGTCGCGCAGCATGCCCCAGGCGAGCGGCAGCACGGCGAGGCCGAGGCCGCCGAGAACGCCGAGCACGCGCCAGCTGATGCCGGCGAAGAAGATGGCGATGAAGCCCACCGCGCCCACCAGCGCGGCGGTGCCGAGGTCGGGCTGGCGCAGGATGAAGGCCACCGGGATGACGAGGAGCACCGCGGCGACGGCGAAATCGCGCAGCCGCAGGCTTGCCTCGTGCTTGTGGAAGTACCAGGCGAGCAACATCGGCAGGGCGAGCTTCATCACCTCGGAGGGCTGGAAGCGGGTCACGCCCACGTGCAGCCAGCGGCGCGCGCCGTTGACCACGTCGCCGAAGAGGGCCACCGCGACGAGCAGGGCGAGACCCGCCAGATAGGCCGGCACGGCGAAGCGCATCAGGGTCTGCGGCGAGATCTGCGCCACCAGCCACATGGCTGCGAGCGCCAGGCCGAGATTGGCGAGCTGCCCCAGCACGCGCGAGGGGTTCTCGTAGCTCGCCGAGAACAGCGCCGCCAGGCCGAGCATGGAGAGCGCGAGGACCAGCACCAGCAGCGTCTGGTCGATGCCCTCGGCGATGCGCAGGCCGATGCGCCGCAGCGGCAGGCCGGCCACGTCCATCAGTCGCTCCCCCGCGCTTCCGCGCCTTCGTCCTCGGGCGTGCCGCGCGCCAGGCCGGGCGGCACCTTGCCGAGCATGAAGTAGTCGAGCACGGTGCGTGTGATCGGCGCCGCCGCGCGCGCGCCGAAGCCGCCGTTCTCCACCACCACCGCGACGGCGATGCGCGGGCTGTCGAGCGGCGCGAAAGCGACGAACAGCGAGTGGTCGCGCAGCCGCTCATCCACCTTCTTCTCGTCGTACTTCTCGTTCTGCTTCATGGCGATCACCTGCGCGGTGCCGGTCTTGCCGCCGACGCTGTAGCTCGCCCCGGCGAACGCCCAGCGCCCGGTGCCCTCCTTGATCACGCCGGCCATCGCCTGCTTGACGAATTCAACGTTCTCGCGGCGCAGCGGCACGCGGTGCAGCAGCTCGGTATCGACGCTGCGCCGCTCGCCCGAGCGCGTGTTGTCGATATGAGCGACGAGGTGCGGGCGGTACGCCGTGCCGCCGCTCGCCACCGTCGCCATCGCCTGCGCCAGCTGGATCGGCGTGTAGGCGTTGTAGCCCTGACCGATGCCGATCGAGATGGTCTCGCCCGGGTACCACTTCTGCTGCTCGGGCTGGCGGAAGCGCTTCATCTTCCACTCCTGCGAGGGCAGCACGCCGGCCGCCTCGTTCTGCAGGTCGATGCCGGTGCGCGCGCCGAGGCCGAGCTGCCGCATGAAAGCGGCGATGGCGTCGATGCCCATGTCGTTGGCGAGCTGGTAGTAGTAGGTGTCGGAGGAGACGACGATCGACTTCATCAGGTCGACCGTGCCGTGGCCGCCGACCTTGGAGTCGCGGAAGCGCCGGCCGCCGAAATCGAAGTAGCCGGGATCGTGGATGGTGCTGGAGAACTTGCGCTTGCCGCTCTCGAGCGCAGCCATGGCCATGAACGGCTTGAAGGTGGAGCCCGGCGGATAGACGCCGGAGATGGCGCGGTTGTTGAGCGGCTTGTCGATGTTGGCGTTGAGTTCGCTCCAGTACTGCGGGTCGATGCCGTCGACGAACAGGTTCGGATCGAAGCCGGGCTTCGACACCAGCGCGAGCACGCCGCCGGTCGAGGGGTCGAGCGCCACCAGCGCGCCGCGCCGCTCGCCGAAGGCGGCTTCGGCCACCTGCTGCAGTCGCATGTCGAGGGTCAGCATGATGTTGTTGCCCGGCTGGGACGCCTGTCGCGACAGGGAGCGGATGCCGCGGCCGGCGGCGTCGATCTCCACCTGCTCGAAGCCCGTCGTGCCGTGCAGCTCGTGCTGGTAGCTCGCCTCGATGCCGGCCTTGCCGATGTACTCGGTGCCGCGGTAGTTGGCGAATACGCCCTCGCTCTCCAGGCGCGCGAGGTCGGCCTGATCCACCCGGCCCATGTAGCCGAGCACGTGCGAGCCGACGTCGCCGAACGGGTACTGGCGGAACAGGCGCGCCTTCAGCTCCACGCCCTCGAACTGGTAGCGGCGCACGGCGAAGCGCGCGGCTTCCTCGTCCGACAGGCGGTTGCGGATCGGCAGGCTCTCGGCGTTGCGCGTCTCCTGCAGCAGCTTGCGGAAGCGGAAGCGGTCGCGCGGCTGGATGTCGACCAGCTCCGACAGGCGATCAATGGTGCCGGACAGATCCTTCACTCGCCGCGGGAAGATCTCGAGCGTGTAGCCCGAGTAGTTGCGCGCGATCACCACGGCGTTGCGATCGAGGATCAGGCCGCGGTAGGGCGACACCGGCACGATGGAGATGCGGTTTTCCTCTGCCTTGGCGCGGTACGCCTCGTGCTGCACCACCTGCAGGTAGAAAAAGCGCAGCGTGAGCAGCGCGAAGGCGGCGAGCACGGCGAAGCCGGCGATGCCGATGCGCAGCTGGAACTGGCGCAGCTCGGCCCCTGAATCGCGGATTTCGGTGATCTGCATCTAGATGGTCTGCTCGCGTTCGGTGCGCCGCTGCGGCAGCAGCAGCAGCCAGGACACCGCCGGCCACAGCAGCGCCGCGGCGATCGGCCCGACGAGCAGCGGCCAGCCGGGGAAGGCATCGCCCGCGGCCAGGCGCACCAGCAGCACCACCAGCTGCCCCGCCAGCAGCATGGCGCCGACGTGCAGCGCCTGCAGCCAGGGCCCGAACCACAGGATGCGGCGCGAGAGCCAGACCGAGAGGAAGGCGAGCACCGAGTAGGCGAGGGCGTGCTGGCCGAGGAGCACGCCGTTGCCGGCGTCGGCGAGCAGGCCCAGCGTCCAGGCGACGCCGAGGCCCACCAGGCGCGGCTGGTGCACGCACCAGAACACCAGCACCAGCGCGACGAAATCGGGCACCAGGCGCAGGTCGCGCCAGGGCAGGAAGCTCAGGAACAGGGCGAGCGCGAACGAGCCGATGATGGTGCTCGCGCGCACCGGCAGGAGGATCTGCGACCTAGCGTACATCGACCTCGCGCTCCTTTGCCGCTTCCTTGCGCGCGCGGCGCGACTTCTCCGCGCGCCGTTCCTTGCCGGCTTGCGCCTCCGTCGGCAGCGGCGGACGCAGCTCGTCGTGGCTCAGCACCAGCACGTAGCGGCCGCGCTCGACGCCGGCCGCGGGCTTGCACACCACGCGCGCGAACGCCTGCTCGCTGTCGCGCTCGATGCGCACCACGCTCGCCACCGGCAGCCCCGGCGGGTAGGTGCCGTCGATGCCCGAGGTCACCAGGCGGTCGCCGTTCTGGATCTCGGCGGTGTCGGAGATGTAGCGCAGCTCGAGCATGCCCGAGGCGCCGCCGCCGAACGCCACCGTGCGCAGGCCGTTGCGCACCACCTGCACCGGGATCGCCTGATCCGGATTGGAGAGCAGGGTCACCTCCGACAGCAGGGGATGCACGCGCGTCACCTGGCCGAGCACGCCCGTCTCGTCCACCACCGGGCTGCCCGCGCGCACGCCTTGCGTCGCGCCGCGATTGATGAACACCCGGTGCGCGTAGGGATCGCGCCCGGCGTAGATCACTTCGGCGGGCGCGGCCTGCACCTGCAGGCGCTCGCTCGCCTCGATCAGGCGGCGCAGGTCGCCTGCTTCGGCCTGCACTGCTTCGAAGCGCTGCGCGTCGCGCGAGTAGGCGAGCGCCTTGGCGCGCAGCTCGGCGTTCTCTTCCACCAGGCGCGCCTGCGTCGAGAAATAGGCGGCGACGCGCTCGCCGATCTCGAGCGGCAGCGTGGCCGCGCGCTGGATCGGGTAGGCGGCGAGGGCGAACCAGCTGCGCATGCCGTCGGCGTAGCGGAAGCGCGCGTCGACGACGAGCAGCGCGAGCGAGAGCGAAGCGAAGAAAAACAGACGGACCAGCGGCGCCGGCCCACGCTTGAAGAATGGCGGCGGGGTATGTTCCACGAAACCCCCGCGTCAGTCCTGGCTAGTCGTTGGTGAAGATCGGGCCGAAGTGCTCCATCTTCTCCAGCGCCTTGCCCGAGCCGCGCACCACGCAGGTCAGCGGATCGTCGGCCACGATCACCGGCAGGCCCGTCTCCTCCATCAGCAGGCGGTCGAGGTCGCGCAGCAGCGCGCCGCCGCCGGTGAGCACCATGCCCTTCTCGGCGATGTCGGCCCCGAGTTCCGGCGGCGTCTGCTCGAGCGCGCTCTTCACCGCCGAGACGATCTGATTGAGCGGCTCGGTGAGCGCCTCGAGGATCTCGTTCGAGCTGATGGTGAAGCTGCGCGGAATGCCCTCGGCGAGGTTGCGCCCCTTCACTTCCATCTCGCGCACTTCCGAGCCGGGGAAGGCCGAGCCGATTTCCTTCTTCACCATCTCGGCGGTGGTCTCGCCCACCAGCATGCCGTAATTGCGGCGGATGTAGTTGATGATCGCCTCGTCGAACTTGTCGCCGCCGACGCGCACCGAGCCGGAGTACACCATGCCGCCGAGGGAGATGACGCCGACTTCGGTGGTGCCGCCGCCGACGTCGACGACCATCGAGCCGGTCGCGTCGGCGACGGGCAGGTCTGCGCCGATCGCCGCCGCCATCGGCTCTTCGATCAGGTACACCTGACCGGCGCCGGCGCCGATCGCGCTCTCGCGGATGGCGCGCCGCTCCACCTGCGTCGAGCCGCAGGGCACGCAGATGATGATGCGCGGGCTGGGCGAGAAGAGCTTGTTGTCGTGCACTTTCTTGATGAACTGCTTCAGCATCTGCTCGGTGACGGTGAAGTCCGCGATCACGCCGTCCTTCATCGGACGGATGGCGATGATGTTGCCCGGCGTCTTGCCGAGCATCATCTTTGCTTCCCTGCCCACTGCCTGAATCGTCTTCTTGCCGTTGGGGCCGGCTTCCTGTCGGATCGCGACCACTGAAGGTTCGTTGAGCACGATGCCTTTGCCGCGCACATAGATCAGGGTGTTCGCGGTTCCCAGATCGATGGCGAGGTCGTTCGAAAAGTAACTGCGCAGGAAGCCGAGCATGGGCAAGATCTAGCCTTTTTCGTTTCTTAAACTGGGCCTTAGGGGCCGTTCTGGATGCCCGTTATGATACGCCAGAATGCCGATCTCCCATGAGGAAGTGCTGCGCATAGCCCGGCTGGCGCGCCTCGACGTGCGCCCGGAGGACGCCACGGCGCTGCTCGAGCGCTTGAATCGGGTGCTCGCCCTGGTCGAGGAAATGCGCCGCGCCGATACCTCCGGCGTCGAGCCCATGGCTCACCCCCTGGATGCCGTGCAGCGGTTGCGGGCCGACGCCGTCACCGAGGCCGACCAGAGGGAGCTTTATCAGTCCGTCGCACCCTCCGCGCAGGAGGGCCTCTACCTGGTGCCGAAGGTCCTGGAGTAGCTTGCTCAACTCCACCCTAGCCGAGCTCACGGCGGCCCTCGCGGCGAAGAAGATCTCCTCCGTCGAGCTCGCCCGCCTGTGCCTCGAGCGCATCGGCCGGCTGAACGGCGAGCTGAACGCTTTCATCTCGTTCGACGCCGAGGCCGCGCAGTCGGCGGCGCGCGCGGCCGATGCGCGCCGCGCGGGCAAGGGGCCTGCCGCGGGCCCGCTCACCGGCATCCCGATCGCCTTCAAGGACATCTACTGCACCAAGGGCCGGCGCACCACCTGCGGCTCGCGCATGCTCGAGAACTTCGTCAGCCCCTACGACGCGCACGTGGTCGAG
>Ga0209382_10012292_pt1 | contig 10584 bp, 10 predicted proteins | sample SoiMetdeltSBSDD5_FD_187599 | JGI IMG/M metagenome (GOLD analysis project Ga0209382, IMG submission 187599) | Bulk soil microbial communities from a Populus tree surrounding site in Tennessee, USA - Soil MetaG P. deltoides SBSDD5 (SPAdes) (version 2) | ecosystem: Environmental > Terrestrial >...
CGAGGCCGAGCCCGCCACCTCGCACGAGGCGGACGCGCTCGCGGTCGCGATCTGCCATGCGCTCGCGCCGCCCCTGCTCGAGGTGGCCGCCGGATGATCTCGCGGCTTCGCGGCGTTCCCGTCGGGCGCTCGCCGGACGGGCTCGTCCTCGACGTCGGCGGCGTCGGCTACCTCGTTGCGGCCACGCCGAGCGCGCTCGGCCGTGCCGACTCGGGCCGCGAGCTCTCGCTGGAGACGTACCTGCACGTGCGGGAGGACGCACTCCAGCTCTACGGCTTTGCCGACGCGGCCGAGCGCGAGCTCTTCGTCAGCCTCCTCGGCGTGAGCGGCATCGGCCCGAAGGTCGCGCTGGCCGTCGTCTCGAGCTCGCCCGCCGCGGAGCTGCGTCGCGCGATCGCGCTCGGCGACGCCGCGCGCTTCCAGGCGATCCCGGGGATCGGCAAGAAGACGGCCGAACGCATCGTGCTGGAGCTGAAGGAGAAGCTCGGTAGCGACGACGTCGTCGCGCTTCCGACTGCGGCCGGAGGCACGTCGTCGTCCCACGTCGTCGCGCGCGATGCCCTCGTCGAGCTCGGGTACACCGTCGTCGAGGCCGAGCAGGCGCTCGCGCGCGTCGATCCCGAGCTGCCGGCGGAGGAGCGGGTGCGCGAGGCGCTGCGGAGCGCGGCCTGACGATGGGCTCGCAGTTCCTCGCACCGGTGCTCCACGAGGGCGAGGAGGACGTCGAGCGCACGCTGCGACCGCGGCGCCTCGACGACTTCGTCGGCCAGGAGCGGACGAAGGAGCAGCTCTCGATCGCGCTCGAGGCCGCCCATGCCCGCGGCGACGCGCTCGACCACGTCCTCCTCGTCGGACCGCCGGGGCTCGGCAAGACGACGCTCGCGACGATCGTCCGCGAGGAGCTCGGGGTCGGGCTGCGCACGATCGCGGGCCCGGCACTCGAGCGCAAGGGCGACATGGCGGCGATCCTCACCGGGCTCGAGGCGCGGGACGTCCTCTTCATCGACGAGATCCATCGGGTCAACCGGGCGATCGAGGAGATCCTGTACCCGGCTCTCGAGGACTTCCGGCTCGACATCGTCGTCGGGCAGGGCGCGGGCGCGAGGACGCTGACGCTGGACCTGCCCGCCTTCACCCTGGTCGGCGCGACCACGCGGACGGGCCTGCTGACGACGCCGCTCCGCGACCGCTTCGGCATGACCTTCCGCCTGGGGTACTACGAGCCCGCCGAGCTCGCATCGATCGTCGTCCGCTCCGCGGGCATCCTCGGAGTCGAGCTCGAGGGCGGCGCCGCGGAGGAGATCGCAGGCCGGTCGCGCGGCACGCCGCGGGTCGCGAACCGGATCCTGCGCCGCGTGCGAGACGTCGCCGAGGTGCGGCACGCCGGGATCGTCACGCTCGACGTCGCGCGGGAGGCGCTCGAGCTGCTGGAGGTGGACGAGGTCGGGCTCGAGCGCGTCGACCGCGAGCTGCTGTCCGCGATCGCGCACAAGTTCGGGGGCGGGCCGGTCGGCCTGTCCACGCTCTCCGTCACGCTCGGCGAGGAGACCGACACGATCGAGGACGTCTACGAGCCGTACCTGCTCCAGCTCGGCTTCCTCCAGCGGACACCGCGGGGGCGCGTGATCACCACCCTCGGGCTGGAGCACATCGGGGCCGCGCGTGCGGCCGACGGGCTCTTTTGATGTCGGGAACGATCTGGACGCCGGGCATGGCCGGCCCGCTCGACGAGCTGGTCGCACGTCTCTCACGCATGGTCGGCGCCTTCGCCCAGCAGCACGGCCTCGACCAGGCCGAGGTGCGGATCGAGCTCGCGGACGGATCGCGCCACGTGATCGCGAGCCTGCAGCCGGAGCCCGGGTTCGGCTTCTTCTCGTTCACGCCGCACGGGGAAGCCGACGAGGAGCCGCGCCGCGTGATCGTCCCGATCGGAGCCGTGAAGACGATCGAGATCTCCGCTCCGGATGCCGAGTCGCCGTTCGGCTTCGCGGCGACCGAGTAGCTCAGCCCGCGTCGACCGGTGGGGGCGAGGGGAAGAGCGTGTCGTCGAGCTGTGTATCGATCTTCGGGATCGTCCGCATCGCCCAGGCGAGGAACGACACGACCGACAGGAGGAAGAAGGCGCCGCCGAGGGCGATGCAGCCGGCGAGCCCGACGTCGAGCCCGACGCCCGCGATGCCGGCCGCCGCGCCCGCGACCACCGAGTCGAGGACCGCGACCACGCCCGGGACGGCGACGAACACCTGCGTGCGCGGCGGCACGCGTCGCATCGCCATTGCGGACGCAAGGACGCCGGCCCGGTCGTCGTAGCGGCTCGTGACGAAATAGGGCTCGAGCTCCGGTGCCAGCTGCAGGTAGGCGTTGCGGATCCGGTTCATGCCCTGCACCCACCGCGCGTCCTCGAAGTTGACCTGCGAGAGCCGCACGATCGTCACGACGCCGAGGAAGTACACGACGGGGAGCAGCACGAGGGCAAAGGCGACGAACGCCGATCCGACGTCGGTCACCTGGGCGACGAGGGCGAGCGCGACGACGGCTCCGGTGAGCGCGGCGACGTAGATCGAGGTCCGGCTCAGCGCCTCCGTGTACACGAGGTTGCGAGCCGCGAGGAGGCTCCAGTGCTCGGTCGTCAGGATCTGGAGCGCGTGCGGGCCGAGGTCGCCTGACGGCACGCCCGCATGCGTGGGGACGACGCGCGAGGTCGGATCGGGCTCGAGCACGACGGTCGGGTCAGTCTAGGCCCGCCGTCCGGGCCAGGCAATCGCGCGCTATGCGCGGTACTGATACTCGTGCCACGACGGCACCGGGGCGAGCTCGAGCAGCGTCCTCCCGCCTTTCGGCTCGGCGTAGCCGAAGTCTCCGGTGTCGTCCTCGAAGGCGACGTCGAGGAGCCCTTCCTTCACCCGGTGGTCGAGCCAGGCTCCGCGGAACACGAGCTTTCGCAACCAGTAGACGAGTGACTCGCCGTTCACGAGCGAGACGAGCTCCCAGTGCCGCACGAGGTAACGGCCGAGCCCACTACGCGGCTCGACGATGCGTCCGTCGGCCGCGAGCTCGACGAGATCGGCGGCCTCGTCCTCGTCGAGGTCGTTCGACGCGACGAGACCGAGCCTGACCGCGGCCGCGGTCACACGCTCCTCGAAGTCGTCCACGCTGAACTCGAACCGGTGCCCCAGGAACTCGACGACGAAGTCGTCCCCGGAGCGGTAGTTCGCAGCCAGCATCGAGGCCAGGGTATCTACGCTTCCCGCTGTGACCCAGGGACGGCTGATCGTGGTGATGGTCTTCGTGGTGCTCGCCGTGTGGCTCGTCGGCGCCGCCGTGACGAAGTACACGCTCGAGCAGATGGCGTACGTGACGCCGATCGCCGTCGTCGTCGTCGGGGTGACGATCGGGCTCGTGCTCCTGTGGGTGAAGGTCGTCCGCGACTCCCTGCGCCGCCGCAGCGGCGAGCACTGAGCCCGGGCCTGCTCAAGGGGCACCGCCACCACAGCGGCCGCGAAGCGGACGCCTTCAGGGGTTCTCGCGACCGGAAGTCGCGCGAGCGGGTTCCGGTCTTGCGGGCTCACCCCCGCTGAGGGGCCGCGGTCGCAGCGGCCGCGAAGCGGACGTTCAGGGGTTCTCGCGACCGGAAGTCGCGCGAGCGGGTTCCGGTCTTGCGGGCTCACCCCGCTGAGGGGCCGCGGTCGCAGCGGCCGCGAAGCGGACGCCTTCAGGGGTTCTCGCGACCGGAAGTCGCGCGAGCGGGTTCCGGTCTTGCGGGCTAGCAGGGCCGTCCGGCGGCGTCCGTACCGTCACCCGGGTGACGGGCGCTTGGACGATCGCACCGCTCGACCCGGAGGCAGCGCCCGCTCTCGCACGCGCTCTCGGCATCGGCGAGGTCACGGCCTCGGTGCTCGTCCGGCGCGGGTACGGCGACCCGGACGAGGCGAGCCGGTTCCTCGATGCCCGGCCGCCGGGGCACGATCCGCTTCTCCTCGGCGACATGCGAGAGGCAGTCGAGCGGATCCGGACTGCGATCGCGGACGGTGCTCGAATCTGCGTTCACGGCGATTACGACGTCGACGGCATCTGCGCGACGGCACTCGCGGTCCTCGTCCTGCGAGAGCTCGGAGCGGACGTCGTGTGGCACCTCCCGAGCCGGTTCGAGGAGGGGTACGGCGTCTCGCGCGACACGCTCGCGCGGCTGGCCGACGAGGGCGTCGGCCTCGTGCTCACCGTGGACTGCGGCATCACCGCGGTCGAGGAGATCGCCGAGGCGCGCGCGCGTGGGCTCGACGTCGTCGTCACCGACCACCATCGTCCCGGCGAGACGCTCCCGGACTGCCCGATCGTGGCGACGAGGCCGTCCAGCTACCCATTTCCCGAGCTCTGCGGCACGGGGGTGGTGCACAAGCTCGGCGAGGCGCTCCTCGGCACCGACCATCCCGCGCTGCGGCGCGGTCTCGACCTGGTCGCGCTGGCGACGATCGCCGACGTCGTCCCGCTCCTGGACGAGAACCGCGCGCTCGCAGCGGCCGGGCTGCGCGCGCTCGCCTGCACGCGACGGCCGGGTCTGCAGGCGCTGATGCGGAACGCGAGCGTCGATCCCGCGGTCGTCGAGTCGGGAGCGGTCGCATTCCGCCTCGCGCCCCGGATCAACGCGGCAGGACGGCTGTGCCGACCCGACGTCGCGCTCGAGCTCGTCCTGACCGAGGACGCCGAGGAGGCGAAGAGGCTCGCACAGGAGCTCGAGGGCCTGAACCGCGATCGCCAGGCCGTCGAGGACCGCATCCTCCGGGAGGCGACCGCCCTCGTCGAAGCTCTGCCCGAGCGGCAGCGGAGGCGGCGCGGCTACGTGCTCTGGAGCGAGGATTGGCACGAGGGCGTGATCGGGATCGTCGCCTCGCGCCTCGTGGAGCGGTTCCACCGGCCCGTCGTCCTCGTCACGGGCTCGCAAGACCGCTGGAAGGGGTCGGGGCGCTCGGTGCCTGCCTTCGATCTCCACGGTGCGCTCGGCGCCTGCTCGGAGCACCTCGAGCGGTTCGGAGGGCACCGCGCGGCCGCGGGCCTGTCGATCGAACCGGACCGGCTCGAAGCGTTTGCCGAGGCGTTCGCGACGCACGCGGATCGCAAGCTCGCGGACGACGACCTCCACGTCCCTACGGTCGTCGACGCCGTGGTCTCCGCCGAGGACCTGACGCTCGGGCTCGCACAGGAGCTCGACCGTCTGGCGCCGTTCGGTCTCGGCAACCCCGACGTGACGCTCCTCGTGCCAGGCGCGCGCGCGGTGTCGCCCTCGCTCGTCGGCGACGGCAAGCACCTGCGCTTTCGGGTGCGCCAGCAGGAGCGCGACGCGGGGAGTGCGATCGCATTCGGCCAGGGTTTCGAGCTCGATCGGCTGCGGGCCGAGGGGCTCTTCGACGTCGCCTGCCGGCTCAAGGAGAACCGCTGGAACGGGACCGTCGCGCCCCAGCTCGTCGTCCGGCGAGTGTTCGACACGCTCGAGGGCTACGAGGACCTGCGCGAGAGCCTCGGCGCTCTGTGGCGCTCGGGGCCAGCCGGGTGGACGCCGGACGCGCGCCGCGTCTTCAGCGAGCTCGGGCTCGACAGCACGTTGCCCGGGGCGCAGGCGCACGGGCGGCGACGCCAGCTCCTCGAGTCGCAGACGTTCCGCGCGCTCCTCGCGCACGAGGCACAGGTCGCCTTTCCCGAGGCGGCATGAGCGGCGGGGCCGGGTGGGCTCTCAGCCGAGGCCGGGCCGCGACGGCACGAGCGCGTCGCGCATGACGAGCGCGAGCCGTCGTGCGAGCCGTTGCCTGAGCCAACGCCGGAACGTGCGCATGAGGTGCCGCTCTTCGCCAGTCCCAGTGCGGTTCCTGCAACCGGGCAGGAGGCTCGAAAGGGCGTCAGTACACTGATCAGATGAGCGTCCTCGACGCGAAACGTCATCACGAGCATCTCGTCGACGAGCTGATCGCCGAGGTCGAGGGGTACAACCCGGACGTCGACAAGGACCTGCTGCGGCACGCGTTCCACGTCGCCGAGCGCGCTCACGAAGGCCAGGTACGGCGCTCGGGCGAGGAGTTCATCCACCACCCGCTCGGCGTCGCGCGCATCTGCGCGGAGCTCCACCTCGACGAGCAGACGCTGGCCGCCGCGCTCCTGCACGACGTCGTCGAGGACACCGGGGCCGACCTCGAGGAGATCCGCACCGAGTTCGGCCCGGAGATCGCGCAGCTCGTCGAGGGCGTGACGAAGCTGACCCGGATCACCTTCCAGAGCCGCGAGCAGGCCGAGGCCGAGAACTACCGAAAGATGATCGTCGCGATGGCGCAGGACGTTCGCGTCATCCTGATCAAGCTCGCGGACCGCCTCCACAACATGCGGACGATCGAGTATCAGAGCAAGCAGAAGCAGGGGCAGAAGGCACGCGAGACGCTCGAGGTCTACGCGCCGCTCGCGCACCGCCTCGGCATCCATGCGCTGAAGTGGGAGCTCGAGGACCTCGCGTTCCAGACCCTCCATCCGCGGAAGTACGCGGAGATCAAGGCGATGGTCGCGGATCAGCGCGCCGACCGCGAGGCGCAGGCCGACCACGCCGCCGAGATCCTCGGAGAGGAGCTCGACAAGGCCGACGTGCCGGCGGAGATCACCGCGCGCGCCAAGCACCTCTACTCGATCTACGACAAGATGGCGAAGCGGGGCCGCGAGTTCAACGAGATCTACGACCTCACCGCGATGCGCGTCGTCTGCGAGCGCGGCGGGGAGGAGGGGACCCGCGACTGCTACGCCGCGCTCGGGCTCATCCACTCGCTCTGGAAGCCGATCTCCGGGCGGTTCAAGGACTTCATCGCGATGCCGAAGCTGAACCGCTACCGCTCGCTGCACACGACCGTCATCGGGCCGGAGGGAAAGCCGCTCGAGATCCAGGTGCGAACGCGGCAGATGCACGAGGAGGCCGAGTACGGCGTCGCGGCGCACTGGCTGTACAAGCGGGGCCGCGCCTCGAAGGAGGACGACGAGTGGCTGACCTGGGTCAAGTCGCTGATGGACTGGCAGGCCGACGAGCAGGACCCGGGCGAGTACATGCGCAGCCTGCGCACCGACCTCTTCGCAGACGAGGTCTACGTCTTCACGCCGAAAGGCGAGGTGAAGGTGCTGCCCTCGGGCGCGACTCCGATCGACTTCGCGTACGCGGTCCACACGGACGTCGGCCACCGCACCGTCGGCGCGAAGGTGAACGGCCGCATCGTGCCGCTCCACTACCGCCTGAAGAGCGGGGACTTCGTCGAGATCCTGACGTCGAAGTCGGGCCGCGGTCCCTCCCGCGACTGGCTTGCGCTCGTCACCTCGTCGCGCGCCCGCAACAAGATCCGGCAGTGGTACCAGCGCGAGACCCGCGAGGAGACCGAGGCCAAGGGTCGCGAGGTCCTCGATCAGGCGCTGAAGGCCCAGAAGCTGCCGTACCGCAAGCTGCAGGGCTCGAGCGTGCTCGCGCAGGTCATCCGCGAGACGGGCTTCAAGAAGGCGGAGGACTTCTACGTCGCGCTCGGAGCGGGCAAGCTCCCGCCGGGCCAGATCGTCAACAAGGTCATCCAGCGCCTGAAGACCGACGAGGTCGCAGCCGAGCCGATCGTACCGACGAAGCCGCCGCGCGCCAAGACTGCCGTCTCGAGCGACCGGCTGGGCATCACCGTGCCGGGCGTCGAGGACGTGCTCGTCCGGCTCGCCAAGTGCTGCACGCCGGTCCCGGGCGACCCCGTCGTCGGCTACATCTCCCTCGGTCGCGGGATCACCGTCCACCGAGAGGACTGCCCGAACGTCAAGGCCCTGCAGCGCAACCCGGAGCGCTTCACAGCGGTCGAGTGGGAGGGCGGCGCCTCCGCCGGCTTCCTCGTCCAGATCTCGGTCGACGCCTGGGACCGCGCTCGCCTGCTCGAGGACGTCGCGCGCACGTTCGCCGAGCACGGCGCGAACATCGTCTCGTACGGCGGCGTCGTCGAGGACGGCATGGCGCGCAACTGGTACACGGCCGAGGTCGGCGACGTGAAGGAGCTCCGCTCGCTCCTCACGGCGCTGCGCAATCTCGAGGCCGTCTTCGACGCGTACCGCGTCACTCCGTCCTGACGCTACGCCGGCGCCATCGCCCAGACGAAGATGACGTCCTGCCCACTGCGGTAGCAAAGCGCCGCGCCCTTCCCCGAGTACGTCGCCTGCGGCAGGTCGTCGGCGCTTCGCGTGAGCGTGTACTCGAAGTTGCCGTACGGCCGCGAGCGGGGCGTGTTCCCATTGAAACGGAACGTGCGGAGGGTCAGCCGCTCTCCGAGCTCGTGCCGCTGCGAGAAGTATGGGACGAGAGAGGCGCGGTCACGACCTTCCAAGCGGTCTCCGGGACCATCCGTCGCGTACCACTCGAAGTCCGGCTCCTGGGCGAAGATCGCGTCGAGCGTTCCGAACTCGCCAGCATTGAAGGCTCCGACGAACCTGTCGACGAGCGCCCGCACCTCGTCCTCCGCGCAGGCGATGGGCCCGTCCTCGGTCGGCGCCTCCGCTCCAGGGACGGCGAGCAGGTCGACGCTCGCTCGCAGCCTTCCGGTCGCGAGGTGCAGACGCCAGCAGCCCGGAGCGGGGACGTCGATGATGGATGCGTACGAAGGAGCCCCTCGCTGACCCGCATACGAGACCGCTTGGAACCGTTGTGCGAAGGCTCCCGGTGCATCGAGCCGCCGGCCGCTGACCTGGAGCTGCGCCGCGGCACGACCCCTTGCGTACCTGCCGGTGAAGACCCAGAGGATCTTCGTCGAATACCCGGCTGGCGCCGCACCACCCGTGAAGATTCTGGCCTGACGGACGCGGCGCTGCCGCCATTCGGGAGGCCAGTACCAGAGCAGACCCGTGAGCCCGACCCTGCGGGGGGTGCCCCGCACCCAGGGAAGGCGGTCGAGCCGCCGGTCGCCTCCCGGATAGCCCGTGTAGTTGACCCGCGCAGGACTGCACGAGCGGCTACCTGCTCCGTCAGCCGTGCCGCCCTCGAGAGCGGAGCCCGCGAATGCGATGCCCGCCACGAGGCTCAAAGCCATGGCCAGCTTGGTCATCCGAGTCGATCCGTCGATCCGAGCCAATTGTGCCACGGATCACGAACCGGGTCGCCCGCGGCGCGCGACGCTCGTCGGTTGCGCCCGCGCGTGCCTCTCAGGACGGTGGAACGGGCCAAAGGTCGTGATCGCGCAGTGAGCCGAAGTCCTCCTCCTCGGCGGCTGCGTCCGACCACTCCGGCTTGAGCTCGAGGGCGCGGCCCACGTGTGCGACCGCGTCGTCCGTCCGTCCGGCGAGCGCCTCCGCGCGGCCCAGGTGGAAGAGGGCCGCAGGGTGGTCCGGGTACAGCTCGAGGGCGCCGGCGATCTCGTCGACCATCGCGTCGTAGTCGCCCGACGCGCGATGCCTCTCCGCGGCGAACCAGAACTCCCACGGTGACGGCTCGTATGCGCGGCCGCGCGGGCCGCCGACGGCGAGGACCGTCGTTCCCGCCTCCTCGGCACGGGCGTGGCGCTGCACGGCCGGGTCGCGCAGGAAGACGAGCGTGCCGGTAGGCGCGTCGAGCGTCTCGCCGTCGAGCGTGAAGGTCGCCCGCCCCGAGAGCACGAGGTAGACCTCCTCGTGGCCGAGAGAGGTCTCGGTGTGCTCCTCGACGACGTCGTCGCCCGCGTTCGCCGCGACGTACGAGTTGATCCCGAAGGCGCCGATGTCGAGCGTGCGGCGCACCGGGCGCCACAGGAGCGTTCCCCCGACGACGGGAATCGGCTCGATCTCGTCGAGCCGGACGCTCTCCCAGCCGCTCGTCACGGGGCGACTGTAACGACGCGCAGGGAGGCCGCGCGAGCGGCCTCCCTGCGGTGTGTTCGCGGCTCGCCCTACGAGGGTCGCGTGCCGAGCGTTACCCGGAGCGTCGTGCGCTCCGCGCCGCGGAGCACCGTGATCGAGACCTCGTCACCCGGCTGCTTGGCCTCGACCGCGCTTTGGAGCGCTGCCGAGGACGAGACGTCGTCCCCGTCGAAGGCGACGATGACGTCGCCGCCCGTCGGCACCTCCTGGCCGTCGATCGTCGACGTCCCCGTCGCCGGGCGCAGGCCGGCGTCGTCTGCAGGCGTTCCGGGAACCACCTCGGTGATCGCCGCGCCGTCTGCCACGTCGAGCATCTTGATCCCGAGGTAGGCGTGCTCGACCTCGCCGGACTCGATCAGCTGCGTGACGATCGAGCGCACCGTGTCCGACGGGATCGCGAAGCCGACGCCGTCGTTGCCACCGGACTCGCTCTCGATCTGCGCGTTGACGCCGATGACCCGGCCCTGACCGTCGAGGAGGGGGCCGCCGGAGTTGCCGTGGTTGATCGCCGCGTCCGTCTGGATGGAGTCGTTGATGGGGAAGTTGTTCGGAGCCGTCATCTGGCGGTGGAGGGCGCTGACGATGCCACTCGTGACCGTGCCCTCGAGACCGAAGGGGCTCCCCATGGCGACAACCTGGTCGCCGACGGCGACGTCGCCGGAGTCACCGAGTCGGAGCGGGTCGAGGAGCGCCTGCGGCGCTTCCACCTCGATCACGGCG
>Ga0209382_10012293_pt1 | contig 10584 bp, 8 predicted proteins | sample SoiMetdeltSBSDD5_FD_187599 | JGI IMG/M metagenome (GOLD analysis project Ga0209382, IMG submission 187599) | Bulk soil microbial communities from a Populus tree surrounding site in Tennessee, USA - Soil MetaG P. deltoides SBSDD5 (SPAdes) (version 2) | ecosystem: Environmental > Terrestrial >...
CTGTGTCCATCAATCGTGCGCGCTTGCTCGATCGCATCGACCGCTTGGCGGCCGTCAACCGCCTCGAAGATTCATCGTGTTGCCGCCTGGCGCTGACGGATGCCGACCGGGATGGCCGGGACCTTGTGGTCGGCTGGATGAAGGAAGCGGGCCTGCAAGTGCACCTAGACCAGATCGGTAACATCATCGGCGTGCGTTCCGGCCCTGCCGGCGCAGCGCCGGTGATGACCGGCTCGCACATCGACACTGTCGCGACTGGCGGTCGTTTCGATGGCGCCTATGGCGTGATCGCCGGGATCGAGGCACTGCAGACGCTGCATGAATCGCGAGTCACGACTCAACGGGGACTCGCTGTTGCCGTCTTCACGAACGAAGAAGGAGTGCGTTTCCAGCCCGACATGATGGGGTCGCTCGTCTATGCGGGTGGCCTGTCGCTGAATGACGCGCTGGCGAGCACCGCCGACGACGGTGCGACCCTGGGCCAGGAACTCGAGCGCATCGGCTATTCAGGCACGCTCGCTTGCGGGGCGATACGGCCGCATGCGTACGTAGAGCTGCACATCGAACAGGGACCTGTCCTCGACCGCGAGGGCGGGACGCTCGGCGCCGTGCAAGATCTGCAGGGCATCTCGTGGCAGGAAGTAACGATCCGCGGCGTCTCCAATCATGCGGGCACGACGCCTATGCGCCTGCGCCACGACGCCGGCTATTGCGCGGCGCGCGTCGCTGTCTTTGTCCGCGATCTGGCGCAGCGCTTCGGAGGCTCGCAGGTCGCAACGGTCGGAATGATCCAGCTCAGGCCAAACCTTGTAAACGTCATTGCCCGCGAAGCGCGGCTCACGGTCGACCTGCGTAACACAGACGACGAGCTGCTGGCTCAGGCCGAAGCGCAGCTATCGACCTTTCTGCAGGATCTCACGAGCAGCGAAGGCGTGACGATTGGGACAAGGCGTCTGGCACGGACGCCGGCTGTGCGCTTCGACGCGCGCCTCGTGCAGATCATCGAGGACGTGGCCACGAAGATGGGTCACGCAGGTATTCGCCGCATGACGTCCGGGGCCGGTCATGACGCGCAAATGATGGCCCGCATCTGCCCTGCCGCAATGATCTTCGTGCCGAGCGTCCGCGGGATCAGTCACAACCCCGCAGAGCACACCGAGCCTGACGACCTGGAGCTGGGCACAAACGTGCTGATGCGCGTCATCGAGCGCGTCGCCAACGAGTGAAGCAGACGCGCGCAAGTACACTGGAACTCTGGGGTATTGTTGGAGGTATCGACGCGCTTGGCAGAACCGACCGGCGTGACGGGCGGTCGGGCATGGCGATCGGCAGCAGTCACCCCTTCGCGTCCGCATTGATTAGCTTCTCAAGAAGCCGCGCCGTGTCACGACCGCAATGGATGCTGTCCCAGGCTCTTGTTGGCACCCTAATTCCAAGGCTCTTTTCCAGATTGGGAACAAACACAAAGCTCAGATCATCTGAATTGATCTTGAGGTCCTTCGTAAGATCACCCGTACCGACCTTCTGCAGCCGGCCTTAGCAGCCGCCTGGCTAAGTAAGGTAGAGGAACACGCGTCGATACACGCGCGTTCGCACGTAAGTCCATGTCATTTCCGCCAACGCGAGCAGCAGCGCGCATGCGCATATTTCGAAGTCTCTTGCTTGCTGGCTTCGCAGCAGTTGCGTTCCACTGCTCTTACATTTCGAGTGCTCAGCAGGTCTTTCCGACCTTTCACGAAGTCGATTTCTTCTATTCCCAAGACCCTCAGCGCTTCAGGGATCTGTGGCTGGATGCACAATCGCAGACCGTCCGCATCGCGGTCCTGGGTGACTCCCAGGAATCGATCCTGACCTCGCATGGATTTCAATATCTCCCGCTGTTGAACTACGAGATGTGGAAGCGTTTCGGCAACTCGCCCGAGACGCCGATCGAAGGTTGTTCCTTCTACGGTGGCGGCAGCAGCAGTACACCTGGCAATTGGCTCGTTTCCGGACGCTGCGCAACGCCAGGCCCCGCACCGTCCCGGCTCAACACAGCTCGGGTCTTGCCGAGCGTGCAGGCCAGAGCATTTTCGACCCTCAACGGCGCGACGAACATTACGGGCGGCACTCGGGGACAGCTGACGATGTTGCAGCAGGACGCTATCGATGTTGATTCGAGCACGGATATTCCAACGGACGTCACCTACTTCAATACCGCCGGCGTAGTGAAGGCGCGAATCTTTGCTGCCACCCATTCGTCCTCGGGCGAGGTCGCATATCAAGCGCGGCCGAGCGATACGCACACACCGCTCTACTCCGCCGCGGTGACGACAACAGGGACGCTCGCTCTCGGGTTGCGGTCACCAACCTTCGAAATCCGGTCAGGCGTGACGTCGGCGTTGGACTTCGGCGGCAAGCGCTACCTGGCTCTCGAGGTCTTCGGCACGAGCGATGCTGAAGTGACGGACATCGTCGGCCTGCGGTTCTTCAACGAGACGCATCCGCAAGGCGTTGTCCTCGACACGTTTTCGCTGGGCGGCTACGCTGCTCTCGATTTCCTGCGCGGCCACGCTGATGCCGGTGCCATGTTTCGGACCTTCGGCTATCGGGCAGCGGTTCTCCACTATGGAGCGAATACCAATGGGCGGCCGGCGCCCGAGCAGTTCAAGGCCGACATCGCAGGGGTCATTGCAGGCCTCAGAGCCTGGGTGAACGATCCGCAGTTCCCGGTCATCCTCATCGCCGACGTCTATCGAAGTCGCTCGCCAAAGGAGCTGGCGGAGAGCGATCAGTTCGTCGGAGCGCAGCTTGCGATTGCGCAAACCGACAGCAGCGTCATGGTCATCAACGCGCGCCGTCTGACCGACGACATCGGTTGGAATCCGACCAGCGGTAAAAGCGGTCTGTACCTCGAAGACGGAGTCCACTACACGCCTCTGGGAGCAAAGGTGCTCTCGGCGGCGGTCGCTGCGGCGATGATGGGTGAGATTCATGCGAGTGGTTGCCTCAGCGATCCGGCATCTGTAGCGCTGCAATCCACGATGACGCTGATCGTCGATGTCGGTGGCACCACCGCTTGCACAAAACACGGTCAATTAGCTGTCGCGCAATCGCTGCAGTTGCACGGCCCTGCTCTGAAGGTCGCGCTGACGAGCGGTTTCGTGCCTGTGGCGGGAGACAGTTTCAAGATCTTAGCGTCGCCTGCCACCTCAGGCTCGTTCGGCTCGATAGCCTTACCAACGCTGCCACAGGGCCTGTCGTGGAATACCAGTGCGCTCTCTACGCAGGGCATCATCAGCGTTGAAGCTGCCGGATCCGCGAACCGGAGCGGCGGCGGCGGCGGCGGTGGCGGATGTTTAAGTTTCCTGCCGTTGCTGGCGCTTGTTATCGTTTTCTTCGGCAAGCAGGCATCACGATTGCAACTCTGCCGCAGCAGCTAGTGTTATGACGAGAGTGCCGCTAAGGATTGCCAATGACATCATTTCAACATGCCTCCCGGAATTGCTGATGCTCCAACGCTTGGAGCTGTGCTGCACTTTGAGTCGAAGCAGTGCCCATCGTCGGTGCGCTTCGTCGCGCTCGCCGGGCCGCAGCCGGCGAGATGAGAAGTACGTCGTGCTCCATCGCACGCAGGACCTCATTAGAAACACTGCCAATGAATACGCGCTTGAGCAGGGGGAAGCGACTGCTTCCGATGACCACCAGCTCAGACCCTTCGCGCTGCGCAACTTGTTCGATGGCGTGGAAGGGCGAAGTCTGCGGCGATGAGACCGAGACTCGTGCGCCGGTCAGACCGGAACGCTCGAGCTGCGCTTCGATCTGCTTCGAAGCGTATCGGCTGCGAGATCGCTGCTTGCTGCAGACTGCGGACTCGTTCCCACGAGCAAGGTAGAGCATAAGGCCCGGCGAGTGCTGCGGCGCATGGACCACAGACGCGCGCGAGCCTTCCAGCAGACCGAGCCGCTTGCTTACACGCGCGATGTCAGCTGACATGGGCGAGAGATCAGACGCCACCAGCACGTGTTCATAGGGACCTGCCGCCTCGCGGTTAACTACCAGCACAGGCCGATCAGCCTTGCGAATGACTCGCTCAGCAGTGGTTCCCCTGAAGCTGTCGCCCAATCGCCGCCGGTAGGGTCCAAGAACGATCAGATCCGCATCCCATTCGATTGCAACATCCGCGATTGCTTTGTGCGGTCGTGGACTTGCGCGAACCGAGCCCTGCACATCGCTGCCCGACCACGCGATCTTGCGAGACAGAGCATCAATGGCTAGCTGCGCGTGCGCACGCCGATGTCCAGTTGCATGCGCAGATCTCGCCGAATCGACAACATGCAACAGATGCAGCTGCGCGCCGAGCGCCCGAGCAATTTCCCGGGCTCGCGACAGCGCTGCGTCGGATCCCACCCCGAGGTCGGTCGCACACAGCACTCGTGGCGACCGATCGGGGCTGAACTTCACAGGGATGTCTGGCGGGACTGCCCACGAACGATTGATAAACTGGCTCAGAGCCATTTTTCCTCTCCTTGCAGTGATTCCTGGTTCGAAAACAACCCGACGGGCCTCAAGTCGGGGCATCCACTGAATGAACACTCGTAACCTGTTCGCTGCGATCGGCCGACAGCGGTTCCAGCTGCCTGACTCGCTCGATCCAGAGCCTCCGAACGCCGCCGGGCATTTGCCATTCGACTTCGTCACCTTCGCGATATCCGAGCAATGCCGTACCGAGCGGTGCAAGCACCGACACGTACCCTGAGCTCACGTCCGCCTGAGCAGGCGACACGAGGGTGTAGTTGCTGACCATCCCGGTTTCGCGGTCACGGACGCGAACCTGCGACTGTAGGGTGACGACATCCGAGGACATCTCGTCGTCGCGGACTACCTGCGCCAGCTCGAGCTCATCGCGCAGATCGAGGAGGTGCTCATGGTCACGCGCAGATTTGCCGGGCGAGCCAAGGATCGCGCGCAGGCGCTCGAAGTCCGACTGGGTGACAACGATTCGATCGTTCCTCCGCATGAATAGAGCCCTCAGCATTCGCCGACAGATGAACCCACCGGCGGGCGGGCCACTAACGTCTGGCAATACGAGGCCCGCCACGCAGCCTCAGCATCTTTGTACTTGAACATGCTTCTTCGGTCTATTAGAACTATTCTCATCCATAGTTCGTCAAACACGAAGCATTGTGGCGATTGCCGGGCTACTGATCCGTCATGAAGAGCGAACTCTTCACGCGGCTCGTCTAAGTGGTTTCAGGCGGCGACGCTCCAAAGTGCGTCGCACTGTCCGCTCCACTCCGGACAAGGCTACGTCGACGGCTGCATTAAGCGAACCGTCCCGGCTCTCAAACACCACACTGGCCAGACCGCGTAAGACGACCTTGATCCGGCACAATTGGTCGATGCCACCGCGCGGTCCGTTCACATCCTCGGTGCGCACACTGACGCGCTCGATTGAACGCGCGTATTTTCCGAGCTTAATGCCAAGCTTCCGGCGCAAATAGTCGCGCTCGTTGGACCCGAAATCCCGTTGGGTTGCACGAATGTAAACGGGTATCTGCGTCTTCTTGATCATGATTGATGCTCCTTCAAGCCAATTGGTGGACTTGACACCCTGCAGCTTCTCGCGCGGCGCCTGAACCTATCGCTCTCGTCCCAATCGTCTGCAGGATGTCATTCAATGCATCGGTGAAACTGCTGATCCCCTCATCGAGAAGCTCTCGCGTCACCTGCGGCACGTCGATACCGGCCCGTTTCAGATCGCGCATGACCTGGATGGCCTCCTGCGGCATCTGCTCCAACGAAGCGGTTACCTTGCCGTGCTCCGCGAAAGCAGCGATGGTCTTGCGTGGCAGTGTGTTGATTGTTTGCGGACCGATCAGCGATTCGACGTACATCAGTTCGTCGTACGCTGGATTCTTCGTGCTCGTACTGGCCCACAAAAGCCGCTGCGGGCGCGCTCCGGCGCTTTCCAGCGCGCGCCAGCGACGCGACGAGGTCAGCTCCTTGAAACGCTGATACGCGATCTTCGCATTCGCGATGGCGCACTTGCCGAGCAAGCGCTCTGCCCTACCCATGCCGCCGGCGATCTTCTCGCGCAACTGCTCGTCGATGCGCGTGTCGATCCGACTAAGAAAGAAACTCGCCACGGAAGCCACGTCTGCCAGTGACTGGCCAGCCGATTTGCGCCGCTCGAGCGCGGCCATGTACGCAAGAGCGATTTCCTCATAGCGCTCGACGGAGAACAGCAGCGTGACGTTGACGTTGATGCCCGCGGCGAGTAGTGCCTCGACGGCAGCAATGCCCTCGAACGTACCGGGGATCTTGATGAACAGATTCGGGCGCGCAACCGCGTTCCACAGGCGCTGCGCTTCTGCGATTGAGCCTTGCGTGTTGTTTGCAAGGTAGGGTGAGACCTCGAGGCTGACAAAGCCGTCGCGCCCTTGCGTGCTATCGAACTTGGGGCGAAGGATGTCACAGGCGTCACGCACGTCGGCGACTATCAGAGCCTCGTAGATGCCATTAAGCGGATGTACCGCGAGCTCTCTGATCTGCCGATCGTAGGCGTCGCTGGCATGAAGTGCCGCGCGGAAGATCGCGGGATTTGCGGTGACGCCGGTCAGGCCTTCGCTCGTCACTCGACGTTGCAGTTCCCCGCTCTCGATCATCGGGCGGGTGAGATCGTCCAGCCAATAGCTTTGGCCGAAGCGGGCCAGCTCCAACAACGGCTTCATCATTGCCTCCATTTGATTGCGTTGCATCACGCGCTAGATCGCAGTCCTTCCTATTCACGTATCGGAACGGGCTATTGCTCTGACGTTGGCGTCGCACACGCGATCGATGCTTGGATGATCGGCATGGGTTTCGTCATGCGCGATTGCTGTTCGTCCCCTGTGACCGCGGCTTCTGCTGCAAGCCAGTCGTCCAGCTCGTGACCTGGCTCGAAGCCGCGCTTCTCGGCAATGAAGTACGCCTTCAAAGCAATTCTTGACTGAAGGTCGGCCGTGCGACCCCTGGCTTCGGCTGTGATGAGTAGTCGGACGTCCTTGTCGCGCTCCGCTTGTGGGATAACGCCGTTGCCGACAGCGGCGCGCTTGCGTGCACGTCGCCCTGATTTCTGTGCTCGCACTTTCATGTGGTCCAACGTGCTCCTCAGCGTTGATGTCTACTGTGTGTGATGTTTACGCCTCCGCTTAGGTGTGAACAATTGGAAATATTCTGTCCCCACGGGACTGTCTTATCTAACTATTGGATCTGCCGCTGACACGCTGCGGGAACCTCCGGGTCTCGACATCTATGCAATGGCGGGCGCTACAGGGAGAGTCCTGCGCCGGCCCGCATGATGATCCGCACTCATCCTGTGTGCGCACTCAGCTGGAATCGCCAACGACGCGCTGCCAGCCGTCGGATTGCTGTTGCGAGACCGCTGACGCCGAATGCTGCGCTGTCCTTCACGCCGATTTCTGTTGCGGGCTCAGCCTCATGCTCGACCGCGCTCGAGTAGCGGGCCGATCAAGTCGAGGGGCAAGGGAAAAACGATCGTGGACGACCGGTCATTTGCAATGTCCGCCAGCGTCTGCAGATACCGCAGCTGCATCGCGCGCGGATCCGCAGCGAGTGTTCGCGCGGCATCAACCAGCATGGCTGCTGCCTGCTTCTCGCCTTCTGCGTGGATTATTTTGGCACGGCGAGTGCGCTCCGCCTCAGCTCCTTTGGCCATCGCACGGATCATGGTCTCGTCCAGGTCGACGTGCTTGATCTCGACATTCGAGACCTTGATACCCCAGGCGTCGGTCGTCTGATCGAGGATACGTTGGATGTCAACGTTGAGCTTGTCGCGCTGCGCTAGCATCTCGTCGAGATCGTGCCGACCCAGCACGGAGCGCAAAGTCGTCTGAGCGAGCTGACTGGTGGCATCGAAGGGACTCGCCACCTGAATCACCGCCTTCGCAGCATCGACGACGCGGAAATAGATTACTGCATTGACCTTGACGGAGACGTTGTCGCGCGAGATTACATCCTGGGTCGGCACGTCCAGCACGATGGTCCGCAGATCCATCCTCACCATGCGTTGCACGATTGGCACGACGATGATGACTCCGGGGCCTTTCGTGCCCGTATAGCGCCCGAGCGTGAATATCACGCCACGTTCGTATTCGTTCAGAACTTTGATTGCGCTGAAGAGCAAGAGCAGGACGAAGACGACGGGAGCGATCCAATACATGATGAGTTCTCCAGCAGAATGTGGGGGCGCGGGCCAGCGAGGTCGCGCCGGTCAATGTGTCACTCGGCTTCTACCTCGAGAGTGAGACCCGTGACGCGCAGCACGCGTACCTGCTGACCTTTGCGCACGGGACTGGCGGACTGCGCGCGCCATATTTCTCCGCGCAGACGCACCATGCCTGTATGTTCGAAATCCTCGAGTGCGACAGCAGTCTCCCCCAACAACTGCTCGGGGCCGGTAACGACCTTCTGCTTGCGAGCACGAATGAGGAAGCCGGCCGTCAGCAAGAACACGAGGCCACCGGTGAGCGCCACGCCTCCTATCAAGGCACGGGCCACTTGGAAGCCCGGCACCTTGGTATCCATCAGAATGATAGAGCCGACTACGAACGCCGTAATGCCGCCCAGGCCGAGAACGCCGAAGCTCGGGGCGAACACCTCAGCGGTCATCAGTGCGAGGCCGAGGATCATCAACCCCAATCCCGCGTAGTTCACTGGAAGGATTTGGAAGGCGTACAGAGCGAGTAGCAGGCTGATCGCGCCGACGACACCGGGAAGAATCGCGCCTGGGTTATAGCCCTCGAGCAGCAAGCCGTAGATCCCAACGAGCATCAGCAGGTACGCGACATTCGGATTCGTCAGCACCGCGAGCACACGCGTGCGCCAGTCCGGCTCGATTCGTTCGATTTGCAGCGAGGCCGTAGAGAGGACCTGCTCGCCGCCTGACACCTGAACCCGTCGCCCATCGATTTGTCGCAGGAGATCGGGGATGTCCGCCGCGACCACGTCGATGACGCGCTCCTCCAGTGCCTGGCGCGCCGACAGACTCACTGCAGCACGCACGGCCGCTTCGGCCCAATCGGCGTTGCGATTGCGCAACTCCGCCAAGCCGCGGATGTATGCGACGGCATCGTTGACCGCCTTGCGCTCACCGGCCGATCCCGGCGCAGTGTTCTCTTCGGGCGGCTCGTCGTTGCGCTCCTTGTCCGATTCCTTGCGTTCCTCGTCCGCTTCACCCTCGTCCTTCGGTGGCTGCGGTTTCGATGGAGCTCCTCCAATCTGTACCGGCGTAGCCGCGCCGACGTTGGTCGCCGGCGCCATCGCAGCGATGTGGCTCGCATACAGCAGATAGGTGCCGGCACTCGCGGCGCGCGCCCCGGACGGTGCGACAAAGGTTACGACAGGTATCTCCGAGGACAGCGTGGCACGAATCATGTCACGCATCGCTGAGTCGAGGCCGCCGGGAGTATCGAGCTGGAGAATGAGTAACTGAGCGTTTCGCTCGCGAGCAGTTTCCAGCGCACGCACGAAGTAGCTGCTGGTCGCGGGTCCGATCGCATCCTGGATGTCGAGCACCAGGGCGATTGGTGCAGCTTGGCGGCGCGATTCGTCCTGTGCGACCACAGTCCCCAGAACGCATCCGAGCGCAAGCGCAAGCACTGCGAGCACACGCAACACGCGCCAACGCCTCGAGCATCGCAGTATGTCGTGGATTCGGCTCACGTCATGTCACGCGCTTTGAGCGAGACGCCGGCTGGCAACCCAGGACCGCCGATGAGCACGCCGGGCGGCCACGGGAGAAATGATCAGCACATCGTGCTTGATCCCACGCAGGACTTCATTCGAGACACTGCCGATGAACACGCGCTTGAACAGAGGGAATCTGCTGGTTCCGACCACCACCAGATCGGAGCCAAGGCGGCTCGCGACCTGCTCGATCGCTCTGAACGGTGCGTTCTCCTGCGAAAACACCGAGACGCGCGCCGCATTGAGTCCGGCCCTCGCAAGCAGGGTGTCGATCTCATCGTGAGCCAACTCTCGCAACGAGGGCCGAGACTTGCCCGCTTCAGATTCCCTAGCGCCGGCCAGGTACGGCATTGCGCCGCGCGTGTGCTGGAGCGCATGAACGACGGAGGCCTGTCCACTTTCCAGCAACCCGAGCTCCTTGGTGACGCGCGCGACGCCGATAGACATGCGCGAGAGATCAGCCGCCAGAAGCACATGCTCATACGGACCCGCCGAGTCGCGATTCACCACGAGCACAGGCCGGTCGGCTATGCGAATGACGCGCTCGGCAGTGGTGCCCCGAAAACTGTCGCCGAAGCGCCGACGATAAGGTCCGAGCACGATGAGATCGGCATCCCATTTGATCGCGGCGTCCGCGATCGTTTGATGCGGTCTACCAGTGCGAACCGATATTTGGGCGCCATTGCCCGCTCGCGCGAGCTTGCGCGCGCGCACATCGAGCACGAAGCGGGCTCGCGCACCGCGATCGCCGCTCGCGCGCGCGGACCCCGCCGCATCGACAACATGCAACAGAAGCAGTTGCGCACCCAGTCCCCGAGCAATTGCATCGGCACGCGACACTGCACGCGCGGAGCG
>Ga0209382_10012296_pt1 | contig 10582 bp, 11 predicted proteins | sample SoiMetdeltSBSDD5_FD_187599 | JGI IMG/M metagenome (GOLD analysis project Ga0209382, IMG submission 187599) | Bulk soil microbial communities from a Populus tree surrounding site in Tennessee, USA - Soil MetaG P. deltoides SBSDD5 (SPAdes) (version 2) | ecosystem: Environmental > Terrestrial >...
ACATATCGGACGCAGATAGCCAAGAGGCCTACCCTGCACTGGTTCGCGCCGTCGTTTCGGCCGTGCAGAGCAACGGACCGATCAATCAGTCAACCTCGGATGCCAACCGGCTTGCCGAACAGCTCCGTCAGCCATTCTCCGGCAAGCCCGGTAACCCTGTATCGAAAACCGGGCAAGATGTGCCGCGGCTTGCAAAGTAGGACCACGATTGCGTTAGGCAACACTCGCCGATGTCCAGTCGAGTCAAAACCTGTAAGGCTCTGAGTGAGCACTACATTCCCGTTGAACCCCCAGCAACAGACATGGGCTCCGACCACCGCTACGGTGGCCCTGTGGGAGACCTCAATGTCAGCTCGGTCGGTAATGGCAAAGCTAGCGCTAGGTCTCCTGGCATTGCTTATCCTGCTGGTCGTAGTGATCGCAGTGTTTGTCAAATACGGGGGCTACTGCAGAGCGGATATATTAGAGAACTCCTACGAAGCCATCGGGATAGCAAAGAGGTACGTAGTCGACCGCCATGGCGCATTCCTTTCGGCAGAAGTTCGCAACCTGCGATTCGTTGACGCTTCACACGAGGGGCCCCCAATCCAGGAAACCCCTGGCATGTGGACTTTTGATCTGGAGGTCAAGAGGTTCTCGCCGCGCGCCCCGGCAGAGGACGAAATGCAGAGTAAAGTCTATGAATTGGCTGTCACCAAATGTGGTGAGGAGTTTGCCGACAGTGCGCTCACCGGCATTCGCTTCCACGTAGGTTCGCACCGCTAGCCTATCCTGCGACGTCGTCGCAGGGTACCTTGCGGCTTACCTCATGCTCGATTGCTGTCCGATCACTCCTGAACATCGCTACCGCGGCGCTGACATCATTGCCAATCGGCATTGGTGGAATTCGACTGTCCGCATTGCTCCAGAGCAAAGTCCGCGCCGATGCTAGTGTACCGATGAGCAGCAGCCTTTTGTCGGGTGATCCAAGTCCGGCGCATTTTTCGTTGGCCCTTAGGGCGGCGATGCCAAGTACACTGTTGCGAAGATCCTTGTAGACCTCGGCAGTAGTATCGCGCCGCCACTTGGACCACGCTTCGACCCTTTCGTTGATAAGTGCGAGGTGGACGATCCATTCGGTTGCCGTATCAGCTCCGACGCCGACAGAGCGCAGCCAGGCATATATTTCGGCTGCTGCATAGGCGTGCTTGATGGCGTTGCGCGCCGCCGGCAGGCCCAAGCGGTTCGCTTCGAGGCGCGCCGCCTCGCTTGCGGCGGTGTAGAATAGGATGGCAGCCACACTACCAACCAGGAAGAGCACCGCGACTAGTCGAAGGGCTGAACGGCGCATCTATGCTCCAGCTCCCGGCGAGGCTAATGCTTCTTATGTGCCGCCGCGGCGAAACTGAGGCATGGATAGAGCATCGCAGCCGGCGCCGATCGCGCGGCCGTTGAGCTTCCATGCCCGTTGGGCCGGTGCCCTGTGAGATGAGATGTTGCGTCGCAACGGGCGCAGCTAGCCGAGGACAGCTACGGGTCAGACCTTGCCGATCTGGTGGCGACGGAGGAACGGCAGATGTACCCCCGGAAGCTGTCATGGGCGGGCCGGCGACGCATCCTCCTGCGCTTACGCGCCCCGCTGAGGGCAGTCAGCAGCGCCCGTTGCCCAATCGTCTGCTCCTGGAGCCCGCGCGCAGGCCGTCCGTTCAGCAGCATGGCAGCTCGTAGGCTGACAGGCTGACAGCCTCGGCTCCCAACGTTCCTCCAAGGGGTGGTTGCAAGACGAAGCGACTGGGGCAGATCGGTGATGCTTTGCCCTGACCGCGCGCGGATTTCGCGTTCGCCGCTGCTGTGGTGCGGGTGCCATGGCGCGTCGATAGTTGTTGCGAATGGAGTGGATTCGGGCGGCCGGGCTCACGAACGGGAGGCGAGCCCGAACTGTCGGCAGAGCAGCACCAGCATCTCATAGACCACGTGCGCGCATAGGTGCGCCGCCATGTTGTTGACGTCCTGCGGCGGGCTGACAGTAGCGACGTCCACGGCAACGATGTTGAGGTCGGTGAGACCGCGGACCAGGTCAATGCCTTCGCGCGCCGACAAGCCACCCCAGGAGGGCGAGCACACGCCTGGCGCGCACGAGGGGTCGAACACGTCCATGTCGAAGCAAATGTAGACGGGCCGGCCAGCTGCCTGATCTCGGAACTCGGCGATACGCTGCCCGAAGCCGCTCCGCACGAGGTCGTCGAGCGGGATCACACGGTAGCCGAGATCCCGCGTGCGCTTGACCACGCCCTGCGCAAAGGTGGTGCCGCGAATCCCAACGTGCCAGGACGCCGCCGCATCAAGCAGACCCTCCTCCGCCACGTGCGTGAACTGGGTGGCTGCGTTGTACTTGTCGGCAGGGTCGTACGCGTAAGCATCGGTGTGGGAATCGATGTGCAGCGCCACCAGGTTCTTGTGGCGGCTCGCCACAGCGCGCATGACGGGCACCGTGATCGAGCCGTCGCCGCCGATCGTGACGGGCACTGCGCCTTTCTCCATGACACGGGCCGTGGCCAGCTCGATGCGCTCGAAGGCATCGAGGATGCGCCCTGGCGTGAGCTTGACGTTGCCGCAGTCAACGACGTCGAGCGCCGAGAGCGGATCGAAGTCGGCGTGCGTGGGGTTGAAGCGGCGGATCAGCGGAGACTGCAGCCGCACCGCGTCCGGTCCGCCGCGCGCGCCGACGCGGAAAGGGTGGGTGCCACAGTCGAATGGTAGCCCGAGGATGGCGGCGCGGGTGTTGGGCCCCGGCCGGCCGTAGGGCACGCCCATGAATGTCAGCGGAAGCGTGAAGAGGTCGTCGTCGGACAGCTTTGCCATGCGGAACCTCGCGGGGCTCAGGGGCGGTTGGTCAGGAAGTCGAAGGCGGCAAGCGCGTGCACGTTGGCTACGGCCCTAAGCTCTTCCAGAAGGATATGCTCGTCGGGGCCGCCCATGTTGAAAGGGGTGAGCCCGTAGACCACTGTCGGCACGCCATGCATGCGGTACCAGCGGGAGTCCGAACCACCGACACGCATGTTGACAACAGGCGCCGCGTCCAACACCTCGGCTGCCGCTTCCCGCACGCGCGTGACGATTTCGTGCCCGGGATCCGTGAAGTTTGGCTCGAAGCGGCGTAGCGCGCGCCACGTCACCCCGTCGAGGGAGCGGAGGCCCTCATCGAGTTTTGCCTCCAGCTCGGCGGTGGTGATGCCGACGGGCAGACGGATGTCGGCCTCCGCGACGGCATGCGTCGGCACGAGATTGGGGGACACGCCGCCCCTGATGGTGCCGATGTTGACGGTTACGCGAGAGAGGGTGGCGGATTCGCCAGCGCCAGAGAGCTTCTCGGAGACGGGGCTGGCGGCGGCAATGGCGCGCGTCACGGCAGCCGGCGCCTCCACGCGCAGCCGCTCGAGTTCCTTGATGCGGTCGAGGGCCTGGCGCAGCCGATCGATGGCGTTGACGCCCTTGTGCACATGGGCGCCGTGGGCGGCAGTACCGCGTGCCTCGACCTCGATCCACAGGAGACCCTTCTCTCCGAAGCGTACGACCATTGGCGAGCCCACGTCGCCGCAGATGTTGGCGTCACCCTTGGCTTCAGGTACGTGCTTCAGCAAGTAACCGGTGCCAAGCGAGCCCATGTTCTCTTCGTCTGCAGCTAGGGTGAGCACGACCTCGCCCGACCAGGCATGAGCGCACTCTGCCAGCAGCGCTGCAGCCAGCAGCGAGCACGCAACGCCGCCCTTCATGTCTGACACACCGCGGCCATAGAGGCGTCCGTCGCGCAGCGCGCCACTCAGGGGTGGGGCCGTCCACTCGGCATCATCGCCGACCGGGAAGGTGTCGAGGTGGCCGTTGAAGATGAGGCGGCGGCCCGGGCCTTTGCCGCGCACGCGCGCAACTAGACTTACGATGCCGGGCTCCGGCTCCACGCGTCGGACATCGGCGCCGGGGATGCCTGCTAGCAGCTGCTCGGTGACGGCCGCGACGGCGGTGGTATCACTCGGCGGATTAGGCGAGGCCGCGCGCACGAGCCGCTGCGTCGTGTCGATGAGGCGCGGAATGCTGGCGCCGACCGCGGTGGCCAGGCCCTCTCGCTCGCGCAACGTCGCGCTCATCTGGCTATTGGTTGGCAAGTCGGCGCTCCCAAACGCGGATTGCCATCGCCAGCGGCCAGCAGATGAAGAAATAGACCACGGCGATGAAGGTAAAGATCTCGAGCGGGCGGAAGGTCGATGACGACAGCTCCATGCCGCGACGGGTAATCTCGCTGACCGAGATCACGGCGCCGAGCGAGGAAAACTTGATGAGCTGCACGAAGTTGGATGCCAGTGGCGGCAGCGTCATGCGGATCGCCTGGGGCAGCACGATGCGGCGGAAGGACTGCACCGGCGAGAGCCCCAGCACCTGAGCCGCCTCACGATGCCCGCGCGGCACGGCCTGGATGCCGGCGCGGTACACCTCGGAAATGAAGGCGGCTTGGTAGACAGACAAGCCGATGATCAGAGCCGCGACGGCGCCGATGCCGACACCGAACACGATCGGCAACACGTAGTAGACCCACAGAAGCTGCACAAGAATCGGCGTGTTGCGGATTACTTCGCCGAATGAGACGCCGATCCAACGCAGCAGGCGCCAGCGCGACATGTCAAGGCCGGCAATGAGAAGTCCGCCGATCATGGCCAGCACCAGCGTGACGGCGGATAGGAACAGGGTCATTTGCAGCCCCGCCATCAGAAAGTCGAGGCTGTTCCAGACCGCGTCCCAGCGGAAGCGGTAAGAGGACATGGCGCGCTCCTCCTGAACGACCCGCGCGTCGGCTTTCAGGCGCCGAAGCCTATGGCGCCACGATCGGGTCGAGCTTGTGCTTTTTGGCGTACTGCATCAGCCGGCCATCGAGCTTGATGGTGTCGACGAACAGGTTGACGTAGTTGAGCCAGATTTGGTCGCCGGCCGGAACCACGTAGGCGTAGGGCGTCACGGCGAGCTTCTCCTTCGGCAGAACGTAGGTCGCCCAATCGAACTCGTCCGTCACTTTAATGGCCGTCGGGAAGTCGGTCATGATGACATCGACGCGCTGCGCAACGAGCTCGGCCTCTCGCGTGTTGGGTGGCGCCACCGAGATGACTTCGGCGTTCTTGAGGTAGCCCTTCATGAACACCTCGATGTAGCTACCGAGAGAAACGGCCGCCTTGATGCCCTTCTGGTCGATGTCGTCCCAGCTCTTGATCTTGCTGTTCTTACGCGTCACTGCGTAGATATTCGTAACGAGGTAAGGCTTGGAAAATTCTACCGCCTGTGCGCGCTTCAGCGTGGCGCCAACGCCGAACATGCCGATCTCGCACTTGTTGGCCTGCAGGTCCGCGATGAAGGTGGCGAAGCCCGACTCCACGATCTCAAGCTGCGCATCGAGCTCCTTGGCCAGCTCTTTTGCCAGGTCGGCGTCTATACCTTCGATCTGACCCGACTTGGGATTGCGAAAGGAGATCGAGTAGTAGAGCGGGTATTGGCACACCCTAAGTTTCTTGTTCTTGGTCACCTCATAGAGGCGTGATTGCTGCTGCGCTTCGACGCTCTGGCCGGGTAGCATCGCAGCGGCGCCGAACACGACGACGAACATCGCGACGGCCGGCAGTCTCCAGATACGCATGACGGCTCTCCTTTTCGATCAGTCATCCTCGAACAGTTGTAGAAAGCGCCTGGCGCGCTCCGTCTTGGGCGCGGCGAAAAACTGCGCGGGGACTCCCTCCTCGACGATCTCACCGTGGTCCATGAAGGCTAGACGGGAGCCCACATTGCGCGCGAAGTTCATCTCGTGAGTGACGACCATCATGGTCATCCCCTCTGTGGCCAGCTGGCGCATGACGACCAGCACCTCGCGACGCAGCTCCGGGTCGAGCGCGGAGGTCGGCTCGTCGAACAGCATCACCTTGGGCGACATGGCGAGCGCGCGCGCTATCGCGACGCGCTGCTGCTGGCCACCGGAGAGGCGCGCGGGATAGGCGTCCCGCTTGTCGACGAGGCCGACCTTCTCGAGGAGCCGCTCCGCCGCCGTGATGGCCTCAGTCTTCGGCATCTCCTTTACGCGGATCGGCGCCTCGATGATGTTCTCGAGCACCGACATGTGCGGCCAGAGGTTGAAGTGCTGAAAAACCATGCCGATGTCCGGACGCACGGCGCGCGCGGCGCGCCGAACGGCTGCGTCGGCGCCAGGCTTGGCAATGACGCTGCCGTTCATGGTCACCTGACCTTCTGACGGCTCCTCGAGCAGCGCCAAGCAGCGCAAGAGTGTTGTCTTGCCCGAGCCGCTGGGGCCGACGACGCACACTACCTCGCGCTCGGCGACGGCCAGGGACACGCGCGTGAGGACTTGGTTGGAGCCGAACCGCTTCGACACTCTCTCGGCCGCGATGATCGCTGCCCCTGCCATCGATACATCGCCCTTGTCATATAACCGTGCGCTATGCCTATGTTGTTGGCATGTCCACCGGGCCCCCAACTGAGCACTTAAGACTGGCATTCCTGGGCGTGTGAGGCAATAACGGGACTTTATTGGACCATGGACGTCCGTCTTCTCGAGGCATTCAGGGCCGTAGTCGACCATCGCTCGGTGACGAGCGCCGCGGTTGCCATGGGCGTTACGCAACCAGCCGTCAGCGCCCAAATTGCCCGGCTGGAGCAAGAGCTTGGTTTTTCGCTGTTCGATCGCAGCAATGGCAGAATGAAACCGACGGCGGAGGGCGTGCTGTTTTACGCCGAGGCGAGCAAGGCGCTGACCGGAATCGACCGCTTGGCGAAAGCCGCCGAGCAGATCCGCACGGCGCAGATGGGGCGGCTCGTGATCGCCAGCCATCCGAGTGCGGCCATCTCGCTGCTGCCGGGCCTGGTCTCGGCCTTCATAGCGGAACGGCCCGGAGTGCTCGTCCGGCTCTTATCGCGCAACTCGGACGTGATCAGCCGGCTGCTGCCGACTGAGAGCTACGACATCGGCATCGCTGAGATGCCGATCGACGAGACTTCGGTACGCATTACACGCTACCGCATGCGCTGCGTCGCAATCCTTCCCACGACCCATCCTCTGAGCGGGCGCAAGACGCTCACCACCGAATTGCTGTCCGGCCAACCCATGGTCGCCCCGTCTCACACGCTCCAGACGTCGGTGCGGGTGCGCAAGGCGTTTGCGGAAGCGGGCGCCGACTGGAGCCCCGTGGCGGAGGCGGAGTTCTTCGCCAGCGTGTGCGGGCTGGTAGCCAGCGGTGCTGGCTGGTCAATCGTCGATCCGCTGTCGGCGCGGACCTTCGAGCACCTGGGCTACAAGATCCGCGCCTTCGAGCCCACTATCTACTACGAGTTCGCGAGCTTCCATACGCGCGAGTGCGAGCCCTCGATTCTCGCCCAGTCGTTTCTGGCGATGTTGAGCCACAAACTCGGCACCCTCGATGCCTAGCTAGGGGCACACACGATGCATGCACGATCTGGTCTACCGGCGGGCGCCGACCGCGAGCTGTGGGCCGATTTCCTTGCCATCTGTGACTGCGGCGGCAGGCTTGCGGGTACGGAGAGCGAGGCCCGCGCGTTTGCACTCCTCGAGCAGCGCGCTCAAGCCGCAACCGGTGTCAGGGGGCGCTCCATTCCGGTTGCCTATGGCGGTTGGACAGCTAACCATGCGTCGCTGAGGCTGCCCGGCGGCGAGGCGGTGCCGTGCCACGCGCTGCTACGCAGCGTGGCCACATCAGCGGGAGGGCTGACGGCTGAGGTGGTCGATCTTGGCCGCGGTACGCCGGAGGAGTTCGCCGCGCACGCGAACGATATCAAGGGGCGCATCGTGCTCGTCCGACACGAGCTGATGTTCGTGGCCGGCACTATCCACCGCCGGCGCAAGTACCTGGCCGCGTTGGAGAGTGGCGCCTTGGGATTCCTGATCGCGGGGCCGTTGCCAGGCCGGCTGGTCGCCGGATCGTCAGGGCGGCAGGGCGGGCCTGGCATCCCTGCCGTCGGTATCACACCAGAGGCCGCTGCGGCGCTGAGGCGCACAGCGCGCAACTGGCCGACGGCAACTCTGACAATTGAGACGGATGAGCGGCCCGCGCAGACCCGCACGGTGTTGTTCGACATGCCAGGCCGCACCGACGAGTGGGTCGTGCTCAGCGCCCACGTCGACGGCCACGAGGGCGGCGAGAGCGCCATAGACAACGGTAGCGGGTTGGCGGCCACACTCGCCGCAACCCGTGTGCTGGCCCCGCGCGTGGCCGGCTTCCGGCGCGGGGTGCGGCTCGCCTTCTTCAGCGTCGAGGAGTGGGCTCTGACCGGATCGGCGCGGTACGTTGAGGGGCTCTCCGCTGCCGAACTCAGTTCGATTGCCCTCAACGTGAACCTCGATTCTGTGGCCGGCAGCCCTGACCTTGCGGCGCTAACGAGCGGCTTTGCCCACCTCGAGCCATTCCTGCTGGGGGTAGCGGAGTCCGCCGGCGTCCCGCTGCGCACATTCCGACCTCTGATGCAGAATTCAGATCACGCCAACTTTGCGCTGGCCGGCATTCCTGCGCTGCGTCTCGTGGCTGGGTTCGACGATCCGCACGCCAACCTGCGCTACGTGCTGACACCCGAGGACACACGCGACAAGGTCGCGCTTGCGGATCTTGCCAACGCGACCGCGTTGACCGTCGCCATCGTCGCTGCCGCGTGCGAGACCGGTCCGGAGGCAGCTCGTTGGCGCATGGATAGCAAATAAAATCGTTCGTGCCGCCCTGACGCGCCCTCCCTCGAGCAAGTTTCGCGCGCCGGCGCGGTCGCGGCCGGCGCTCTTTGCCGATCTCATTGTCGACGATAGCAATCCGCTGCAGAATATCGATGTGCAAGGCGTGAGCGGAATGCAGCGTCGCAGCGCCGTCACGATGAAGCAGTGCGCACCGGAGCAATCATGAAGATCAAGCGCATCGAACACATTGCCATCGCCCTCAAGAACATGGACGCGGTCAAGGACGTGCTCGCGAACAAGCTCGGCATCGCCATGGAATATGAGGAGCACTTGCCGGCTCACTCCACCACGCTTGCCATGTTCCCCGTTGGCGAGACCTACATCGAGCTTCTGCAGTCGGACAAGGAAGATTCTGGTACCAACAAGTGGATTGCCGAGCGCGGCGAAGGACTCTTCCACATCTGCCTTGAGGTTGATGACATCGATGCGTCCATGCGCGAGCTGCGTGAAAAGGGCATACGCTTCCAGACGCAGGAACCACTGATCGGGCACGGCAACTGCCGCATCGTGTTCATGGATGCTGCAACGACAGGCGGGCTCGTCATCGAGCTTGCCGAGCAGCCAAAGGCGACCGCTGCCTAGTAGTGTTCCAGCCGGGGCGAATATGGCACCCCTCAGCGTATCATTCAGACGAGTGATGATGTACTTGCCCACCCACCCGCGTCCGGTTGGGGCCACGAGGACGGCGGTGGGACCGTCGCGGCTGTGAAGGAGCTCGTCTCGTTGAAGCCCAGACTTAAGCCGATGTCGGTGACGGAGAGTGCGTGCCGCTCGAGCAGAATCTTGGCACGCTCGATGCGGCGATGCGTATGATAGCGGTGCGGGGGCATGCCGAAGGATTGCTTGAACGCGCGGCTGAAGTGGTACGGGCTCAAGCGGACGAGGCGAGCCAAAGTTGCTGGCGATATGTGCTCGGCCAGGTGGTCCTCGATGTAGGAGGCGACAAACCGCCTCTGCCACGCCGCCAGCCCACCCCTGGCCAGAGGCTTGCTGAGGTCGGCGCGACCGCTCAGCCGCAGCAGCGCGTGCATGAGCACCGTGCCGAGCGCCTCAAAGTAGGGCAGACTCTCTCGACCGGCGCTCGCGACCAAGCCAAGCTTGTCCGCCGTGCTCCAAAGCGATGCGTCCTCGAAGAACACGCGTGGATTGAGAGGGCCGCTCGGGCTGGTCACGGCGGATTGGATGTCGAGCTCCGCCGGATCGAGAGAGATGAACAGGAGACGCGCCGGGGCCTGCAGCTGATGCCACTCGAAATAGGCATGCCCAGCAGGGACGAATGTGAGCTTGCGCGAGAAATCCCGCAGCCTTGACGGACACGTGCCGTCGACGAATGTCTCTCCTTTGTGGCGCACACCCTGTTCATAGGCCACAATAAGGTGCGAAGTGCCGCGATATCGAAACTCGATTCTGCTGCGGCTCGTCGATTGCACGAGTTCCGCCCTCGTGCCGCGTCCTGTTATCGAACGCCGCTCGACGGCTACCGAGGGAGAGATCTCAACCTGCGCCGCGGTCCGCCCATGAAAGCCGCCACGAGGGCGGGATGAGGCGCCGGTGTGAGCGCCAGGCTGTAAGCAGCGCGAGGAAGCGCAACGGAAGGATGCCGGTGCGTCGGCGATCACCGGAAGAGCGCTCGTGTTCCTAAGCACCGCCTACCTCCAGTCTGGTCAGATCGCGGACCCCTCAAATCGAATCGATCTATCGGACGGAGCTCGCCGCAAATGCCACGTCGGTTGGATCTATTTGATGCCTGGGTTCGGCAGCGACGTGGACTGTGAAGCCTCAGCATTCTTTCGACGCGGGGCCAGACACGCAACAGAACCC
>Ga0209382_10012298_pt1 | contig 10581 bp, 11 predicted proteins | sample SoiMetdeltSBSDD5_FD_187599 | JGI IMG/M metagenome (GOLD analysis project Ga0209382, IMG submission 187599) | Bulk soil microbial communities from a Populus tree surrounding site in Tennessee, USA - Soil MetaG P. deltoides SBSDD5 (SPAdes) (version 2) | ecosystem: Environmental > Terrestrial >...
GCCGCCCGCCCGGTGATGCGCCACCGCGTGCTCCCCAACTTCCACGCCGAATCGGAGGGGATCACCTCCTTGCGGCTGGTGGAGCAGTTGCTCGATCTCGTGAAAGCGACCTAGTGCGTATTCGCGGGCGAGGAGGCTCGAATTCGACTAAGAGGCGCGATCTCCAACCAGGGGGTCGCACACATGAAGCGCATCAAGTGGGCCGTAGTGCTGGTGGTGGTTGCCGCGCTGAGCTTCGCGGGCGGCGTGTACGCCGCGGCGGCGAAGAAGGAGATGGTGGTGACGCCGGCCGCCGACGTGAAGTGGGCGCCGCTGGATCCCAAGCAGCCGGAGGGCACCCAGATCAACGTGCTCTTCGGGGACATCGCCAAGAAGGGCGCCGTCGGGGTGCTGCTGAAGATCCCCGCGGGCGCGACCCCGGGCCCGCACACCCACTCCTCGGACGACTACGCGGTGGTGATCAAGGGCACGCAGCACAACTTCGCCGGCGACGACGAGGGCCCGGGCCTCGGGGCGGGATCGACCTGGTTCCAGCCCGGCAAGCAGGTCCACAACAACAAGTGCGAGGCCGGCAGCGAGTGCGTCATCTTCGTCTACATGCCGAACGGCTTCGACTTCAAGCCGGCGCCGGAGGCGAAGGCCGGCGGCGACATGAAGGACAAGCCCGCCAAGTAGCGGCGAAGCGCGCGGCGGGCCCGGACCGGCGAAGGACGGCGGCCGGGCTCGCCGGACCGTGCCCTCCAGCGGGGGTGCGAAGGTCCGAGCCTCCCACCGGGGAATCAGCTAAGACCCGCGATCTCCTCACAGGAGGTCGTGCACATGAAGAGCATGAAGTGGGCGGTCGTGCTGGCGGTCGGCGTCTCGATGGGCTTCGCGGGCGGGGTGTTCGCCGCCGCGGCGAAGAAGGAGATGGCGCTGACGCCGGCGGCCGACGTGAAGTGGGCGCCGCTGGACCCGAAGCAGCCGGAGGGCGCGCAGCTCAGCGTGGTCTTCGGAGACATGGCCAAGAAGGGGCCGCTGGGCGTGCTGCTGAAGTTCCCCCCCGGCGCGACGCCCGGCCCGCACACCCACACCGCCGAGTACTGGGGCGTCGTGATCAAGGGCGTGGAGCACAACTTCGCCGGCGACAACGAGGGTCCAGGCCTGGGGCCGGGGGCCCACTGGTTCCAGCCCGGCAAGCAGGTCCACAACAACAAGTGCGAGCCCGGCAGCGAGTGCATCGTCTTCCTCTACCTGAACGGCAAGTTCGACTTCGCGCCCGCGCCGGAGGCCAAGGCCGGCGGCGACATGAAGCCCGCGGACAAGCCCGCCAAGTAGCGGCCAACCGCACGGCGACGCCGGGCCGCGGGGCGGCGGGGAGCGCCTGATGGAGCTCCTCGACGCCCAGACGCTGGCCCGGCTCGCCGGCGTGAAGCTGCGCGCGCGGGCGGTGGTGGAGGGCGTGCTCTCCGGCCTCCACAAGAGCCCGCACCAGGGCCAGAGCGTCGAGTTCGCCGAGCACAAGGAGTACGCGCCCGGAGACGAGCTCCGCCACCTGGACTGGAAGGCGTTCGGGAAGTTCGACAAGTACTACGTCAAGCGCTTCGAGCACGAGACCAACCTCCGCGGCATCCTGGTGGTGGACGGGTCCGCGTCCATGGCCTACGGCTCCGGACCGCTCACCAAGCTCCAGGTCTCCACCACCCTGGCCGGCGCGCTGGGGTACCTGCTGGTGCGGCAGCAGGACGCGGCCGGGCTGGCGGTGGTCGCCGGCGAGACGATGGCGGAGATCCCGGCGCGCGCCGCCGCCGGCCACCTCGCCACCCTGCTGGACGCGCTGGAGCAGGTGCAGGCCCGCGGCACCACCGACCTGTTCACCGCCGCGGACCGGCTGGCGGAGAAGATCCAGCGGCGCTCGCTGATCGCCGTGTTCTCCGACCTGTTCGACGACCGCCAGGACTCGCTCAAGCGGCTGCTGCAGCTGAGGGCGCGCAAGAACGACCTGGCCATCTTCCACGTGATGGACCCGGCGGAGCTGAGCTTCCCGTTCGACGACCCCACGCTCTTCCTCTCCATGGAGGACGAGCGGCGGATCGAGGTGAACCCGCGGGAGATCAAGCAGAGCTACCTGGAGGAGATGGGGCAGTTTCTGGCCTCGGTGCGCAAGAGCTGCGCGGAGGCGGACGTGGACTACGAGCTGGTCCGCACCGACGAACGCCTGGACTCGGTGCTGCTGCGCTTTCTGGCCCGGCGCGAGGAGCGGCGGCGGTGACCTTCCTCAACCCGCTGATGCTGTGGGGGACGCTGGCGGCGCTGATCCCGCTCCTGGTCCACCTCTTCGACCGGCGGCGCCCCCGCCCGCACCCGTTCGCGGCCATCTCCTTCGTGCTGCGCAGCCAGAAGCGGACCGCGTCGCGGTTGAAGCTGCGCCGGCTGATCCTCTACACCCTGCGGACGATGATCCTCCTCGCGGTGCCCATCGCGCTGGCGCGCCCGGTGCTGGCCAGCCAGGCGGCGGCGGCGCGGGCGGCGCGCGGGCCGGCGGCCACCGCCATCGTGCTCGACACCTCGCTCTCCATGCGCTTCAAGGACGGCGGCTCGCTGTTCGAGCGCGCCCGCGAGCACGCGCGCGACGCCCTGCGCGACCTGCTCCCGGAGGAGCCGGCCACCGTGCTGCTGTGCGGGCCGCGCGCCCAGCCGCCGCCTTCGCCGATCTTCGACCGCGGCCGGCTGCGCTCTACCATCGACGAGGCGAAGCCCGGCTACCAGGGCGCGGACATGAGTCGCTGCCTGGAGCTGGCGGCGCGGGCGCTGGAGGAGAGCCCCATCCCCGGAAAGCGGCTGGTGGTGGTCTCCGACATGACGGCCGGCGCCTTCCGCCTCGACGCGCCGCCTCCGCAGGTCAAGGGCCCCACCGGGGAGCTGGTGCGGCCGGAGGTGGTGCTGCGGGACGCGGCGGACGGGCGCAAGGTCCTCCCCAACCGCGCGGTGGTGGACCTGCGCATCGAGCTGGCGCAGCAGTCCGGGCCGCGGGCGTTCCAGTTCACCTCCACGGTGCGGAACTTCAGCCCGGAGGCGGCCAAGGACGTGGAGGTGGCGCTGAAGATGGACGGGCGGGTGGTGGCCAAGGGGTTCCTCCAGCTGGCGGCGGACGGCACCGGGCAGAAGGCGCTCACCTACCGCTTCGAGCAGGGCGGCACCGCCTTCGGCGAGGTGGTGCTGCAGCCGGACGGGCTGGAGGAGGACGACCGGCGGCCGTTCGTGGTCGCCGTCCCGCGCGAGCTGCGGGCGCTGGTGGTCAACGGCGAGCCCGCCTCGGTGCGCTACCGGGACGAGGCGTTCTTCGTCTCCGCCGCCGTGGACGCGCCCGGCTCCCCGGTGCAGCAGGCGGTGCGGGACGTGGAGGCCGCCTACCGGGAGCGGTTCGAGGACTACGAGGTGATCCTCCTTTTGAACGCGCCCGCCCCCGGGCCGGAGGAGGCGCGGCGGCTGCAGGAGTTCGTGCACAAGGGCGGCGGGCTGTTCATCTCCATGGGCGACCGGGTGGACCCGGACGCGTACAACAAGGCGCTGGGGGACCTGCTCCCGCGCCCGCTGCGGCTGGCGAAGACGTCGGCTTCGCGCGAGGAGGTGGAAGGGGAGGGCAAGGCGGCCCGCCTGCTGGAGATCCAGCAGGACCACCCGGTGCTGGCGCCGTTCACCGGCCGCGCGCGCGAGGGGCTGATGAGCGCGCGCTTCTACAAGTACATGCTGCTGGAGCCGGACGTGGCGCGCTCCGGCCGCGAGCCCTCCCAGGTGCTGGCGACCTACGAGGACGGCGCCCCGGCCATCGCCGTCACCCGGCGCGGCAAGGGCCGCGTGCTCCTGCTCACCACCACCGTGGACAGGGACTGGAGCGACTTCGCCATCCGCACCTCGTTCCTCCCGCTGCTCCAGCGGTTCCTCTCCTACCTCACCGGCGGACTGGAGGAGCGCGAGGAACTGCGCGCGCAGGTGGGGGAGACCATCACCCTGCGGCCGGCGGACGACCGGCGGCCCTCCGGGGTGAAGTCGCCCAGCGGCAAGGAGGTGGAGCTGCGCAGGAACGAGGACGGCAGCTTCACCGCCGGGCCGGCGCTGGAGCCGGGGATGCACCTGGCGGTGGACGAGAAGGGGCAGACCATCCCGGCGCTCTCCTTCGCCGCCCAGCTGGACCCGGTCGAGAGCAACCTTCAGCGCCTGGACCCGGACGCGCTGGCGGCGCACTTCGGTGAGGAGACCGTGCGCGCCCAGGCGAGCGCCGGGGAGCGGCCGTCCGTGCCGGTGTGGACGTGGCTGTTCGTGCTCGCCGCGGCGGCGTTCTTCTTCGAGGGCGTGCTGCTGCGGAAATAGCCGGGCGCCGCCCCACCCAGCAGGTGGCGAGGCGGCGCCCGTTCGAAGCGCGGTGCTGCCGGTGCCGTTGGCCTTCACCGCCGCGATGGTCCCGGAGCCGGTCGCGGTGGAGTTGTTCGCGCGGTAGATGGCCATCGCGTAAAACACCCAAATCATGAACCTCTGGACGCGAAACGACTCAGCGCCGCCTCACCTTCACGGCGAGGCGGCGCTGATGGATGTCGCGCTCGGCTCAGAGATCGGCGGCTACCAGTTGCCGACCCACACCCGGCCGAAGCCCCTGCTGGAGGTGCCGCTGGTGTTGGCCTTCACCGCGGCGATGGCCTGAGCGCCGGTGGCGCCGGGGTTGTTCGCCCGGTAGATCGTCAGCGCGCCCGCCGTGTGCGGCGAGGCCATGGAGGTGCCGCTCATGGTCGCGTAGCCGCCGCCCTTGTAGGTGGAGTACACGGAGACGCCCGGCGCGGACACGTCCACCAGGGAGCCGAAGTTGGACCAGCTGGCGTTCACGTTGTTGGCATCGTGCGCCGCCACGGTCAGCACGGACGGCTCGCTGGCCGGCGAGTGGGTCGACGCGTCACCCCCGTCGTTGCCGGCCGCCACCGCCACCGCCACGTTGCCGTTCACCATGTTCGCCGCAGCCGCGTTCACGCTGCTGTTGAAGCCGCCGCCCAGCGACATGTTGGCCACCTTCTGGGAGGCGGAGTGGCCGGCGACGAAGTTCATGCCGCTGATGATGCTGGACCAGGCGCCGGAGCCCTGGCAGTTCAGCACCTTCACGCCGAAGACCGCCACCCCCGGCGCCACACCGACCACCCCCGACCCCGTGTCCTTCGCGCCGATGGTGCCCGCCACGTGGGTGCCGTGGCCGTGGCAGTCGTCGTTCTTCCCGCTCGCGTAGTTCACGTGCCCGACCCTGTTCAGGTCGACGTGCGCCTGGACGCCGGTGTCGATCACGAACGCGGTCGGCCCGGTCACCGTGCCAGAGCCGTTCCCGGCCTGCACCGAGCTGACGTTCGCGCCCACGTTGACGATGCCGTAGGGCACGGTCTCCGCGTTGATGGTCGCCACGCCGTCCTCCTCCACCATCGCCACCGAGGGGTCCGCGAGGACCTGGCTGAGCAGGCCGGGCGGCAGCCACGCCGCGAAGCCGTTCAGGGCGCTGTCGTAGTGGAAGGTCGCCTGGATCCCGCGCGCCTGGGTGAAGGCTGCCGGGGACGCGCCTTCCTTCAGGGTCACGATGTAGTGGCCCTTGATCTGCCCTCCGGATACCAGCGAGGAGTCCAGCGAGTCGAGGTCAAAGTAGCCGACCGCGCCCGGGTCCTCCGCCGGGCCGCCGCAAGCTGCGAGGAGAACTGCACCAACCAGGGCAAGTCGCTTCATGGGGGCAAGACCTCCGAAGGGGGATAAGACGGGGCGAGTGAGTAACGGATCTACTGGGACAAAACAAGTCCCATTGAAGCGAAACACCCGAATCATGTATCTCCCGGTGCGAACGGGTGCGGACCACGCGCCCACGGAGCAGCGGTATCCTGCGAGGACGCATGTCTGGAACCACTGAGCTGGCGCGGCGCGTTGCCCGGATGATGGTGATCGGCTTCGAGGGAACGGATGATGTTTCATCCGAAGTGCGGAAGTTGATCTCGTCCGGCGTCTACGGAGCCATTCTTTTCAAGAGAAACGTGGGCGCTCCGGCGCAGGTTGCGGCGCTGTGCCGACAGCTGAAGGAGACTGCGGGGAGACCGTTTCTGCTGGCGGTGGATCAGGAGGGCGGGCGGGTGGCGCGGTTGCGCGGCGCGCCGTTCACCGCGCTCCCGCCGATGCGGGAGATCGGCGCGGCGGGCGACGAGGCGCTGGCGCAGCGCGCCGGGCAACTGCTGGCGCGCGAGGTCTCCGCGGCCGGCTTCGACTGGGACTTCGCGCCGGTGATGGACGTGGACACCAACCCGCAGAACCCGGTGATCGGCGATCGCTCGTTCGGGCGGGAGCCGGAGCTGGTGGCGCGGATGGGTGTGGCGCTGGCGCGCGGGCTGGAGGCCGGCGGCGTGGCCTCCTGCGCCAAGCACTTCCCCGGGCACGGCGACACCACCGAGGACTCGCACCTGGCGCTCCCCAAGCTTCCGCACGGGATGGAGCGGCTGCGCGCGGTGGAGCTGGCGCCCTTCCGGGCCTACGCGCAGGCGGGGCTGGCCTCGGTGATGACCGCGCACGTCATCTTCGAGGCCCTGGACCCCGTCGTCCCCGCCACCATGAGCGCGCCGGTGCTGCGGCTGCTGCGCGAGGAGCTGGGCTTCAACGGCGTGCTGGTGAGCGACGACCTGGAGATGAAGGCCATCGCCGATCACTTCGGCATCGCCGAGGCCGCGGTGCAGGGGACGCTGGCCGGGATCGACGTGTTCCTGGTCTGCCACCGGGCGGACCGGCAGCACCAGGCGATCGAGGCCATCCTCCACGCGGTGGAGGACGGACGCATCCCCCGCGCGCGCATCGACGAGGCGAACGCGCGGCTGGACACGCTGGAGCGGAAGTTCGCCCGCGCCCCCGGGGACCGGCTGGCCCAGCTGGGCGGCGCGGAGCACCAGGAGCTGGCGCGCGGGCTCACCGCCGGCGCCCTGGGCCGCGACCCCACCGAACGGCAGGCCTGAGGCCTCACGGCTCCGACGACTCGTGCCGCTGCTCCCGGTAGCGGACCACCGCGGCGCGGCACCCGTCCAGCTTCTGCCTGACGGCCGCGCGCTCGCCCGCGTCCGCGCGCCCCAGCGCCTGGGCCAGCGAGACGCACTCCGCCTCCTTCTTCGCCAGCGCCGCCTCCTCCGCGGAGACGGTCTGCGCCAGCGGCGGCGGCGCCAGCGAGCGCGCGCGCAGCAGCCGCTCCCGGAGCGCCTGCGCGGCCGGGGAGAAGCGCGACCCGGACGGGACCGACTCCAGCTCCCGGAGCACCGGGTCGTACGCCGGGTCGACCGGGGGCGTGCCCGCGCGCAGCAGCTCCTCCGCCCGCGCGCTCGCCCGCGCGTAGGCCTCCGCGCCGCCGTCCTCTCCGCGGCACCGGCACCCGGCGCCGGCCAGCGCCAGCAGCCCGGCGAGCGCGAGCGCGAGCGCCACCCTCCCCGTTTGCGATCGCCCCCGCGCGCGGGTACGGTCGCGGCCCTCGTGCCCCCCGCGCTGCTCTCGCTCCTGGTTGGACTGGGTCAGGGTCTCCTCCACGGCCTCGGGCCGGACCACTGCGCGGCCATCGCCACCCTCGGCGCAAGCGGCGACCGGCGCAAGTCCCTTCGCGCGGCGCTGTCGTTCGCCTGGGGCCACACGCTGGTCCTGGGCGCGCTCGCCGCCGCGTGCCTGGTCCTCGGCGTCGGCCTCTCCGAGGCCTTCGAGCGCTGGGCGGAGCGGCTGGGCGGCTTCGTCCTCGTCGGCCTCGCGGTGGCCGCGCTCCTCTTCCCCGGCACCCTCCAGCACGGCCACCCCACCCTCCCCCCGCACGGGCACGACCACCGGCACCGCGCCTCCAGGCTGGGCGGCGTGGCCGGCGCGCTGATGGCGGTGAGCGGCGTCCGGGCGCTGGCGCTGGCCCTCCCCCCGCTGCTGGTGGGCGGCGCGCTGCACCTCTCCGGCCTGCTGTACCTCCCCGCCTTCGGCGCGGGCGTCTTCATCGCCATGGCCGTGATGGGGACGCTGGTCTCCTCCGGCGCCCGCCGGCTGTCTCCGCACGGCGCGGCCTGGCTCCAGCGCGCGGTGGCGCTCTCCTCCGGCGCGCTCGGGGTGGCGTGGATCGCGCTGGCGTGACGCCCGCGTCCGGACCCGCGCCCCCGCCCGCGTAACCCCGCGACCTCCCTCGCTGTCGATTTTCGCGACCCCCGTTCGATTCATCCGCGACGCCCGATTTTCCGGGCGCACTTGGAGGTTCGAACGTGAACGTCAGGAAGATGATGTGCGCGGTGGGAGCTCTCGCCGTGGTGCTGGGTGCCTCGTACGCGTGGGCGGGCAAGGAGATGGCGCGCCAGTTGGTGCAGCGGCCGGCCGCGGAGCTGAAGTGGGAGGAGTTCTACCCGGGCGGCCCGCTGGAGTCGTTCGTCACCGGCTCCAAGGACGGCAAGACCGGCCCCACCGAGTTCTTCATCAAGTTCAAGGCGGGCTTCGACTCCGGCTGGCACGTCCACGAGTCGGACTACACCGGCATCATCCTCGCCGGGACGATCGTCGAGACCAGCCCCGGGAGCGAGGCCGCCAAGCCGCTCACCGCGGGCTCCTACTACCTGCAGCCCAGCGTGGTGCACCGCACCCAGTGCACCGCGGACGCGGACTGCCTCGTCTACATCTACGAGAAGGGCCGCTTCAGCTTCACCCCCACCACCCAGGACGGCAAGCCGCTCCCGCCGCAGCCGGCCGCAGGCAAGCCAGCCGCGAAGTGAGCGCCGCGGGCGGTGGGCGGGAGCTACGATGGCGCCCGCCCACCGCCCAGGAGTAATGACCTCATGCAGTACCTCTTGCTCATCTACCGGAACGAGGCCGAGTGGGGCGCGCGCAGCGAGGCCGAGCGCGAGGCGGTCTTCGCCGAGTACATGCAGCTCACCAGGAGCCTGGAGTCGGCGGGCGCGATGCGCGGAGGGCAGTTCCTCCACGAGCCGTCGGTCGCCACCACGGTGCGGGTGCGCCACGGGTCGGTGCTGGCCACCGACGGCCCCTTCGCGGAGACCAAGGAGCAGCTCACCGGCTACTACGTCGTGGAGGCGGCGGACCTGGACGAGGCGATGGCCATCGCCGCCCGCATCCCCACCGCGCGCGACGGCTCCATCGAGGTCCGCCCGGTGCGGCACACCCACGAGCCGGGCCTCGTGCCCGACTCGTATTGACCCGCCGCGAGCCCGAGCGTGGACGCCTTCACGGCGCTGTACCGGGAGGAGCTCTCGCGGCTGGTGGCGGGCCTGGTCTCCATGGTGGGCGGCCTGCAGGCGGCGGAGGAGGTGGCGCAGGAGGCGTTCGAGGCCGCCCTGGTGCAGTGGCCCGCGTCCGGCTGGCCGCCCAGCCCGCGCGCCTGGCTGATCCGGACCGCGCGCCACAAGGCGCTGGACCGCGTCCGCCGCCGCCTCAACTTCGAGGGCAAGCGATCCGAGCTGGAGGCCATGGCCAGGACATCCGACCAGTCCCCCGACCTCTCCGACGAGGAGGCGGAGCGGCTGTTCCCCGACGAGCGCCTCAAGCTCCTGTTCACCTGCTGCCACCCGGCGCTCTCCATGGAGGCGCGGGTGGCGCTCAGCCTGCGGGCGCTGTGCGGGCTGACCACCGAGGAGATCGCCCGCGCCTTCCTGGTGCCGGTGCCCACCCTGGCGCAGCGGCTGGTGCGCGCGAAGCAGAAGATCCACACCGCGGGCATCCCCTACCGGGTGCCGGCGGAGGCGCTGCTCCCGGACCGGGTGGAGGCGGTGCTGGCGGTCATCTACCTGGTCTTCAACGAGGGCTACGCCGCCACCTCCGGCGAGGAGCGCGTCCGGCTGGCGCTGTGCGACCAGGCCATCCGCCTGGGGCGCACCATGATGGAGCTGATGCCGCGCCGCCGCGACGTGCAGGGCCTGCTGGCGCTGATGCTGCTCCACGACTCCCGGCGCGACGCGCGGACCGGGCCGGACGGGGAGGCCATCCTCCTGGAGCAGCAGGACCGGTCGCGCTGGAACCGCGCGCAGATCGACGAGGGGCTGCGCCTGCTGGAGGCGGCGCTCGCGGGCGGGCCGCCCGGCGCCTACGAGCTGCAGGCGGCCATCGCCGCCGTGCACGCGCGGGCGGCCGCCGCCCCCCAGACCGACTGGGCGCAGATCGCCGGGCTCTACGCCATCCTCGCCCGGGTGCAGCCCACGCCGGTGGTGGAGCTCAACCGCGCGGTGGCCATCGCCATGGCCGGCGCGCTGGAGCACGGCCTGGCGCTGGTGGAGGAGCTGGACCGCGGCGGCGCGCTGGAGCGCTACGCCGCGCTGCCGGCGGCCAAGGCGGACCTGCTCTGGCGCTCCGGCCGCTTCCGCGCCGCCGCCGCCGAGTACGAGCGCGCCCTCTCGCTCACCGCCAGCGCCCCCGAGCGCCGCTTCCTGGAGCAGCGCCTCCACGAGTCCCGCCGCCGCGCCGAACGGCCGGCCTGAACCAGCCCGCTACGGCACGGTCCCGGGGAGCGGCGCGGGGGAGCCGCCGCCGGTGGGCGCGTAGGAGGCGAGGAACGGCTCCAGCCCCTTCTGGACCGCCCCGTCCAGGGAC
>Ga0209382_10012299_pt1 | contig 10581 bp, 9 predicted proteins | sample SoiMetdeltSBSDD5_FD_187599 | JGI IMG/M metagenome (GOLD analysis project Ga0209382, IMG submission 187599) | Bulk soil microbial communities from a Populus tree surrounding site in Tennessee, USA - Soil MetaG P. deltoides SBSDD5 (SPAdes) (version 2) | ecosystem: Environmental > Terrestrial >...
GCAAGACCAGGCCAGGGACGGCGGGATCCGAGATGTCGCAAATCTACGCACCGGGCCTCAGGGCACATATATATGAGTGTGTGAACTTCCGCGCATGGGATTCTGTGGACACGTTGTGGACACTCCGGCGTGCAATAGCCTGCAAGCTAATGCGACGGAATTCGACATCCGAGCAGCCTTCGGTACGAGTTTCCACCGAAAGGACTGTCGCAGAGAGGTCGCGCGACTGTCGCATTAGAGCCTTTAAAACAAGGCTTTTCTTGTCGCGAACAGTCGCAGCAAGTCGCGCCTTGTTGCGCGACTGCGCGGATTGCCTCACCGTGGGGCGGAGCTTGAGCTCGCGGGTCCCGTTCCTTTGTAATCAGGGGGTCCACGGTTCGAGTCCGTGAGCCGGCACCAATCTCCAAGTCCTCGTCGGCACACTAGAATCCGTCGGTCCGAGTGTGCCTCGAATGGCGACGCTTTGATCCTTCATCAGGCGGTCGACACGAGACCTAATCGCTTTTTCCGCGGCAATTCGCACGCATTGTGGACACTGCTTGGACACCTTGCGGGTACCGCGATCGTGACCCGTTCGCCAGGAGCTTCAACGCCTCCAGCTCAGGTGTTCAGGGATTGCTTGGTAACAACCAATCGAACCGGGTAACCCGCACTTTTCAAGCACGGTGTCAGACCAGGTCGAAACTAGTTCAGAAACTAGTTCATGTTATTCGACGGAAGCCTAGGCTTTCCACACCACCAGATTCTGTGCCATCAAGGTCGGAGCGCCGGCCTGGCGCCCCGATTTGTAAGTCGTGGTGTGTCGGATTATCGCGGGCGTCGAGTTGAACTCGCCGGATTTGCGCGGTCACGGTTTGGCACTACCGGTGCGCGCGAGACATCAGATTCGTCAGCGCTCTGATCGAGTACGTCGCTGGATCCTCGGGTGACTTCGCCATCAAACTCGGCCGTAACGACTCTTTCCGACGCGCGCGACCCCTTGGGGACACTGGCTTCGCTCGTAGAGCTCACGTCCGTCGCGCCCGCTTCCTCGAGCACTTCTTTGGCACGCGAACGCTCATCGCCATTCTCCGCGTGCACCGAGATCAGAATATTGCCTGCGCGAACCTTCCCTTCGTACTGCTTGGCCTCCAGTTCGGGAATGCCAAGTCCGACCAGGGCTCCAATGAGGCCACCCGTTGCGCCTCCAACGGCTGCACCGCTGAGCGCACCCATAATCGGGCCGGCCGCTATGAAAGGTCCTACGCCGGGAATAGCTAGCGCGCCAATGCCCGCGAGCAAACCCAGGGCACCGCCGACGCCCATGCCTGCGAGTCCGCCGGTCGTCGCGCCTTCCGGGGCTTTGGTGTTCTTTTCATGGGCAAAGTCCCGCGTGCCTTCTTTGTCCGGAAAAAGAACCGAGATATCAGAGCTCGAGAAACCAGAGGCCTGAAGTTTCGTGACAATTGATTCGGCCTGCTCAGTGGCGTTGGCAATGCCGTAGACTGCGTTTTTCATGATGATTCCTAAGTGAATAAAAGATTCAGGCTGAGCTTTAAGCTCAGCGCTTTAAGCTCAACGAGATTCAGGCTGAGCTTTAAGCTCAACGAGCAATCGAAAGTTCGTTGCGCACCTGCTTGCCGGTCGCTGCTTTCACAGCCAACGATTCGACGCGCTTCTTCTCGTCGGCGCTCTCCACCGGGCCGCGCAGTGTCACGACATTTCCATTCGTAACGATCTTGACGTTGTGCGCTGAAGTTGAAAGCGATGAGTCTTCCAACACGGCTCTGCGAATGCCTGCGGAAACCTCGATCGCGTCTTGATCGTTCGATTGATCGAGCGGCGTCTTCGCGTCCGTATTCCGGTCTGCCGCATTCGCCTTGGTGTTGTCGGCTTCGTGCTGGGTGGCTGAATCGACCGTCTGAGCATTCACCGCCGCCACTGTGAGAAGGCCGGCAAGTAGAGTGATCGCAAATGAAAATGGTGTGGCCATAAAGCAGGTCTCCCGGATGGCTGAGATCGAGATGACCGCATGATGACCCCCGTGTGCCGGACTAACGATCAGTGGACAGTGAAGTTCCGGCTTGCCTCAGATCCTACGAAGAACGCATCGTAACCGTACGTGATCTTCGTGCAGAGAATGAAACTGTGGGCGGAATGCCTTCACTTTCGTCGCACACCTCCTCCTCGCGCGAGAGAGCGTAGGGCGGACGGCTTATCCCGGATCGGGATGAGCTTGATCTCTTCGGTCTCGCTCGATCCAGGTGAGGCCTCGTTCATCCCGCCATTCCGCTTCGGCGAGATTCAGGATGGTCACTCAGGGTCGTCGGTGATGCATGCACGATTTCTGTAGCGCTTCTTGGCGCAACACACATCACGCACGAAGCTAAGCTGAGATGAAGCACCTAATTTCTGGATTGCCTGAGGAGCGGATGCCGAAGTAGCACGCGTACGATGATCGGTATGCCCACAACCGCAGGTAGTAACCACAAGACGATCGCCGGCAGCTCCTTCCATAGCGGCAGGTTCTTTCCATTGTCCACATAGAAGGCAGTCAGCATGAAAATGTACGAAAGACCCATGCCGGTGGCATGCAGGTCGAAGCGTCGGCTGGGCTGCGGTTGCCGAGCCGCTGCGCGACCGAGCAAGGCCGTCCCAAAGGAAAGCGCTCCGATGATGAACAAGTGGTAGTTCTCGGCCCAACGCATCAGGGACAACGCAGTTGCGGAGGCGAAGAGGGCCGACAGGCACCAGTAGTAGATCGTCCCATACCTGGAGTGACGGCCACGGCCCTTCCGGCTCATCATGGCAACGAAACCCGTCACGACGCAGGTCAGCCCCAGGAAGATGTGGAATCCCACAATGGTCAGGAAGACCGGTGAGGTGGACGGGATCTCAATCCCCGCAATCGTCGTTCCATCTGTCATTGGTCTTGTTATCTGAAGAATTCTGATATTCGAGAATCCGTCGGTCAGGCAGCGGGCTGCGACGCGCAAAAAAACGCGACGTCATGAGCTGATGTGTTCGAGCCTCGGCCCCTCACTTCGGCTGCGTCGGAACGAGCCCCAGTTGTTGCATGATGGCGAGGCTGTCCATCAAGTTCCAGGTCTCAACGATGCGGCCATCCGCATCGAAGCGATGCATATCCCAGAATGTCGCTTGAACCTGCCGGTTGGTGGGTGCTGCTCCCATCACCGTTTTGGCGTGCGTCGCTGTCGTCGTGCATCGCCCCACGACCCAGTCATCCTCCGCGACAGCATGCTCGACGACGATCACGAGGTCCGGCCAGCTCTCATGAAATGACGACAGGAATCGCTCGATATGCTGCCGTCCCGGTCCGACATCGCGCGACCGCAGGTGATGGTCGGGCGAGTAATAGCTCATGCAGCCGGCCATGTCCTTTTGATTGAAGGCCGCTTTTGCCTTCAAATAGTTTTCCTTGTTTCTTGACGAAATTGCACGCCGGCTGCGCTCCTCCACGACCTTGTCCTCCATCTGCGTTTTTCCCCCCGTGATACATACGCCTTGGTGATCGCGCTTGCGTTGAACAAACGTGCGGACGATAGTTTGCCGATGTCGAGCGCCGGCCTGCTGTTTCCCGCATGTGTGTTCTCGGTGGATGTCGAGCACCTCGCCCCCCATTGCAATCCGGCCCCCTGCGTGATCGCAGGGAGGCGAGGATCCGTTTCGGTCATCAGCGCCAGCGAGCGGGTTACGGGCGACGTTCTGTTCATTCGGCCCGGCGTCGAGCACAAGGTCATCTGTGCGGATGGCGGCATCAACGCGATCTATCTGGACGGATTGATCTGGTCGGGCAATTTCCCTTGCGCGCAACGGCTGCAGGGGCGGCTTGCGGACATCGCTGTCGACGCCCTCTTCCAGGAAGCCGGCGCCCAAACAGAGCTGCGCTATCGGCTGACGTCCGGAGCAACGCCAATCCCGCAGCAGCTCAGTGTCGTGATCGAGACCATCATTGCCGAACCGATGCTGCGATTGTCTCAGCTCGAGCTGGCCCATCGCTTGAAGATGGAGCGAACCAGCGCGCTGCGGATGTTCAAGGCAGCTACCGGCCTGACTTTTCGCCGATTCAAGCAATGGTCAGCGCTCCAGCACGCCGCGCGCCAGATAGCTGCCGGTGAACTGGTGCGGACAGCCGCTATGGACGCGGGCTTCGCCGATACGGCGCACCTGACCCGAACCTTCCGCGCGTCCTTTGGCCTCACCCCATCGGAAGCGATCGCTGGGGGCGCCCAGGCTGGCGCGAGTTAGCGATATCGTCGCTGCCTGCACGAAAGCCATCATTCAGGCACGACGGCGTTGCCGATGAAATCTCGCGCCAAGGTACGAGCGCATGCTGCTTCCTCACATAGCCACTCGCGGAAGGAGACGATCTTTCGACTGTCGTGCCGAACGGCCGGGTAGGTCAACCAGAACGAGCGTCCATCTCCAGCAACGAAGTCATGCGCAGGGACCAACCTGCCCGACGCGAGCTCCCTGCTAAACAGAATCGGCGAGCCGATGGTGATGCCTTGGCCGGCGAGGGCTGCGGTCAGATCCAGATACTCTGCCGAGAGGTTCGTGCCGAACCTGTCCCGCGGCGGTGACTCTCGTATGCCGCGCGCCCGATACCAGAGCGCCCACCATTCCGGCCGTCCCAGCAGCGACACCTCGTGCGGGCCGCACGGATCGGCCAGCGCTGCAGCATCTTTCAGCGCAGGGATGCACAGCGGCATGAATATACTCGGCAGGAGCTCGGTGCTCCGCAGTCCCGGCCAACGGCCGTGTCCGTTGCGAATGGCTGCATCGAAGCGACTTGTGCCGAGATCGTGAGCCTCGGCAGAAAGGTCGAGCTCGATGGCCACCTCGGGATACCTCGCCCGGAACAGACCAAGCCGTGGCGTGAGCCAGCTCGTGCCCAGCGTCGGCAGCGTAGTCAGCGACAGCCGTGATTGATCAAGGGCGGCGGCCCGCACGAAGCTGGCGCGCAGTGCCGCGAACGCATGGATCGTCTCTTGCGCAACCAGCTCCCCTGGCTCGGTGAGCTGCACCCTCTGAGCATGACGACGAAACAGCGGCACGCCGATCTGCTCCTCGAGCTGCCGGATGTGATAGCTCACCGATGCAGCCGAGGTGTCGAGCTCCTGAGCGGCCTTCGCGAAGTTGCCTAGACGAGCAGCAGCTTCAAAAGCGCGGATCGAGGCAAGCGACGGGAATCGATGGGTGACCATAAGTTCGACTTTGTCTGTGCGCCGATCTTCGCATGGTGCACGGCAGTTCCCTATTGCAAAGATCAGGGGCGCCATACAGCAGCGCGGAGCGTTGAGCATGAACGGACATGACAACCGGCCCGAGGCGGTCGAGGCGGAGCAAGCGTCGCTAACTCGACGCACATTGATCGGGGCCTTTGCCGTGACGAGTGCAGCAATGGCATTGCGATCGTCCGCGCAAATTCGCGCGGACTCGCCGGCCCACGCAGAGCTTGCGGCCCGCGCTCATGACTGGGACTGGCTTGTCGGCAACTGGGATGTGTGGCACCGGCGACTCAAAGAACGTCTCGCCGGCAGCAACGAGTGGGAGGAGTTCACGGGCAAGAGTGTCCTCTGGCGCACACTGGAGGGCTTCGGCACCCTCGATGACAACTTCATGGATCTCCCCGGCGGCCGGTACTATGGCGCCACGATCCGCGCGCTCGATCCTGCGACGCGGCGATGGTCGATCTGGTGGCTCGACGGTCGAAACCCCACCACCATTGAGCCGCCGGTCACGGGCACGTTCGAGGATGACACCGGCACCTTCATCGGCACGGACACCTTCAAGGGCCGCCCGATCACGGTACGGTTCCGCTGGCGCGACATCCACGGCCCGCGGCCTTGGTGGGAGCAGGCGTTTTCCGCCGATGGCGGTGTCACCTGGGAAGTGAACTGGCGCAACTACTTCACGCGAACGAGTGCGACGCCTGCGCCGCTCGCGGTCACTCAAGGCAGTGCGCCTCGCGAGTTGCACGACTGGGACTTCATAGTCGGGAGCTGGGCTGTGCACAACCGTCGCCTGAAAGGACGCGCCGGCACAAAGTGGGAGGAGTTCGGCAGCACATTGGTCAACAGGCCTATTCTCGGCAGTCTGGGGAACGTCGGCGACAACAAGTTCGATGCACCCGATGGCAGCTATTGCGGCGTCAGCATTCGCTCCTTCGATCCGCAAACGCGGCAATGGCTCAGTCGCTGGCTCGACGGGCGTAGTCCCAGTATTGGTGCAGCGACGCGCGGCAGCTTTGAGAACGGCGTCGGTACCTTAATCGGTGACGACTTGCTGCACGGCCGGGCGATCAAGGTGCGCTCGCAGTGGTCGCAGATTACGCCTTCCTCCGCGCATTGGGAGCAAGCAATGTCAATGGACGGCGGTACGACCTGGCAAACGAACTGGGTCAGCGACTTCACGCGAAAGGCATGAACTACTCTGTCGCGATGACATGCGCAGTGCTCGCGGCGCTCGTCGTCTCCTGCGGGCAGATTCGAGCGCGCACGCTGGAGCCGCTGACCGTTGAGATCCTCGGCGAGCCCATTCTGTTCGCCCCGGGCATCGTGTCCACCGGATTCTCCGAGGTGCGACTGACCATCAGCCCAGATGGGCGCACCGCGCTGTGGTTCAGCCGCAATCGTCCCGGCGGACCCGGCGGATACGACATCTGGATGTCGCAGCGGACGCGGGAGGGCTGGGGCAGAGCGACGCCGGTGTCCTTCAATTCATCGCAGCGCGACTTCGATCCCGCGTTCTCACCGGACGGTCGCTATGTGTACTTTTGCTCGGATCGACCGGGCGGTCTGGGAGGCGACGATATCTATCGGGTTGCCGTCACAGCCGACGGATTCGGTCCTGCCGAGCCGCTCGGGCCGCAAGTGAACAGCGCCGGGAATGAGTGGGCGCCCATGCTCTCTCGGGATCGAACGCTGCTGTTCTCGAGCAATGGGCGCGGCGGTGCTGGCAAGTTCGATCTGTTCACGTCGCGTCGTTCGGCAAACGGAGCGCTCGACGCAGCCTTGCAATTGCCGGGCGAGATCAATACGGCAGCCGATGAGTTCGACGCGACATTTCTCTCTGACAGCGCCACTGTCGTGTTTGCGCGGGCGTCTGATTTGAAGAAGGACACCGTGAGGCTGTTCCAGGCTGCACTTCGAGGCGAACGTTATGAGCCCGGCGCAGTGCTGCCAGCAAGCATCGCGCCGGCCGGTACAGACGCATACGGACCGATGCTCGATTGGTCGCGACCGGATCAGCTGACGTTCTCCAGCCAACTGCAGGGGACACAGAGTCTGGATGTGTACGTCGTTCGCTATCGTCTGGTGCGGCTTGGTTCCGGCGCCAGCCTGCAGGCGTCGCCCGCAGCTCGGCCCTAGGAGTACCTATGACGTACGTCGATGGCTTCGTGATTGCCGTCCCGAAGATCAACAAGCAGAAATTCATCGACCACGCGAACACGGGTGATCGAGTATTTGCTGAGCTGGGCGCTACGCGCATCCTCGAATGTTGGGGCGACGACGTGCCTGACGGCAGTATCACTGACTTTCGCCGCGCAGTGCAGGCAAGCGACGACGAGGTCGTCGTGTTTGGGTGGATCGAGTGGCCTGATAAGGCAACCCGAGATGCAGCCATGGAGAAGATGGACGAGCAGATGAAGCTGGAGCCGCGTTTCGGCCCGGAAGCGCACCTCGCGCCGTTCGACGCGAAGCGCATGATCTTTGGGGGCTTTGCGCCGATCGTCACGATCGAGAAGTAGGGCTCAGTGGCGTCATCCGCCAGTCGCAGCACGATCTTGCCGACGAAAGCGCCCGAGGCCATGTGTTCGAGGGCCTCGCCATAGCGTTCCAGCGGGAAGACTCGATCGATAACGGGGCGCACTCGGTGCGTGCGAACAAATGCGGTCATCCGCAGATAGTCCGCGCGAGAGCCGACGTAAATGCCTCGCGCAGTCGCAGTCTTGAGCAGCAGTCCCAGTGCTGGGATGTTGCCATCGTAGCCGGACAATCCGCCCACAACTGAAAGCGTGCCGCCATAAGCGAGGCTTTTGACAGACTGATCGAGAGTGTTCCTGCCACCGACGTCTACGATCAGATCGGCTCCATGTCCATTGCTCAGCTCGAGCACACGATTGCTCCAAGCAGGAAGCGTTTTATAGTTGATGCCGGCGCTCGCTCCGAGCGCCAGGGCGCGAGCCAGCTTGTCGTCCGAGCTGCTCGTCACGATGACGCGCGCACCCGCGATCGCCGCAAACTGCAACGCAAATACTGAAACGCCACCGGTACCCTGGACGACGACCGTATCTCCCTTGCCAATGGCGCGCTGGCCGATCGACGCCATCCATGCAGTCAGTGCGGCGGTCGGTAGCGTCGCTCCTTCTTCGTACGAGAGTCCCTCTGGCATCGGCGCGATTGCCGTATCGTCAAGTACGATGTAGTCGCCCAACACACCATCCAGTGGGCCGCCCAGCGCTCCAGCCAGCTTCTCAGCACTCGCCGGTCCATCGACCCAGTCCTGGAAGTACAGACTCGTGATGCGCTCGCCGCTGCGGATTCCCTTGGCATCCTTCCCGAGTGCGACCACTTCACCAGCCGCATCTGAAGCGACGATCAAACCGGTGAGGTCACGGCCATCGTCACGCTTGAGCATTTCCAGGTCGCCGTGGTTCAGAGACACAGCATGCACGCGTACCAGCACCTGGTGATCGCGCACTTGCGGCAACGCTGTCTGGACCAACTTCCATCGATATCCATTGCCCGGGCTCTTTTCCAGAATCACCTTGCGAGTCGTCGTGGGCAATTCAGATTGAGCACAGGCCGAACCCATGCAAAAAAGGCCGACGCTGAGCGTTACGATGACAGCCTTGAAGGTAGTCGTGAGCGTCGATGCAGCGAGAGCAATTCTCGCCGCGGCCGCTACGCCAAGTACGACGATTCGCATGGGCTGTCCTCGTGTGCTTGAGAGAGCGAGAAGACGGTAGGTCGACTCTGTGTTTCCATGCTGGCAGGTCAACAGGTCGGCAAGCAAGCCGAGATCGCGTCCCTGATGGTGGTGTAAGAGCGGGCCGCTGAACGCAAGAAGGCGGCGGCCACCGTGAGTCTTGGTAAGGTTGAGTTACCACACTTGATTTGACTGAGAACACGCTCGCTCAGCCGTCGCGGCCTGCGCGGCGTGAAACTCGTGATTTCCGATGGCTCACGCGATGCCTTAGCGAGGACCGCTCCACTTGGGAGCGGCCCTCTCTGTCGACATGCTCAAAGCACCAACTAGTTGCCGGTTGCAGATACCGGAGCGCCAGTCGACCGCACGCTGCGCAGAACCAGATTGTCGATCGACACGCCGCAGACCGGCCCGCCACCGACATTGAGACACGTTGCACTGCCGTCCTGCGTGTATTCGAACCGCAGCTGCGAGAGCGTGCCCGCCATACCAGGCAGTCGCATGCGGACGTGCTGGACGCCCCGCGAGTCGCCGGCCCACACCGACATGTCCTGCAGATACGCCGGATCATTGTTGCGCGGCAAATGCTTCGGGAAGTGCTTGAAGCCGTTTGTCGTGAGCTCATCCGCGAACCCTTCGACGAGCACGGACCGCGGGGCGAAGCCCGGAGTCGCGTCGAAGATGCGCAGCGTCAACCCATCGAACGCCTGGATCCGGAAGTTCGGATCGAACTCGGTGTCGTAGCAGACATCGAAGTCGAGCGTCACGTAGTCGGAATCCGCGGGCACGGCGAAGTTCGGGCTGAATAACCGCTCCCATCGCGTCGGATCACCGGTGCCATTGTCGTTCGCGTTCTGATGGAACGCGGCATTGCTGCTGCCGCAGAACGTGTTGCTGGTGACCCACGGCACGATGTTCGCGCCGCCGCCGTGCGAGGACGTCCAGCCGGCTGGCAACGTACCCGGCGCGACTGAGTCGAAGTTCTGGCTAAGCAGCGTCGTCGTCGCCGGCGTGCCGGTGAACAGAGTGTGACGCAGCGTCGCCGCGTCGATGCCGCCACCACCGAAACGCCCAAGCACTTCGAGCCTCAGTTCGATCGGCGTGCCCGGATCGAAGCCCGGCGACAGCCGCAGCTGGTACGAGAGCACGCTCGCCTCGGACTCACCGGGCGAAATGCTTCCGTATAGGCCGAGCGGCTGACGCACCTGCACGCCCGGAGTGTCCGATACCAGCAGTGCGATCACGCCTTGCGCGGTTGCGTCGTTCAGCGGGTTGACCGTGTAGTTCTCCAGCGCCAGGTTCACGCGAACTGTTTCGCCAGGATCGATAAAGCCATTGCCGTTGCCGCTGCCGTCGTTGAGCGTGACAGCATTGACGTCGATGCTGAGCGGCAGCGAGTTCAGATCGAGCCTCGACCGTTCGGCGTGACGCTTGAATTCAACGTCCGGCACCGTCAACTGCGTGCTCGTCGGCTGGCCGTCGACAAAACCACCCGGCGGAGGGTTTGCAACCGCAAACGCAGCGAACAGGTCCCCGCGCTGAGCGACTGCCTGGTTGTAGTCGCCTAGATTCGGTTGCCCCGTGTCGTTGCCATGTCCTGCATGGAATGGGCGCTTGGTAAGCGGCACGGGAGCGGACCAGTGTCTG
>Ga0209382_10012300_pt1 | contig 10581 bp, 9 predicted proteins | sample SoiMetdeltSBSDD5_FD_187599 | JGI IMG/M metagenome (GOLD analysis project Ga0209382, IMG submission 187599) | Bulk soil microbial communities from a Populus tree surrounding site in Tennessee, USA - Soil MetaG P. deltoides SBSDD5 (SPAdes) (version 2) | ecosystem: Environmental > Terrestrial >...
GACGGACTTTGGTGCCCATGTTGTGGTTATAGGCTGAGGACTAAGCCTAGAAACTTAAAATACAAGGCAAAGCTGAGAGCAAAGACCAGCAGAGCTACGTTAGAGACATCTGAGCCTCCAGTCTTAGCAGTGAGACGAAGGTAATCAGCGTCCTAAGCCTATCTTCACAGCTCTGAACAATCGCTTTTGCATTTTTTCAAGACTCTGGGAGTCGCTACTCAAGTCTAATGCAAGTTGTACAAGTTTGGAATATTGGCTGTGGAATGATTCTATTCTAGTTACAAGATTTATTGACGCGACTCTTCCTGCATAATAATAGCAGTCTACTAACATCCTGCGCTCAAGTAGATGGGTTATCTTTGATAAAAAAAGGTCTTTGTCGTAGTCGTTTAGCTTTAATTCCTTGATTGCCTCCATTGACCTAGATATGGCAGGTCGGGTGGCCCTTTCCGCCCCAATACATTCTAGGGCAACCTCGACCCCTTCTGCCCTTCGAGCATCAATCTGATCAATCTGCCTTACTTGTTCCAAAATATGGACAGGCATAGGTCTGTTTCCCGAGAGTGCGATCATTCCATCTATAAATTCATAAGCTGCTATCTTAAGCCACATTGCAGCAACAATGGGATGTTTGGTTCCCCTCATTTTCTGCTGGCAAAACAGGGAACCTATTAGCGATTTCTTACCTGAAGAAACTAGCGTTTTTGTATATTTTTCCACTATTATGTCTTTAGCAGCCGAAGACAGCGTAAGCTTAGCGTTATCCTTCAATACCGCCATATTTGCCAAATCAATAACATGATCCTTTATCGATCCAGTGAAATGGATCAGCTCAACTGGTTGCCTGTTGACCCGGACGACCTGGTTAGCTTGTTTATCTTCTTGAGATAGTTCAAATATTGCTAGGTCGTATTCGCAGCAATCAAGTGATATTGGTGATGTACGGCAACCAATGAGTGCAACCGGATGCATAATTTCATTAGCAAATGCCTTGATGGCTGTAGGTATTAATTCAGACAAGCATGTCACATTGGCAGCTTCGTGAATTTAACTTATTAGCTGATAATCAAAGGTTAACTCTAATATACGAACAGAAAATATATGTTAGACCTACCATGAAAAATCTCAGCAATACATCAGCTACAATCTCAGCCAATAAGAACAACGTTGATACTGAACTTGCAAAAAGAGTTAGATCAGGCGAATTTAAGATTGCAGTTTATGGTCTTGGACATGTAGGATCTCCTCTTGCGTCCTCATGGTTGCGAGCTGGCGCTACTCTCATTGGTGTTGACAACTCCTCTGAAGTGCTTGAAAATGCAAGGAAGGGAAGGACACACATACATGAGCCTGGAGTTAGCGAGGCGTTTTCAAGAGGATTAAGAGAACAACGGTTCTTTGTATATAGTGACCTCGTCAAGGCCTCTCAAGACAGCCGTTTCAAGTTAATATGCGTGCCCGTGCTCCTTACTAATTCATTTTCTGCAGACCTTTCTGCGGTTAAGCAAGTGACGATTGCTATTGCACAAGGTCTTAAGAAAGGAGATGTTGTTTCACTGAATCCTAGTGTGCCACCTGGCACCTCAGAGGATGTTGTCTTACCTCTCTTAGAGAAAGAGAGCGGGCTCAAAGTTGAACGAGACTTTTTCATGCTATACAATCCTGAACGCATCTATGAAGGAAGGGCGATCGAGGATATTGAGCTAAGATATCCTGCAGTCGTGGCAGGGGCTGGTACCAAGAGCCTAGAAATTGGTACCAATCTCTATTCCTTGATAGCCAAGAAAGGTGTGATAAAGATAAGTAATATGCGGACAGCGGAAGCTGAAAAGCTACTAGAAGGAGTATATCGAGATGTCAACATTGCGCTTGCAAACGAGATGGCCAAATTCTGCGAAAAAGCAGGTGTTGACTTTTGGGAGGCAAGAGAAGCTGCCAATTCTCAGCCCTTTTGTCACATACACAAGCCTGGTGCTGGTGTAGGTGGTGCTTGTATACCGGTTTATCCTCAATTCATACTTCACACTGCAAATATGATTGGAGTTGACTGCAATATCGTGAGGAATGGAAGGGCAATTAACGATTCAATGCCCGCCTATTGCGTCACGCAGGCGATTAGATTGATTGATAAATCCGATGTTTCGAAGTGTACCGTAGCATTGCTGGGACTTGGGTTTAGAGGTAACGTATCAGATACCCGCCTTTCGCCCACATATAGGGTCATTGAAGAACTGAAGAAGATGAAAGTGAAAGAGATCCGGGTGCACGATCCGCTTGTAACAAAAGATCCTAATCTACCACATGATATCATACTGTCATCGGATTTATCAAGAGTGGTAAGGAATGCAGATCTTGTGATGTTGATTTCAGACCATTCAGAATATCATGATATTACAAATGAAACTTTAAACGGCGCAGCTCTATATGATGGTCGTGGGATCCTTGATGGATTGAGATTTTCTGCCCGGAGGTTTGCATCAATCGGCAGACCTAGTTAGATTTAATACTGACTGAAAAAATTTTATGACATTTGACACACAATCGAGATCCTTTGCTGACGGTTGCATGGAAAGATAATTCTGTGGTGTTCATAGATCAGACAAAACTTCCAAACAAACTAGTCTATGTGACATGCAAAAATTACAATGAAGTGGCAGATGTGATCAGGAGACTGGTGGTAAGAGGTGCACCTGCAATAGGCGTAAGCGCTGCATTTGGTCTTGCGTTAGCAGCTCAGCAAAGCAAGGCTAAGACCCTACCTGAATTAATGAGAGATCTCGATAGTGCATTCAAGGTGCTCCAGGCTACGCGTCCTACTGCAGTTAACCTCTTTTGGGCGTTGCAGCGGGTGATGGGAAAGGGCAAGCGTGCTAAGACCCTAGAAGAGGTAAAAAGGGTAGTACTTAACGAGGCGCTCAAGATGGCGCAAGAGGATATCGAAACCAACAGGAAAATAGGAGCACATGGCCTCAAGATATTCCGGGATGGTGATATGGTGCTTACTCACTGTAACGCCGGTTCGCTTGCTACGGTTGCATACGGTACTGCCCTCGGTGTCATAAGAGCTGCGAGAGACTCAGGCAAACGCCTGAGCGTCATTGCGACAGAAACGCGCCCAGTAATGCAGGGTTCACGTCTGACCGCTTTTGAGCTCCTGCACGATGGCATTGATGTCAGCCTAATAACTGATACTGCTGTTGGGCACATGATGGCGATTGGTGCAGTTAACCACGTTATTGTAGGAGCTGACAGAGTGCTTCGCACAGGTCACGTCTTTAATAAGATTGGAACGTACCAGGTGGCAATTCTTGCCAGTAAACATAATGTGCCATTTTACGTTGCAGCTCCGTTATCAACATTTGATTTTGAGAGCACCCCTGAAGATGTGATAATTGAAGATAGATCAGTAGACGAAGTGGTGAAGGTAGGCAAGAGAAGGATTGCACCCAAAGGCGTAAGAGTGTTTAATCCTGCATTCGACATGACTCCACCAGAGCTTATAACAGGCATCATTACCGAGAAAGGGGTACTCGATCCTCCATTTGATAAGAATCTTAAATCCTTGCTTGGCTGATAAAGTTTTTATCATGTTTTATCCAACCCAATATAAGGTAGAGCGATGTCGACACAGCAAACAGTAACTGAAGAGCAAGTTTATGCAGCACTAAAAAAGTGCATGGATCCAGAGATACCTGTCAATGTAGTAGACCTAGGACTCATATATGGAGTCAAGGTTGCTGATGGTAAAGACGTAGACATCAAGATGACAATGACCACCAGAGGTTGTCCGCTTCATGATACCCTGGTGAGTGATGTCAAACGCTACGTAGGAAAGGTAAATGGGGTAGGCAATATCAATGTCGACATAGTATGGGATCCGCCTTGGAGCCTTGAAAAAATGAATCAAGACGTGCGGGAAAAGATTGGTTTTGGCGGGCCAAAGCTACGATTCCAGATCGATTATGAGAAGAGTAAGCCCCTGAAAATGGGCACATTTTCAAAGCAGGAGGATGGATCACTCATACTTGCGAACAATAAAGATCAGGGGTTTATGGTTAATGAAGCAATTGTAGAATTCTGGAACGCATGTGACGGAACCAAGACAATCAACCAAATCACCGATCAGTTCTCTGCAAAGCTAGCCTTGCCAAGACAGCAGGTCGAACAAGAAGCGGTTCAACTCCTGCAGCAATTGCTTGAAGCTGAGCTACTCAAGGCTTAACACTGGAGGATGAATCTTTCTCTCCCATTTTATTCCAAGCTAGTTGTAGAACTTGGCATGGGCGATGGCCGACTACTTGAAATCCTAGCCAAGCACAATCCTGGTTGGACGTATGTTGGAATCGAACTCAACAATGATCAGTGCATACAAGCACGGTCAAGAATCAGCCTTCCCAATGTTATTGTCATAAACCGGTCTTTTGAAGACATTGTCCCTACATTCTTGGATGAATCCGTTGATCAATTCATAATAATATTGCCTGATCCGCCGTTTATTGATCAGAAAAAGGAAGAACAATGGAAGCCGTTCTATAAATCTGTTTATTTGAAGCTAAAAAAACAGGGGCAGCTCCAGCTCGTTACAGAATTAACAGATGAGTTGCTACAGCCTGTAAGTGATGAACAGTATTCTGTCTGGGCTGGTTGGCTCAAGTCCTGCTTCATATCTCTTGGTTTTTCAGTAGCATGTCAGCAGGATGGTGCACCAAGACAATACTCGTCGCGCTGCATCGAGCAATTTAGGGGAGATCCTGAACGTATACGCATGGTCACCCTTGATCTTGTCAAGCGGTGATGAAATCTAATAGTCCACGTAGACAATGCCCCATCTAACACCTAAGGATAGCTTTTTTATGGGACGAGCATTATTCATAATACCAGTCTCTTTTTAATCACATTGATGTCCTTTCTTACCGATATTACTGAACGATCTGAGTGGGATAAGCCCTGCCAAGACTCAAATATCTAGTTATTAAATAGCAGAATTCGCACGCCATCAGCTCTCTGCTCTCGCATGTTATATGCTCAAAAACCTAGGTATTTGGGCGTGAATTCTGACGCATACAAAAGACTAACTCCGCTCTAACACATCCCTAATTTTATGCCGCAGTGCAAGATGGTTTGCCATGCACTCCCTCGAGCAAAACTCTGCATTGCATCTCTCATGCTTGCAGGGTACTGGCTCGAGATCGTTGAACTTCTTGTTACAGTAGGTGCAAAGCGATTCGAGCTCGGGAATGTCCCAATCACGAAATGGCTCGCATGAATGCTTTTCGCGGAACCACACCACCTCCATGTTCGTATTTTCAGCATACGTTAGGACCGTATCATAAGCTTCGTAATAACCGGGCGCATAGAATTGACGAATAAATACAGAGCCACTTGGCTGCTTATTTGAAGTTGGATTCCGATAGCATACAAGCCACTTTTCTAAGGGCAAGTCGTTATCTGATGCTATGTTTTTCCTATTTACCGTCTTCTTTTCATACTATTTTATGCATCTTGCGTTTTAATTTCTTTCGATTCTGTTGGACTTTTAATTCCGTATTCATAATCATGCATCATAAAAAAGGGGCGCTATCGCCCTTATCAAAATAGATAGCTACCGTAAAAATTTTTGTTTAACTTACTACAATTGATAAAGCAAAGTGTATCTATGAATCTAGCGCAGTCCAACTGCTTTATGGAGATATTCATACAAATCATCTATCTTGATTCTTTCCTGCTGCATTGTGTCTCTGTGTCTTACAGTCACAGTTTCATCTTGCATTGTCGTCTTGTCTACAGTTACAGCAAATGGCGTCCCTATTTCTTCAAGCCTTCGGTAACGCCTACCAATAGACCCTGATTCATCGTAAAAGGTGTCAAAGTCATATTTTAGCTTAGAATTGAGCTCGCTTGCTTTTCGGTCAAGTCCCTCTTTAGTCATCAGAGGCAGTATTCCGACTAGAATTGGTGCGAGGTAAGGCCTTAGACGAAGTACCACTCTCTCATCCTGGCGTTCGTCTTCATAGTAACAGTGTTCCAAAATTGTGTATATGCTTCTGTCAATTCCCATCGACAGCTCAAATACATGCGGTAGCACCTTGTTTTGAGTTGCTGAGTCTAATACTTCGAGGTTTTGCTTGCTTGTGCCTGCGTGTCCCTTTAGGTCGTAATCAGATCGGTAATTACATGCGACCAGCTCAAGCCATCCAATGCTAGTCTCGACTTCAAAATCGAACGCAGCAGACGCATAGAAAGCTTTTTCATCTTTAGATAAGGTCCTGAACCTGCTACGTTTTAGATCTATGCCTGTCTTGCCATAAAATTCTACGAGAAGGGCAAGATAATAAGTGATGAGCTTGTTCGGTGTTAACTCTCTCGTCAGGGCCTCCTCTGCGGTCACTTCAATTATGGACGAGGAGGAGGATGATCCATTTGTTAGCCGAAGTATGGTATCCTTGACTTCTTCGAACTTTGGTATTTCATTTAGCCTTTCTGGATTGCAAAAGATCTCTATCTCTGCTTGGTAAAATTCTCTTAAGCGAAGAAGGCTCTGTCTTGGTGCAATTTCGTTTCTAAAACTCTTGCCCACCTGTGCTATGCCAAGTGGCAGACGGCCTCTCATTGTCTTAAATACACGCGCAAAATCAACGAATATAGTCTGGCAGGTTTCCGGACGGAGATATGCTTCCTCTGCTGTAGGGCCGATACCAACACGAAACATCATGTTGAACTTGTTTACTTCGCCAAACTGGCCGTTGCAATTTGGACATCGCAGGTTGTGCTTTTTTATGAGTGCGTTGATCTCCTCTTCTGCCATTCTCTCTAATACATTTTCACCTGTTTTCTCTGTAATGTAGCGGTCTGCACGAAACGAAGAGCCACATTTCGTGCATTTTACTACAGGGTCGGTAAAGTTGCCAATATGACCCGATGCAACAAAGACGCTTTTGCTCATTATCTGGCACCCATCGATTTCCAGCATGCCGTCGCGCCGTACAAGCTCGCGCCGCCAAAGTTCGATAAACTTGTTTTTCATATTGACGCCTCTGGGCCCATAATCCCAAAAGCCAGCAGGCGCATCTGGATAAATCTCACAACTAGGAAAATAGAATCCTCGCTCCAGTGCCAATTTCATCACTTCATCATAATTAGCGACCATTTGCAAGGAGCAGACATCTCTGAGAGGCTTTAAATTTATGCCTATCTTGATGCGATTAATAAATCGATTCTGAAGACATAACATTTTATCTCGGTCAGGTTCCCCTAGGTTTCGGATGAAGGTATCAGATAGGATACAAGGGGTAGAGTATGCTATTCGCGACATTATCACTTATGCACGTAAATACCAGTCTTCTGGCAAGGAGATAATCTACCTAAACATAGGAGATCCTGTGAGGTTCGACTTCAAGACGCCAGACCACATCAAGAGAGCTCTTGTGGATGCTGTTATGCGCGATGAGAACTATTACACTGATTCTGAAGGGCTTCCTGAGCTCCGGCAAGCAATCATGGAAAAAGAGTCTGAAAAAGGTTTCAATGTAATAGTAGATGACGTTGTTGTCACCAACGGAGTATCTGAAGGGCTTGACATGACTATGGCTTCTATCATTGACCCTGGTGCTGAAGTATTGATGCCCGGTCCCTATTATCCACCGTATGCTTCATACGCAAAATTTTACGGAGGCAAACCTATTGAATTCAAGCTTCATGATGATGGAAGACCAAACCTTGAAGATCTACGGAGGAAGATAACTTCGCGGTCGCGTGCACTATGCATCATTAGCCCAAACAATCCGACAGGTGAAGTCTTTGATCAAAAGAGCCTTCAACAGTTGATAGACATTGCCAGCGAATATGATCTTTATGTAATCTGCGACGAAATATACGACAAAATCATTTTTGACTCACATTTCACAGGCATAGGCAAGGTGGCCAAAGATGCCCCTGTTATTTTGCTCAATGGATTTTCAAAAGCATATCTTATGACAGGTTTGCGCTGTGGCTATATTTGCCTGAACGGTAGCTGCAAAAAACTTGGAGGATTGCGTGAGGATATACCCAAGCTTGCAAGAGTGCGCATAGCGGCCAATCTACCCGTCCAGATAGCCGCAGTGCAAGCACTTCGAGGACCTCAGACACACATATCCATAATGGTTGATAAGCTGAGAACAAGACGTGACTACGTAGTCAAGCGTCTCAATGCGATGGGTATTCAGTGCAAAGTTCCTCGTGGCGCATTTTATATTTTTCCAAAGATCGAGACTAAAGATCGCTGGAAAGATGATAAGCACTTTGTAATTGATCTACTCAACAACACTGGGGTTCTAACTGTGCATGGTTCCGGCTTTGGCTCTACCTACGGTTCAGGTCATTTCAGGATTGTGTATCTGCCGCAAGAAGAGATGCTTGAAAAAGCAATGGATAAGCTTGAGCGCTTCTTAAGTGTCAAATTATGAGTAACAAGTTTCTCAGGTAGTGATGACTTGACTTTTTGAATACTTTAAACCTGAGACATTGTGCCTTTTTTACTTAGCAAAAGCTTTAAGCTTTCCCCTCATCTCTCTATCTTTGGAAATGGCTGGATGAGATGGGTCTGCAAGGATGACTTCGTACCAGATATTCATGCCATCCTTGTGAAGAAAGTATGATCCAATGACTTCAAGATTTGGGAACTTTTCAGCCACCCTTCGCTCAGCAACCTTTCGCATGCTGATGCCTTGCTTGATACGAACAACGCCTAGGTGCTTAGGTCTCCTACCTGAAACTGGGCGCTGCTTTCTCATACCTCCTCTACCAACACGTGCCCTAACGATAACGATGCCCTGCTTGGCTTTGTAGCCCAGCCTCCTAGCCCGGTCAAGCCTGCTTGGCCTCTCTATCCTGTGGATAGTTGGCTCTGATCTCCAGGCAATTGCCTTGAACTTGAGCTCGTCGGAATTCTCCTTCCACATTCTATGCCATGTTTGGGCCATATAGTTGCGCATTCTATCACTTCTCCTAATTCCGGCCCCCTTATATGTCAATGTCATATTACACCACGCAAAATTTGAATCACCTTTTCTGCAATGACTCTAGAGGCAAGCTCTTGAGCCTCTTTTGTCTGAGCGCCTATGTGAGGTGTGCATACTACGTTTGCTAATTTCATTAGCTCCTTATTGGTAGGTGGTTCTACCTCAAAAACATCAAGTGCTGCACCAGCAAGCTTGCCACTCTTTAACACTTCAAAGAGTGCATTTTCGTCAATCACATCGCCTCTTGAAGTATTGATCAGGTATGCTGTAGATTTCATCTTGGATAGACGCTCCGAATTAAACATATGCGTTGTTTCCGGGGTTGCCGGTACGTGGCACGTTACAAAATCGGCGCTTTCCAAAAGCGTATTCAAGTCGGTGACTATCATGCCAGTTTCGCTGATGAATTCCCGTTTAATAGGGTAGGGGTCATATCCTATCAGGTTCATACGTAGCGCTTTTGCCATCCTACCAATATTGCGTCCGATATTTCCAACACCAACGATACCCAGATACTTCCCTGACAATTGTGTGCCCATAAGGTCTTTTTTAATCCAGTTGCCGCGCTTTGTCTCTGCATCTGCCTTAGGTATACTTCTTGCAAGGGATATCATAAGTCCGATAACAAGCTCGGACACTGCTATAGAAGCGGCTTCAGGCGCATTAATCACTCTAATCTTTTTCATTTCGGCAGCCTGAACATCAACATTGTCAAGTCCGACGCCTACGCGAGCAATTATCTTAGCTTGGACAGCAGCATCTACTACCTCCTTTGTGACCTTGGTCCTGCTTCTTACTACCAAGACGTCATAATCTTTAACTGAAGAGACCAGTTCTGCAGGCTTGATGTCTGGCTTGTAGTGAACCGTGAGCCCGGCGCGCTCCATGCTGTCAATGCCGACTTGATCAATAGAGTCACAAACTAGCACACTGCCACTGACTTGCACGGAGCTTGAGAATTTTAGTGCTAATATATTGTTTATTACGCATAATAAATTGTCCATTTGGTTACAGTTTAATAGGATTGTTATCCTTCTATTACAAGCCATTTTGATTAACTCTTTTTTTTGCTCATGAACTTTCGCTTCTTTAGGTCATGTTGCGCCATCCACTAAAATTTATCTCTGAAAAAAGAATAGCATCATCTCAAACTGGTCGTTGTGCATTTTGCATGCGGTTTTATGATTATGACCTATTTATCGTCTGTCCCTGTATCATAAGGTGATTCCTTATGATACTTTTGAAATGCATTGTTGGAGATTTCTTAAAAGTATGTATTTGAAGTATATCACTAAAGTGTCGTTTTCACAATGGTAGCAAGAGATGCAGCAAGTTACATTTTCAGAATACAAAAAGATGATATTGAAATACAGCTCTACGTCCAACGTATGCTCTATGTCAGCATAAAGCGTGATTGGCTACCGAATACAAAACTGCTATTCGTGAAAAAGGTCGCATTCATCGGGTCTGGAGTAATAGATAGGTTTGTCTCAGTTGGCGAGCTAGGAGAAGAGGAGAAAAAGATATGTGTTCAGAACAATTGTTACGGTAGGATAGAGTTCTCCAGACTAGTTAGGTTTTA
>Ga0209382_10012305_pt1 | contig 10578 bp, 8 predicted proteins | sample SoiMetdeltSBSDD5_FD_187599 | JGI IMG/M metagenome (GOLD analysis project Ga0209382, IMG submission 187599) | Bulk soil microbial communities from a Populus tree surrounding site in Tennessee, USA - Soil MetaG P. deltoides SBSDD5 (SPAdes) (version 2) | ecosystem: Environmental > Terrestrial >...
CACGCCGCTACCGTTACCCATGAACGTCCTCCTCCTGCGATGGGACACCAAGCCCGACAAGCGCATCAGGAGGACGTTCCCACGCCCCGCATCGACACGCACAAACGTCTTTCTATGCCGAGATGAGTACGCCGAGGGGCTGAGCTGGGGATGCGCTTTGCTCGCATCCTGGGTGATGGCCCATTTCGCTTGTCTGAATCGGGGGTGACCACTCGACCAGGATCAGCCGGTCAGGTCGGCATCGTGGGCGAGTAGGGCGATCTAGGTACGGTTATTAAGGTTGAGCTTGTCAAGTATTCGTGACATCTGGGCTTTCACCGTGGCCACGCTTATGAACAGCTCGCTGCTGATCTCGGCGTGGGACTTGCTGTTCGCTGAGCTAGCCCAGCACGGTTGCGGCATGCCGTCGTCCGGCGTCGGCGCCGGTGTCGCCGATGTGGGCGATCAGTTGGGTCACCGTCGGCGACAGGATCGGCTCGCCGGCCGACGCCCGCGATATTGGGCTGATCGTGCGGGGACGAGGCTGTTCGAGACAGGCTCGACGAGAAGCTCTTGACAGCGGTTCGGATCGTCTGAAGGGTGGAGTCCTCCCGCGCTGGCGACACCTCCCAGCCTCATCGGATGAGAACAACGACGCTGATGATCAGCAGACGCTGACGACCAGTGGGGAAGCGGGCACGTCGGTGGTCTCAGTGCACAGTGAGGAATCGAATGTCGGAGATCGTTCGAGTACCAGGGGCGGTGCGCGAGGTACAAGTGGCGGGACGCGAGCCCGTCCTCGACGTGGTCTTTCTTCACGGGCTTGACGGCCATCACGAGAAGACATGGCGGACCAAACCGAGCGACACCTATTGGCCAACGTGGCTCGCCGAGGACAACGAGGCGGTCGACGTCTGGTCCGTTCGGTATGATGCCTGGTCGAGCGGGTATCGCGGTCAAGCGATGAGCATGCAGGATCGGGCGGTCAATCTCCTAGCCCTCATGCGGGGTCGGGGAATCGGATCACGACCTGTCTGTTTCGTCGGACACAGCCTCGGCGGCCTCATAATCAAGCAGATGCTCTTCCAGGCGACGACGACCACAGACAGGTATGGTCACTTCGCCACCATGACGAAGGGCATAGCTTTTCTCTCGACGCCGCACACAGGCTCGGCACTCGCGCAGTTCGTCGACAACCTGCGCCGGCTGTACCGCCCGACTCCCCTCATCCGGGCGCTGCTTCGCAACGACCCCTACTTGCGATTCATAGATAACTGGTTCCGTGACTGGGCAACCAAACAGCGGATCCCGATGGCCATCTTGTACGAGACTCGGGACACGCGTGGTCTCCGCGTGGTCGACGAGTCGTCCGCGAACCCGGGTATTCCAGGTCAGCTCCCAGTGCCCGTCGATGCGGACCACATCTCCATCGCCAAACCGCGAAATCGCGAATCAGTCGTCTACACCCAGGTCAATAATCTCGTCGGCCAGCTGGTTCGTGAGGAACGCGGCAACTCGCCCCCGCCGTTGGGCACCACCGACCCCGCAGAGTTGGCGCTTACCGATTCCGATGCCAGAACAATGGTGAAGATACTGAGCCGCGTACCAGCCGCCGAGGACTACAGCGCGGTCTTCCACGCTGCAACCGAGTACCGCCATCTCGCCGCCGGAATCAACACCTTGGACGCCAGTGTGAGATACCTCCGCGAACTAGCCGAACCGTACTACCTCTTCGCGTTCCTTGAGCACCTCGCCAGTCGCAGCGACGACACACTGCGCCGGGAGCTGCGCGAGTGGTCCGATCGGCATGCGCCCTCATGGGTGCGCGATCCGGAGCGGCTTCATGACCTTCGCACCCGCCTGCAGTCAGTAGCGGTGGCCGAACGGCCCCACATCGTCTTGGGGATCGAGCACGACGTGCTCGACCCGGATCTGTGGAGCGTCCAGGCATGGGCCTGCCAGGGCACCAGCACAGTTGCCCTCACCGCTGGTGAGCTGGACGCAATGTCACCGGTGGACGCACGGAACGCCTGCCTGCGGATTGTCCAGTCACATCTTACGCCGCCAGCGCCATCCGCGATGAGGCCGCTCGTGGTGTTCAGCGTCGCGCCGGACCTGCTGAACTGGCCATTCGATAGCTGGGAGATCGAGGTCAACGGTGCGATGGCGAGCCTCGGTGTGGTACACCCAGTCGTGGTCCGCCTGTCGCGGTCATACCTTAACCCCGAGGACCTGCGCCGGAAGGCCGCATGGACATATGCAGCCGGTACCGATCACTTTGAACGAGTCGCGATCCGATGGGTAGAAGGTGGTGCCGCGGGCGCTGTGGAGCCGCCCAACCGGGAACAGCCGTGCCTCGCGGTGGTTGATCGTGAAGTCGCTGGCCGCCCACACGACATCGCCGACATCCTTCGCTGCACGGGCGCGACCATCGCGGTGTGGCACCGCGGTGAGCGGACCCGCCGACGCTATAGCCTCGAGACCGTCCTGCAGAGCGGAAGCCTAGCGGAACTGCCGGACACCGTGCTGCGGTTCCGCTGCGCGATCGAGGCGACCAACGGAACCGCCGAGCCCGTCGGCGCGGCGATCGTGCTGCTGTGGGACGATCCCTTCTGCCCAGCGGCGTCACCCGCCCGCTTAGCGGAGCCGGAGGTCGTGGGTTGACCACCAGCTGGCAGATCTACCGCGGCACGGGTCAGCCGCATGACGGGATCGCCAGGCTGCCCGATCCGCCAGGGTGGCGGCGTTTCACCGGCAGGCCGGACCTAGCGGTGCCCGACTATCCAGACGAAAGCTCGATACGACGCCTCGGTGATGAGAACGTCCAGCGGGAACCGACCCCGGATGAGATCCGAGTCGTCAACGCCGCACTGTACCTACGGCGCCCGCTGCTAGTGACCGGCAAGCCGGGCACCGGAAAGTCGACACTCGCCTACTCCGTCGCTCGCGAACTCAAACTCGGGCCAGTGCTGAAATGGCCCATTACGAGTCGTACGACCCTCCAACAGGGCCTCTACCACTATGACGCCGTCGGGCGGCTGCACGACGAGAACGTTCGCAACCTTCGCGCCACCGCGGGCGCCCGCTCGGCGATGGCCGAGACCGACATCGGACGGTACGTCCGGCTCGGTCCGCTCGGCACCGCCTTGCTGCCGTACGGTCGACCGCGGGTCCTCCTCATCGACGAGATCGATAAGAGTGACGTCGACCTCCCGAACGACCTCCTCAACGTCTTCGAGGAGGGTGAGTTCACCATCGACGAGCTCGCTCGGCTCCCGGAAGACCAGGCCAACGTGAAGGTCATGACAGCGGACGAGGACCTGCGGCGTGTGCCGGTGCATCGGGGCCGAGTGCAGTGCCATCTATTCCCGTTCATTGTCATGACCAGCAACGACGAGCGTGACTTCCCGCCCGCGTTCCTCCGCCGCTGCTTGACAGTGCGGCTGCAACCACCCACCGCCGAGCAACTCAGCGCGATGATCGCTGCGCACCTGGGTGAGGAGCGCATTGCTGACGCCAGAAGCGTCGTCGACCAGTTCCTGCGCAGGCGAACCGAAGGTGACCTGGCTGCCGACCAGTTGCTCAACGTCATCTTCCTCACGGCTCGGCGGGGTGAGGAGTCGGACCTTGAATGGCGCGAGGTCGTCAACGCCCTCCTGCACTCGTTGCGTGCGGCGGACGGGATATGAGACCGAACCTGGTGCGAACGCTCAAGCAGGCTGGTTTCGACCTGACAGCACATGAGCTGGCGGAGGCAATCTGGCTGGCCACCTTCGTGACAGCCGAGCCATACGACGAACCGGTTCAGCCGGTCACCGGCGAGGACCCGGGCGTCGCACACCAGCACGTCGCCTACCCCGCCGGCGACGCACCCGGCACAGCTCGCGACCATGTTGCGACGCTTGTCCCTGGCGAAATCGATGTCCATGGGTGGTCGGCCGGGCAGCTCCGTACGATACCAACCGTTGCTCCGTTGGCCAACGGCCCAGCCCTGGTACGAGCCATGCGGCCGTTGAAGCAGCGCCTTGCCGTCGGCCCTGCGCACCTGCTTGATGAGCGGCGAACCGTCGATCTGGCAGCCGAGCAGCGGATGTGGCTACCGGTGCTACGGCCCGAGCCGGTGCGCTGGCTCGATCTGGTCATGCTGACCGACACGTCGCCCTCGATGATCGTGTGGCGGCCAACGCTGCGCGCGCTCACCCGCGCGTTCCGCCGGCTGGGCGCTTTCCGCGGCATTCGCCTGCGGTCAGTGGACACCAGTTCGGTGTCCGATCTGCCGCTGCGAATCCGCCCGTCCTCGGATCGACGGTTGGTGCTGCTCGTGTCCGACGGTATCGGCAGTGCGTGGCGCGACGGACGGATGCACCGAACGCTGGTGGCCTGGGCGACGTCGAACAGCGTCGCCGTGCTGAATGTACTGCCACAGCGCATGTGGTCCAGCACGGCTGTCGACGTTCAGCCGGCCGAGGCGTACGCAGAACTGGCCGGTGCGCCGAACACCCGCTGGTCCGTCCGGGGCCCGTCCGGCGAGGCGCCACCCCACCTGGCCGGCACGCCAATACCTGTGCTGGAACTGACGCCGAGGTTTTTCGCCCCGTGGAGCAGGCTGCTGGCAGGTCAACGATCGTGGGTGCGGGTCACGCTGCTGGCGGCTCCACGGGAGGACACCCGCACGGCGTCGGCGTCGGCGGTTCAGCAGGTCGCCCAGTTCCGGGGAAACGCCAACTCCACAGCCTTCAACTTAGCCGTCCGCCTATCCGCTGCCGCACCGTTGACCATGCCGGTCATGCGGCTTGTACAGGCCGGTTGGCTCCCGCACTCGACACCCGCCGACCTGGCCGCCGTGCTGGTCGGGGGGCTGCTGCGTCAGGTCGCCTACGACAGCGCCGCAGGACCGACGTTCGAGTTCCATCCAGAGGTCCGCCGGGAACTGCAGAACCTGCTCGGCAGGGCCGACGCACTGGGCATCCTCGCCGACGTCGGCGCCTACCTCATTGGTACGACCAGGGCTCAGTTCAGCGTTTCCGCAGCATTCGGCCGACAGGTCATCACCGGCGATCTTCCAAGTCCTTCGCTGCAGCCGCTCGCGCTCGTAGCAAGCGACCTTCTCCACCGGATGGGTGGTCCGGCGCCACCGACCACGGAAAGTACTGACGGCGTAGCCGCCGGCCGTGCCACGGTATACGACCCTCGGCGTCATCCCGGGCTGGCGCAGGTCGCGGTGGATCACGACCGTATCTTCGGTGCCGAATCCTCGTTGCAGTCGCTGCACGACCTGCTGACGGATCCCGAGTCGGGGCGGGTCATCAGCATCGTCGGCCCGGGGGGTACGGGCAAGACGACGCTCGCCTACGAACTCGTGGCCAGACACGCCCATGCCAGCGGTTTCAGCCGCGTGGCATGGATAACGCTCCGCGGCCACAGCGCCGATGCTGAAGCGCAGTCGCCAGCCACGCCCGAGTCCGACGACGACTGGCGCGACCGACTCGTCGAGCTCGCCAGGCAACTCGGCCTCGAAATCCCGCCGGCAGCCGTGGCGACGGACCTACCAGTTGCGCTACGGCGACTCGGCGACACTACCCGCTGCCTCATGGTAGTGGACAACATCGAAACCGCGGCCGAACTCCAGCGCGTACTCACCTACGTCTGGGACGCCGACATTCCGAACCGACACAAGATCGTTCTAACGTCCCAGCTGTCGGTGGGACCACTCGACACACGCGTGCAGGAGGTGAATTGGCTCGGCCTGGACCGCACGGCCGCTCGCGCGTTCGCCACGTACATCGCCGAGCATTCGCCGGGTCGCCTCAGCCGAGCGCAGATCGAGGACGTGATCGCCAGGTGCGGCGGCAACCCGTTGCTGATCCGCCTAATGGTCGGCCGAATGGTGCTGGGCGATGCACGCACCGAACCGCACCCCGACCATGATCACATCTTCTCGACACAGAGCCGACTTGTCGACGAACTCTTCGCATTGTCGTTCTCGGCAATACGCGACCAGGTTGGAGAGTTGACCACCGCGCGGTTGATAAATGCCTTCTGTACCAAGGCTCCGGGTGCCGTCCTCACGCTGGACGAATGGTACCGACGCAGCTGTATCGTCGACCGGCAACGCTTCGCTGCGGCGCAGTCCCTCGCCAGCAAACTCGCGCTCGTCCAGCGGTTGAACGGCGATCGGTTCACGGTCCACCCACTCGTCCACAGGTTCGTCTGCTCCGGCAAGCCGGTCGTGTCGTAGTGACGACCGAACCTCTACCTGGAAACGCGGCCGCCTGGCGTCGAACCTTCTCCGCCACCCGCGACATGCTCTACTGGTCGACGGCCACACGAGCGTTCGTCGAACTCGCTGCCGCGAAAAGCGCGATCGCACTGGCCAGCGAGCTGAAGAACTTCGTGTACTGGCTGGAACTGCTGGCCACCCACAAGGTCAAGGTGGATCCGGCGTTGCTCACCGCGTTCATCACCTCGTTCACGCGCCTGGCTGCGAATCTCGGCCAGCCGCGAAACGAACACAGCGTGGTACAGGCACTCGACCGCGCAATCGTGATGATGCGGGAGAACAACGCGTCCCCCGTCGAACAGTACCTCGCGAAGGCGTCGTACTACGGTTCGATGGCAAATGAGAGCCCGGACCGGGCCGGCGCCATTGAGCAGGCCGTACGGGAAGCCCCTTACGGCTCGGACGAGTGGGCCCGGGCGATGGGTGCGCTCGCCTGGTACTACATCGACGTCAGCCGGTACAAGGACAGCCTCGGGGTGCTTGAGGAACTGCGTTCAGGTTTTGCGGGCGGTCTGCCGCCACGGTTGGACTGTGAAGCGTCGGCACTCACCGGAATCGCGCTGTTCACCTCATTGCAGGACCTGGACTGCGCGGAAGCCAGCCTCGAACACGCTTCAACCTATATTGAGCATGTCGAGGGCGATCCCGAGTTGGCGGAGTGGGTCCAAGCGGCCCGCCAGTACCTCGGCCGGATAGCCGAGTTAAACGGCAGACAGAGCGCCGCACTGGCCTGCTACCTGGACACGTTGCGGATACAGAGATTCTGCCACGAGGACATCACCGCAACGGGCTTCGCGCATCTGCGCATCGCGGATCTGTTGACGTCGAACGGGCTACTTACCGAAGCGAAGGATCACCTCGATGAAGCCGATGCACGTTTCCGGCAAGCGTCCAACCGCGGCTCCGCCCACATGCAGCTGAGGCTCGGACGGGCTATTTGGCAGGCCGCCGCCGGGAACGAGGCCGAGGCTGAGCGGATCGTGCTGACTGCGCGCGAGGAGGCGGCGGCCATCAAGTTCCGCCGCGGAGAACTGCTCTGCCTCGGCTACCTGCTGACGCTGTACTTCCGTCGTCGCCGGTTCGAACGGCTTCCGTGGTTGACGGCCCGGATCCTGCGTGCTGCGTTCACCGGCGAGCTGAGGCGCAACATCACGCTAACCTTCGGTCGGTCACTGCCGATCATTAGGAACGCCCTCCGGAGGATGAGCTCAGCCCCGAACGTCGCGGCAGATGCCGACTGCATCGTCAGCTGCCCGTGTGACCTGCACAGCACCAAACCCGGGGCCTCTGCGGAGGCAACAGCATGACACTGCTGACGACCCAGCGACTACCGCCGCCCCGTAGGGCGGCATTCGCGCCGCCGCCCCTCCACGTATCGATCATCATTCCCGCGCACAACGAGGCTGCTTCGATCCTGCATACTGTCGAGCAGTTGGACCGCACGTTCGCCGACCAGCTACTCGACGCAGAGATCATCGTGGTTGACGACGGCAGTACCGACGACACGTCCGGTCGGCTGGCTCGGACCAGCACTATCGGGCCGCTCATCGCGCTGAGTGTGGAGCGATGCCGCGGCAAAGGGCACGCTATTCGCTGCGGTATGTCAGTGGCGCGCGGCAGGGTGGTCGTCTACACCGACGCCGACCTGCCGATCGACCCAGCCTCGGTGGTGTTGTCTGCCCGGACGGTCCTCTCGGACGAGACCGACGTCTGCGTCGGAGACCGTTTTCACCCGCAGTCCCGCCGGACGGGCCGATCGCCTTGGTCGAGATTGCTCGCGAGCGTGGTGTACCGGCGGTGGTCGCGCATGCTGGTGCCAACCGTGTCCAAGGTGTCCAGGGACCCAGCGTGCTGCCTCAAGGCGTTCTCGGCATCTGTGACGCGCGAACTGCTTGCCCGTGCAGGCATTGACGGTTACGCCTTCGACGTTGAAGCGCTGGCGGTCGTATCGCAGGACGAGACTACGGTCGTGTCGCAGATCCCGGTGGACTGGACCGACAAGCGGTCGCGACTTCCGCTGTCTCGACTCGTGCACCTGGGCATCACGTGCACATCAGATCTACTTCACGTCAGGGCTGGCCACCGGGCCGGACGTTCCTATCTCGAATCGGCCAGACGGTCCTGAACCGCTCAGCAGTTCGGCCATCGCTTGGTCGAGCACCTTCACGGCAACGTCGTCCCAGCTCGTCGCCCCGCCATTCCAGCCGCGTCCGGCCGGCTGTGCCACCCACCGGGGAAGGTTCACACGAAGGGCCTGCGCTAGCGCACCAGGACTCGGTCGTATGAGCAAGCCCGCCGCTGGCGGTACAGAGTCACGCAGCCCGGGCCTGTCGTAGCCGATCGTGGGGGTGCCCATCGCGGCTGCCTCGTCAACAGTCAGCGCCCAGCCCTCACGAACAGATGTAACGACTAGTACATGTGCCCTCGTCAAAAGGGCGTCTCGTTCGGCGTCGGTGACCCGCCCGAAAAAGGTGACTCCGGGCGACCGAGATCGACGTTGCAGTCCACCCCGCGAAGGACCGTCGCCTACCATCCACAACTGGACGTCAGGTAACTCGCGGCGAAGCATCCGGAACGCCGCGAGCGCGTGTTCCGGCCGTTTGCTGCGGGTCATGCGCCCTAGAACCATGATCGTAGGCGTGCGCTCCTTGACTACGTTGTCGTTGACGGCGCAACCGCGTCCCACCGGCACTAACCGCACGTCTCGAAGGCCCGCTTCGATGAGTGTCCTAAGACTCGATCTGGATATCGTCAGGGTGCGGACGTCGCGGTACCTCCGTAACCACATGGGCTCGAGGACCAACCGTCCGAGCAGCGCGACCGGCAGCGGCAACTCGTAGAACCAGATCTCCCGACAAAGCTGATGGATCAAGGCGACTACCGGGGCGTCATCGACCCAGTCAGGGCAACCGAACGGTCGGGTGTTGACCCCGTCGATCACCAGGTCGAACTTCCCGGCCGCGTGGCGGCGATAGTACGTGCGCGCCTCCCGATACACGCTCAACCGCCCACCCGCCCTCATGACCTCGACCCCATCTACACACTCGTGCCGCGGTCTGCCGGGCACGGCCGCGGTGAAGAGGCTGACCTGATGGCCTAAGCCCACCCATCGCCGCGTCACTTCGTGGATGTACACCTCTGCGCCGCCCGCGTCAGGGTGGGTGACGTCCTTCCAGTTCAGGACGAGGATCCGCATCCACCGCACCTTCCCGGGCCAGCGCCGTCGGACCTTGATCTCGGTGATGGCAGGGCCCGACCAGCCAAGGTACCAGCTTCGTATACGCCGAACCTCACCGCCGATCAAGGCCACAGGGTCTCCGAACGCCGCCGACCATTTCCACACCGGATCCGGTTTGGTCAGAAGGATCCTAGGCCGTGTTTCATAAGTGGCCCGGGGTGGCTGCCGTCGGCGTGTCGGTGGTCGATAAGTAGCGAGGTCTCCGGTAGATGGTTCTTCGACCAAGAAGACCAGAACACCGGAGACCTCGTGTCCACGATAGCGGTGACCGCGCGGGCGGACCTGACCCACGCGCAGTGGGTGGTGCTGGAGCCGTTGCTGCCCAAGGGTAAGAAGCCGGGTCGGCCGCCAACGTGGAGCAAGCGTCAGCTCATCGACGGGATCCGGTGGCGGGTGCGCACCGGCGCGCCGTGGCGGGATGTGCCGCAGTGCTGCGGGCACTGGCTGACGGTCTACGGCCAGTACCGCCGCTGGCAGCGCGATGGGACGTGGCCGCGGATCCTGGCCGGGTTGCAGGCCCGTGCGGATGCGGCCGGGCTCTTCCCAGCTTCCTATCTTGGCGTCACGCCGCCGCGCCGCGGTCTCCACGCTCCGCCCGACCCGTCAGGCCGGGCGAGCTGTCGGTGCTGCCCCGCACTCGACCTTGATGTGATGGGATGACTACAGAGCGTAAGCTCATGCCTTCCGGGTGAGTTGATCGGTAGGAAACCTGATGAAGACCCCACGAAACCACCGCAGGACATATGCCACCGCCGCGGCCATCGTGCTCGGCGCCGCCCTTGCCCTAGCCTGCGGGAACGGATCACCCGACACCGGCGAGGTTGGCGAAGGCACCGAGGCGCCGCGGGCTCCCGCTGAGACGAGCCGAGCGCCGAAGGTAGCCCGGATGGGCAAGGCGAGTTTGTGGATCTGGTGAACCTGCACCTTCCCCGGCTGTTGGCACAGCTCGCACCTTGAACCACCCCGGGTTTCGTGCGCACCTGCCAAGTTGGGAAGGATGGCGCGATGCGAGGCAGGTATGACGCGGAGACCAAGGCGAAGGCGATCCGGCTGTACACCGAGCACGTGGGCGACTACAGCT
>Ga0209382_10012309_pt1 | contig 10577 bp, 6 predicted proteins | sample SoiMetdeltSBSDD5_FD_187599 | JGI IMG/M metagenome (GOLD analysis project Ga0209382, IMG submission 187599) | Bulk soil microbial communities from a Populus tree surrounding site in Tennessee, USA - Soil MetaG P. deltoides SBSDD5 (SPAdes) (version 2) | ecosystem: Environmental > Terrestrial >...
GAACGGCGGCACCAACCGCACGACCCGCGGCGCGCCCAGCATCCCCGGCCTGAACGTCCGCATCAACGAGAACCTGAAGTCGCCCAACTCACGCGAGATCACCCTGGGCGTGACCCGGCGGCTGGGTTCGCGCGGCGCGGTGCGCGTCGACGGCATCTACCGCAAGTTCCGCGACTTCTACGTCACGCGCATCGACCAGTCGACGGGCAAGGTCCAGGACCAGTTCGGCCGCAGCTTCGATCTCGGCATCGTCGAGAACAACAACGAGCTCGAGCGGAGCTACCGGGGCATGAACTTCCAGATCAGCTTCCGCCCCACCGCGCGCCTGGGGCTGAGCGGCAACTACACGTTGGGCAAGCTCGACGGCAACGCGGAAGGCGAGAACGGCGGCAGCGGTCCCACCACCGCCACCACCCAGATCCTCCGCTACCCCGAGTACTTCGTGCCTTCGTGGAACTTCACCGCGGGCGACCTCAACGCGGACGTGCGCCACAAGGTGCGCGCGTGGGCGACCTACGACGTGCCCGTGCCGGAGGCGGTCGGCCGCCTGAGCCTCGGCGTGCTGCAGTACTTCACCACCGGCACGCCCTACGGCGCGCAGGGCACCGTCGACACCCGGCCCTTCGTCGCCGGCCATCCGTTCACCTATGCCGCCCCGCCGGCGACCGTCCTCTACTACTTCACGCCCCGCGACGCCTTCCACATGGACGACCTGTGGCGGACGGACCTGGCCGTGAACTACGCGCACAGGCTCGGCGTGAAGAAGGCCGAGATCTTCGGCCGCTTCACCACCGTGAACCTGTTCAACCGCCACGGCCTGACGAACTTCTGGGGCGGCGCCAACAGCGAGCTGGACCTGGGCTGCGGCACGGGCGGCTGCATCAGCACCACCGTCCAGACCAACGCGAACGTCGGCAGCATCCCGGCCTTCAATCCGTTCACGACCACGCCGACGGAAGGCGTGAACTGGCGCAAGGCGCCGACGTTCGGCCAGCCCACGAGCCGTTTCGCGTACCAGACGCCGCGCACGATCCAGTTCGCGCTGGGGGTGCGCTTTTAGTTTGGGCTGACGGCCAGACGCACGGCCACTACCTTCGGCCCCGGGGGCAACCCCGGGGCCTTTTCTATTTCCGGTGGCGCCAGGAGGCGGCGCGTCTGCGGTCGCCGAGGGCGTCGAACGTCTTGGCCGCCACCTCGCGCGCGGCGGGGCCCGGGTTGGCCGCCGCCATCTCGTCCATCAGGCGATCGAGGTCGGCTGAGCGTCGCTGCAGGTACAGGAGCACGCCGAGGTTCGCCCACGCCTGCAGGTGGCGCGGGAAGCGCGCGATCTCCCGCCGGTAGGCGGCCTCCGCGTCCTGGGTGCGCCCGAGCCGGGCCAGCGCATCCGCGCGCTGGAACTCGAGTCCGGGCACGCCGTCGAGCCGCGAGGCGCGGGCCAGGGCCTCGGCCTCGTCGAGCCGGGCCAGCGCGCCCGGGAGATCGCCGGCCCGCGCGCGGATCTCCGCGGCCAGGACGACGGACGAGGGCAATGGACGCGCCCGCCCGCGTGCGGCCTGCGCCTCGCGCTCGGCGGCCGCGAGGTCGCCGCGCCGGAGCGCGACCCGCGCCCGCAGCTCGTGCGCGCGCGTCGCGCTGTCGGAGAGGGCCCGCGCCGCCGCCGCGTCCGCCTCCTCCAGGCGGCCTTCGCGCAGGCGCGCCTCGCCGAGGGCGATCCAGAGGTCGCCGGACGCCCCAGGGCCGGCAGCGGCCGCCGCGAAGACGTCGGCCGCTTCGCGGGCCCGGCCCGCTTCCATCAACACCTCGCCCAGCTTCACGCGGGCCTCCAGGAAGTCGGGACTCTGCGTGAGCAGCCGCCGCAGCGCGGCCTCGCTCTCCGCGAGCCGGCCCTCCGCGGCGAGACGGGAGGCGGCCTGGAACTCGCGGAGGAGAGGCAGGCCGTCCCGCGGGTCGAGACGGGGCCCGGCCCGAGGGGTGTCGCGCCCGCCCCCGCCCGCGTACCCGAGGGCGGCCAGGCGCTCCGCGACGTCGCGCGGGACCGCCTCCGGCTCGGGCACGCGCAGGGCATGGTCACGCTCCATCTCCGCGCGCAGGCGCGCGACCACCGCCGCCTCGTGGCCCGCCAGGTCCTGCGTCTCGCCCGGATCGCGCGTGAGGTCGTAGAGCTCGTCGCGTGGACCCTCGATGAAGTGCCAGCGCGCATCGGCCAGCGACCGCAGCTCGCTCCAGCCCAGGGCCAGGCGCGGATAGAGGGTCTCCGAGTAGATCCGCCGCTCGCCGGCCGCGGCCAGGTCGAGGAGGGAGTGCGCGCCGACCTCGGACGGCGTGGCCAGACCGAGGGCGGCGGTGACCGTGGGCAGGATGTCCGAGAGCTGGGCCGGGATCTCGACCGTCTCGCCGGCCCGCTGCCGCCCCGGGAGCTTGACCAGGAGCGGCACCCGCAGCGCTTCCGCGTAGAGGAGGATCGAGTGCTGGTCCTCGCCGTGCTGTCCGAGCCCCTCGCCGTGGTCGGAGGTGAAGATCACGAGCGCGCGGTCGTACAGGTCCCGGGCGCGCAGGTGATCGAGGAAGCCGCCGACGATGGCGTCGGCGCGGGCGATCTCTCCATCGTAGGCCGACGGGTAGCGCGACCGGAACGGCTCGGGCGGGTCGTACGGCACATGGGGCTCGTAGAGGTGGAGGAAGAAGAAGAACGGGGCGCCGCCGCGGGCGTCGATCCATTCCTCGGCCAGGGCGGCCGTGACGTCACCGCGCCGCTGGTATTCCGCGAACGCACCCCCCGCCGAGGGGTCGATCCCGTCCTCGTAGAAATCGAAGAGCGCGGCCAGTCCCGTGTCCTCGCGCAGCACGTACGAGGAGACGGCGGCCCCGGTGGCGTAGCCCCGCGTCTTCAGGAGCCCGGGCAGGCTGGCCGCGGGGCCGCCGCGGAAGGTGAACCCGGCGTTCGCGCGCACCCCGTGCTGCGGGGGCAGGAGGCCGGTGAGCATCGTGAGGTGCGAGGGCAGGGTCAGGGGCGCCGGGGACCAGGCGCTCTTGAAGAGGATGGAGTCGGCGCGCAGGCGGTCCAGGGCCGGCGTGGCCACGCCCGCAAAGCCGTACGCGGGAAGGTGGTCCGCGCGCAGGGTGTCCACGGAGACGAGCACGATGGGCGTGCCCGCGGGCACGCGCGTGGTGTCCGCGCGGCGGCCGCACGCGGCCGCGAGGACGACGATGACGAGAGCCAGACGGCGCTGCGGCAAGGCGCGGACGGTAGCACGAGCGGGGCTAGCGGTCGCCGAAGTCCACCGTCCAGAGCTGGCGGGTGCCCGCGCGGGCATGGCCGACACCGGCGGCCCGCCATTTCGGGTCCATCAGGGTTTCGCAGTGGCCCTCCTTGCTGGCCAGCCACCGGTCCACCACGGCCTCGGCGGTCACGACACGCGTGCCGCGCCGCAGCGCGATGTTCTCGCCGACCGACCGCCATTCGTAGCCCGCGGCGTCGATCCAGGTCGAGAACGCGCAGCCTTCAAGGGTATGGTCGAAGGCGCCCTTCTGCGCCATGTACGCGCTGTGCATGCGCGCGGCCTGGCGCAGCTCGCGGTCTTCCTCGAGCGCCGGCACGGGACGATGGCGGGTGCGGGTAGCGCGACACGTCACGCCCTGTTCCCGAAGGAGGTTGATGCGGGCCAGGACCTCGTCTTCGCTCCGCACCGAGGCCGCCGGCCAACGCGCCGGGATCTCCACGTCCGGCGGGCAGGTGCGCCGGTCGCTCGCTGCGCGGAGGTCGGCCGTTCCCGCGGGCGTGAGCATCGTGGGAACCACGACGCCCAGGGCGAGCAGACCCACGCCGGCGAGCCGCGAGATCATCGACCGATGATAACCAGCCTGCGGTCCCGTACAATCGGATGTCCCGATCGTTTCCGCCGTCCAATCCACTGGAGAAGACCGATGAACACTCGCGCGGCCGCCCGCGCCGTCCTGCTCGGGGTCCTCCTCGGCTCCCCCTTGCCGCTGGCCGCGCAGACCGCCACCGGCACCCAGCCCCTGACCCACGAAGCGCTCTGGATGATGAAGAGGGTGGGCTCGCCCGTCCTCTCCCCGGACGGCAAGTGGGTCGTGGTCTCGGTCGCGGAGCCGAGCTACGACGAGAAGAAGGAGGTCTCCGACCTCTGGATCGTGCCGACGGACGGGAGCGCTCCCGCCCGCCGTCTGACCTCCTCGAAGGCGGCCGAAGGCGGCGCGGATTGGAGCCCGGACAGCCGGCGGCTTGCCTTCACGGCCAAGCGCGAGGACGACGACGTCGCGCAGGTGTACGTCCTCGACGTCGCGGGGGGCGGCGAGGCGCGCCGCGTGACGTCCAGCCCCCTGGCCGCCCGCGCTCCGCGCTGGAGCCCGGACGGCAAGGCGATCCTCTATCAAGGAGCGGTTTATCCGGGCGCGGCGGACGCGGAGGCGAACCGGAAGATCGCCGCGGAGCGGAAGGAGCCGAAGTCGAAGGTCCGCATCTACGACACGTTCCCCATCCGCCGCTGGGACAAGTGGCTCGACGACACCCAATCCCATCTGTTCGTGGTGGCCGTGGACGGGGACGGCAAGGCGCGCGACCTGCTCGCGGGCACGGCGCTGGTCGCCCAGGCCGGATTCGGCGCGCCCGGCGGCGAGGGCTCGGGCGAGGACTTCGCCCCCGCCTGGGCACCCGACGGATCCGCGGTCGTCTTCGTCGCCACCACCAACCGCACCACTGCCGCCTACGCGAACGTGACGACGCACCTCTACCAGGTGCCGGCGGCCGGTGGCGAGCCCAAGGCGCTCACGAGCGGGGAGACGGCCAGCTACTCTGGACCGCGCTTCGCGCCGGACGGCAGGTCGCTGTGCTTCCGGGTGAGCGACGAGAAGGGAAAGATCTACGCCCTCGATCGTCTGGCCTGCGCGGCCTGGCCCTGGGCGGGCGCGATCACGCCGCTGACGTCGTCGTTCGACCGCTCCGTGGGCGACTTCGCGATCGCGCCGGACGGCCGCGTCTTCCTCACCGCCGAGGATTCCGGGTTCGTCAAGCTGTACTCCGTGTCCGCGAAGGGGGGCGACGTCACCCCCGTCCTCGACGTGCGCGGCGCCTACGGGTCGGTCGAGGTCGCCGAGACCGCCAAGCCCACCGTCATCGTCGGCAGCTGGGGCGACGCCATCCGGCCCGCCGAGATCGTTCGGATCGACCCCATCGCGAAGAAGCAGACGGCGATCACCACCTTCACCACGGACGCGGCGTCGAAGCTGCACTGGCAGCCCCTGCAGGAGTTCACCTTCACGAACGACAAGGGCCGGCCCGTGCACAGCTTCGTGGTGCGGCCGCCCGGCTTCGATCCCGCGAAGAAGTACCCGCTCTTCGTCCTCATCCACGGCGGCCACGCGAACATGTGGCGCGACCAGATCACGCTGCGCTGGAACTACCACCTCCTGGCCAGCCCGGGGTACGTGGTGCTCCTCACCGACTACCGCGGATCGACCGGCTATGGCGAGGCCTTCACCCTCGACATCTCCGGCGATCCCCTGCGCGGACCGGCCAACGACATCAACCGCGCGGCGGACGAGGCCATCAAGCGGTTCTCCTACATCGACGCCTCGCGCCAGGCCGCGGGCGGGGCCAGCTACGGCGGGCACCTCACGAACTGGCTGGAGGCCACGACCACGCGCTACAGGTGCCTGGTCAGCCACGCCGGTCTCTCCAGCCTGCAGACCCAGTGGGGCACCAGCGACGGTATCTACAACAGAGAGGTCATGATGGGCGGCCCCTTCTGGGCGGACACGCGCACGTGGCTCGACCAGAGCCCCGTCGCCTACGCCAAGGACTTCAAGACGCCGATGCTCCTCTCCGTCGGCGAGAACGACTTCCGCGTGCCCATGAACAACACCCTCGAGATGTACGCCGTCCTGCAGCGCATGCGCGTGCCCGCGCGCCTCCTCGTCTGGCCGGACGAGAACCACTGGATCTTGAAGCCCGAGAACAGCCGGGTCTTCTATCGCGAGGTCGCGGCCTGGCTGGCGAAGTGGCTCAAGTGAGGAGGCTCCTCGCCGTCCTCGCCCTGGCGCCGCTCACCGGCAGCGCCGCCCTCTCCGCCCAGACGACGCCGGCTCCGGCGCCCACTCCGCGTCCGGCCTGGATCGCGAAGAGCGACGCCAACGCGGACGTCCTGCTCAAGGTCTTCGCGCGCTTCGCCCCGGAAGGCGCGGGCCAGATCGGCGTCTCCGGCCTGGACGAGCAGGTGCTCGACCTGCAGCCGCGGCTCTACGAGCGCGGCGAGGCCGCCAACAAGGAGGCCCTGGCCGAGCTGGAGCGCCGCCGCGCCGCGGAAACGGATCCCCTCGTGCGCCAGGACCTCGACATCCTCATCCAGTCCGCGAAGGACCAGATCGAGGGCGACGCCCTCTCGCGCAAGTACGAGCTGACCTACTTCGACGTGCCCCTCACGATCTTCCGCGGACTGCGCTCCCTGCTCGACGACCAGATCGCCCCGGAACGGCGCGCCGCCGCCCTCGTCCGCCTGAAGAAGTACGCGGGCGACGTGCCGGGCACGACGCCCCTCACCGTCCTGGCCGAGCAGCGCATGCGCGAGCGGCTGGGGGACACGGCGCTGCTCGGTCCCCCGCGCGCGGAGGTGGAGAAGAACCTCGGCAACACGACGTTCTATCTCGACGGGATCGAGAAGCTCTTCCAGAAATACCAGGTCGCGGGCTACGAGGCTCCCTTGGCCAAGCTCAAGGCCCAGGTCGCCGCCTACAACGAGTTCGTGAAGAGCACGATCCTCCCCCGCTCGCGCACCGACTTCCGCCTGCCCCCGGAGCTGTACCGGTCGCGCCTCCGGAACTTCGGCGTGGACATGGCGCCGGAGGCGCTGGCCGACCGTGCCCGCGTGTCGTACGTGGAGATCCGCAACGAGATGCGCTCGATCGCGCCCCTGGTGGCCAAGGAGAAGGGACTCGCCGTCACCGACTACCGCGACGTCCTGCGCGCCCTCAAGAAGGACCAGATCGTCGGCGAGGCCATCCTGCCCCACTACCAGGAGCGGCTGGCCGCGCTGGAGGAGATCATCCGGAGGGAGCGCGTGGTCACCCTGCCCACGCGGCCGGCCCAGATCAAGCTGGCCAGCGAAGCGGAGAGCGCGGCCCAGCCCGCCCCCAACATGCGGCCGCCGCGCCTGCTTGGCAACACCGGCGAGCGCGGGACGTTCATGCTTCCGCTGCGCGTGCCCACCACCAGCGCCTCCGGCTCGGAGGTGAAGGCCTACGACGACTTCACGTTCGGAGCCGCCTCCTGGACCCTGACCGTGCACGAGGCCCGTCCCGGACACGAGCTGCAGTTCGCGTCCATCGTGGAGAAGGGCGTCTCCGCCGCGCGCGCCGTCTTCGCCTTCAACAGCGTCAACGTCGAGGGATGGGCCCTCTACATGGAAGCGGAGATGAAGCCGTACCTGCCGCTCGAGGGCCAGCTCGCCTCACTGCAGGCGCGGCTGCTGCGCGCGATGCGGGCCTTCCTCGATCCCGAGCTGGAGATGGGCCGCATCCAGCCGGAAGAGGCGGTGAAGCTCCTCATGGACGAGGGCGTCTACTCGGAGGCGATGGCGCGGCAGGAGGTCGAGCGCTACACGTTCCGCGCGCCCGGCCAGGCCACCTCGTACTACTACGGGTACACGCGCTGGATGCAGCTCCGTTCGCAGGTGGAGATGGCGCTGGGCGCGAAGTTCGACCGCCAGCGCTACCACGACTACATCCTGAGCCAGGGGCTGCTCCCGCCGGACGTGCTGGCCAAGGCGGTGCTGGGAGAATTCGTCGAGGCGGAAAAGAAGAGATAGCTACAGGCAGCGGTTGAAGAGGGCCAGCGCGAGGCTCATGGCCAGCCGCGCCACCTCGGGGTCATAGCGCTCCCCCTCGTCGCGCATGAACGCGTGCTGGGCGTTAAACTCGTGCCAGGTGAAGAGGACGCCCGCCTCCGTCATGGCCTTGTAGACGGTGGCCCGTCCATCGTTGGGGATGTGCGGGTCCTGGCGGCCCCAGATCATGAGCAGCTCCGCTTTCGTCTCGCGGATCCGCGCCAGCGTGTCCGCGTTCTTGCCCTCCCCCAGCGTGCGGCTGTGGAGGTCGGTCGGAAAGAACGATGCGCAGGCCAGGATGTCGGGGAGGAGGGCGGCGCGGACGGCCAGGTGTCCCCCGATGCAGAATCCCACCGTGCCGATGCGGCCGCTGCACGCCGGGTGGGCGCGCAGCGCCTGTACGACCACCTTGGCGTCGTTGTCGAACGTGGACAGCTTCGTCGCGTGCTTGTAGCGGTTCCCCTTCTCCTTCCCGGCGTCGTCGTAGCCGAGCACCGTCCCGAGCGGCTCGTGCTCGTGATAGATCTCGGGCGCCATCACGACGTATCCGTGGCTGGCGATCTGCACGGAGAGGCGCGCGATGGGCGCCGTCTGCTGGAAGATCTCCGGATAGAGGACGAGGCCGGGGTACTTCTTGACCACGGTCGGATGGACCGGCGTGTAGACATGGGTCCGCATGGGTCCAGTGGGCGTCTCGAGGTCACGGAATTCGCTGCGCACGATCATCGAGGGGCTCCTTCGGAGTGGATGATACCGGCCTTCGGGAGGCGAGGATGAAGAAGATCCGATGGGGCGTCCTGGGCGCGGCGAAGATCGCGCGCACGAAGGTCATCCCGGCCATGCAACGCGCGGCGGAGGGCGAGGTGACCGCCCTGGCTTCGCGCTCGCTGGACACGGCGCGCGCGACCGCCTCTCTTCTCGGCATCCCCAAGGCGTACGGCTCGTACGAGGAGCTCTTGGCCGACCCCGACGTGGACGCCGTCTACAACCCGCTCCCGAACCACCTGCACGTCCCGTGGTCGATCAAGGCCGCGGAGGCGGGAAAGCATGTCCTTTGCGAAAAGCCCATCGCGCTCAGCGCGGAGGAGGCACGCACGCTCGTCGCCGCGCGCGACCGCACCGGGGTCATCATCCAGGAAGCCTTCATGGTGCGCACCCACCCGCAATGGCTGGCCGTGCGGGAGGAGGTGCGCGGGGGCCGCCTGGGCGAGCTGCGCGCCATCCAGATGGCGTTCTCGTACTTCAACCGCGATCCGCACAACGTCCGCAACCAGCCCGGCATCGGAGGCGGCGGCCTCATGGACATCGGCTGTTACCCCATCGTGCTCTCGCGCTTCCTGTTCGAGGCGGAGCCGGTGCGGGTGATCGCCAGCATGGACCGGGACCCGGAGTTCGGGACGGACCGGCTCACCTCCGCTCTCCTCGAGTTCGCGCGGGGGCAGAGCGTCTTCACCTGCTCGACCCAGCTCGTACCCTACCAGCGGACCCAGGTCCTGGGCACGCGCGGGCGCATCGAGGTCGAGATCCCGATCAACGCGCCGCCCGATCGGACCTGCCGGATTGCCTTCGACGATGGACGCGATGTGCTCGGCACCGGCGTGGAGTCGCGGTCGTTCGCGGTCTGCGATCAGTACACGCTGCAGGCGGACGAGATGTCGCGCGCGATTCGGGAGGGTGGCGCGGCGCCGGTGCCGCTGGAGGACTCCGTGGCCAACATGCGAGTCATTGATGCGCTCGTTCGGTCGGCGCAGACCGGCAGGTGGGAAACGCCGTAACGGCGTCGTGGCGTTCCTGCTGTTGACGCAAAGGCTGGCCGGCCGACCTGGCCACGACCTCTATTGGCTAATCGTGTGGGTCGCCTCTCGTGTGGGTCACCTCGCGTGTGAGTCGCGTCGCGTGCGCTCCCCCGATGGCGCTCACGCAAAAATATATCTTCTCCTCGCCGGAGTTTCGGACCCGCATTTTCGCGCGCGAGGTTCGCTTCGTTGGAGGCCTCGGGCCTGAGTCATCGCTACAAGTCGTGTGCGCCGCTGCGTGCGCATCGCGCAGCGAGGAAGCCGCCCCGCGCCGAGGACCACACCTCCGACGTCCCTACGGCGTGCCAGAGCCCCTCCGCAAGGGCGAAAATCACCGTGATACACACAGCGTATGAATACGAACACGCTCGCGGTTGCGTCGAACCTCTCGGACCACGATCTACTCGCGCGTCTCGCCCGGCTCGCCTCTGCCGAACGCGAAGCGTCGGCGGAGCTGGTCGCCCACCTGGCCGCGCTCGAACTACGGCCTTCTGTGTACGCCGCGCTGGGCCACGGCTCCCTCTTCGACTACTGCACGGATTCGCTGCGCTTGTCCGAAGACGCGGCTTGTACTCGGATTGCGGTGGCGCGCGCCTGCCGGCGTTTTCCGGCGATCCTCGATGCCCTCGTCTCGGGCGACGTCTCCCTGACTTCGGTCCGCCTGCTGGCTCCGCACCTGACTCCCGAGAATCATCGGGATGTGCTGGGCCGGGCGTCTGGCCGAAGACGATCGGAGCTCGAGGCCCTGGTCGCCGAGCTGGCGCCGCGGCCGGATGTCCCGACGTCCGTGCGCAAGCTGCCCGCGCCGTCCCCGATCCTGGCACCGTCCATTCCCACGGCTGTCCCTCCGGCACCGCTCGAGTCCTGTCCGGCTGTGCCGTCCTCGGCTGTGCCGTCCTCGGTTGTGCCCTTTCCGCCTGTCGCCTCTCCTCCCGTACTCGCG
>Ga0209382_10012317_pt1 | contig 10572 bp, 4 predicted proteins | sample SoiMetdeltSBSDD5_FD_187599 | JGI IMG/M metagenome (GOLD analysis project Ga0209382, IMG submission 187599) | Bulk soil microbial communities from a Populus tree surrounding site in Tennessee, USA - Soil MetaG P. deltoides SBSDD5 (SPAdes) (version 2) | ecosystem: Environmental > Terrestrial >...
GCTCGTTCCGGCCATTTCGCTGGGGGCGGCGGACACGGCGTTGCGCAGCGCAATGCGATTCGCGCTCTCCCGGCGGCTTTACGGAGCTTCGGTCTTCGAGATTCCGGAAGCTCGCCGCGTCCTGGTCGAAGCCTTCATCGACATCCTGATCTGCGATTGCGTGGCCATCTCCGCGGCCAGGTCTCTGCACGTGGCCGCGGATCAGATGAGCCTCTGGTCGGCCGCAACCAAATATTTCGTTCCGGTCCGCGTCGAACGCCTGATCGCGGAACTGTCGGTCGTCATGGGCGCTCGCCATTTCCTGCGCCAGGACCATGACTCCGGCGTTTTTCAAAAGATCCGCCGCGATAACTCTCTCGCCGGCCTGTTCGACGGCAGCACGGTCGTAAACCTGAACGGCATTGCGCAACAACTTCAGCAGATCTGGCAAATCGGCCGGAAAAATGGGAGGCAGGAAGAGACGCAGACGATCGACTGTTTGAAGCAGATCTTCGGTCTGTCCGCTTCCCTGCCGGATTTCGACTCGGCCCGATTGGAACTGATCAACCGCGGCCGCGATGATATGACCCAGAGCCTGGCGCTGCTGCCTGCCCTGGCAGAGAAAGAGCTGCCTTCAATCGATCCTCGGACGCGAAGCGACCTTGGCGGGCTACTCAGCGAACTCAGGCAAGAATTTCTCGAACAGCAGCAGGCATTGATGAACCTGAAACGCCACTCCGGCAGCGTTTTCAATCAGCCTGTCCAACTCTTCGAACTGGCGCGGCGTCACTGCGCGTTGCATGCCGCCGCGGCATGCTGGTGGATGTGGCTCTTCAATCGAGAGTCTTTGGGAGATTTCTTTGCCCGGGGCGAGTGGCTCGTTCTCGGATTGAACCGCTTGCTCGCGGATTTACGGCCCTGGCGCTTGGCGTTCTTCAACCACCATGAGCGGAACGTCAGTCAGTATCTACTCGAATTACAAAAAGATGGCCAGCTCTTTTCGATTCTCCCCATCGCCCTGGCGGGCCGGGATGAAGATTGAAAACCGGGGCCCTGATCAGAATCGCACAAATCAACCTAGGAGGTCGAACAATGGATAAGAACGTGCTGGCGACGCGACCAGCGCAGGATCAGTTGCGCTGGCGAGAGGTTATTCAACAGTGGCTGGTCACGCGGATTGCCGAGTCTCTGCAATTAGACCCGATGGAACTGGACCCGCGCGAACCCTTTGCGAGTTTTGGCTTGAGTTCGGTGGCGGCCGTCAGCCTCAGCGCCGATCTGGAGGATTGGCTTGGAATGCGGCTGGAACCGACTCTCACCTGGGATTATCCGACCATCGATTCACTCGCACGACACCTCTCGGACGAGTTAGGGAGCCGATCCGGCAATCCACCAACCGGCCAACCGGCCTTCACACAGGAGGGTATAGAGCCGTGGAACCGATAGCAGTGATTGGCATGGGTTGCCGCTTTCCACAAGCCGCCAACCCGAAAGCGTTCTGGCGCCTACTGGTGAATGGCGTGGACGCCATCACCGAGATACCGTCAACCCGCTGGGACCTGGAGCAATTTTATGACAGCAACCCCGAAGCGCCCGGCAAGACCAACTCCCGTTGGGGAGGTTTTCTCGAAGAGATTGACCGGTTTGACGCCGACTTCTTCCGCATCCCGCCGAAAGAAGCGATGCAATTGGATCCGCAACAGCGCTTGCTCCTGGAAGTGGCCTGGGAAGCCCTGGAAGATGCCGGACAGGCTCCGGATCGGCTGGCGGGCACTCGCACCGGCGTCTTTGTCGGGGTCATGAACACCGAATTCGCCCATATCTGGCTGCGAGAGAGCCATCTCATCAGTCCCCAGCTTGGCGCGGGTAGCTCTTCCGGCATCACCGCCAACCGTCTCTCGTATTTCCTCAATTTTCATGGACCGAGCATGGTGATCGACACGCTCTGCTCCTCATCGCTGGTCGCCGTACATCAGGCCTGCCGGAGCATCTGGAACGGAGAGTCTGATCCCGTGGCCATCGCGGGCGGCGTCAATCTCATCCTGCTTCCGGCGATGAATATCTACTATGCCAAAGCGGGGCTGGCCGCTCCGGACGGGCGATGTAAGACTTTCGATGCGCGGGCCAACGGCATCGTCCGCGGAGAAGGCGCCGGGCTGGTGGTCTTGAAAACTCTCCGGCGCGCGCAGCAGGACGGTGACCGCGTCTATTGCATCATTCGCGGCAGCGCGGTCAATCACGACGGGCGGACCAACGGCTTGACGGCGCCTAACCGTTGGGCGCAGATCGCGGTGCTCGAAGAGGCATACCGGCAGGCCGGCGTTTCGCCCGGTCGGGTCGAGTATGTCGAGGCTCACGGCACCGGAACTCCTCTCGGCGATTCCATCGAAGCGACGGCGCTGGGGACGGCGCTGGCCGCCGGCCGTTGCAAAGAAGACCGCTGTTCCATCGGATCGGTAAAGACCAACATCGGGCATCTCGAATCGGGCGCCGGAATCGCCAGCCTGATCAAGACGGCGCTCATGCTCAAACACCGCACGCTGGCGCCAAGCCTGCATTTCCAGACTCCCAATCCATATATTCCGTTCGATGAACTGCAATTGCGCGTGCAGCGGACGGCGGAGCCCTGGGTTTTCCGGGAGAGTTCGGCCGTGGCGGGAGTCAGCTCCTTCGGTCTGGGCGGAGCCAACGCCCATGTCGTGCTGGAGAGTGTCGAGCCGCCGGCGGAGATCGGCGCCGGCCCGGAGCAGGCGGCCGGCGAGGCATACATCCTTCCCATCTCCGCGCGCAGCGCGAATGGACTCCGCGCCGCCGCCGAGTCCTACCGGGATTTCATCCTGGAGGAGAGTCAGAATCAGGCCGGCCTCCGCGACCCTTGCTATACGGCCGGCGTCCGGCGCAGTCATCATGATCTTCGTCTCGCCATCCTCGCCCGCTCACGGTCGGAGTTGAAAACGCGGCTTGATGCTCTGACCGGCGAAAAATCCTGGACGGAGTTCCTCCAGGGCCACAGGACAACAGGCCGCGGCCAAAAACTGGCTTTCGTCTTTGCCGGTCAGGGGACGCAATGGGCAGGGATGGGTTCGGAGCTTTTGGAGACTGAGCCGGTCTTCCGGGCGGCCGTCGAACGATGCGACGCACTGCTGGGACGATATGCGAAATGGTCTCTGATCGACGAGTTACGGGCCGACCGCAGCCGCTCCCGGTTGTTCGATACGGAGATCGCACAACCGGCTATCTTCGCTCTACAGGTAGGTCTGGTGGCCCTCTGGGAGAGCTGGGGGATCAAGCCCCAGGCCGTCGTCGGCCACAGCGCCGGAGAGGTGGCGGCGGCTTATGTCGCCGGCATCCTGTCTTTGGAAGATGCCCTGAAGGTCATCTTTCATCGCGGCAGGCTGATGCAACGCGCAACCGGAAAGGGCAAGATGATGGCCGTCAAGATGCCGCGGGAGCGGTTGGAGCAGGTGCTGGCAATGGATGGACCTCGACTCTCGCTCTCGGCTCTCAACAGCCCGAATTCCTTTACCATCTCCGGCGACCCGGAGATCATCGAGGAACGGTTGGCATCGCTCTCGCAGGAAGGGATCGCGGCCAGACTTCTTCCCGGCGATTATGCCTTCCACAGCCAGCAGATGGAATCGTTGCAAGAAGAGCTGGCCGATGCCCTCCAGGATCTCCGCCCGCGACCGTCCGAGCTTCAAATCTTCTCGACCCTCACCGGGCAATCCGCCGGCGAGCGCGAATACGATCGGCTCTACTGGGCCCGGCAAATCCGCGAACCAGTCCTCTTCGATCAGGCTGTGAACCGGCTGATCAGCGGCGGCTTCCGCCTCTTTGTCGAGATCGGTCCGCATCCGGCGCTCGCGGGATCGATCGCCCAATCACTGCGCCACCATGAATATCAGGGCCTCGCGCTCTCCTCGCTAAAACGCGAATCGAGAGAGAGAGAGACGATGCTCGATTCGTTGAGCGTCCTCTACGCGCAAGGAGCGGAGGTCGAGTGGGAAGCGCTCTATCCCGAGCCGGGGCGCTGCCTATCTCTCCCCCAATACCCCTGGCAGAAAGAGCGCCTCTGTATGGAAGACCGGCTCAAGGCGGCCCCGGCGCCATCCGACGCCCGGCGTCGCGAATTCAACGGTTCCGGCCATCCGGCGCTAGGCAAGCCTCTGTATTCAGCCGGGCGCCGAGGCGACTGCCTGTGGCAAGGTGAGGCCGGGATCGCCCAGTTCCCTTATCTCAACGAGCACCGCCTTCGAGGCGAGGTCCTGATGCCCGCTTCCGCCTACCTGGAGATGGCCCTCAGCGCGGCTCTGGAAGTCTTTAAAGGCTCTCAACCGATCCTGAAGAACGTACGATTTCTACGCCCGCTGAAATTGAAGGAGGGAGAAGACTACTCGATTCAATTGATCGTCTCGCAGGAGGCGTCCGCGCAGGCTCGTTTTCAGGTCTTCAGCTCGCCCGCCGCCGAACCGCCGGGGGAGAGGGAATGGACTCTCCATGTCCAGGGGACTATTCATCCCGAACCAGAGAGCGGCGCAACCCGGTTCGAACCGCTCCGGTTGGATGAGATCGAACGGCGTTGTCAGCAGAGCATCGACACCACCGAGTTCTATCGGGATCTGAAACAGGGCGGCATCGAATACGGCGAGAATTTTCAAGGGGTCTTCGGGCTCAAACGCCGGGACGGAGAGGCCCTGGCGCAGTTGCGGATCTCCGAGTCGCTCAGAACCGAGGCCGCCGACTATGTGATTCACCCTGCCCTCCTGGATTCCGCTTTTCATCCCCTCCTATCGACGTTGCCGGAGGACGGAACCGACCTCTATTGGCCGGTGGCTCTGGAGAGTTTGCAGTACTTCGCCCCGCCAACAGGCGATCTCGAAGTTCATGCCGCGCTCCATGACGCGCCTCAACCGGGCGCGGAGGTCATGACCGGAGATCTGACCATCTGCGATCAACATGGAAGGCGGCTGCTCGAAGCGCACGGGCTCAAAGGACGGCGTCTCACTCCCGCCGGAGGCGCCCTGGCCGAAGAACAGATTCGACGCTGGCTCCACCAGCCAGCCTGGCAACGCCAGACGGAACATGAGGTTGTTTCCGTTCAGAACCCGGCGCCGCCGGAGCGGGCTGGAGGCTGGTGGATCTTCAGCGATCAAAAAGGTCTGGGTCAGGAGTTGCACGATCTTCTGCGGCGGCGTGGAGAGTCATCCATTCTGGTCTTCCACGGCGATTCGTACCAGCGACTGGGAGAGGACCGGTATCTGATCAACTGCTCTCGACCGGAGGATTTTCAGCGGTTGTTCAGTGAAGCGCCCGACTCCGTTCGGCAATCCTTCTCACAGGTCGTTCATCTCTGGAGCCTCGACGGAGCGCCGGCCGAAGAAGCGACACTGTCAACGCTGGAAGAGGCTCAACGATTGGGGTGCATCAGCGTTGTTCATCTGATTAAGGCCCTCGACAGGGCCGGTTGGACGCATCCGCCACGGCTCTGGCTTGTGACTAGCCGTGCGCAGATGATACTGCCCGGCGACGACATGGCCGGGATCGCGCAGGCGCCCCTGTGGGGCCTGGGGAGAACTATGTCGCAAGAGCTTCCGCAGTTTCGATGCGCCATGATCGATGTGGGCGGAGACGACTGGACGCTGGATGCGGCCGCGATCTTCCAGGAGATTTCATCAAACCCCGACGACCATCCGCAAATCGCCTGGCGCGATGGCCGGCGCTATCTCCTGCAACTCTCCGGTTCTTCGCCGGAAGTAGCTGGAGCCGAGCGCCCCGACGGATTCAAGAGGCGAGATGCCGGTCGCGTAGGAGACCTCTTCCGGGAAAATGGCGTCTACCTGATCACCGGCGGCCTCGGGGCCCTCGGGCTACAGGTTGCGCAATGGATGGCGGAGAACGGCGCTCGCCATCTGGTTCTGATCGGTCGTCATGGCCCCTCCGATGGCGCGCGTCAGGCTCTGACGAAATTGGAACAGGCGGGCACACGGATCGACGTGAAGCTGGCGGACATCGCCAGTCAAGAACAGCTCGCCGAGGTCCTCGCCGATATCCGCCGGGAGTCGGCAGAATTGCGGGGAATCGTCCATCTCGCCGGAATCCTGGCCGATGGCATTTTGCTGACGGCAAATGCGGAGAGATTTGAAGAAGTGATGCGGCCCAAGATTCTGGGAACCTGGAATCTTCATCGCCAGGTTGTGGATCTGCCGCTCGACTTTTTCGTCATGTTCTCCTCGCTGGCCTCGGTGCTCAACTCGAAAGGGCAAGGCAACTACGCCGCCGCCAATGCCTTCCTTGACGCCTTGGCTCATTATCGGAATGGACTGGGAAGTCCGGCTTTGAGCATCAACTGGGGGCCCTGGAGCGAGGCGGGCATGGCGGCCGGACTCGATGAGCGGATGGCGCTGGCCGGACTCAGAAGCCTGACGCCCCAACAAGGTTTGAATGTTCTGGAACTGCTCCTGCATTTGGAACTCACACAGGTCGCGATCATTCCCGGAACTGGTCAGCCAGGTTCGGAGCTGCCGGCAACGGTCGCGGCGGAAGAGACAGAACTCTCGAATCAGCCTAATTTCAAGCGCCGGCTTGAAGAATCGCCGGCCGATGAACGATGGCCTCTGTTGATCGCACACCTTCGGGCGGAAGTGGGCGCCGTCCTCGGATACAACGGCCATAAACAGGTGGAGATCGATCGAGACTTCTTCGAAATGGGCATGGATTCTTTGATGGTGGTCGAACTGGGCAGGAATCTACAGAAGAGCCTGGAGCAGAATTTCCCCATAAGCATGGTCTTTGAACATCCATCGATCGAGGACTTCGCCGGCGTCTTCTCACAGGAGATTCTCTCACCGGAGATTGTCGTTCGAAAATCACTCTGAAGGAACACTTTATATGAATTCCTGGATTGTACATCGAAAGCCGAATCCGGAGGCCAAGCTCCGACTATTCTGCTTCCCGTATGCCGGCGGCGGAGCAAGCATATATAAAACCTGGGCCGACCATCTGCCCTCCGAGGTCGATGTCTGCCCGATTCAGCCCCCGGGCAGAGAGGGACGGCGCGGCGAGGCTCCATATAACAGCATGCCGCCTCTGATCGAAGCCGTCACCGAGGCCATTCTGCCGCTTCTCGACCGGCCGTTCGCTCTCTTCGGTCACTGCATGGGAGCAAAAGTCGCTTTTGAGCTGGCCCGGTATCTGCGCCAACACTATCATCTCAACCCGTCTCATCTGTTCGTTTCGGCCTGCCCGGCGCCGCAGTTGGCGCCCGATGGGACCACCTACGATTTGCCGGAAAAGACCCTGATCGATCTCCTGCGAATGTTGAGCGGGACATTACACGTGATCTTCAGTCACCCTGCCCTGATCAAGCTGGTGTTGCCATGCATTCGCGCGGATTTCGAGATTTATGACACTTACACGTGCCGGCCGGAGCCTTCGCTACATTCCCCGCTCACCGTCTTCGGAGGAGATACGGACCCGATCGTCAAGGTGAATCATCTCTCCTCGTGGCGCGAGCTGACGACATCTCGCTTCAACCTGCATGTCATGAACGGCGGCCATTTCTTTCTGCACACGGTTCAGCCGGCGATTCTGAAGGTTCTGACCGGACAATTGGATGGTGTTTTAAAGTCCTTTCCGCAGCCAGCTCATTAGTACGTAAACTAAGCTGTTTGGCATTTTCTCTATAAGCGTGTTTTAGAACCTTGGCTTTGAGCCTACGAAGCAGGCGAAAGCATAAAGCCCAGTGTGGCGCCTTCGGCGCCACACTGGGTCAGGTTTGAAGCGCCATCAAGCCCGTGAAACGGACGGCAGACTCCCCGGCTGTCACCCACTTCGTGGGCTGCGGAGCCCTCTACTAACGCTCTCCTGGGGCTTAGGCTTTGTTTACAGAGTATTCATGAACCAAACCAGCTGCGAAATTGAATCGGAGACCTGTCGATCATGCTACTTACCGACTACAAGCCAACCGTCCCGAAGACGGGGGTAAAGATTTATCGCCTCCTTTCATCCGGGAACGGATTAGCGGCGATCATGTTGGCCATCATTTCGGTCTCGACGTTCTTGAGCCTCTCTCAATCGGTCCCGCCTCCGGCGTCGCCTCCGGACATCGCGCCGGAGAGTTTTTCATCGGGCCGCGCCATGGAGCATCTCGGAAGAATCGCTCAGAGACCGCACCCTGTAGGCTCTCCCGAACATGAGGCCGTCTTCAACTACCTTATATCGGCGCTGACCTCAATGAACTTGACGCCCGAAATCCAGGAGGCGACGGTCGTCAGCGAGCGGCGCAATTTCCCCGGCGTCGGGGGATCGGTCAGGAATGTGCTGGTCCGGTTGCCCGGGACAGACAACAGCCGCCCCCTGCTCTTCACGTCTCATTATGATTCCGCTCCGACCGGCGTCGGCGCGAGTGATGACGGAGCGGCGGTGGCCGCAATGCTCGAATGTTTGAGGGCTTTGCGAGCCGGAGAGCCGTTGCGCAATGATCTGATCTTTCTCTTCACGGATGCGGAGGAGGCCGGCCTGCTCGGAGCGAAAGCTTTTGTCGATCAACACCCGGCGGGCAAAGAGGCGGGGCTCGTCTTCAACTTCGAGGCCCGCGGAAGCAGAGGCGTTTCAATCATGTTTGAAACCGGCGCCGGGAATGGCTGGTTGATCGACCAATTCGCGAAAGCGGCGCCAGATCCTGTCGCCAGTTCGCTGACTTACGAGATCTATCGGCTTCTCCCGAATGATACTGACTTCTCGATCTTCAAAGAAGCGGGGCTGAACGGGATGAATTTCGCCTATATCGACAGGCTCGATCATTACCATACCTGGCAGGATCGCATCGAGAACCTCGATAAGAGGAGTCTTCAACATCATGGACTGTACATGTTGTCGATGGCGCGGCGCTTCGGCAACCTCGATCTCAGGCGGGGGCGAGATCCGGACGCCGCCTACTTCGTCATCCCCGGCTCGATCCTGATCCATTATCCGTCAACTCTGGGGAAGTATCTGGCCCTGGCCTCGGCGGGGTTGTTGATCGCCCTCCTGGTCCTGGGATTGCGCCGGAAACGATTGACGATCTCCGGCATGATGCGGGGATGCCTAACGCTCCTGTTGAACATGGTCCTTTCAGGGTGCCTGGTAACGCTAGCCTGGCTGCTGATCAGTTTCATGCACCGAAAATTCCACACCCTGTTCCTGGGCGACGCCGACCAGAACCCTCTCTATCTGGCGGGCCTCATGAGTCTGGCGCTGGCCGTCAACTCAGCTTTATATGCCCGTGCCGGAAGAAAGGTCAGCATGGAGAACCTTGGCGCCGGCAGCCTGCTCTGGTGGCTATCGATCGCGATCTTGACCGCGATCTTCCTGCCCGGCGCCAATTATCTCTTCATCTGGCCTCTCTTATCCGGCCTCTCGATGCTCGCCTTCATTCTATTCTCGAAGGACCCGGGGACGGCTTCGGTTGCAAGACTTGCAGTCTTTTCCGTCTGCGCCATCCCCGGAATCATCCTTGTGGTTCCCATTCTGTATCTGATTCTTCTGGCCATGACGTTGCACGTCTCCGCCGTCCCGGCAATCCTGCTGACGCTGCTCATCGGTCTGCTCATTCCACAACTGAGGATGATCGCCGGCGCCAGCCAGCGGGTATTGACCGCCGGCGCCCTGCTGTGCTGTGTGGTCTTTATGATCTGGGGCGGCGTCATGGCCTGTTTCGACGATGGGCGCCGCTTGCCGACTCATCTGTTCTACGCCCTCAATTCCGATCTTAATCAGGCCGTCTGGGCCAGCCACGATCAAAGACCGGATGAGTGGACAGCGCGGTTTCTGGTCAACGGCCTCGAGAGAGATTCTCTTCCCGATTATCTCGGGCCGAACCGGGAGACTTATCTCAAGTCGCCGGCGCCCCCGGTCTCCCTGCCTCCCCCGATCGTCAAGCTGATCAGCGACAACACATCGGGCGGTATCAGGGATCTACGTTTTCAAGTCAGCTCGTCCCGCCAGTCCCCGATCCTGATCATCTCCGCCAACCCGGAAAGCAGTGTCATGGCCTATACCGTCAACCATCAAGTGATGATCAACGATCGAGACCGGCCCTGGAGATTTCAATACCATGGACTTCCCAAAGACGGAGTGGAGATCGGCCTGAGACTGACTTCATCCGCTCCGGTCAAACTATTGGTCGTCGATCAATCCTATGGTCTTCCGCCTGAGTTCATCTCATCCAATCCCAGGCCGGATTGGATGATGCCGTCAATGTTTCCGCACAGCGATACCACCCTGGTCAGCAAGTCTTTCACCTTCTAGCCATGGCCTCGGCGACCCGTGGCCAGCTCGATCGATTACAGGACTGTGGCGCGAGTTGTTTACTCGCGCTTAGTTCCTGATCGCACAAAGCCACAATCAGGGCGATTAAACAAATAGCCCCACACCGTACACGCATTTGCAAACCGCCATAAGCAGCCAACATGCAAGTCATAAAAGATAGTATTTTGTCGGCCATCGGGAATACCCCGCTCGTCAGATTGACGCGCGTATTCCAGGATCTTCATTTCAACCTCTATGCCAAGATTGAGTCGCTCAATCCGGGCGGCAGCGCCAAAGACCGGCCTG
>Ga0209382_10012318_pt1 | contig 10571 bp, 10 predicted proteins | sample SoiMetdeltSBSDD5_FD_187599 | JGI IMG/M metagenome (GOLD analysis project Ga0209382, IMG submission 187599) | Bulk soil microbial communities from a Populus tree surrounding site in Tennessee, USA - Soil MetaG P. deltoides SBSDD5 (SPAdes) (version 2) | ecosystem: Environmental > Terrestrial >...
GTCGTCGATGACTTCAGCCGCGCGATCAAGGCCGGACTGAGCGACGACCAAGGCACGCTCTACCCCCAAATCGAGCGTCAGTACCTCGCCCTGACCGGTGCGGGGACGACAGCGACATGAGGCGACCGATAAGCGCACCACTCCACCGGCGCGTGTTCACCGTCAGCTGCTAGGGGATCAGCCACGACCGGTCTCTAGCTGGTCTTCGAACTACGAATCTCAGTCCACGGGAGAAGCCATGGTCATTCTTCGATTCAAAATCCGATCCAAACCCGACAAGAGCGACGAGCTGATGTCCGCGCTCGCCGAGATCATCGCGCCGGCGCGGGCCACGAAGGGCGTCATCAACTTCGACATCGCCCGCGACCTGCTCGAACGCGATTCGTTCATCGCGACCGCGATTTACGACGACGGTGCCGCTCTCGAACTGCAGGAATCACTTCCGGAGGTAGGCAGGGTCATGGCGATGCTGCCGGAGTCGCTGGTGGCGCCGCCAGAGCGAACGATCTTCGACGCGTCGCTCGACCCCACGCTGGTCTGAATCTCCTTGACACTCTCAGCGCGGCCGACGTCCCGACGGGACGGCAAGGTCGCCACCACCTAAGACCAGGAGCATCATCATGGAGTACCTCGTGGAGTTCATCACCACCATCCCCGACCACGCGCCGCCGGCCGAGATCGAGCAGCGCCAGGCAAGTGAGACGACCCGCATCGCCGAGCTCGCCGCGCAGGGACACGCCCTGCGCGTCTGGAAGCCGAAGCCCGAGGACGGGCGCCGGCGGGCACTCGGTCTGTACCGCGCGGCCTCCGACCCGGAGCTGGAGGCGATCCTTGACTCGCTGCCGCTGCGTCCCTGGATGGAGGCCTCGGTGACCGCGCTGGCCAAGCACCCCAACGATCCGGCGCGGTCGGTGGCATGAGCGGGCAGACGCGAAAGGACCCGCGATGAACGCCCTGCCCGACCCCGAGCTGCGCCACGTCTACCGGCTCGACGCCGAGCTCGACGCACCCGTCGACCTCGGTGACACCCCGCAGGGCCACCGGCGCATCATCCCGCTTACCCGCGGCCACGCAACGGGTCCATACTTTGACGCCGAGCTGCTGCCGGCCGGCGGCGCCGACTGGCAGATCGTACGGGCGTCCGGCAGCTCGGTCGCCGACATCCGCTACACCCTGAAGACCGACGGCGGCGCGCTGCTCTACGTCCAGTCGCAAGGCGTACGCCATGGCGACCCCGACGTACTCGCCCGGCTGGCCGCCGGAGAGGACGTGGACCCGTCCGAGTACACGTTCCGCACCTCGGTAACGATCGAGACGGCCGACCCGGAGCTCGCCTGGGTCAACGACGGCGTCTTCATCGCCGTGGGCGGCCGCCGGCCGAGCGGCGTTTCGTACGACGTTTACCTCGTCGCCTAGGTTTTGCGCTTCGTCGACTGACCCTGGTCGCCGGGGCCGTCGGTCCCACAGGGCGACGACCTGCCTCTCGTTTCACGCAACAGCAGAAGCCCTCGCAGGGGCTGAGGAGACGAGCGCTTCTCGCCCTGAGCGGCGGTAGCCACGGCGACCCCATCGCCTTCTCAGTGGGCGACTCTTCAGTGGAGTGCAAGTGGTGGACGCTGCTCGCGAGCTGCATCGCGATCTTCATGCTGCTGCTCGACGTGACGATCGTGAACGTCGCGCTGCCGTCGATCGAGCGTGCCCTCGGCGCCGATTTCAGCGACCTCCAGTGGGTGATCGACGCCTACGCGCTGACCCTTGCGGGCGTCGTGCTGGCGGCGGGGTCGCTGGCCGACAAGATCGGCCGCAGGCGCGTCTTCATGCTCGGTCTGGCGATCTTCACCGCGTCGTCGCTGGCCTGCGGGCTGGCTCCCGACCCGTTCTTCCTGAACGTCTCGCGCGCGGCGCAGGGTGTCGGCGCGGCGATGATGTTCGGCACCTCGCTGGCGCTGATCGCGCAGGAGTTCCAGGGTCGCGAGCGCGGACCGCGCTTGGGATCTGGGGCGCGACCACGGCCGCGGCGGTCTCGATCGGGCCGCTCGTGGGCGGTGCGCTCGTGGACGCGCTGTCGTGGCGCTGGATTTTCCTGGTGAACGTGCCGATCGGCCTGGCCGCGCTCCTGATGGCGCGGCTGCGGTTGCGCGAGTCGCGCGACCCGGCCGCCTCCGGCGTCGACCTCCGCGGCGTGGCGCTGCTGTGCCCCGCGCTCTTCCTGCTCGTCTTCGCGCTGATCCGGGGCAACGACGAGGGCTGGGGAAGTGCCCCCATCATCGGCTGCTTCGCGGCCACCGCACTGCTGCTCGTGCTGTTCGTGGTGGTCGAGCGCCGCACCGCCGACCCGCTGCTCGACCTCTCGCTGTTCGGCAAGCCTGCCTTCACGGGCGCCACGATCGTCGCCTTCGCGATTGCGGCCTCGATCTTTCGATGTTCCTCTACATCACGCTCTTCTTCCAGAACGTGCTGGGCTTCTCGCCGCTTGAGGCGGGGCTCCGGACGCTGCCGGTCACCATGCCGATCCTGTTGGTCTCGCCGCTGAGCGGCCGGCTGACGGCGCGCGTGCCGGCGCGGCTGCTGCTCGGGACGGGGCTCGCGTTCGTGACGCTCGGGCTGCTGCTGATGGGGAACCTGTCCGACTCGTCCCCATGGACCGCGCTGCTGCCCGGCCAGATCCTGGCCGGCATCGGCATCGGACTTGCCACCCCCGCGTTGGCCTCCACGGCCGTCGGCGTAGTCGCCCCGCAGCTGAGCGGCATGGCGTCTGGCGCGAACAACACCGCTCGCCAGCTTGGGCTCGCCACCGGGATCGCCGGCCTCGGCTCGATCTTCCAGTCAAAGATCGAGTCCACGCTCACCCCACTGGTCACGGGCATGTCCGCGTCGTCGCACGTCCACGAGCTTGCGCGTGCTGTGGCGTCAGGCGGCACCGGGCGCGCCGTGCAGGCGGTGCCGCCCGACGACCGTGTCAAGGTGGCGAACGCAGCGCACCACGCGTTCGTGACGGGCTTCAACATCATCGCGCTGGTGAGCGTCGCCGTGGCGGCGGTGGGCTGCGTGGCGGGGTATGCGCTGGTGCGGTCTCGGGACTTCGTGCCGCCGGCGGCGACGCCCGCGCCGGTTCCGCCGGAGCCGGCGCGGGCGTAGGCGGCGGCGCGGGCTTCGACACCCCCCACGGCCACCGTGAGCCCAACGAGAAGCGATGGGGGGCCACGGCTCGGCAGGGCGACGCACCGCCGGATAACCGCGGGCCGGGGGACGTCGGCCAGGTTCGGCTTTCTCCCAGCATCGGTCAAGGGTTGGAGGAACGCGTTCGGTGCTGTCTGTCGGGCTGCAGGTCGTTGCTCGACCTGGGCCGGCTATCTGCCCGAACGCGTCCGGAGATTCACGACGAGAACGGCGGCGGCGTCGACGTCCCTCAGCGGTGGGCGAAGCGTCGACGACTCCCGGCTTCACAAAAACCACGACGGAAATCAGTGGTGCGGGCGGATGCGGGGGTGACCGGCCCGACCGAGACTTCGTGCCGAACCGTGCTGTCCCGAGCGAGGGAGATCCCAAATGGAGACCGAGAACGGCAATCGGATGAAGCGGGTGGTCGTCGATCACTACGGCGGCCCAGAGGTCCTGCAGGTGGTGGAGGAGGACGCTCCCCGGCCGGGTGCGGGCGAGGTCCGTGTCAGGGTCTTGGCTGCTGGTGTCTCGTTTACCGATGCACAGATCCGGGCCGGCACGTACCTGGGCGGCCCGAAGCCGCCGTTCACGCCCGGCTACGAGCTCGTGGGCATCGTCGAGGAGCTCGGCGCGAGCTGCGAGAGACTGAAGGAGGGAGATCGGGTCGGCGCGTTGACGGTGTACGGCGCCGACGCCGAGCGCGTCTGCGTGCCGGAGCGCTACGCGGTCGCGGTGCCCGACGACCTCGACCCGGCCGAGGTCGTGAGCGTGATCTTCCCGTACATGACCGCCTATCAGATGCTGCACCGCACGGCGAGGGTGCGGGCTGGCGAGACGGTGCTCGTGCACGGCGCGGCTGGCCGGGTCGGGACCGCCGCGCTCGAGCTGGGAGCGCTGGCCGGGCTTCGCATGTTGGGCACGTGCTCGGAGCGCGACAAGGCCGCGGTCGAGCGGCTCGGGGCGGTAGCGATCGACTACCGCAACGAGGACTTTCTGGCGCGGGTGCGCGAGCTGACCGACGGTGCGGGCGTCGACGTGGTGCTCGACGGGATCGGCGGAAAGGTCGCGCTGCGCTCCTTCCGCGCGTTGCGGAAGGGCAATGCAGTCACGGGCGATCCCGGCGGGCGGCTCGTAACCATGGGCGCCTACAACACCCTCGCGAACGGCCGCAAGAGCATGCGTGCGTGGTTCGAATGGTGGCCGGCGATGGCCACCACCTGGCTCTGGGGCACGCTCTCGTCCCGCCGGCGCGTCTCCGGCTACCGGGTCCAAATCCTGCGCATCCCGCACCAGGACTGGTTCGCAGAGGACTTCGACGCGCTGCTCGAGCTGCTCCGCCAGGGCAAGATCCACCCGGTCGTGGCCGAACGCCTGCCGTTCTCCGAAGCCCGTCGCGCACACGAGATGCTCGAGACCTCGGCCGCCAAGGGAAAGCTCGTGCTTGTGCCATAGCCGAGAAGATCGCTCAGCGAGAGCGAGAGGGCCGCAGGTTCAAATCCCGCCGGGCGCCACGCCGGCGTCGACTGGCGAGCGTCAGGCCGAGGTGGAGCGGACCTTTGAGTCGCCGGGGAGGACGACGCCGGGGTTGCTGTAGGACCAGCAGGCACGGGGAACCCACACGGCGGGTGTGCGCCCCGGCTGCTTGTCCGCCGCTCGGACCTCTCGGCTGGAGGGAACCGAGACCTGTCGGTCGATCACGGCCTCGGCTCGACGTTGAAGCTGAACATCATGCCGCTCTCGTGGTGCTCGGCGATGTGGCAGTGGGCCATCCACAGGCCGGGGTTGCTGATGTCGAGCAGGATGTCGACGGTCTCCCCGGTCCGAACCAGCACCGTGTCCTTCCATACGAGGTTGGGTTCGGCGACTCCGTCGCGGCTGAGGACCAGGAAGCGGCCGGCGCCGTGGACGTGGAACGGATGGTGCATGGGGTGGTCCCCGGCCATCTCGTTGAGCAGCCGGATCTTGACCTGGTCCCCCACGCGGAACCGCCAGTCGATCTCTGCGTTCTCCGCGCCCGTCTCACGGTCGATCAGCTTCCAGCGCATGTTGGCCGGAGTCGTCATGCGGTTGACCTCGACCATGTCGTCTTCCCACTCGATCCCACCGGCGTCCACGTGGCTGTGGCCCCCGTGCGCATCGCCGTGGTGCTCATGCTCCTCGTGGCTGCCACCGGCCTCGGCGACGAGCTGCGCCGGCAGCAGCTTCATCCCGCACTGCGGGCAGTGGCCGGGCTCGTCGCTGACGACCTCGGGATGCATCGGGCAGGTGTAGCCCTTGGGAGCTTCCACCGGCAGCAGCTTCATCGCGCACTGCGGGCAGTGGCCGGGCTCGTCGCTGACCACCTCGGGGTGCATGGGACAGGCGTAGACCACCGGGCCTTGGGGCGCTTCGAAATCCATCTCCGCGATGAAGGCCAGGGCCTTGTCGGGCTCGGCCTCCAGGTACGGGGCGATGCGCTCGCGCTCGGCGCCCATGTCGGCGTTGGTCCGCAGTCGGTCGAAGTCCTCGGCGAGAACCGGCTCGGCGGCATCCTCGCCTACCTGGATTGCCGCCAACCGATAGACCCGCTCCGGAGTGTGGTGCTCCAGCATGAACTCGCCGGCCCGGTCGAACAAGACGTCGATCACCACACGCTCCGAGGGAGCCAGCACCACGTTCTCGACGAACTCCTCATGCTCGACACGGCCGCTGTCGCCGCCGACCAGTTTCGTCCGCGCGCCCGGGAGCGCCACCTTGAACACCCGCGTGTTGGCCGTGTTGGTCAGGTAGAAGCGGACGACCTCGCCGTGCTTTGCGTTGAGCGAGAGGTCGGTCTCCCCGTTCACCAGCAGCACGTCGCCGAAGCGGCCCATCGCCGCGTGGGTCGTCTCTGTACGGCGGAACGGCGCCACCCTGCCGTCCTCCAGCAGGATGTCGTCGAGCGTGAGGAGAACCTCGCGGTGAGCCGGCGGCCAGTACTGGGGGTCGGCCGGCTCGACCAGGACGTTGCCGTACAGCCCCATCTCCTGGCCGTAGTCCTCGCGGATGTGCGGGTGATACCAATACAGCCCCGGATCAGGGAACGTCACCCGGGCGGTGAACCGCTCGCCCACCAGCATCGGCTGTTGGGTCTGATGGGTCCCGTCGTAGCGGTTCTCGAGCCGTAGCCCGTGCCAGTGCACAGTGGCCTCCACGTCGCCCTGGTTTTCGACGTGGACGACGACCTCTGAGTCTTGGTGCACCTTGAGGGTGGGGCCTGGGATCGAGCCGTTGTAGGCGAGCATCCGCACCGTCGTGTCTCTCAGCCGCTTGGCCACGGGGGCGATGCGGAGGTCGAACTGATCGCCGTCGGCCAGCTCGACAAGCTCGGATACGCGTGCGTCGGGAAGACCCGTGACGTCCGTTGGGAAGTGGTGTGGAGGTGTGCTCATGTCGTGCTCCCCGTGATGTCGGCCTGAACGCTCCGGCGGCGTGCCTCGTCCTGCGCGATAGGCCGAAAAGCGTCGATCTGTTGTGCGATGAACTCGGCGTCATCCTTGACCCAGCCAAGCAGTGCCGAGCCTCTGGTGTGCTGCCAGGTCAGTCCCAGGAAGTAGAGGCCGGGCGAGTCGGTCACGCCGCGCCGGTGCTCCAAGCGGCCGTCGTGGTCGAACACCGGCACGTCGATGAACGAGTGATCGAGTCGGAAGCCCGTTGCCCACAGGACCGAACCGACGTCGAGTGTCGTGCCGTCGTCGAAGCGCATCGTCGATCCCGCCGCATCGACGGCGCGCTTGTGGAGCCGGACGCCGTGGCGGCGGCGCAGGACCCGGGGGCTCGAGCCGATGCGCGTGTCGCGCCCCGCAAGCCGACGTCCGACGCGCGATGCCGTCGACTTGCGGATCAGCCCGGTCCTCTCGAGGTACCAGAACAGGTCGCGGCCGAGGATGCGCTGAGGCAGCGGGGTCTGTCGTGACCCGATCGACAGATGGACCTCGTGCGAGTCCGAGAGCTCAGCAGCGATCTGGAAGCCGGTGTTGCCACCCCCGACCACGAGCACCCGGCCTTGGGGGATCGAGTCCGCGCGTCGGTAGCCGGTGCTGTGCAGCTGCACCACCTTCGTGTCGAGGCGCTGCGCCATCGCCGGCACGAACGGCACCTGGAACGGCCCTGTGGCGACCACGACCTGCTCGGACTGGTAGATCCGATCGTCGAGCGCGACCGCGTACCCGCTGTTTGCTCGCTGGATCGAACGCACGCGGCTGCCCAGGGCGACCGGCAAATCGAGGTGACGGACGTAGTCGGTCAAGTAGCCCGCCACCGCATCCCGGCCCGGGTAGCTGTCCGGGTCGCCGGGAAAGGCAAGGCCGGGAAGGCTGTTGTAGCGCGCCGAGGTGAACAGCTGGAGCGAGTCCCAGCGTTCACGCCACGCGGCCGCCGGTTCCTCGGCCGCTTCGAGGATCACGAAGTCGCGCCCCTGCCGCGCGAGGAAGTAGCCGATCGCCAGCCCGGCCTGGCCACCTCCGACCACCACCACCTCACGCCGCTCGGGCGACATGCGATCGGTCGGGTGCTGCGCTGACATGTAGGTGGTCCTCCACTCGTCGAGGTTCGTTCTTGCGTCTGAAGGGAGCAGACCGCGCTCAGATCAACCGCCGCGGAGACACCGGGCGCCGTCTATCGAGGCACCGGCTTTTCGCTCCAGATCGGAATCTAGCGCTTGCACGCCGGGGTCCACAGGTCGTCCGCCCGTTGGCGGCGGTGCCGCTCGACTCACGCCGCCTCGCGCAGCTCCCTACAGAGAGCAGCGACGAGCGGCCAGCGGTCGACGTGGGAGGCGTTGTGGGTGCCGACCAGCACCGCGTCGTAGGCAGGCGCGCGGAATGCGAAGGCCCCGATGAAGCCGGTGTGCCCCACCAGTTCTAGTCCCTCGACGGCGATGCTCCCCATCCCCAGCCCGTAGCGGTCATAACGCAGCATGTGCCCGGGCGGAAACGACGCTCCGGGCGTCCAACGGGTCAGCTCGCTGAGGCCGGCAAAGTCGACGATCGGCCCCGACCACAGCGCGCGGACGAACCGGGCCACGTCTGAAGCGGTGGTCACCACCCCGCCGCCGGCCCAGTCGATCGTCGGGCTGATCGCCGTCCAGTCGAGCTCGTCCGAGTAGTGGTGGGCCGCCTCCGGCGTTCGCGACGGCTCGTGACCCTCGAGCCAGGTCTCACCCATGCCGATCGGGTCGAAGACCAAGTCGCGGTAGACCTCGTGGAGGTGGCGACCGGTCACCTGCTCCACCAGTATCCCGACGATCACGTAGCCGGTGTCGGAGTACTGAAACCCTTGACCCGGCCGGAAGGGCGGCGTCCCGTGAGCCGCCGCATGGTCCACGAACTCAACCGGACGCCAGGCACGGCCCGGCTCCTCGCGCACGCGCGCCATGAAGGCGTCCTCGCCGAAATAGTTGGGCACGCCCGCGGTATGCGCCAGCAGCTGGCGCACCGTGGTACGCGGGAGGGCATCGAGGGCGCGCCAGCGGTCAAGCAGCTCGGGAGCGAGCTGGTCAGCGAGGGGCTCATCGAGCGCCATGCGGCCCTCGCTGGACAGCCTGACGGCAACTGCGGCGGTCACGCTCTTGGTGACGCTCGCCGCGCGAAAAGCGTCGCCCGGCCGAAGCGCACGGCCGCTTTCACGGGCCAAGCGCCCGGACGCGCCGGCCCAGGTCATGCCGGCGCGAGGCGCCTCCAGGCGTGCCAGGGCACCCGGTGCGCCGGCCGCGACCTGGGCCTCCAATGCCGCCTGGAGGCGGGCCGACGCGGCGGCATCGGTCATCGCCCCGGGCTGCTTACCGGAACCGAAGCACGTTGCGGTCCAGCGGCATCTCCTGCCGGCGCACGCGCGGTGTGCCGGACGGTGCGAAGGCGAGGTCCCCGGTCGGTCGCAGGGCGAGCGTCTCGTCGCTGAACTCGTCCGTTATCTGCCCCAGGAACGCGAAGCGATCGAACACGTACGGCAGGCTGTCGACCGGCGCGAATCCCGGGCGATCGCTGACCTGGAAGTGCAGATGCGGCGTGCTTGAGTTCCCGCTGTTGCCGAGCAGCCCGATGACTTGGCCGCGCCGCACCTGCTGGCCGGTACGCACCCGCACGGAGCCGGGCACCATGTGCGCATAGAGCAGGTAGCGCCGAGGGGCGATGCGGATCGAGACCCAGTTGCCGGCGAAGTCGTTGATCGGCGGAGACCCCGCCAGCACCCCTTGGGGCGGGTTGCTGGGCACGCCGTCGTGGGTGCCCACCACTCGGCCGGAGGCCGCGGCGATGAGTGGCTGTCGGTAGCTGAGGTAGCTGGACAGCTGCGTCGGGTCGCCGATCCAGGCGCGGTGACGGTTGTCGACCAGGACCCAGTCGATCGCGAAGCGGTTGACGGCCAGCAGCTCGCCGTTGAAGCCGGGCAGCGCCCGGCGATGGTGGGTGGGGTTGGTGCAGCAACCCTCGTCGGCCACCCACAGGCCCGGACCGACCGGCGGTCCGATCACGACCGGGGTGCCTCCCGTCCGCACGCGCCCGATGAGCCCGCTGAAGCTGAACTGCTGACCCGGCGGCGGGCGGCTGGAGGCGACGATGAAGTGCTCGAGGCTCCGTGGCCGCGCCGAGCGCACCTTGAGGTCGAGCCACACGACCGAGGTCTGCGAGGACGTCATCGTCGTCGCAGCATCGGGTGTGGCGGCCTGGTCGACGAGGCCGGCGGCCGGCTTGAGGTTCGAGGGATCGTTGGGGTCGTTCGCGGCCGGCCCAGCCAGCGGGCCCATGTTCGCAGCCAGGGCGGGGCCCGACAGGCTCGCCAGCGCCTTCCGGGTCCGCGCGTCGCGGACCTCGAGGCTCTCGACGGCCAACGTGACCGGCGTGTTGTTGGTCAGCACCACCTCGTAGACGATGTGGAACCGACCGTCGGTGCCCTTCACCGGCGTCGGACGGGTCAGCACGCGCGACACGATCGGAGCGAAGTCGAGCCGGTCGACGGTCGCCCGGCTCCCTACGGCGCCGTCCGCCGTTTGAGTCGCCATCGCTCCCCAGACGCTGAGGGCCAGCAACAGCGGTGCGACCGATCGCACCGTTGCCGGCAACGCGCTTGCTCGGCCCATGAGGATCGAGCCTATTGGAGCGACAGCGGCAGCGGCAACGTTTCGCGAGCGATCGCGGCCCAGGTACTCGGGTCTATAGTCGCGGCGTGAGGGCCGCGGAGCCACCGTCGCTCCTTCACATCACCCACGGCGAAAGCGCCGGTGACACCCTGCGCCAGACCACGCTCGGCGGCGCCGTCCTGCCCTGGCGGGACGTGCTTCACGAGGGGCCGGTGCCGGCATTGCCGCGGCAGGAGCTGCTGCGGACACGTGCCGGCTTCCTCGCTGACTGCGGCTGGGGCAGCCGACAGGTGCTGCTCTCATCGCTCGAACGACG
>Ga0209382_10012319_pt1 | contig 10571 bp, 7 predicted proteins | sample SoiMetdeltSBSDD5_FD_187599 | JGI IMG/M metagenome (GOLD analysis project Ga0209382, IMG submission 187599) | Bulk soil microbial communities from a Populus tree surrounding site in Tennessee, USA - Soil MetaG P. deltoides SBSDD5 (SPAdes) (version 2) | ecosystem: Environmental > Terrestrial >...
CAGCGGCTGCAGGGCCCCGCTGGCCTGGTCGGGCGCGAAGGCCGTGAACGAGTCGACCTTGAACTTGGCCACGTCCGAGTCGGTGAACGGCGCCAGCACCGCGCCGACGCCGGTGACGACGATGACCAGCGCCGTGATCCAGAAGCCGATGTAGTTGACCGGCTGGGCGAACCGCCAGATCGGCAGGTTGGTGCCGAGGTAGCTGAACGCCAGCAGCGCGATGGCCCAGAACACGAAGCTCGGGAACACGTTGATGGTGCCCGTCTCGGCGTCGAAGTTCCGGGTGCTCGGTCGCACGCCGGTCTCGGGATCGGCGGGCGGGATGCGCGGGTCGGCGAGCGTCGGGTCCTCGACCCCGTACATCGGCTTGGTGCCGTTGAGGCGGTCGTTGACGTTCGTGGCGATGCCGCTGATGGCCCCCTTGCTCCAGTCGACCGGCTGCGTGTCGAGGTCGGCGCCGACCGGTCCGAGCGCCATGGCGGCGATGGTGACGCCCACCACCAGCCCGGTGACCAGCAGGAGGTCGGCCCGCCGCCGGTAGATGAGGAAGCCGGCGAGGACGCCCATGAGGGCCAGGACCAGTATCCCGAACGGCACGTCGGGCCGGGCGTCGAGGATGGCGGCCATGATCCCGACGAACGCCCCGCCGATGAGCAGCAGGTAGAAGAAGATGAAGACGAACAGGATCGACCGGGCCCGGGGCGCCAGGAGGCGGTGGGCGACAGCGCTCATCGAGTGCCCGTCGTTGCGGACCGACAGCATGATCGCCGTGTAGTCGCTGGCCCAGCCGATGAAGCTGACCCCGACCATGAGCCAGATGATCGCCGGCACCCAGCCCCAGAGGTTGGTGGCGGTGATGACCCCCACGATGGGCCCGGCGGCCGCGATCGATTTGAAGTGGTAGCCGTAGAGGACGAAGCGGCTGGTCGGCACGAAGTCGACCCCGTCCATGTAGAGCGTCGCCGGGGTGGCCCGTTCGGCATCGGCCTGGATGATGGTCCGGTCGATGGGCTTGGCGTAGTAGCGGTAGGCCAGGGTGATGACCACGACCCCGACGACGACGACCCAGAGCGAGTTCATGGTTTACCCCCCTTGCTCGTCACTCCCGAACGTAACCGCGATCCCACCCTTAGTCGTCGAAAACCACGGAAATCTCGGCGTCGCGGTCGTCGTCGGCGTCCCTGCTCGGAGGCGGGGCGGTCTCTACGCTGGCGGGCGTGTTGATCCTGTTGCCGCCGAGCGAGGGCAAGACGGCGCCGAAGCGGGGGAAGGCGCTCGACCTCGGAGCTCTCGGCTTGCCGGGGCTGACATCGGCCCGCGAGGTCGTGCTCCACGCGCTCGTGGCGCTGTGCCGGGACGACCCGGAGAAGGCTGCGGTCATCCTCGACGTGCCGAGGTCGCAGCTCGGGCTCGTCGCCCGGAACGCCGGCCTGCTCACCGCGCCCACCGCCCGGGCCGACCACGTCTACACCGGGGTGCTCTACGACGCCCTCGACGCCCCCGGGCTGTCGGCGGCGGCCAAGCGGCGCGCCACCGGCCGGCTGGCGATCACCTCCAGCCTCTTCGGGCTGGTCGGACCGGGAGACCGGATCCCCGCGTACCGGCTGTCGGGCGACGCCGTGCTGCCCGGGGTCGGCAACATCGCCTCCCATTGGCGCGACCACCTCGGCCCGGCCGTCGCCGCAGCGCGGGGAGGTGGGCTGCTGGTCGACCTCCGCTCCACCATGTACGCCGCCTTCTGGCGCCCGCCCGCCGAGCAGGCCCGCCACGTGGCAACGGTCCGCGTGCTGCACGAGGTCGCGCCCGGCCGGCGCCAGATCGTCAGCCACTTCAACAAGGCCACCAAGGGCCGGATCGTGCGAGCCCTGCTGGAGGACGGCGCCAACCCGTCGAGCCCGGCGAAGCTCGCCGCGGTGCTCCGGGACCTCCGCTGGACGGTCGAGGTGGGGGAGCCGACCCGCAAGGGCACCCAGCTCGACGTCGTCGTCAGCGAGCTCTGAGCCGGGCCGCGGCCGCGCCGGCGCAGCGGGCCGCCATGCCGGCGACATCGTCGGGGATGCGCTTGGACCCGCCCTTCATCGCCTCGTCCAGCGCCCGGAAGCGGTGGTACGGCAGCCGCTCGGCCATCGTGTCGTAGAAGCACCGGCAGGTCGACTCGGCGACGCCACTGGTGGCGCAGTCGTCGACGAACTGGGTGCGCTCCTGGGCGCTGTAGCCCCCGTCGACGCCCCCGCCGCCACATCCCACCGCCGCCACGACCGACAACACCACTGCGCCCGCGCCGAGAGAGATCCGCTTCGACACCCGGGCGAACGTACCCATCCCGGGCGCCGCGGGCGCGCACCCTAGGCTCGACCGCCGTGCCGGAAGGGTTGGAGGTCGAGACGTACCGGCGGCAGGCGGAGGCCGTGGTCGGGCGGCGGATCACCGAGGTCGAGACGCCCGACGCCTGGTACATCAAGAACGCCTCGCCCCGGCTCGTGCAGCAGGCGCTGGTCGGGCGGCGGGTCGAGGCGGCGCGCCGGACCGGCAAGCTGCTCGTCCTCGACCTCGACGACGGCGGCCGCCTCGGGCTGCGCTTCGGGATGACCGGTCGGCTCTTCGTCGACGGCGCTGCGTCCATCGAGCGGCTGGAGTACTCCAGCACCCGGCGCGAGCCGAAGTGGGTGCGCTTCGCGCTCCGGTTCGAGGACGGCGGCGACCTGCTGATCAACGACCCGCGGCGGCTCGGCGGCGTGGAGCTCGACCCGCCGGAGTCGCGCCTCGGCCCCGACGCCTTCACGCTCAGCCGTAACGAGCTGGAGCGGGCGCTGAAGGGCAGCCACACCGCCATCAAGGCCCGGCTCATGGACCAGCGCCGCATCGCCGGCATCGGCAACCTGCTGGTCGACGAGATGCTGTGGCGGGCCGGCATCGACCCCGCCCGCCCCACCGATCAGCTGACCGAGGTCGAGGTCGCCGGCCTCCACCGGACCATCGTCGAGACCATGGCCGAGCTCGGGGATCGGGGCGGCAGCCACACCGGCGACCTCCGGGCGGCGGTCACCGCCGACGGCCGCTGCCCGCAGGACGACACGCCGCTGATCCGGCGGACGATCGGCGGCCGCACGACCTGGAGCTGCCCCACCCACCAGACCTGAAAACACCAACGTGCCCCCGAGAGCCGGCTGAGGTACGGCTCTCAGGGGGCACGTTCGCTGAGCGGATCAGCGGAGCGATCAGAGGCGGATGATGCGGCTTCCTTCCGGGGTGACGGTGACGAAGCGGCGGCGTCGGCGCAGTGCCACGCGGAGGGCCCCGAGGGCTGCAGTCGTGTCGGTCGGGTCGGTGGTGTCGGTCGGTGGCTCAGCTTGGTCGGTCGGCTCGATGATGGGGTCGCTGGTGGCGGACAACGACGGTCCTTTCCCTCCGGGTGTTCGCCCTGCCGCTTCCCGTGTCGGGACCCCGTAAACCGTTTGCTGTTTCGACCATCGCCCCGGGTGGTGGGCGAGTTGAGCAAAGGATCAGCTGATCAGCGGGCAAAAGTGCTACCGGAACGGCAGATGCCCCTACTCATCGTGTGGCGAACGTGCTAAAGCTTGACATCACCTCTCCGTCGGGGGGATCGGGGGAGAGCCGGGGGGTTGATAGGCGATGGCACGACGCTCGACTTCGGTACGGCGTTTCGCTCCAGGGGTGCTCGCCTTGCTGGCGACAGCGTGGTTGGGGGTCGTGCCCTCCCCCGAGGCGGCGGGTGCCCAGACCCCTCCCCCCCGCTTCGACTTCCAGCGTGAGGTGAAGGGGCGCCAGGACATGGACGCACGCCGCGGCGTTGTCGCACCGACCTCGCAGCAGCGCCGCGGCGCGCCCACCGGCGTCACCGTGCGTTGGAACCGCTTCGGCACGCCCCAGACCGTGACCGCGTCCGGCCGCTTCCTGGCCGAGGGCCTGGCCGAGGGCCTGGCCGCCGACCCGGTGGCCGCCGCCCGCCAGTGGCTGACCGACAACCAGGCGCTCTTCGGGCTGACCGCCGAGCAGGTGGCCAAGCTCGAGGTCCTCCGGGTCTCGCCCGTGGGCGCGGGCCACGCGGTGCTGCTGCGTCAGCGCTTCGGCGACCTCGCGGCCGGCATCGACGGCACCGTCGGGGTCGCCGTCGCCGGCGGCAAGGTGGCCCACGCCTGGTCGTCGCTGACCCGCAACCCGAAGGTCACCGGTACGGTGGCGATCAACGCCCAGGATGCCGTGGTGGCCGCGACGGCCGACGCCGGCCGCTCGGTGGGGCAAGCCGACGTCCAATCCGCCGGCACAACCAAGGGCTGGCGGGTGTTCGACGTCTCGGGGCTCGTAGAGCCCGTCCGCGCCCGCCTCGTCGCCGTGCCGACGCCGCTCGACGGCGTCCGGCCGGCGTGGGAGACGCTGCTGCTCGACCCCGCCGCCGGCGCAGGCGTCGGCACCATGGTCGACGCCGAGACCGGCAAGGTGCTGGTCCGGACCGACCTGGTCGACAACGCCCAGGCCGACGAGGGCAACCCCGAGTGGGACGCGTTCCCGACCTCGCCGCCGCTCGACCACTCGAGCACCGACACCCGCCAGCACTGGTGCTGGCAGGCGGCGGAGGGCTGCGACCAGGTCGTTGCCGACACCGCGTCGCCCCAGCCCTGGGACGTCGACCCGGCCACCGGCACGGGCTCGACCAACACCAGCCGGGGCAACAACGACCGCGCCACGGAGAAGTGGAACGCCAACGGCGACATCAGCCAGGGCACCAACTTCGCGACCCCGTCGCCGACCCGGGACTACACGTACCCGTGGACCAACCAGTGGTTCGAGGAGCGGTGCAACCCGGACACGTTCACGTCACCGCAGCGGAACGACATCGACGCGGCGATCGCCAACCTGTTCGTCGGCCACAACCGCATGCACGACTGGTCGTACCACCTCGGCTTCACCGAGCCGAACTTCAACATGCAGGCGTCGAACTTCGGCCGCGGCGGCCGCGAAGCCGACCCCGAGCACGGCAACGCCCAGGCCGGCGGCGTCGTCGGCGGCCCGCCCACGTACGCGTCCCGGGACAACGCCAACCAGTTCTGGACCCCGGACGGCATCCCGCCGACCACCAACATGTTCCTGTGGCAGCCCGTCCCGGGCAGCTTCTACAGCCCGTGCGTCGACGGTGACTACGACATGACCGTCATCGGCCACGAGTACACCCACGCCATCTCCAACCGCATGGTGGGCGGGCCGGACGACCGGCTGCGCGACCACCAGGGCGGTGCCATGGGCGAGTCGTGGTCCGACCTGTCGGCCATGGAGATGCTGCACGAGTTCGGCTTCGTCCCGATCGGCGGTGAGAACGAGTGGGCCGTCGGCCCCTACGTCACTGGCGACGGTCAGCGGGGCATCCGCAACTACGGCATGAACCTGTCGCCGCTCAACTACTCGGACGTGGGCTACGACCTGACCGGGCCCCAGGTCCACGCCGACGGCGAGATCTGGAGCGCCACCAACTTCGCGATCCGCCAGGCCATGGTCGCCCGCTACGGCGCGGGCACCCCGGCCCAGCAGGTGCAGTGCGCCCGCGGTCAGCTGGCCGCCGGCGCATGCCCCGGCAACTACCGCTGGATCCAGCTGGTGTTCGACGCCTGGCTGCTGATGAACAACCGGCCGAGCATGGTCGACGCCCGCGACGCCATGCTCGCCGCCGACCTCCTGCGGTTCGGCGGCAAGAACCAGGATCTGCTGCGCAACACGTTCGCTCGCTTCGGCCTGGGCGAGGCGGCGTCGAGCAACGGCGGCGCCGACACCGCGCCGATCCCGGACTTCACCTCGCCCTACAGCAACGAGGGGACGCTGGTCTTCAAGCCGACCGGACCGGGCGGCGTGCCGATCGAGGCCGAGCTGTACGTCGGTCGCTACGAGGCACGGGCCCGGCCGGTCGCCGACACCCACCCGGCGACCGCTCTCGGCGACAGCGTGGCGTTGGTGCCCGGGATCTACGAGGTCATCGCCCGGGCCGACGGGTACGGCATGCAGCGGTTCTCGGTGAACGTCACGGCGACGCCCCGGCCCCGCAACCTGCCGGTGCAGATGCGTCGCAACGTCGCCTCGGCCCACAACGGCGCCACCGCCGCCGGTGACGGCGTCAACGTCGACAAGCTGATCGACGACACCGAGGCCACGAACTGGGCTGCCCTCGGTGGGCCGGTCGCCGGTCGCGAGGTGACGGTGCGGCTCGACCCCAGCCGGCGGGTCCACGAGATCAGCCGGGTGCAGGTCAGCGCCATGCTGCGCCCGCAGATCACGACCGACGTCGACAACGGCGTGCAGAACCGGTTCACCGCGCTGCGGCAGTTCGAGATCCTGACCTGCACCGCCAGCCGGCAGGTGGCCTGCACGAACGACGCCGACTTCACGTCGGTGTTCGTGAGCCCGGCTGACGCCTTCCCGGCGGTGGCACCCCGGCCGCGGGCACCCGATCTGATCATGCGGACGTTCGCGATCCCGCTGACCCGGGCGACCCACGTGCGCCTGCAGGTGCTCGAGACCCAGTGCACCGGGCAAGCGGCCTTCCGGGGCGACCTCGACGACGACCCCCGGCACGACACGGACTGCGTCACCGGCAGCACCGCGCTGTTCGGCTTCTCGCAGGGCGAGATCGTCCGGGCCGCCGAGCTCCAGGTGTTCGACCGTTGACCTGCGCCAGCTGATCACCACCACGGCCCGAGCGGGGCGGTGCTACCGCCGCCTGCCGCCCCGCTCAGGGTCGTTGGGGTCGCTTCACGCTCACGTAGCCCTCATGTCGCTCAACGATCCCTGACCTCCCGCTAGTGATCCACTAAGGCGGCCTGGCTTGGCTGGTCGCCGTGATGCGGTGCGTGCGATGCGTGGTCCTGGCGACGCTGGTGGTCGCGGCCCTCTCGGGGTGCGTGACGAGCCGCCTGATCGGCGAGCAGGCGGTGGCCGAGCGGATCGATCAGCCGCCGTCGACCTCGACCACGGTGGTCGAGCTGAGCCCGTTCTCGGTCGGCGACCGGATCGGGACCAGCACCGGCGGCTCGCTCCAGGTCTTCACCTACGCCCAGCCCGTCGCTGCGCCCGAGCCGGAGCTGGTCGCGGCGCCTGGCGAGGTGCTGGCGGTGATCGACGTCGAGGCCTGCGCCGGCCCCGGCGGCGCGCTGGCGGTGAGCCCGCTGGACTTCGAGCTGAGCCTCGCCGAGGGCAGCACCCGTCAGGCCGACCTCGCGGTGCGGCTGCCGGCGCTGCGCCGGGTCGAGCTGGCGGCGGCGGGGGAGTGCACCCGGGGCTTCGTCACGTTCCAGGTGCCCTGGGACGAACGGCCGGTCGCCGTCGAGGCCGTCATCGATCCGCTGGCCCGCTGGGCGATCAGCTGACGCCTACGCGAAGCGGCGCAGGCGGAGGCTGTTGGTCACCACGAAGACGCTGGAGCACGCCATGGCGGCTCCGGCGATCATCGGGTTGAGGAGCCCGGCGGCGGCCAGCGGCAGGGCGGCGACGTTGTAGGCGAAGGCCCAGAACAGGTTGCCCTTGATCGTGCGGAGGGTGCGGCGGGACAGGCGGATGGCGTCGGCGGCGACCCGCAGGTCTCCCCGGACCAGCGTGAGGTCCGACGCTTCGATCGCCACGTCGGTGCCGGTGCCCATGGCCAGCCCGAGGTCGGCCTGGGCCAGCGCGGCGGCGTCGTTGACCCCGTCGCCGACCATGGCCACGACCCGGCCCTCGTCCTGGAGCCGGCGGACCACGTCGACCTTGTCCTGGGGGAGCACCTCGGCCACCACGTCGTCGGCGGCGATCCCGACCTCGGCGGCGACGGCCTGGGCGGTGATCCGGTTGTCACCGGTCAGCAGCACAGGGCGCAGGCCGAGGTCCCGCAGCTCCTCGACCGCGGTGGCCGACGTGGGCTTCACGCCGTCGGCCACGGTCAGGACGGCCCGGGCCGCGCCGTCCCAGCCGGCCAGCACGACCGTCCGGCCGGCAGCCTCCGCGTCTCGCTGCGCCGCGGCCAGCTCGGGCGGCAGCTCGAGGCCCTGGTCGGCGAGGAACCGCTCCCGGCCCGCGACCACCTTGACGTCGTCGACCACACCTTGGACGCCGAGGCCCTGGGTGTTGGCGAACCCGTCGACCGGCGCCAACGTCAGGCCCCGGTCCCGAGCGCCGGCGGCGATGGCCCGGGCGATCGGGTGCTCGGAAGCGTCCTCCAGCGAGCCGGCCAGCCGCAGCGCCTCGTCAACAGCGGTGCCGTTTGCGGTGACGACGTCGACCAGCGCCATGTGGCCGGTGGTGACGGTGCCGGTCTTGTCGAGCACGACAGTGTCGACCCGGCGGGTCGACTCCAGCACCTCGGGACCCTTGATGAGGATGCCGAGCTGCGCGCCCCGGCCCGTGCCCACCATCAGCGCGGTGGGGGTCGCCAGGCCGAGGGCGCAGGGGCAGGCGATGATGAGGACTGCTACCGCCGCAGTGAAGGCCGCGGCCGCGTCGCCGGTGGTGACCAGCCAGAACGCGAGGGTTGCCAGCGCGAGGGCGATGACGATCGGCACGAACACCGCCGAGACGCGGTCCGCCAGCCGCTGCACCGGCGCCTTGCCGGCCTGGGCGTCCTGCACCAGCCGGGCGATCTGTGCCAGCGCGGTGTCGCGGCCGACCCGGGTGGCCCGCACCAGCAGGCGGCCGCCGGCGTTGACGGTGGCGCCGGCCACGGTGTCGCCCGGCCCGACCTCGACGGGCAGGCTCTCCCCGGTGAGCAGCGAGGCGTCGATGGCCGAGGTGCCCTCGACCACGACGCCGTCGGTGGCCACCTTCTCGCCCGGCCGGACCACGAACTCGTCGCCGACCGCCAGCTGCTCGACCGGCAGCCGCACCTCCCGGCCGTCCCGCAGGACGCCGACGTCCTTGGCGCCCAGTTCCAGCAGCGCCCGCAGCGCGGCACCCGAGCGGCGCTTGGCCCGGGCCTCGGCGTAGCGGCCGGCCAGGATGAACACCGTGACCGCGGCGGCGACCTCCAGGTAGAGCTCGCTGTCGGTGCCGCCGAACAGCACGGCGACGGCTGACCAGCCGTACGCCGCCAGGGTGCCCACGGAGATGAGGGTGTCCATGGTGGCGGCCCGGTGGCGCAGGTTGAGCCAGGCCGCCCGATGGATGGATGCTCCGCCCCATCCCACCACCGGTGTGGCCAGGGCGAGCGAGAGCCAGCGCCAGCCGGCGAACTGCAGGGCCGGGATGGTGGCCAGGAGCACGACGGGCATGGCGAGGACGGTCGACCACACCAGCCGGGTGCGCAGGGCGTCGGTCTCGGGGTCGGTGTCGGTGTCGTCGTCGATGTCGTCGGGCTGGGGGAGCTGGGCCGTGTAGCCGGCGGCCTCGATGGCGGCGATCAGCTGGTCGGCACCGATGTCGTCGCTGGCCAGCTCGACTGCAGCCTGCTCGGTGGCGTAGTTGACCGACGCGGTGACGCCGTCGAGCTTGTTGAGCCGCTTCTCGATCCGGGCGGCGCACGAGGCGCACGTCATGCCGCCGACCGCGAGCTCCAGCCGGGTGCTCCGGGTCGGGGTGCTCGGGGTGTTTGGGGTGCTGGTGGTGCTCATGACCCGGTGAGCACGTATCCCGCCTCGTTGACGGCACCCCGGACGGCCGTGTCGTCGACGGGCTGGTCGCTGACGACGGTCATCCGGCCGCTCGCCAGGTCGACGTCGACCCGGGTGACGCCGCTGAGGCTGCCGACCTCGGCCTTGACCGCGCCGACGCAGTGATCGCACGACATGCCGGCCACGGAGTAGGTGCGCTCTGCCATGGCTGCACCTTATACCGGTAGGGGGTATAGGCCAAGTCCGGTGTGGCGTCAGGTCTCGACGAAGCGCTGCAGGAACGCCAGGGCGGTGTCCGCCACTTCGGGCCAGCCGCTGTCGACCACCAGGCTGTGGCCCCGGTTCGGAAGTTCGGTGATCTCGGTGACGGCCTCGTTGTGCTTCTGCCGCTTGTAGGCGGCGTTGGCGAGCGCCCACGGGACCGTCGTGTCCTTCTCGCCGGAGATGATCAGCAGGGGCCCGCGGTCGGGGCACCGGGTGTCGACCCTGCACTCGGTCCACGGGTTGAGGTTGGCGGTCGCGGCCTGGAACAGCGGCGCCCCGGGCGCGGCGACGTGGGTGGCCTCGTAAAGCTCCTTGGCCTCGGTCTCGTCGAGGCCGTTGGCCCAGCCGTAGCGGTACTGGTCGTAGGTCAGCGTCACCGCCCGGCCCCAGTTCAGCGGGTTGGCCAACACCGGGAACGCCGACCGCAGCGAAGAGAGCGGCAGCGGCAGCACGCCCCGGAACGGCGCGGGGTCGATGGCGACCGACGCGGCCGACAGGCCCCGCCCCGCCAGGATCTGGGTGAGCAGGCCGCCGAACGAGTGACCGACGATCACGGGCTCGTCGTCGAGCCGGGCGACGACATCGGCCACGTGGTCGGCCACCTGGCGCACCTGCTTGCCGGCGAACACCTCGGGGTGGGCCCGCGCCTCCTCGACGGTGGCAGGGTCGTCGGGCCAGCCGGCCGCCACAGTGGCGAAGCCGGCCGCGTCGAAGTGGGCCTGCCAC
>Ga0209382_10012320_pt1 | contig 10571 bp, 7 predicted proteins | sample SoiMetdeltSBSDD5_FD_187599 | JGI IMG/M metagenome (GOLD analysis project Ga0209382, IMG submission 187599) | Bulk soil microbial communities from a Populus tree surrounding site in Tennessee, USA - Soil MetaG P. deltoides SBSDD5 (SPAdes) (version 2) | ecosystem: Environmental > Terrestrial >...
CACGCCCGCTCAGGTAGGGTTCGAGCTTGCGATTCCTCACCGCCTCCTGCAGCGCGACTCGCAGCTCCGGCGTGTCGCCCTCCTGGTCCGTGCGCGCGGCGTGCCGGCGCGCGACCAGCCTCACCTCGTCGTGCAGCCGCCAGAACGTGACGTACGGCGGCGCGATGGTCCCGGCCACGAGGCTCAGGACGAGGACCGTGACCGTGGAGAGGACGCGCGTCACCCGGGCGAACAGCCAGTCGAGCTGCTCCACCAGGACGACGAAGGGATACACGAGCCAGTAACGCAAGGGTCACGATCCTACCGCCGTTGACAGGCCGCCTCTGCTGGTGATTACGCTCCGGCCTACCGTGACGCCATAAGCGGTTCGCGTAGAATTCGCATGCGTTCCACGAGATCTGGGGGTCCGCATGTCCCGAGCCATATGCTTGGCGGCCGCCATGCTGCTCGCTGCGGTGAGCCCTTCCATCGCGGCGGAGCGCCCGTGGGTCGAGGCCCGCAGCCGGCGGTTTACCGTCGTCACCAACGGCAGCGAAGGGGACGCACGCGCCACGCTGCGGCAGTTCGAGCAGATCCACGCCGTCTTCCAGGCCGTCGCCGCCGGCACTCCTCAGGATGCGGGCAAGCCCTTCACGATCATCGCCGCGCGGGACGAAGCCACGATGAAGCGCCTGCTCCCCGCGTACTGGGAGCGCAAGGGCGGCATGCGGCCGGGCGGCGTCTTCCTCGACGATCCGACCCAGGTGTTCGTGGTCGTGCGTGTGGACGAAGGTCCCTCCGAGAGCTGGAGCCACTCGATCGTCTTCCACGAGTACGTCCACTTCCTCGTCCAGCGGCAGGTCGACTACCTCCCCCTCTGGCTCAGCGAGGGGATGGCGGAGTTCTACGGAACCTGCAGCGTCGAGAAGGACCGCGTCATGGTGGGTCGGGCCGCCCCCTGGAACCTTCAGCTCCTCCAGGAGAGGGCGCCGCTTCCGATCGAGACGCTCCTGGCCGCCGACGCCAGCTCGCCGCTCTACAACGAGGAGAGCCGCTCTACGATCTTCTACGGCCAGTCCTGGGCGATCGTGCACTACCTCATGCACGGGGCGAAGGGCGCCCAGCTTCCGCGCTTGGCCTCGTACCTGGCTCTCATCAGCAAGGGTCTGGACTCCGTGGAGGCGGCCCGACAGGCGTTCGGCGACTTGAAGGTGTTCGAACGACAGATCGCGAGCTACATCCGGGGCGTCCAGTTCTTCATGCGGCCGGTTCCGACGCCGAACGTTCCCGCCGAGAAGACGTTCGAAACGCGTCCGCTACCCCCCGCCGAGGCCTTGGCCCTGCAGGCGATGCTGCACGCGATCACGGGAAGGAAAGCGGAGGCGCGCGTCGAGGCGGACGATGCCGTCCGCCAGGACCCGCAGGTAGCGCTCGGGTGGCAGGCGCTCGCCCGGGTGAACTCGGAGGACGAGCGCATGGAAGACGCGCATCGCGCGGCCACCGAGGCCGTGCGCGCCGACCCGCGCTCCGCCGTTGGCCACCACCTCCTGGGCTCCCTGGCCTGGCGCCGCGGAGACACGGCCACCGCGGAGTCGGAGCTGGCGCGCGCGATCGAGCTCAACGACGCCCTCACGGTCAGCCAGGTCATGCTGGCCGTGCTGCGCAACGGGCTCGGCCGTCCCAACGACCAGGTGATCCCGCACGTGCGGCGCGCCCTTGAGCTGGAGCCGGGGAACGCCCACTTCCAGCTCATGCTGTCCTCGGTCCTCCGCGACCGCGGGGATACGGTCAACGCGCGGCTCCTCGTCGATCGCGCGTTGCGGATGGCCCGCACGGCGGAAGATCGCGCGCGCGTCCAGACCATGCTGGCCGAGATGGAACGTGCCGCGGCCCGGCGCGCGGCAACGCGGGACGCCATGCGCGCCGCTGGTTCGGCCTCATCCGACGCGGCGCCGGCCGGATCGGCCTCATCCGACGCGGCGCCGGCCGGATCGGCCCCGCCGGGCACCCCGATCCTCGTGGACGACGCCCATGCCTTTCCCATGTATCGCGCGTCCTGCGAGGCGGGCGAGCCCAGGGGCTGCAAGGCCGCGGGTGACGCCCTGCGGCTCGGACGCGGGGTCGCGCGCGATCTTGCCCAGGCCGCCAGCTTCTACGACAAGGGGTGCGAAGGAGGCGGAGCTCCGAGCTGCCACCGCCTCGCGCTCCTGTATTCCGCGGGCGATGGCGTGTCCCGCGACTCCGCGAAGGCGAAAAGCCTCTTCGAGAAGGCGTGCAAGGGCGGACATCAGCCCGCCTGCAAGCGCGCCGCGAACTGATCCTCAGGGTCCGGGGCACTCCCGTTTCCCGATCAGAACGGCGTGCAGCGTCGAGCCCGTCGCAAACGGAACCGTGAAGCACGTGCCCATCCCGCCGGCGGTGAGGTACACGGGCTCCCCCTCCCGGTAGCACCGCTGCGGCACCTCGAGATCGAACCGCCCGTCCGTCCGCGTGTCGGTCTGGGTGCAGAACCCCGCGAACCTGTTGGTCCAGGCCCCCACGATGGCGGGGGCAAAGGTCTGCCGCGCATTCGGGCCGAAAGCGGCGTAGCCGGCGCAGCCCGCGACGATCATGCTGCGGGACGAAATCGGACGCGGCGGCGGTACGGCTCCGGTCTGGACCATCACCGACGTCGTCCGTCTCAGGCTTCCGCTGGTGGCCACCACATCGATGGCGTGGATCCTGGCCGGGACGGTGAGGTCCGCCGCGACGGTGAAGCCCGTCTGGGCTGTGCCGCCCGCGGCCAGGGTCAGGGGGTTCGGGCCGAAGCCACACGTCACCCCGGGCGGTGAGGCGCAGGAGAGCGTCACGCCGCCGGCAAAGCCGTTGCGCGATGCGACGGTGCAGCCGCTCGTCGCGCAGCCCGCTCCGGCGCTGAAGCCGGCGGGCTCACAGGTAACCGAGATGTCCGGACTTGGAGCGGGAGAGGGCACCGCGGTCGGTCCGTCATTCCCGCAGGCGGCCAACAGGGCGACCGTACAGCCGAGTATCCCTTTGCGCATCAGATCCTCCGCTGGGTATGGCCGGGAGCTTGAACCATCGGGGCGGTGCACGAACGACCTCTTGTGACACTCTCGGCGAGCGTCACCGAGGCTCACCGACACGGATTCGTTGACGGCACGCCGGGAAGGACGGATGCTCTGGGCCCGTCCAGAGGGAACTGCATGCCACGCATCGCCCGCACCGAGGTCCTTGCCATCGCCGCCCTCGTTCTCCCGTTCCTGTCGACTCCAGCCAACAGCGTGGAGATCGCACCTGCCTGGACCGCGCGCTGGATCGCGGCGACGGGAGCGCCCGCCTTCGACTACGGCGTCTACCACTTCCGGCGCACCTTCGAGTTGAAGGACAAACCGGCGACATTCCCCGTCCACGTGACCGCCGACAACCGCTATCAGCTCTTCGTCAACGGCGAGCGCGTCTCCTGGGGTCCGGCCCGCGGCGACCTCTTCCACTGGCGCTACGAGACGGTCGACCTCGCGCCTCACCTGCGCGCCGGCCGCAACGTGCTGGCCGCCGTCGTCTGGAACTTCGGCATCCATGCGCCGCAGGCCCAGGCCACGTACCAGACCGGCTTCCTCTTGCAGGTCGCGGGCGAGGAAGAGAAGGCGCTCAGCACCGATCGCAACTGGAAGGCGGTCCGCAACGAGGCGTACACGCCGGTGCCGATCGTGCCCGTGGAGATCAACTACCAGTACTACGTCGCGGGACCGGGCGATCGCGTGGAGGCCGCGGCCTACCCATGGGGCTGGGAGCAGCCGGACTTCGACGACTCGAAGTGGGAGCCCGCGCAGCAAGGCCCGGTCGGAAGCGCGCGTGACGCGATCGACGCGCCCAGCCGCTGGATGCTCGTCCCACGCTCGATCCCGGCCATGGAGGAGCAGCCCACGCGCTTCGCCCGCGTGCGCCGAGCCAGCGGGGTGACGCTGCCCGACGCGTTCCCGCGCACGGCCGCCGCTTTCGAGGTGGCCGCGCGATCCAAGGCCAGCGTGCTCCTCGATCAAGACCACCTGACCACCGCGTATCCGGAGCTGACCGTCTCCGGGGGCCGCGGGGCGACCGTCACCCTTCGCTACGCGGAAGCGCTCCTGGAGCCGGGCGGCAAGCGCAAAGGGAACCGCGACGACGTGGAGGGCAAGGAGCTGCGCGGCGCGCGCGACGTCTTCGTCGCCGACGGCGGCGCCCACCGTCGATTCCGGCCGCTCTGGTGGCGGACCTACCGCTACGTCCAGCTCGACGTGGAGACGGGCGACGACCCGGTGACGGTGGAGGACCTGTCCGCCGTCTCCACCTCGTATCCGTTCACCGCGCGCGCGCGTCTCGACACCGGCACGCCGGAGGTGGACCGGATCCTCGAGGTCGGCTGGCGCACGGCCCGCCTGTGCGCGCACGAGTCGTACATGGACTGCCCTTACTACGAGCAGCTCCAGTACGCCGGCGACACGCGCATCCAGGCCCTGGTCTCCCTCTACATGACGGGCGACGGGCGCCTCGTGCGCAACGCGATCGCCCAGCTCGACGACTCGCGCACGTCGGAGGGCCTCACCCAGAGCCGCGCCCCGACGCGCTTGCAGCAGTACATCCCGCCCTTCTCGCTGTGGTGGGTGGGCATGCTCCACGACTACTGGCGGTACCAGGACGATCCCGCCTTCGTGCGCCGGATGCTGCCGGGCGTACGATCCGTGCTCGCCTTCTTCACGGACCGCCAGACCGCGGACGGTTCGCTCGGTCCGCTCCCGTGGTGGAACTTCGTGGATTGGGCGCGGGCCTGGCCACGCGGCGTGCCGCCCGCCCTCGACGGCGCCTCCGCTCCGCTCGACCTGCAGCTTCTCCTCGCCTACGGATACGCGGCCGACCTCGAGCAGGACGTGGGCTCACCGGCTCGCGCGGCCGAGCTCCGAGCGGCGGCGGCGCGACTGCGCGCGGCCATCCAGGCCCGCTACTGGGACCCCGCGCGCGGTCTCTTCGCCGACACGCCCGCGCGCAGCCAGTACTCCCAGCACGCGAACGTGCTCGCGGTCCTGGCCGGGGTCGTGGAGGGAAAGGCGGCACGCGCGGTGATGGACCGGGTCCTCTCCGACGCCTCCCTCGTGCCGTGCTCGATCTACTTCCGCCATTACCTGCACGCCGCCCTCAATCGCACGGGCCAGGGCGACCGTTACCTCGAGCTGCTCTCTCCCTGGCGCCGGATGCTGGCCGAGGGCCTCACCACCTGGGCCGAGACCAACGAGCCCGACGTGCGCTCGGACTGCCATGCCTGGGGCGCGAGTCCGAACTTCGAGCTCTTCCGCACCATCCTCGGAATCGACTCGGCGGGGCCCGGCTTCCGGCGCGTGGTCGTCCGGCCCTTCCTGGGGCACCTCACCCGCGCGACGGGAGCGATCCCGCATCCGCGTGGCGAGGTGGCGGTGAGCTTGAACGTGATCGCGGGGAAGCTCGAAGCGGAGGTCCACCTGCCCGAGGGAGTCGAAGGCGATTTCATCTGGGGAGAGAAGCGGCGGCCGCTCGCGTCGGGACGCTCGCGGCTGAGCATGCCCGCGGGCCCGATCCGCTGAGCGAGGTCAGGCCTGGTCGATGGCCCGCGCCACCCGGTTCGCGGAGCGCGTGGCCGCCTCCATCCCCCAGTTCAAGTTGTCGGCGTACGCGCCGACGAAGTGGATGCGCCCTTCCGGCTCGATGACCTTGGGCCAGAAGCGGGGGAGCTGGCCGGGCGGATACTGCACCGGCTCGCACGCCTTCGCCCACGGGTCCTGGGCCCAGTCGATGACGAAGGCCTGCTCGATGTCCTCGGAGCGGCCCGGATAGTAGCGGCGGAACGTGGCCAGCGCGTCCTCCGCCTTCGTGAACGCGCGCGCGGTGGCGACGATCAGACCACGCGAGCTCTCGACGTCGTCGCCCATCCGCCAGGTGTGCTCCAGCGCGCGCTCGCCCAGGATCATGTTCGGGCTGGCGCCGTCCTTCTCCCAGAAGCGCGTACGCGACTGGAACACCGGACGCGAGGCCGTGTAGTACGGGAACAGGCTGACCACGACGCGCCGCGCCTCCGGCCAGGGCGGCGTCACCGGCACCTGGCGAAGCTGCCAGAGCGACATCGCGCTGACCAGCCAGTCCGCATCGATCGTCTTGTCCTGGCCGGCCTCGCGATAGCGCACGCGCACGCCGCTTTCACCGCGCTCGATGCCGGTGACCGGACAGCCCAGGCGCACGCGCTCCCCGAGGCGCGCGGTGAAGGCGTCGGGCAGCCTGGAGTTTCCGCCCTCGAGCCGGAAGACCTCGGGGGGCACGAGGGGCACCCCGCGCAGCTTGAGCAGAGCCGCGTGCCACACGGCGTGGAGGGCCGAGCCCTGGGTGTCGCCGAAGAAGCGGACGAACCCCGGCGACGCGCCGTCCTTCAGGAGGAGCTGGGTGTAGGTGATTGCGTCGAGGTGGTCGAGCCCCGCCTCGAAGGGCCGGTATTCGTCCTTGAAGGCGTCGACGTAGGGCGCGAAGTAGATCTCGGGGAGCTTCCACCAGGGCTCATGCGCGAGGAAGGCGATCTCCCGTGCGTTGAATCCAAGCGTGGAAAGGACCTTCGGGTCCGCGAGCATCTCTTCGCTGCGGAGCTTCCCGTCGATGAGCCGCATCATGTTCTGGCGCCGCCGCCGATAGGGGAGGGCGGTGAGGCCGAATTCCTCCACGTAGCCCCAGAAAAGCTCGTAGCCCGGACGCGTGAAGTGCTCGGCCCCGCCGTCGACGTAGAACCCGTCCGCCAGCGGGTCGCGGACCGTGCGCACGTGGCCGCCCGTCCGGCCCGCCGCCTCCAGCACCGTCACCTCGTGGCCGCGGCGCACGAGCTCGTACGCGCAGGTCAGTCCGCCGATGCCGCCGCCCGCGACGACCACGCGCTTCGGGCGAGAGGTCGGGCGGCCCGCGGCCTGGGTCGCCCCGGCCGCACGGGGGCGGGCCAGCCCCACACCGGCCACCGCACCCAGCTTCAGCAGGTCGCGCCGGGAAATGCTCATGAGGTCACCCGCATTCTGCCCCAGACCTTCGGGCCATTGACGGCGCGCCGCACGATGTCGTATTCATGCTCATCGCAGGGGTGCCGCACGCCTATACAAACTGATATCGGTGATCCGGGCGCCTCCGCGTCGCTGATCGACCTGGACCGCGTGCTGGACGGGCTGCTCACCGTCCTGAACGAGGGCGGGCCGGACCAGATCGAGCCTGCCGCTCGCGGGTACATCGAGGACGCGATCGGCGCCGCCATGGCGGCCGCGGTGCGCGCCCGCGACAACGATCTCGCCGGCAACGCGGCCGGCCCGATCGGGCAGGCGACCCAGGTGGCGCGCGCCCTGCTGGCCGAGCTACGCGACTCGACCGCGCGGTCCGAGGCCCTCGTCAACCGGAGCCTGGAGCTGCGCCGCCAGGCCATCCGCCTGACCGCGATCGCGCTGGCCCTGCGTCACCAGCCCCCGCCAACCGATCGCGACGCGCCGAGTGGCCCGTCCGACGATCGCAACGCGCAGTCGCGAGACGCCACGGAGGGCCTCCACGGCGTGCGCGTCCTCGTCGCCGGCGACACGCCGGGGCTCGTGGAGAAGTTCACCATGCTCCTCTCCGCCCTGGGCGCGGATGTCCGGGTCGTGACCGCGCTCCGGGAGGCCGCCCAGCACGCGCGTCTCTTCGACCCGGACGTGCTGCTGTGCGAGCTGCCGCCGGATGCCGGCCGCGCGGAGGCGCTCGTCGACGACCTGCGCCGGCAGGGCCTCGGCCTGCCCGCCGTGGCCATGGCGAGCGAGACGGATGCGGCCACTCTCACGCTCGGGCGCCGCGCCGGCTTCGTCCACGTGCTCGCGGGACCGGTCACGTTTTCGGAGCTGGCCGCCGCCATTCGAGACGCGATCGGCCGCTAGAGCGGGCCTCAGGGCGTCGCGACGATCGGCAGCTCCACGAAGCTCGCCTGGCCCGGCGCGTGGAAGAGGCGCTGGGTCGCCTTCCGGTAGTCCTCCGGCTTCGCCCAGAAGATGCTCGGGACGAAGGTCTGGGGATTGCGGTCGTAGAGGGGGAACCAGCTCGACTGGACCTGCACCATGATGCGGTGCCCGGGCAGGAAGACGTGGTTGGCGTGAGGCAGGGCGAAGCGGTAGACGAGAGGCTGGCCGGCCGCGATCGCGGCCGGGGTCTCGAAGCTCTGGCGGTAGCGCCCGCGCAGGATGTCGGCCGAGACCATGAGCTGGTAGCCGCCCATGGCGGGCTGGCCGGCGACCTCGTCCGGGTAGAGGTCGATCAGCTTGACCACCCAGTCCGAGTCGGTGCCCGTCGTGGACGCCACCAGGTTCGCGATGGGCGGGCCGCTGATCTTCACGGGCGCGGTCAGGACATCGGAGGTGAAGGCGAGGACGTCCGGCCGTCCGGACGCCTCGCGCTGATCGTCGACCAGCCACTCGGACCACGTGTTGCCGGTGCCATAGCCGACGGGCTGGATGGGCCGCGCGCGGAAGGGCACGGGCTTGGCGGGGTCGGAGACGTATTCGTCGTAGGCGGCATCCGAGGCCCGGGGCGGATCGAAGGTCAGCTTGAGACCGGCGGCGAGGTGAAGCGGCGTGGGCCGGACGGAACAGCCGCTCGCGCAGCCTGCCGGCCACGCCGGCAGCCGTCGCCACGTGTTGGTGCCCGTCTCGAAGGCGGAGACGGGGGCCACCTCCGCCTTGGGGGCGCCGTCCTTGAGGTACTGGTCCAGGAACGGCCGCAGGATCTCGCGGCGGAAGTACTCCGCGGTGTCGCTGCCGAATCGGAGCGCGCCCAGCGCGCTGCCGTCCGCGATCTCCTGGCCGTGGTGCCAGGGACCGAGGACCAGGAACACCTTGTCGTTGCCCGTGTCCTTGGGCTCGATGGCTTTGTAGACGGCGGGGGCGCCGTAGATGTCCTCCTGGTCCCAGAGGCTGTGGACGAGCATCACGGGGACCTTCAGGGGCTGCGCGGCCAGCACCTTGTCCACGGCCTGGTCGCGCCAGAACGCGTCGTAGCTGGGATGCTCGAGGATCTTGCGCCAGAAGCCGACCTGCTCGAGCCCGCGCCGGCGGCCGAGCTCGCCCGCCGACCCCGCCTGCAGGAACAGGTCGTAGTCGTCGAAGTGCGTGGCCATCCACTTGGCTTCGTTCTTCCGCGTGGCCACCTGCTCGTAGATGTACGGCATCCCCTGCTGGCGGAAGGCGCCGTTGTGGAACCAGTCGTCGCCCATCCAGCCGTCCACCATCGGGTTCATGGGCACGGAGACCTTGAGGGCGGGGTGCGGGTTGACCAGCGCCATCAGGGGCAGGAAGCCGTCGTAGGAGATGCCCAGGATGCCGATACGTCCGTTCGTCTCGGGGACGTTCTTCACGAGCCAGTCGATGGTGTCGTAGGTGTCGGTCGCGTGGTCGACGGGCGTCGGATTCTGCGGGCCGTGGAGGGGGCGGTTCATCACGTAGTCGCCCTCCGATTCGTACTTGCCCCGGATGTCCTGCACGACGCGGATGTAGCCGCCCTCGACGATGACGTCCGTCGCGTTGTCGTAGCCCGCGAGGTTCGGGCCGAGGTGCGTGCTGTGGACGTGGCTCGTGAGCTCGGTCGCGTTGTAGGGCGTCCGGGTGAGGAGGATGGGCGCGCCCTTGGCTCCCTTCGGCACGAGGATCACCGTGTGCAGCTTCACGCCGTCGCGCATCGGGATCATCACGTCGCGCCGGACGTGGTCGAAGCCGTCGGTGGTGGGCCGGAGGATGTCCGGCGTCTCGCTGGGAAAGGCGGGGTACTGCGGGGGGGCCGGGGAGGCGGTCTGAGCGGTGGCAGGTGCGGCGGCCAGGGCGGCCAGCACGGCGCCGAGCACGGTCTTCGTTCCAACCGATCGGATCAGCCTCATGGCATTGCCTCGCACGCGTCGGGGGGACGCGGCCGCGACCTTAGTGCAAGCGCGCGGCTTCGGCAATGGGCGGCCGACCGGCGGAGGGGGCTACTGCGAGCTCTTGCCGTCCAGGCCGTCCTCCTCGGCGGTCTCGCCGGCCTTCCGGACGACCTTCACGCGTCCGGTCTGGCTCGGCGGCGGCGTGAAGAGACTCGAGACCGCGATCCCCGCGGCCGCACCGGCCAGGATGCTCACGATCGAAGTGGGGGACCGGTAATAGGGTGTCTGCTTCATGAAAGCCTCCTCCATCGCCAATTCGGATCCGGCCGACCAGACGAGGGCGAAGGATCGGCACTTCCATCGGAAGCAATTTCGAGGCCATCGGACCTCGACGCGACGGCGGGATGGTCGGAGGCAGCAACTCGTGGACGACGCGGGCACGGGACGCGGAGTCGGCCGCCCTCGCATCGTCCTCTTCCGGGCGCCGCGACCTGACCCGAGGCCACTCCTGTACCCGATTCCACAATCCCGGAGGGGTCAGGTACACTGATTCTTCCGCAGGAGTGGGTCGGGTGATCGCCGCGGCCGACGTCACGGCCGGGGAGGAAAGTCCGGACTCCGAGGGCAGTGTGCTGGCCAACCGCCAGCGAGGGTGACCTCAGGGAAAGTGCCACAGAAAACACACCGCCGAACT
>Ga0209382_10012321_pt1 | contig 10571 bp, 13 predicted proteins | sample SoiMetdeltSBSDD5_FD_187599 | JGI IMG/M metagenome (GOLD analysis project Ga0209382, IMG submission 187599) | Bulk soil microbial communities from a Populus tree surrounding site in Tennessee, USA - Soil MetaG P. deltoides SBSDD5 (SPAdes) (version 2) | ecosystem: Environmental > Terrestrial >...
TCATGGTGGGACTATGGGACGCCCAGCAGACCGGCGTGGGACGCGACGTGGAAGTCTCGCTGCTCGACACCGCCGTGAGCATGCTCTCCTACTTCGCGACGTGGACGTTGAACCGCGACTGGGAGCCGGAGCGCGTGGCCGACTCCGGCCACCAGACCCTGGTGCCCTCGCAGAACTTCCGCACGCACGACGGCTGGATCGTCGTCTTCTGCGCGAAAGAGAAGTTCTGGCGGCATCTCGTGGACGCCATGGACCTGCCCGCGCTCGCCGACGATCCGCGCTTCCGGACCTTTTCCGATCGCCTCGCCCACAAGGCGGCGCTCCTCGACATCCTCGTCCCGCGTTTCCGCACGCGCACCACCGCGGAATGGCTCGCGCGCCTACGCGGGCGCGTGCCCTGCGCGCCCGTGAACTCGGTGCGGGAGGCGCTCGCGGACGAGCAGGTCCGCGCGCGCGACATGATCGTGGAGGTGAAACACCCGGTCTTCGGGACGCTGCGCGAGGTGGGCTCGCCCATCAAGACGGCGGGCGCGATCACCACCCCGGCGCCGGCGCCGCGGCTCGGCCAGCACACCGACGAGATCCTGCGCGAGCTGCTCGACTACTCCTCGGATCGCATCGCCGCCCTTCGTTCCTCCGGCGCGCTGGGGACACCGGCGGGCCCGCACAGCGAGAACAGGTAGTGTCATGGCGGAGCAGGTCGTCCCGCAGAGCGAAGTCGAAGAGGTCACCGACGCCGCGGTCGCGCCGCCGTGGATGACGATCCTCCACAACTGCGACTGTCACACCTTCGAGCAGGTCGTGAAGCAGCTTCAGAAGGCCATCGCGTGCAGCGAGGCGGAAGGCTGGGAGATCGCATGGCAGGTCCACAACACCGGTAAGGCGGTGGTGCGGGTCGGTCCCGAGCCCGAGTGCGTCCGTGTCGGCAACATCCTGGCCGCCATCGGCCTCGTGGTGACCGTCGTCCAGTCCTGACGTTAGGCCGTCGCTCCCGACACGCCGGCCACGCCTGGCGCGATCACCGGCGCGATTTGGACGGTGGGATAGCCGCGGTCACGCCAGCCGTAGAGACCTCCCGCGAGCGGCCGCACGCGCTCGATACCGCGACGTCGGAGGAGCAGCGCCACCCGGGCGCTCGAGGCTTCGCTCGGTCACGTGCAGTAGAGGACGATGTCCCGGCCCCGCGGGATCTCCTGGTGCCGTCGCTCCAGCTCCTCGGTCGCCAGGTGCAAGGCGCCCGGAATGATGATCGGATCGGCCTGGAACTCCGATTGATGGCGAACGTCGACCACCATCGTGTCCTCGCCGGCGTCGAGCCTGGCCTTGAGCTGCTCCGGCGTGATCCGCGCGATGCGAATACGACGGAGGAAGCGCCGGCGCGAGACGTACTTCGACGCGACGTAGCCGGCGAATCCGGCCACCAGCACCCCCACTGCCCACCCCCCGAGGCGCGACAAGTAGTCCGCCGCCAGTTCGAGCTGAGCGCTGAACACCCAGCCGAACGCGATGAACGTGCCGGACCAGATCAGACCGCCGACGCCGGTGAACACCAGGAAGCGCGGGAGCGGCATGCGGACCATGCCGGCCAGCGGCGGCGCCGCCGTGCTGAAACCCGGAATGAATTTCGCGAAGATCAGCGCACGCGCACCGTGACCACTGAAGGCGTTCTGCGTCTTCCGCACACAGGAGTCGGGCTCGAGCGAGATGCGGCAGAGCCAGCCGAGAACGCGGCCGCCGAGCACACGGCCAAGCCAGTACCACACGGTGTCGCCGATGAGCGAGGCGAAACCCGCCAGCGCGAGCAGCGCCGCGAAGCTCAGCTTCCCGGCGCCCGCAAGCGCACCCGCCGCCATGAGCACTGGAATGGCCGGGAGCGGGATCCCGATCTGCTCGAGCAGGACCCAGGCGAAGACGACCAGATACCCGTACCGGACGAGAACCTCGAACGCGCCTTCCATGAGTGTCCCTTAGGACGCGGCGCCGCTACCGACAGATGCGCGGCGCCCCACGTGAGCTACATGACGGGCCCGATGATCCAGGGCGCGAACTCCTCCTCGCCCACTCCGCTCAGCTCGCTCTTCGACTTCTTTCCCGACGCGACCGCCACGATCTCCTCGAAGATCTGCCGGCCGACGGTCTCGAGCGGCGTGCCCTCGAGGATGACGCCGCAGTTGATGTCCATGTCGTCTTCCATGTGCCGGTACATGAGCGAGTTGGTCGCGAGCTTGATGGACGGGACCGGCTTGCAGCCGAACACGGAGCCGCGGCCGGTGGTGAAGCAGATGAGGTTGCAGCCGCCCGCGACGAGGCCCGTGATCGACACGGGATCGTGGCCCGGGGTGTCCATGAAGACGAAACCGCGCGTGGTGATGGGCTCGCCGTAGAGGAAGACGTCCATCATCGGCGTCGTCCCGCCCTTGGTCACGCCGCCCAGCGACTTCTCGTAGACGGTGGTGATGCCGCCCGCCTTGTTGCCGGGGGCGGGATTGTTGTCCATCGCCTCGATGCCGCGGCAGTACCACTCCCACCACTTGTAGCGGTCGAGCAGCTTCTTGGCCACGCCCTCGTTGACGGCACGCCGGATGAGCAGGTGCTCGGCGCCGTAGATCTCCGGAGTCTCCGCGAGCACGCCGGTGCCGCCGTAGCGCACCAGCTCGTCCACCGCCCACCCGAGCGCGGGATTGGCCGTCATGCCGGAGTTGGCGTCGGAGCCGCCGCAGTTCGTGGCGAGCACCAGCTCGGACACCGGCTGCCGGGTGCGACGCACGTCGTTCGCCTGCGGCAGCAGCTTGGCGACTTCGGCCGTGGCCCGCTCCACCGTTTTCCGGATGCCGCCCGCCTCCTGGATGTTGATCACGAACGGCTTGCGCTCGGGATGGCCGGGCGCCGCCATGCGCTGGCGTTCGACCAGCACGACCGCCTGGTTCACCTCGCAGCCGAGACCGACCACGATGTACGCGCCCACGTTCGGGTGCTTCGCGTAGCCGGCGAGCACGCGCTGGAGAGCGAGATGGTCCTCACCGAAGAGCTTGGTGCCGCAGCCGGACTTGTGGGTGATGGCGAGGACGCCGTCGATGTTCGGATAGTCGCGCTGGACGTCGCGGAAGCGGTCCTTCACGAACTGGCTCACGCTCGCCGAGCAGTTGACGCCGGAGATGATGGCCACGTAGTTGCGCGTGCCCACGCGGCCGTCGTCGCGCTTGTAGCCGTCGAAGTGGCGCATGGCCGCCGGTGGATAGAAGTCCACCGGCTTCACATCGACGCCGACCTCGTAGCGATCGGCGGCCAGCTCACCGATGCCGAGGTTGTGGGTGTGCACGTGATCGCCGACCGTGATGTTCGACGTCGCGACGCCGATCACCTGCCCGTACCGCCGCACCACGCCGCCGGCGATGACCGCGTGTCGCGCCACCTTGTGACCGGGCTTGATGTCCGCGCGCACCTCGATCCGCGCGCCGCCGTCCTCGAGAACGGTGCCCGCGGGCAGCTCCGCCTTGGCCACCGCCACGTCGTCTTCGGGCCGCAACACGATCGCCTTCTCACGCAACGCGTACGTCGCCATGCCGTGACCTCACACCGTCGCGGCCGTGCGCGGCCGCTCGGAAATAGCCCTCACTATAGCAACCCCGTCGAGCGCCATGCTCTCACGCGGGCGGCGCCTTGATCTGCAGCACGGCGGGGGCCGGATCGAGCTGGATCGTGGTGTGGTCGATGCCAAAGCGCGCGTGGAGCACGCCGTGGAGCTCGTCCAGCAGCCGCTCGCTCTCGCGCACGTCCTCTACCACCACGTGCGCGCTCATGGCGTCGCGCCCGGAGGTGAGTGTCCACACGTGGAGGTCGTGCACGTGCCGCACGCCCCGCACCGCGAGCAGCGCGTCCTCGATCTCGCGCAGCTCCAGGTGGGCGGGCGTGCCTTCGAGGAGCACGTTCACGGCCTGGCGCAGGAGCCGCCACGTGCGCGGGATGATGAAGAGCCCGATCGCCGCGCTCACGAGCGGATCAGCCCGCTGCCACCCCGTGGTCAGCACGAGCAGCGCCGCCACCAGCACGCCGAGCGAGCTGAGTGCGTCGCTCACGACCTCCAGGTAGGCCGCGCGCACGTTCAGGCTCGTTCCCGCTCCCGCCTTCAAGAGCGCGGCGCCGGCGAGGTTGACGCCGAGGCCGACGGCGGCGATGGCGAGCATGGGCCCGCCGAGGACGGGCGACGGCGCCAGCAGCCGCGCGTAGGACTCCAGGAGAATCGCGCCCGACACGATGAGGAGGACGAGCGCGTTCAGGAGCGCGGCGAGGATCTCCGCGCGGAAGTAACCGTACGTCTTCGCCGGCGTGGGCGGGCGAGCCGCGATCCACACCGCGAAGAGCGCGAGCGCGATGGCGGCGACGTCGGCGAGCATGTGGCCGGCGTCGGCGAAGAGGGCGAGGCTGCCCGTCCACAGCGCGCCAGCGACCTCGACGATCAGGAATGAACCCGTGAGCACGAGCGTGGCCACGAGCGCACTCCGCGAGCGCGCGGCGGCCGTCTCGCGATGGACGTGGTTCATCAGGCGGATCGTATCAGGTCTGATAGAATCGACGCGAGCACGTGAACGCTCCCATGCATCGCGATCAAACGCTCCTCCTCCACGGCCAGCTCCTCCACTACACCGAATGGGGCGCTCCCGCCGCGCCCGCCGTGGTGATGCTGCACGGGATCACCGGACACGCGCGCAGCTGGGACGACGAAGCCGCCGCGCTCGCCGGGCGCTATCGCGTGCTCGCGCTCGACCAGCGCGGCCACGGCGACTCCGCGCCCGCGCCCGACGGTGACTACTCCACGGAGGCCTTCGCGAGCGACCTCGGCGCCTTCCTCGATGCCCTCGGGCTCTCCAGGGTCCACGTGGTCGGCCTGTCCCTCGGCGGTCGCGTCGCCATCGCCTATGCGGGCCGGCATCCCGACCGCGTGGAGCGGTTGGTGGTGGTCGATATCGGTCCCGACATCGCGCCCGAGGGGCGAGCCCGCGTCGGCCGCATGATGGCCGCCACCCCGGAACGGTTCACGTCGGTGGAGCAGGTCGTCGCCTACGCGCGCGCCGCCAATCCGCGCTATGCGGAGGCGGCGCTCCGCCACCGCATCGCTCACGCCGTGCGACAACACGGCGACGGCTTCGCGTGGAAGTACGACCGCGAGCTTCGCGAGCAGGTCCGGAGCGGGCGCTGGCGCGATCCCATCGACCTCTGGCCGCTGTGGTCGGCCATCACCTGTCCCACCCTCATCGTGCGCGGCGTGGAGTCGGACGTGCTGTCCGCGGAGATCGCCAAGCGCATGCTGGAGACGCTCCCTCACGCGCGCCTCGTCGAAGTGGAAAACGCCGGCCACACCGTGCCCGGCGACCAGCCCGAAGCGTTTCTGCAGATCGTCCGCGACTTCCTCGGATCCTGAGCGTGAGCGGGCGCCTGCGCCCGGCGTGAGCGCAGACCAGGGCGTACCCGCGCTCCCGCGCCCGTCCGCGGCCCGCGTGCCGGCGCTCCGGCGGCTCTGGCTGGCCGGCTTCGCGTTCTTCTTTTCGTTCTACCTGCTGCTGTCCGCGCTTCCCGTCTACGCGACCGTGCGCGGCGTTCCCGACGGCGCCGTCGGTCTCATCATCGGCTGCTTCGCATTCGCCTCGATGCTCGTGAAGCCGTGGGCGGGATGGGCAAGCGATCGTTTCGGGCGGCGGCCGCTGCTGCTCGCGGGGAGCGCGATCTTCGCGGTGGCGGGGCTCGCCTATCCCTGGAGCGGGACCGCGGCCGCGCTGCTCGCGGTGCGGCTGCTCCACGGCGCCGGCATGGGGCTCTACCCGACCGCGGCGAGCGCGGTGGTCGCGGACGTGACGCCGCCCTCGCGACGCGGCGAGATCCTCGGCTTCTTCGGCGCCGCCGCGAACGTGGCCATGGCGCTTGGTCCCCTCGCCGGCATGGAGCTCGCGCAGCGTCTCGGTTTCACACCACTCTTTGTCATCTCGGCGGCATCCGCCACCATCGCGCTGCTCGTGAGCGCAACGCTTCGCGAGACGCTCGCGGCGCCGAGCACGACGCCGTTCGGGATGCGCGCGACGTTCAGCCGTGCCGCGCTGTTTCCCTCGGCCATCGTGCTCTGCCTCATGGTGACGTACGGCGCCCAGGTGTCGTTCCTGCCCATTCACGCCCACCGCCAGGGCGTGAACCCGGGGCTCTTCTTCCTCGCCTTCGCGCTCGTGGTGGCGCTCGTGCGCGGCTACGCGGGCCGGCTCTCCGATCGCCTCGGCCGCGTCCCCGTCGCCGTCACCGGGCTCCTGATCACGGGCGTCGCGCTCACCGTCCTCGCGTTCACGCACGGGATCGCGGGCCTTGCCGTGGCCGGCGTGCTCTACGGCATCGGCTTCGGGAGCGCACAACCGGCGCTGATCGCGTGGACGGTGGACGGCGTGCCCGCCGCCGATCGCGGGCGCGCGATGGGGACCTACTACACGCTGCTCGAGCTCGGCATCGCCATCGGCGCCATGGCCGCCGGCTTCGCGGTGACGGCGGTGGGCTTCGCGGCGACGTTCCTCGCCATGGCGGGCGTCGCCGTCGTGGGCGCCCTCGTCGCCACCGTGGACGTTCGCCATCGACCGCGTGCCTTCGCCGGGCGCGCGTGATCGACGTCGCCCGCGCGCGTTTCCTCAGCGAGGCGTCGGTCGCTCGATACCCGAGTCCTTCACGCCGCGGCCCGCTACCGCGCGCGCAGCTTCCGCGCCGCCTCCGCCCGCATGTGCTGCATGGCCCGTGTCTCCTGGTCCGAGTAGCGCTCCTCCTGCCAGGGATCGGCGTGCATGTGATAACCGTTCTGCTCCCAGAAGCCGGGCGGGTTGACGTCGAGGAACTCGAAGGCGCGTAGCCACTTCGCGCTCTTCCAGAAGTAGAGCTTGGGCACCACGAGGCGAAGGGGACCGCCGTGATCCGGCTCGAGGTCACGGCCGTTGTGCTTGAGGGCGAGGAGCACGTCGTCATCGACGAGGTCGTCGAGCGCGATGTTGGTGGTGTAGTCCGGATCGGCGTGCTCCATCACGAACTTCGCCTCCGGGCGCACCTTCACCCGGCTCATGATCTCGCGGATGTGGACGCCCTCCCACGCGTTGTCGAGCTTCGACCACCGCGTGACGCAATGGACGTCGGAGGTGATGGTCACGCGCGGGAGCGCGCGGAACTCCTCCCACGTCCAGGAGATCTCTTTCTCCACGAGGCCGAAGCAGCGGAACGTCCACCGCGTGGGATCGAACCGCGGCGTGAGCCCGTACGTGAGCACCGGCCATTTCGCGGTGAGTGTCTGGCCGGGCGGCACCCGGTGGGCGAGCGCAGGATCGACGTCCTTCATCCCTCGTGACCTCCACACGTCAAAGCGGCGTCGATCCGACTATACAACGCCCCCCACCTCCGACACGGCCGCCCGCCCCGCGCGCGGCGCATCCGGGAACGAGGGCCGGCCGCGGGCGAAGTCATATAATGAAAGAGCGTGAGCGGGCGCCACGCACGCTCGCGGCCGAAAGGACACTGCGGATGAATGGAGAGCGGAAGCTGGCGCTGTTCATCGATTTCGAAAACATCGCCCGCGGCGTGAAGGAGGCGCAGTACAAGCAGTTCGAGATCAAGCTGGTCCTGGAGCGGCTGCTGGAGAAAGGCAAGATCATCTCGCGGCGCGCCTACGCGGACTGGAACCGGTTCACCGAGTACAAGCGGCCCTTCCACGAGTGGGCGATCGAGCTCATCGACGTGCCCCAGTCGCGCTACAGCGGCAAGAACTCGGCGGACATCCGGATGGTCGTGGACGCTCTCGACCTCGCCTACGGCAAGACGCACATCGACAGCTTCGCGCTCGTCTCCGGCGATTCCGACTTCTCCCCGCTCGTGTCCAAGCTGCGCGAGAACGACCGCTACGTCATCGGGCTCGGCGTGAAATCCTCCTCCTCCGACCTCCTCGTGGCCAACTGCGACGAGTTCATCTTCTACGAGGACCTCATCCGCGACACCAAGAAGACGAACCTCCTCCGCGGTCTGCCCGAGAAGAAGGCGGAGGCGATGGCCCAGCTCATCGACGCCATCCAGGCCCTCATGCGGGAGAACAAGGAGACGCTGTGGGGCTCGATGGTGAAGCAGACGATGATCCGGAAGAATCCCGCCTTCAACGAGTCCTACTACGGCTACTCGACGTTCTCGAAGCTCCTCGAGGACGCCGCCAAGCAGAAGATCGTGACGCTGGAACGCGACGAGAAGAGCGGCACCTACGTCATCACCGCCCTCACCGAAGAGGGCGGGCGCGCCGCCTGAGCCCGCCCGCGCTCCTCAGCGCAGGCGCCGCCGCTCGCCCTCGTCTCCGCGCATGCGCCGGACCCGGCCCGCGTCGTTCACGAACGCGGTCATGACCCAGCTCACGATCGAGATCACGAGGGCGCCCAGGAAAGCGGGCCCGAAGCCGTCCACCGTGAACCCCGGCACCAGCGCCGACGTGAGCCACAGACAGAACGCGTTGAGCACGAACAGGAAGAGACCGAGCGTGAGCAGCGTGAGCGGGAACGTGAGCACGACCAGGATGGGACGGACGACCGCGTTGATGACGCCGAGGACGAGGCCGGCCACGAGCGCGGGGCCGATGCCGCTCACGATAATCCCCGGCACCAGGTACGCCGCCAGATAGATGGTGGCGGCATTCACGATCACGCGAAGCAGCAAGCCCATGCGCGTTCTCTCCCGCGGGGGCGCCCGGCCGTTGCGCGGCGCGGACGCGCGTCGTATTCTCGCCCCCGTGCCTCGCGTCTCGCTCCGGGTGTCGAGCAGCCGCTGGCTCCTGATCCTCGTGCTGCTCGCGCCGGCGCCCGCGCGCGCCCAGTTCGACCTCACCGTCGATCCTGGCATGGTGAAGGGCGCGGCGACGGCGCCCGTGACCATCGTCGAATTCTCGGACTATCAGTGTCCGTATTGCAAATCCGTCCAATCGTCGCTGGCGCGGATCCTCGCCGAGTACAACGGGCGGGTGCGCCTCATCTTCAAGGATTTCCCGCTCCCGGTCCACACCGCCGCCCGCCCCGCGCACCAGGCCGCCCGCTGCGCGGCCGCCTCCGGGAAGTTCTGGCCGTACCACGACCGCCTCTTCGCGAGCCAGCCGCGCTTCGACCGGGAGAGCCTGATCACGTACGCGGTGGCGGTCGGGATCGACAGCGAGACGTTCGCCCGCTGTGTCGACGAAGCGCGCTTCGCGTCGGCGGTGGAGCGGGATGTGGCAGAAGCGCGCGCCCTCGGTATCAGACAAACGCCGACCTTCCTCATCAACGACCGCCCCCTCGTGGGCGCGCAATCGGTCGAGGCCTTCCGTGCCGCGATCGACGAGGCGCTCCGCGAGCGCCGCCGATGACCATCGTCCGCGTCACCGACGCCGCCGACATCCCGCGCGGGCAGGGCCGCTACGTGGAAGCGAACGGGCTCGGGTTCGCGCTGTTCAACGCCGGCGGGGGACGGTACTTCGCGTGCGGCGATATCTGCCCCCACGAGGACGGCCCGATCGCAGACGGCTGGCTGGAGGGGGACACCGTGATCTGCCCGTGGCACGGATTCGATTTCGATCTCGCCACCGGTCGCTGCCGCGTGAGCGACGACCTCAGCATTCCCGTGTACCCCGTACGGGTCATTACGGGCACGGTGGAGGTCGAGGTTCCCTGGTGATGAATGGCATAGCTTTCGCTTGCGTCTATGAATCGTGGCCGAACGAGCGGTACGCCATGTCAGAAGATTCCTCGGCCAGCGTCTCCGCGCCCTCCGCAAGCAGAAGGGCTTCAGCCAGGAACGCCTGGGCCGGCGGGCGGGGCTCAGCGGCAAGTTCATCGGGGAAGTGGAACGGGGCGAGAAGTCGATCTCGATCGACAGCCTCTACCACATCGCGACCGCGCTCGAGACACCCCTCCGCGATCTGATCGACGTGCGCGCGGACAAGGCGGGCACGGTGCCGAGCGAGGAGGCGGAGAAGATCTTCGCCCTCATCAGCGGACGGCGACGCCCCGACGAGGTGCGCCGGGCCTACGAGGTGCTGCGCGCGCTGTTCGCCCGCAAGACGGCGTAACGACCCCCGCATCCGACCCAAGGAGTCTCGCCCGATGACGACCGATCACGTCTGGCTAGGGGTAGGACTGACCGGGCAGGCGTTGTTCTCCGCCCGGTTCCTCGTGCAGTGGATCGCGTCCGAGCGCCAGCGGCGCAGCGTGGTGCCGCGGCAGTTCTGGTTCTTCTCGGTGGGCGGCGGCCTCGTCCTGCTCGCCTATGCGATCTATCGCGGCGATCCCGTGTTCATCATCGGTCAGGCGGCGGGGCTCTTCGTGTACCTGCGCAATCTCTATTTCATCTACCGCGCGTCCGCGGCGCCCTCGCGATCAGGATGACGGTCGCGGCGGCGCCGTCGCGATCACGGGTGCTACAATGACGCCACCCTGCGCGACCGAGGAGAACGCCGTGTCGATCAACTGGGCGAAAGGTCAGACGCGCCCCGTGCTCATGATCCCCGGTCCCACCGAGCTGCCGTTCCCGGTCATCCAGGCCCTGAATCAGCCGCC
>Ga0209382_10012327_pt1 | contig 10569 bp, 11 predicted proteins | sample SoiMetdeltSBSDD5_FD_187599 | JGI IMG/M metagenome (GOLD analysis project Ga0209382, IMG submission 187599) | Bulk soil microbial communities from a Populus tree surrounding site in Tennessee, USA - Soil MetaG P. deltoides SBSDD5 (SPAdes) (version 2) | ecosystem: Environmental > Terrestrial >...
CAAGCTTGGCGATCTTGAGGGGACCGTCGTATCGGACGGCCCGGTAGGCCCGGTCGGCAAAGCGAGCGCCATTTATGCGCAAGCTCCCAAGGACGATCTTCAACAAGTGCTTGCCAATGCATTTGCCGATGATCAACTCATGTTCGAGCAGAATATTCTGGTGCTGAAGGCTGGCGACCGACTCGTTCTATTCGATACCGGCGTCGGAACATCCCATTTTTTTGGTCCCAACAGCGGCCAGCTTCTTCAGAATCTCAAGGCCGCCGGCATTGACCCCAATGCCATTAACACGGTGGTCCTCACCCATGCTCACCCGGATCATTGCTGGCAACTGGTCGGCGAAGCAAGCGCGCCCAATTTCCCCAATGCACAGATTTTCATGACCGAGGCGGATTTCGCCTTCTGGACTGACGAGGGCAAGCTCAGCAACGATGCCATCAAGGGTTTTATCGAAGGCACGAGGAAAGTTCTGCTTCCGCTCAAGGAGCAAATCACGTTTGTTCAAGACGGCAAGGAGGTGATACCGGGCATACAGGCGATGGCGACACCTGGCCACACCGTCGGCCATACGAGCTATGTCTTGACGGCCGGCAATCAGAGCATGCTGCTCATTGGCGATGTCGTGCATCACAGCATCATATCAACGGAGCGCCCGAAATTTGCCTTTGGCTTCGACACCGATGCCAACCTCGGAATCGAAACGCGCTTAAGGACGCTGGACATGCTGGCCAGCACGCGCATGCCAGTTCTCTCCTTCCACTTCCCCTGGCCTGGACTGGGACACATCGGGCGCGCCGGCGACGCATATCGCTTCTACCCATTGCCGGTGAGAGCAAGCTTGTAGTCATGCTGCGGACTCGGTGGATCAGGGAGCACCCGGGTCCGCCGATGTGAGGAATGGCTTACGGTCTATCCGGCGAACTGTCCGTCCGGCAACCCTTTCACGCCAGGATCAAGAGCGAATATCGATCCAGCTAGAGGCTGCTCGGCGAGCTCCGACTCGCTCAAGCCATAGCGCACCGTCGTTACATAGAGAGTATCGAGGTCCGCTTCGCCGAAAATGCAGCTCGTTACCCGCCGGCAGGGAAATTCGACGATCCGGTCGATCGTGCCGTCGGGTGCCCATCGAATGATGCAGCCGCCGTCCCAGCGGCAATTCCACAGAAAACCCTCGGAGTCGATCGTGGAGCCATCGGGCAAGCCGTATTTGCCGGTATCAACCCTGGCGAATGTGCGACGGTTGGAAATTTCGCCTGTGGGAGCGTCGAAATCATAAGCGTATATCGCGTCGAGCGTATCGGCGAAATACATCGTGCGTTCGTCGGGACTCCAGGCGAAGGTATTGGCGATGCCGAGTCCCTGTTCGAAGTCATGCACCGTGCCGTCGGCATCCACCCGATAGAGACCACCCGTATTGGCCGTGATGGGTAACTCGCTCATGTCCTCGGCAAAATTGTTCATCATGGTTCCATACCAAAAGCGTCCCTGGCGGTCACACTTGCCGTCGTTCGATCGATTCTGCGGCCTGTCTCGCTCAGGCGAGACGAAGCGTGTCTTCTTGCCGGTAGCGGGATCGAAAAAATCGATGCCCCGATGAGAAGCTATGATCAGTCCGCCCGAACGCCGTACCGCAATCGCCGTGACCATCTCCGGCATCGACCAGCTTTTATGCTGGCTGGTGCGGGGATTCCATCGGCGAATTTTTCTGGAAGGCACGTCGGTCCAGTAAAGTGCCTGCTCGGCTGGATGCCAGCACGGCCCTTCGCCCAGGGAGTCTTTTGCTTCAAAAACGCATTGAGGGTGAGCCATGGATCGCTCCGTCATGCTTAGTGATCATCGCGTTGCGAGCTGTGTCAAGCCGGTCGCTGTGCTGCGGCTGGACAAATGCCGGCCGGTCCACGATCATCAGGTTCGATGGACGCGCCAATGAAAGATGTTCCCCTGCGCAACTCGCTGGCCGCAGCGACAGCCAAACACCCGCTCGTCCGCCTGCGCGGCATCAGCAAGCGCTACGGCGATATTAGCGCCGTAAAGCATCTCGACCTGGACATCTACCGCAGCGATTTTCTGGCCATTCTGGGCCCCTCCGGCTGTGGAAAAACCACGCTGTTGCGAATCATCGGCGGATTCGTCGCGCCAACAAGTGGAACGGTTGAGATCGACGGTAAAAACGTTACCGGCTGGGGACCGGAGAAGCGGCCGACAAACACAGTGTTTCAGGGCTATGGGCTGTTTCCACATATGAGCGTACGGCAGAACATTGCCTATGGTCTCAAGACAGCGCGGCGACCGAAGCCCGAAATTCAGCAACGGGTTGAACGCGCCATTGCCCTCGTCAGGTTAGAGGAGTTCGTCGATCGCTCGATCGACCAGCTGTCGGGCGGGCAGCAGCAACGGGTGTCGCTCGCACGCGCGCTGGTCATGGAACCTCAGGTTTTGCTGCTGGATGAGCCGCTGGCGGCGCTCGACCTCAAGCTGCGTCAGGCCATGCAGGAAGAGCTCAGGCGAATCCATCGCCAGATCGGCGGTACCTTCGTCTTCGTGACGCACGATCAGGGTGAGGCGTTGGGGCTGGCCAATCGTATCGCCGTCATGGACGAGGGCGAGATCATTCAGGAAGGAGGACCTGAGGAAATCTATTCGGCTCCCAAGACACGCTTCGTGTCCACTTTTATTGGCGAAGCCAATATTTTCATCGGCAGTCGCAGAGAGGGTCGAGTTCACCTCGACACTGGCGCGATCATCGAAGCTGCCGGCCCGGATGGGCCGATCACCGTCGTGGTGCGTCCCGAAGCGATGCAGATCTCCCGCGGTTCGCTTGCCGCTGACGTCGAGCTTGACGGCACGCTCGTGGACATCATCTATCTGGGCGGCTTCGTAAAATATATCGTAGCCCTGCGGTCTGGCCAGCGCGTCGCGGTGCACAATTCGAGCGGAGCACTGCGGCGTTCTCTCTCTTTGAACGACGCCGTGAAGATAGGGTGGAGCGCGGAAGATCAGCGCGTGGTGGAAGGCTAGCCGCGATAGCGCGTGAGCCACAGGGCTGCGAGGGTCGCGCCGATGGTCATCATCAGGATGAGCGTGCCAACGGCATTGGCTGCAGGCGTGACGGTGGTGCGGATCATGGCGAAGACGAAAGTCGGTAGGGTCATGCCCTTTCCGATGGTGAAGAAGGTGATGACAAAATCATCGAGCGACAAGGCGGTGGCGATGAGCGCCGCCCCGATTACGGTGGGGCTGATGATCGGCAACGTGACCGTAAAGAAGGCTCGCAGCGGCGATGCGCCTAGATCGCGTGCGCTCTCGACGACCCGGAAGTCGAAGTTGCGCAACCTCGCATAGACCACGAGCACGACGAAAGGCAGCGCGAAGAGCAGATGGCTCATCACCACTGTCTGTGGCCCCATGGGAATATGCGTCCGCGAATAGAAGATGAGCAGAGCCACGCCCAGCACAAGCGGCGGCAGCATGAGAGGAAGACAGAGCATGGCGGCCGCAAGCCTAGCGCGCCAGGCATCGAGCTGGGTCAATCCCAGGGCCGCCATCGTACCGATGATGGCCGACAGGACGCCAACCGTGCCGCTAATGACAAGACTGTTGCGGAAGGCGGGAAGGAAGTTCGGATTTGCTACCATCGCCTGCCACCAGCGGAATGAGAGTGCCTCGATGGGAAAGGCCGACTGCGGCCGGCTGGTGAAAGCGAACAGCACCACAAGCAGGAGAGGAGAGACGAGAAAGACGACGAAAAGAACACCTGCAGCTGTCCACAGAAAATTGGCAGTCTTGTTCATCGAGGTCGCCATTGCGCCAGGATGAAGAGGGCCGCGAGGATCACGGCCAGCGAGGAGCCGAGCGTCACGAAGGACATGGCGGCACCCATGGGCCAGTTTCCAAGACCACCGAACTGCGGAGCGATCTGAACTCCGATCATGTTGACCTTTCCCCCGACGAGCTGCGGGGTGAGGTAGTCGCCCGCGGCGAGGAGGAAGCAGAGTGCAAATGCCGCCATGATGCCAGGTTGTGAGCGCGGCACGACGATATCTGAAAACCGCCGCCATCCGCCCGCGCCGAGATCCCGCGCGGCTTCGAGTTCGATATCGGTGATGCCGCGCATCGAAGCATAGATCGGCAGAACGGCGAGGGGGATGAGGAAGTTGATGAGAGTCACGACGACAGCGCCGACATTGTAGAACAGCCAGGGCAGGGGTTCCTCGATCAAACCGAGTGCGAGCAGCGCCGTATTGAGCACACCAGTGATGCCAAGAATGGTCATCCAGGAATAGATCTTCATCAAATAGCCGCCGAAAAGCGTGATTAGAGCCACGAACAGCAGCGTCGGCCCCCATTGCCCCGCCTTGAAGCGAATGAGATAGGCATAGGCGAAACCCAGGATCGTCGTGAGAGCCGCAACGAGCAGGGCGAGAGACAGGGTGAATACCAGAGTGGGCAGATGAAGGTCGAACACCTGACCATAATTGAACAACGTGAAGTCCGGCTGGAGCTTGAACAGCCGCACCCGCCAGAAGCTTATGACCAGGAAATAAGCCAGCGGCAGGACGAAGAGTGCCCCAAACACCAGGGCGGCAGGAGCCAGCAGCAGATAGGTGGCGGCTCGATCGCGCATGCTAGCGCGCTATCGTATCTTTGAGTGACATCAGTCCCTTGAACGCGGTGTAGCCTGAATCGGCAGGAAAGACGCCGCCCGTGATGCGTCTTGCTTTGTCGGAGAGGAGAAAGGTGGCAAAGGCGGCGATATCCTCCGGCTGAAGGATGCCCATGAGATGGAGGTCTTCAATTTTCTTTCGTTCGCCAGGATCGCTCATGAAAGGCGCTTGATGCGGCGTCTCGACGAAACCGGGACAAATCGCGTTCACGCGCACGCCTTCGGGCGACACTCCCGCCGCAAAAGAACGCGTCATGGCAACGACGCCTCCTTTTGCGGCCGTGTAGCCGTCAATGCCAGCCTGGCCGATGAGGGCATCCGTGGTCGCCGTTAGCAGAATAGAGCCGGAACCTTGCCGCAGCATCTGCCGGCCAACATATTTGCAGCAGTAGAAGGTCCCATTCAGGACGAGATTGATGATCTCCTGCCATGTCTCCTCTGAAAGTTCCGTGGCGCGCGTGTCCCGGCGATTGATGAGCGGCACGTTCATCGCATTGTGAAAAAGGCCGTCGATGCGTCCGAATCTCCCGACCGTAAGCGAAGCCGCCTCCTCGACGGCGCGCCAGTCGCGAACGTCGAGTGGCAAGAAAACGGCCTGACCGCCCAGCTCTTTTTCGACATCCTTGCCCCGGGCCTCATCGATATCGGCGATCACCACGCTTGCGCCCTCATCCGTGAAGGCGTGAGCGCCTGCACGCCCGATGCCGGATGCGCCTCCGGTGACGATGATAATCTTGCCGTCGAGTAGAGCCATCTGCGAAGTCGGGAGCGAGCGCACGCCCGCTCCCGGAATGCAGAATTAGGCAGCCTTGAACTTCTGATAGGCCGCCTGCCAATCGGCATAGCTCGCATGCTTGCCGTCCGGCTCGAGCGGCGGCATCGGGAAGAACTTCGCCTTCTGCTCGAACTCGCCCAGGTTGTCATAGGGATAGAGCGAACGGGTTTCGGGTTTCAGCTTCTCGATCGCCTCTGGAATGACGATCGCCTGGAAAGTCTTTTCCCCGAAAGCCACCTGGCCCTCGACGTCGAGCGCCTGGTTGGCACATTTGTGTGCCGCTTCGAGATTGGGTGCTCCCTTGGCGAAGCAATAGCTGTCGAGCCACGCAAAGGTGCCTTCCTTGGGATAGGTAAATTCGATCTTCTTGCCGGCATCCCCTGCGAACTTCTTGAGGAATTCGCCACCGCTGAAGGTGATCACCACCTCGTTGCGGGCAAGAGCGTTGGCGAGCTCTCCCCAGCTCACGGCAAGTTGGCGCACCTGCTCTTTCTTCAGCTTGATGAGGAAATCCGTCGCCTGGGCGAGCTGATCCTGGGTCAGCATCGTTGGCACCTCGGCGTCCGTGGCCAGGATCGCGGCCAGCATCTGGTTGCCGATCGGATCGTCCATCATTCCAACCTTGCCCTTGTACTCGGGTTTGAAAATATCCATCCAGGATTCAGGCGCGGTGGGGATGGCCGCGGGATCATAGGCCATGGGCCCCGATCCCCAGGTGAAGGGCACCGAATAGCGCGTGCCGTTCACGATCACGTTCGAATCATTGCGGAAGACTTCCGGCACCTTGGCGAGATTCGGAACTTTCGACTCATCGACTGGCTCAAGCAGGTCAGCCGCCACCATGAACGGGATATAGCCCATATAGGGCGTCACGATATCGATTTGACCCGCGCCCCCTGCCGAGAGGCGGCTGATGATTTCGTCATTGTTGCCGATGGGCGTGAACGCGACTTCAATACCTTCCCGCTGCAGGAAATCGCCAACGCGCAGGCCCGCGTCATAGTCCTGCCATCCGAACATCGAAACCGCGCCCGCTGCCTGCGCATGGCGCGATGTCAGGCCGGTAGCCGCCAGGCCACCCAGCGCCACAGCGCCCTTCATTACGTCGCGGCGCGACACGCTGGATAGTGTCCGCACGCGCATCAAACCTGAATTGGTCATTGTATCCTCCCGTTATTCATTTGCTTATAGTAGTAAAGCGCACGGGATGCTGGAGTCAAACGATTGGCCGATAAGGTCACAAAGAGGAGTTTGCGTCGATGAAAGTGGCCAAGGTCGAGGCAATCACCGTCCGTGTGCCATACAAGCGCGTCGAGTCCAGTTCGATCATCAACCGCCGCGGCATCACCGAGGTTATCGTCAAAATCACCGCTGACAACGGCCTGATCGGTTGGGGCGAATGCACACGCGCGGCCGACACAAGGGGAATCGAAAGTGCAGTTCGGGCGATGGCGCCCCTCGTCATCGGCCGCAGCCCCTGGGACAAGGAGGCCCTGCACCGCGATCTTGGATTGTATGCCATTTGGGCCTTTCAGCCGATGACTGGCAATTTCGCTTTCGCCGGAATAGACATGGCTCTGTGGGATCTGTGCGGCAGGGAATGCGGCCAGCCGCTCTACAGGATGCTCGGCGGGGCGATGCGAGAACAGGTCGACTACTACTACTACATGGAATGGGGGGCACCTGAGGAGGTTGAACGGCAGGGACGGGACGGCGCAAAGCGGGGCTATCGCGCCTACTACATCAAGGTCGGGGTGGACGAGCGGAAGGAAGAGGCGATGCTCGAGGCCTTGCGCAGCGGAATTGGCGGGGAGGGCAAAATCAGGATCGACGTCAACCAGGCTTGGACCAGGCCTCAGGCGGTTCGCATACTCAAGCGCTGGCATGAACGTTATGACATCGACTTCGTCGAGGCGCCTGTGCCGATCGATCCGGTGGAGAACTATCTCGACCTTCGCAGCCGCATCGAGGTGCCGATTTGCGTCAATGAAGGCTTGTGGCGCGAAGCTGATGCTTACAGACTCATCAAGAGTCGCTGCGGCGACTATCTCTGCTACAGCTCCTACTGGGTCGGCTCCATCACCCGGTGGCATGCGCTCAATCAGGTCAGCCATATGGAGGGTTGGCAGGTCGTGAAGCATACCCATGGCGAACTCGGTCTCACCGCGGCCGCCGGTCAGCATGTGATGATGGCAGCACCGAACGCTGCTCTGGGCAATCAGCAAACCGCGCAGATTATGGAAGATGACATCCTAACGGAGTCCATTCCGATCACCGATAAGCCAGCATGGGGGCGCATCAGCAAGCCCGGTCTTGGCGTCGAGGTGAACGAAGACAAGCTCATGCGCTTCCACGAGAGCTACAAAAAACACGGTGAATTTCCGACATATGCAGAAAAAATTGAAGCGACGGCACAATAGCTTGCCGACGAACCCTTAGCTCCGCTTTGAACCGCCAAGCTCCACGACAGGCATGAAACCGCCGTAAATCATGCGCTGCCCATCGAAGGGCATGGGGTTCTTTTCCGGATTCATGCGATCGTCCGTCTTCATCAATTCATTCATTCGGCCCATCGCCGCATCACGGGTGGCTTTGTCTGGCCACTCGATCCACGAGAAAACAACCGTCTCGTCCTTTTTCGCGTCGACTGCGCGCCGGAAGTCAGTAACCTTGCCATTAGGCACGTCATCCCCCCAGCATTCGAGAACCCGTGTCGCTCCGAGCTCAAGAAATACGCCATTGGCCTTCTTCGCATGCTCAACGAACTTTTGCCTGTTGGAGGTGGGCACTGCAATTACAAAACCATCAATATAGGCCATAATGGATCTCCTCGGTTTGCAGGTGACTTGCGCATGAGCAGATCAAGCCTGCGCTTGTGGCGAATGAATGACGTTGAATGGACCGATTGTGAGATTCTGCACGACGCCCGGAGAGTTTTTTCGTGGACGGCGCTGAAGCGCAATCTCAACGAGTTCTGATTTGGCAGCGGATCCACGAATTTGAAACGGAGTCGTTGCGTGAAGCGCTGCCCATGATCCCGGGGTGGAACAAGGGACAGGATACAAGCGCCAGGTGATCGGTTGGCCGGCTCTCGGCTGTGAAGAGAGCGAGAACCAGAAGCAGGGCGACAGCGACACTCGACACCAGTCCCCGAAGACTGCCGGCTGGCAAAACTCTCTGCCTCTCACCAAGGCGGATGGTGAAAAGACTGCGGCGGGCTCGTCCGACGTCGGGCCTCGCAAGACCGACATCCGCTAGGCCTTTGTCATCCAGGCGATACAGCCCAATCTTGCCTGAACTGCGCATCGTCGAACCCGGTGGACTCCTGCTTCTTGTCATCCGTATTCCGAGATATCAGCACTTTGCTGTCCATGTGGCGGAAAGCAGAACCATGTACAAACGAGTTTTCGGCCGCGTGTCTGTGAGCGCGGCTCACAAATGAAGGTTCAAGCGATTCCGCCCGATTCAACAAAATCAGCGGTCGATTTTCTTGAATCGATCGCAAACCACAACGCCCAGGTCGGAGGTCAAAAGAATGACAAGCTTGCAGCATTAATTGCTGTTTGAGACGTAGGAAATGGAAGCTTGGGATCGATGAAAAGACTGTTGCCACCTTTGAACTGCCTGCCAAGTTTCGAAGCTGCGGCGAGGCATTTGAGCTTCTCCAGAGCCGCTGAGGAGCTGCACGTGACGCATGGTGCTGTGAGCCGATCCATTCGGCACCTGGAGAAATATCTTGGCGTGCAGCTCTTCGTCCGAGCCACTCGCGCGGTAAGGCTCACACCCCCCGGTGCGGCCTATGCTGCCGAGGTTCGGCAGGGGCTTGAACGGCTTGCAGCGGCAACGCTTGCCCTGAACGGTCAGCATTCATCGGTTCTGAACGTCAGCACGCTCGACGCTTTTGCCTCCAAATGGCTTGTGCCGCGACTGTTCATGTTTCGCCAGGGCCATGGCGATATCGACGTGCGTTTGTCCACCTCGGAAAAGCTTGCGGATTTCATCAGCGATGGTATCGAAATTGCGATTCGCTATGGCCGTGGTCAATACCCCGGCGTTCACACCGAATTGTTGATGCAGGAGGATCTCTCCCCGGTCTGCAGCCCGCGATTGCTGCAGGGTCCACATCCGTTGAAGACCCCCGCCGACCTCAAGTTCCATACCCTTATTCACGATGAGTTTCCGATCGACTGGGCCATGTGGCTGCGGATGGCGAGCGTAAACGGCGTCGACCCGCACAAGGGTCCGAGCTTCTATTCTTCCGAGCATGTCGTCCAGGCCGCTGTGCAAGGTGAGGGTGTGGCGCTCGGCCGAAGCTCGCTTGTTGACGACGATATCGCAGCCGGACGCCTGGTGCGTCCGTTCGAGATACGACTCTCCGCCGGACTTGCTTACTATCTGGTCTATCCCCAAGGCGCACTAAAGCGGCCGAAGGTTCGCAATTTCCGTGACTGGATCATGTCGGAAGTTGCGCTGCAGAGGAATGCCGGATCGGTCCATGCTGTCGATGTCCAGATGAGTGAGCTTAAAGAGTTGGCCGAGAATCCGGATGTCCGGCGCCTGCGAAAGGCCAAGGCCCTTTGACCTGCGAGTGCCAGCTAATCCATCACGGAAGACGTCGCCGCAGGTCGCCGAGGCGGCCGCCCAGCATGATATGATGAGCGCCAGCCAGCGGCTTGACCGAGGAAGATCCTTTTTTCTTTCGAGACTAGTCTTCCCAGAACCATTTCAATCCTTCCCGCGTGATCTCATGTCTCTGCAAGCCTATGTCTTTCAAGAGATAATCCGGCATGTCGAGCAGACTCATCAATTTTCGCCGTTGCCAAATTCGTGTGGCCAACTGCGAGACTGTCGAAAAGATGCGAAAGAGCAAACTCTTCTGCCGATCTATTGTGTTGGTTCTTCTCATCTGCGCTCTCCACAGATTTCTGACCTGGTTCCATGAACATCAGATGGCGGCCCGACCAAGACTCGACAAACGATAAAAAGGCCCGCAATTGGTGAAAGCTGGTCACGCACTCCCCGGGCGGAGCCTCAGGGTAATCCAGCCTTGGCGAGACCGTCGACGATGCGCTGAAAATCGCTGGGATTCTTGTAGGGGAGAACGCGAGAGCGCTGCTCCAGCGAAAAGGAG
>Ga0209382_10012328_pt1 | contig 10569 bp, 19 predicted proteins | sample SoiMetdeltSBSDD5_FD_187599 | JGI IMG/M metagenome (GOLD analysis project Ga0209382, IMG submission 187599) | Bulk soil microbial communities from a Populus tree surrounding site in Tennessee, USA - Soil MetaG P. deltoides SBSDD5 (SPAdes) (version 2) | ecosystem: Environmental > Terrestrial >...
CCGGCCAGTTACCCAGCCAAGCCGCTCGCCAGCTTCCGGACTTATCGACAATTATCCGGGTGAGATCCTCCCTCACTGATGGTTCGCGCCTTCGGGGCGCACTGCCAAAAGCAGACGTCTTGATGCCGGGTGAGGACGTGCATGTCCATTCATCTTCCGCCTCCCTTTGTTGATCGACGCTCGATGTTATAGAGCATGCCACCCGCGGGTGCTGATTCATCGCGAACGTCGGCCTTCATGCGGATTGCAATTGTCGCTCCGTCGACTGATACCTCCGGGTGCTCAAGAGTTACCCACCGGGTCTGTAGGGGCGAATGTTCGCTATGAGAGGGCTCGACGCAAACGCCATGACCGGAGACCTCTGTCAAACGTTTCAGGATTTAGCCGTCCAAACCCGGCAGCGGATTGGGGCTGCGCGCGATAGCGGTATGCGGTCCACCTCATCGCCTTGGTGGGAGTTCCCGCAGCTGCCGCGCTCATCGGTGGTGCGATGGCGGTCGTGTGGTCGGTCGTTGTGGCAATCCAGCGTTCCAGCACTGATCGGTAAATGAGCGTGTTCGTGGAAGGACCTTTTTCTGGCGACGCTTGAGCTTTGTTATGTCGCGGCGACCTGCGAGTGCAGTGCAAGGCTGTCATTACTATCTATTGAGTGGGCCTCGTTCTCCCCCCGTGACGAGGCCACGTCGCGGCGACCGCGACCATCTCCCTCATGCGTTTGCGGATGCCGCGCTCCGGCTGCATTTCTGATTTGGCAGTCGGAAGAACTCGGCGAGGGCGATCCAGCCCCCCGTCTAATTGTCCTCGCCTTCTTTTTGCCTCAGCCAGGCATACCGCATCGGAGAGAGCTACTGCAGGAAATGCAGCACGGTGATAATGAACGCGCCTTGCGCGAAAATCATTCCGACGAGGCCCTACGTTCGGCGATGAAGGGCTTTCTCGAAGTCTACTTTTAGAACATGAACCGCGTCACTGAGGTCTGACTTGGTGACGAGACTCGATGTATCCAGTTCTTTCAACGCGTCCGTGATGCCTTCGGCTTGGGCACGCGAAAAGCCGCGCTGTTCCAGCTTTTTGATGACGCTGTTGGTGTCGAGCACCAAGGTCTGCATAGATTGTCAGTGTACCAGCTAGTGTGTGCCCTGCAAGGATCGAGTAATGTCTTGGATTGACGGCTATTTAACTGATCCGGTAGTATAATTTAGTATTCATCGTCTCTGGGAATCGAAAGGGTCTTCAAGTGCCGAGAAAGCTTGCAGTTCGCACCGTGGCCACGTGGTTTGGCGAACTCTCCGTCGACGAGCAGAGCAGTGCGCTCGCTCAACTTCAAGATCAGCATGACCAGTCCCGCGCCGCCAAGAGGAGCGAACTCCAAAAACAGCTGGCGGCTCTTGGCTATGCGCCCGGAAAGAAGCGTGGTCGTCCTCGAGCTAACGCCAACAGTGGCGGGAATGGCAGGAGAGGTCGCACGGGCAAGGTGAAAGCGAAGTACCGCGACCCGAAGACGAATGAAACCTGGTCAGGCCGCGGCCGGATGGCGAGCTGGCTCAAGAGCAAGCAGGACGCCGGCGAGAAAATCGAAAAGTATCTCGTCTGACCGCTCGCTGCTCGCCTTGTGAAAGTGCTGGCCCGCGCGCAAAACGGCGGGAGGGACCTTTCCTGCGTAGTCTAAGCGCGGTGGCGTTTCTTCCGCCCAGTGCGCACCCACACGCCCCAGAGAAGCCCTGCGAACGGTCCGAAGAACGCGCCCGCGAGCGCGGCACCCGCAAAGGTCATGTTCAAAGCCAACGCGTGAAGCACTTGGAAGAGAACAACTGCCCCTAGGATGCCGACGACTAGACCTGAGAGATACGCGATCGCACCTCGTGCACGACCTCGGCCCGAGCGATGTGTGAAGTAGTAGGCAGGGAGCGCTGCGATCATCCCGACAGTGACGGTCAAGAGTGCAGATGCATCAACAGCCATGTACGGTACATCACAAACTCGTTGCGTGTTGCAAAATAGCTACGTGATTCGTTTGGGAATGCAAGTGCGAAAAGCGGGATCTTAGCTCGTACCTCCTCTAAAGGCAGCTCAAGAAGTGTTACGCCGTACTAGATATCTTTGGCTTTCTTGAAGTAGGAGGTTGAGGGGTTGGAGCGTAACGGATGTCGAGACGCCGTCGGCCCCGTTTGCGATTGCGCTCGGCGTTCTGAAGCGCCTTCAGAATTTCGAGGCGTTGCAATACCCGGTTCAGCGCGCCCGTGTCCTGTTCTTGCGAGCGTCGACTGGCCGTAAGAGCTTCGAGCTTCGTAAGCTGCTCGCGCCCCTTGTCCGCTTCAGCTTCGAGGCTTTTAATCAGTTCATCGAGATATACACTCATGAGGCCCCTCATGGTTTGCAGGGCGGGACTTATTCGGAGGCTCTCCGTTGGCAAGTAGCCGGACTGTTGCGGGACCTCTTCGGATCTTCGTGATGCAACGTCACCGTTTTCATATTAAACGTGAGCATACGTCGTTTGTTCCAAGCGATGGCGCAGTTTAGTGTGCGTTGCACAAAGCGACCCAAGAGCGTCGCGGGCGGGTGACGACCCTCGCACTCAGGGATGCGGCCGCGACCCCCTCGGCATCGGTCAGCGAGACGTTCCTGGGCGGCGCTTCGCCAACTGCCGATTGGTGTAATTCCGTCATGACGCTAAGGGCGGCACTCGCCGGGGCAAATTATTTCCTTCTGCCTCTTCCGTACCGAATTTGCGATGTAGATCAGACCAGCTCTGTCCATCGAGGACATGAAAAAGACGAAGCGTTGAGTCGGACGGTGCCGCCGAGGCTGTGAACGATGAACCTCTCATCGATTGGGAACCCTGCGTGGGAGACGGTACGGGGCGTGCGATTTGCGATGCTCCGTGGCTCCGTGCTCGTACCGGTCTTGATCACCCATGCTGCGGTCGCGGGTATCGAACTCCCGACGTCCGGAGTCGGTGGGCATCTCACCTGCTTCAATAAGCACAGGGACGCATTCGAGCAAATTGCGAGTGCCAAGCACGAGCGGCAGCCGCTTGCAGAAGCGGGAATGCTGATCGTGGACGTCGGCGATCTCAAACTCCATTCACGATGAGGCGGTGCTTTGTCATCGCGGTTGTCGATAACTTCATGGAGCCGGGCAGGGCCAGCTTTTAATTTTGTGGAGGGCCGCTTTTCGGGGAGGGACGGTGATGCGGATTCCCGTTGTGGGGCCGCTGGCGCTTTGCTTCGGCTCGAGCTTCGAGGCGGTCGAGTCTGGCGAGGAGCTGCTTGATGTTCGCAGGAAGCTCCTCGTCGGCAATATCTTGCGTGGCCCAGCGCAGTGTCTCGCCGACGCGGTCGAGGAAGTAGACGTTCTCGATCCTGGCGGTGTATTTCGGCTTGTCCATTTGCATACCTAATGCAGGAAGCGTGATCAGCGTTCCGCGGTGTGTGTTCGGGGTAATCACGGGCAAAGACAATGCCTGCGATTGCCTCTGAGGCACTTGTACACGGGAGTGCGAGGTTCGCGAGCGCGGGCTTGAGTGCAGAATCTGGGCTTTGTTGCATCCACGCAACGCGGATGCGAGACGACCGACATGCCACATCCCCTTTTTTGGGGAGGCTGGTTGCGATGGTAATAGGTTTGCTACTTCACGAACCGGAGCCAGTCTGAGGCAAATAGTGCGAGAGCCGCAACGAGTAGTGCGGCTCCGCCCAAAGACAAAATGGTCAAACGCCGCGCCGGGCTCGCTTTCGCCTGTCGAGCGGTCCGACGTCGGCTGAACCTGTAGCGTTCACTGTCGCCTGGACGAGTCGGGGGCGTGCATGTTGGGCAGGGCACCTGATTGCCGCGCAGTACAACAAGCTGCGCTCCGCTACAGGTCGGGCAACGGTCGGCGTCTATCGTCATCGCGGGAGAATACTGTCTCGATTGGCTTTCTTGAGGCGCGCGGTGACGCATCGGTTCGGAACACCTCGGCCTTATGGCGGCCCCTTCATGTCCACAGGCTGAAATGATGTGTTGCTGGCCGTCACTGAATGGTCACCCTTTGCAGCGATGATGATCGCCTCCGCACTTCCATGCGGGAGAGGCTGCCGGTCGCCGCACCTGTATGCGTATCAGCGGCGCCGGCAGCGCCTGATTGCGTCTCGCATATGAGCTAATCGCGTGTGACGCAGACCCGCCGCGCCCTTGCGAATCTATCCGTGATGCTTACCTAATAAGTGCGCGTTATGCGGGGCGCTGGTCCCCAGCATTCCCGAAAGGGCTGGCGCCCACTCTTCTTCTCCCATGGCCACGCTGCAGGTTCGCTGCAGGAGATTGGCGTTCGCCCAGGAGGGACGCAGCGCGCTTCAACAAAGGGCACTACAAAATGAATCCGAACCCAAGACGCAGGTATGGTCCGCCGGGGCCACAGCCAGTGCGGCGGTCGCAGAATGGTGCCGGCAGCGCACGGCAGAACTACGAAAGATACGTTGCCCGCGCACGCGAAGCGAAAGTAGCGGGTGACGAGGTCGAGATGGAGAACTGCTACCAACACGCCGAACACTATCTCAGGATCATGAGAGGTACAGGCGATGACCAGCGATATTAGCTACAAGACGCACATCCTCGTTGGCGTTCGCCCAAGTGGGATGACCGTGCTCGCAGATTGGCCATACGTGCCAAAGCAGAGTGAAGTGCAGAGGGAAATCGAGAAGGGACGCAACGGCTATGTGACGCACGTGCTTTGCACGCCGACATCAATAATGCCGGCGAGCGGAGATGGCGTGCCGAAGAGCGGGTCATGGGGATCCGGCCGGCGGGGATAAAAAGTGAGCGACGCGTAACCTGCGGCTCCAAACTAACGGCGAGAACTCGTGCGGCGGGGGGTGGGCTTGGCTTCGCGCGGAGTCTCTGCCCGACGGGCTCGTGAAGTTGACCCCGGTTTGGCCTCCGAAGCGGCATCATCGTAGGCTTTCAATATGTGTTTCGGTGCTTGCGCGCGCCAAACCTTGATGAGGTTCGCCTTTGCCCAGTTGAGATCCAGCTTCTCCGGCCTCACGAGGACGAGGGGATAGTCCCTGTAGTGGGGTGTGAAGAAGAAGGTTTCGGGCTCGACCTCGACCAGGACCTCCCGCTCTTCAATAGGGACCTTGAATACCGGGGCGTCCTCGTGCGGGCTCCACCAGACCCAGAGCTTTCCGTGCGCCTTCAAGGTGGGCTGGCCATAGGAGGTGGTCTCGTCCACACCGGGGAGGCCAAGGCCGAGCGCCAATTTCTTTAGGCGATCCCAATCAGCGCTTGCCGTTCGCGTTTGATGGCGGACCTCGCTTACGCAGCGCGCGTTGGGGTTTTACCCTTTGCCGCCCGGTATTTTGCCTTCAGGCCAGCGTTTGGCCTCGTACGCCTCGATGGCATCGGTAATGGCGCTTAGCTCTTCTTCCTCCTCCGAGCCTTCCGTGCAGCCCATGAGCGCGTCGGCACGAAGGACGAGCAGGGCATGCATGGCGTCAGACTCTTTGGTGAGCTTTGCGAGGGCAGCATGACCGGGGGATGCGTCGGGCTTGTCCAGGACCTGTGGTGCGGGTCTGATTTGTCGAGCGGTCTTGTTCATTGCACTTCTCCTCGAATCGTCGGGACGTGTTTCGTTGGATAAGGTCATCGAGCCGCTGGTTCGGGCAAGAGGCCGCGGTCTACTATCCACCGATGTGCAACTTGTACTCGCTGAACCATAAGCGCGATGCGGTGGCGCGGTTCTTTCGCGTCTCGCACAATCGTGCCGCTGCGTTCGAGCCGGTCACTGCAATCTTTCCGAAGCACGTGGCGCCGGTTGTGCGCGCGGTCGCGGACGGTGAGCGCGAGATCGTCACGATGAGCTGGGGCTTCATGCTCTTGCAGAACGGCAAAGCGCCGCGGCCGGTGACGAACGTGCGCGATGACACAATCCTAAAGAGTTCGTTCTGGAAGTCGTCGTTCGAGGAGCGGCGGTGCCTTGTGCCGGCGTCGTCGTTCTGCGAACCGAACGGTGATGTGAAGCCGGCGACGTGGCATTGGTTCTCGCTGAAGGGGAGTGATGCGCGGCCGCTGTTTGCGTTCCCAGGCATCTGGCGACGGTACAAAGGACCGGTGAAGAAGGACGGCCCGAACATGGACATCGAGACGTACTCGTTCCTGACGACGACGCCGAACCCGCTAGTGGCAACCATCAATCATGAGCGGATGCCGGTCTTGCTCACCAAAGAACAAGAGTTCGAGATGTGGCTGCGCGGCTCGCCTAATGAGGCAATGTCTCTTGCGCGCGAGTACCCGCCGGAGCGGATGCGCATCGTGCAAGAAGGGTCATTCAAAGAAGACCGAGTTGCAGCCTAAGAGCTGTTTGCTCGCGCAGCCTGCAAGACGCGGTCAAGAAGGGTCGCCATCTGCAAAGTCTCAGCAGTATTGAGATGGGCGTCAAATAGTTCGCTGATCGCGGCGCCGTAAACGGTCCACATCCTTCGGCGCATTGCGCGCCCAGCCGCCGTCAACACTGCGAAAGCTCCCCGACGATCAGCACAATCGCGGTCTCTCGCGACAAGCGAAGCCGCTTCCAGTCGATCGACAAGGCGGGTCAGGTTGCTGCGGGACATCACGGTGCTCTGGGCAAGTTCGTGCATGCGCAAGCGCCCGCGCGGGGCACGTTCCAGAGCCCACAAGACGTCGTACCAGGCGAGTTCGGGCAGCGCGGCAGCTTTCAAGCGCTCTTCCATGCACGCGATCAGAAGTGCGTAGGCCGTCACAAATCGTGGCCAAGCCGATCCACTTCCGGCTCTGCTATGCGTTTCGCTCACCACTGGATGCCTCCCGAACTTGTGATTGGCCGAAGAGAATGAGGTCGTGCACTATGTGATTGCAATTGCAATCAGGGCAATTGCAATTATATCCCTCCCACTCATCTGAGGCAACCCATGACACGCGTCATCGATCGCGAAGAGCTGCTGACCAAGTTGAGGAACACTCCGCCGCCCATCCTGCTAGAGGCACTGCCGGCAAAATACTATCTCGAGGGACACCTCGACGGAGCGCTGCATTTCCCGCATGATCGTGCCCGTGTTCTGGCACCAGTCTTGATCGCGGATAAGGCACGCGCAGTCGTCGTCTATTGCGCGTCGGATACGTGTCGAAACTCTCATATCGCGGCAGCCACGCTCGAGGCTCTTGGGTATCTTGACGTGAGCGTGTATGGCGGCGGCAAGAAGGATTGGAGCGAAGCCGGACTGCCGCTCATCGCTGGCGGAACGGTTCAGCAGGCCGCCTAGCGAGCCGACTCATGCAGGTTCGCCATCTTGCCGTGGCACTCAGCGCATCGAAGGTGTTCGCGGATAAGGATTGCGGGACAGTCCGCGCCGAAGCGCTCGACGTAGTTGGCAGGGTAGAGGACGCGCTGGTGCTTGCAGCGCCGACAGTTGGCGACAAGCGCCATCTTGGAATTCATGAGCTGGGCCGAGCGTACGGCCCAGATTGCGATCGTGGCGGCTTGGTACCCGCATATCACCGCCTTGAGCCGGGCCACTTCGGCCTAGACCTCGGGTCAATGAACTCGCCGCCGAAGCGGTCGCGGAACTGCTCGGCGTGGTCGGGCTCAGCAAAGCAGAAGACGAGCATGTCCGCGGTGTCGCGGCGGAATGAGTGCGAGCGCGGGCACAGCGAGAGGCCTTCGCAGAAGAGCCGGATCGTCACGTAGTTGTGGCCGCTGCAGCAGCCAGCCGGCAGCGCCACTTGGTGAGGCCACTGCCGATCCATTGTGCCTTTGCTCAGTTCGCCTTTGCGATAGACCACGGCGCCTCCTGAATTGGTCGCCGCCCGCGCTCTACCGCTACTTGCCGGGGGCGACGGGAGTTCGCGGGAGCTTGCGGGCGGCGTCATGAGGGTGTATCAGAATGAGAACAAAAAGGGAACGACATTTCGACACGGCTGTGGAAAGTGATGGTCATGCCGAACACCCTCGACGAACTGAGAGCATTGGAGCGGCAGGTCGAGCGCGAGTGGTGGTGGTTGAACGGCGCGCTTCATGCGGTTGCGCAATTACAAGCGGAGCGAGTGAGCGGGTCGCTCGTGGGCTTTCGCGAAATGCAGGAGCAGGCGCGAGCAATCGACAGCCGACGCGTCCAGATTGCGGTCCGTATCGCTGAGCTACAGCGCGACCTTAGCGAGCACGAGTAATCACAGCAGCGACCTGGGTTGGTGCTGTGCGCCCAAACGGCAACGATGAGGGGAGAGGTTGCGCCTGCAATTAGAGCAGTCGTAGCGCCCTCTACTCTCTATCGCGTTTGGGGGAGCGATTTCCGCCACTTTCGGCCGAAGTTTTTTTCAGTCGGTGCCAGTCCGCTTCTTGCGGTCAGCACGGTCTGCCTTCTCGGCCTCGTTCCAACGGCCAAGGAACTCTTGCGTCGCCTGCTTGTTGCGCCGCTCCATCTCGCGCACGCGCGCGATATGGTCGTCGTCCTCATCCCGGTCGGCGAACGATCGCGGCTCCCAACCCTCCTGGAACAGCCGCAGGTGGTTGGGGCGCTCGTGGTTGCGCGCGTCGCTTGCGGTATGGACCGAGTAGCCGGTATTGGGCTCGGCGCCGTGCTCGTCTTCCTTGACCTCGAAGTTGTCGCCAAGATCGTTGACTTCGACGTCACCGTCTACAACGAGGCCCTTGGCCATGTCCTCCAGACGCGACACTCGCAATCCGAGGTGCCGCTCGGGGTCGGTGACGGGGAGCTCCTCGCGCTCCTTTTGCTTGCGGTATTGGGCGATGTCTTCTCGCGTGAGCCCATTGTCGTGTTTGCGCCTGAAGGTCCCGAAGAGCTCAAGGGCCCTGCGCCACCAGGCACGCTTGCCGTCGGCACCTCGCTCATAGGGTTGCGGAGGCACGACGTCCAAGACGCGCGCCAGCTGGCTTTCGTGCTCGTGCTTCACCGCTGAGAAATCCGGCTGCGACGCATGCACAACTGAGGACGCAAACGCAAATCGGCGCCACTTATGCTGTGCTCGTGCGGCGAACTCAAGGATTGTTCGGTTTGGCTGAGCAACCCGAGAGCCAATTTCTCCGCGGAGTTCGTTTCTGGCGTCCATGAACTCACGGATATTGGACGGGGAAGTGCACGCGCATTGGAGGCGAGGCGCGTCACGGATTCTGTGAGGCGCGCGACGTGAGGAGCGCGCTATTGGGCGGTGGGGGAGGCGTCGGTCTTCGAGCCGATCGCAGCAGAATTACTTGGCGGGCGCTTCTTGTGGCTTCAGGACTGGAGCCCAGCGGACCACCTCGCTTTCCACGAGCGATTGCAGGGCCTGCGGCGTGCGACGGGCGCCGTCTGGAATTTGTCCACCGAGATCAATCAGCCGCTTCCGCGTTGCCGGGTCGTCCAACGCCTTAGTCAGCGCATCGATCAACTTGGATTGGATCGCTTGGGGAAGGTCCTTCGGGCCAAACATGGCAGTCCAGGTCGTCGCCTGGAATGCGGCTCCGCAGTGGTCGGTATGTCCTTGAGCACGTCAACGCGCTCCGGACCGGTGACCGCGAGTGCTTTGAGGGAACCCGCTTGCACGTGGGGAGCGACGGTTGCGAGAACTGTGCAAGCGAAATCCACCTGCCCGCCCACGACGTCATTGATTGCCGGTGCGCCGCCTCGGTACGCGACACGCGCTGTTTTCGTGCCGATGATGGATTGCAGTAGTGTGCACGCGGCGTGTATCTCTGAGCCAACACCTGCGTGCGCTTCACTCACCTTGTCCTGATTTCTCTTAACGTACTCCACGAACTCCTTGAGGTTGTTGGTCGGGAAATCCTTCCTCGTGACGAGCACGAACGGCATCTCGGATGTCTGACCGATCGGGGTGAAATCCCTGCGTGGATCGTATTTCAGGTTGGGATATTGGCTCGGTCCGGCACCGTGCGTTCCGAGGGTCCCGATCATCAGCGTGTAGCCATCTGCCGCTGCTTGAGCTACGCGCCTGCTGGCGACGGTTCCGCCAGCGCCGGCGTCGTTTTCGACAATGATTGATTGGCCAAGCGTCTTGGCCATGTGCGCGCCGACCAACCGCGCGACGATATCGGTTGTGCCCCCAGGTGCGAAGGGGACGACCAGCGTGATGTTGCGGTTCGGATAGTCGGCAGCACTCGCCGTTGAGTATCCAAGAATGGCGAGTGCTCCCATGAGTAGGCTTCGAACAGATCTCTTCCGCGGGGCCATCAAGGAACCTCCCGAGAGCTTGGTTGAACCTGTGTAGGAGCAGAGGGACGGAGAAGCAACTCTGTGATGCTATCGCCCTTGATCGTCGCTTCTTGCGACGCCTGACGGGGGAGCGGATGCGAAACGGCCTGCAGACATCGCTGTCGGCAGGCCGCGCCGGCGGCAACAACCGGTTCCCATTCGAAGTGCTGCATTGGGAGCGCGGAGTGCTGTGCCTGGAACGCCTGCCATGAGTGTGCCGCGTCGTGTGCTTTGCGGTGAAGCCAGTCGGAGAGCCGGATACCGGAAACCGGTACGTCCGGTTCGATGAGCGGGGATGGGAAACGGAGCGTTGGCCATAGGCCCCAAGCCACCGCGCCCATCCTCGACTCTACCCTTTGGTCTGTCG
>Ga0209382_10012329_pt1 | contig 10568 bp, 7 predicted proteins | sample SoiMetdeltSBSDD5_FD_187599 | JGI IMG/M metagenome (GOLD analysis project Ga0209382, IMG submission 187599) | Bulk soil microbial communities from a Populus tree surrounding site in Tennessee, USA - Soil MetaG P. deltoides SBSDD5 (SPAdes) (version 2) | ecosystem: Environmental > Terrestrial >...
GACGATCTCCCCCACGTCGCCCGCGATGACCGCGTCCTCGACGACGACCTGAGCCGTGGCATCCTCGACGCGCACCCGGGCCACCACGGCCGCGTAGCCCGCCTTGTTCTTGTAGCGCGCGAACCCGGCTCCGGTCCCGCGCCCGAATTCGCTCGTGGGAGCTCCCGCCCACCCCGCCGCGTCGGCTGCCGCCTGGAGGACGGCGCGGGCGCGCGGATCGTCGAGGTGGCGAAGCCTGAACTCGAGCGGCGAGGCACGGCAGGCCGCGGCGAGCTCGTCCATAAAGGCCTCGATGGCGAAGACGTTCAGGTAGGCACCGAGGCTGCGCAGCGACGAGGTGCGAATCGGCATCGACTCCACGAAGTGCTTCACGATCCGGCTCCGTGGCAGCGAGTACGCCGGCGTGGCGTTGCGGTGGATGCCGGCCTCGTGCGCCAGGAACGGCTCGGGAGGTCCCGGGCGGCGCGGCGGGTCGAGGTCGCCGGCGGCCAGGAGCCTCGGTGGCGCGCCGGGCATCGGGCGGCTCACGTGGGTCGTGCCCCAGACGTCGTGGCGCCAGTCGACGATCCGCCCGGCTTCGTCGAGGCTCGCCTCCAGCACGACGACGCCTGGTGCCCCGTAGGGCTCCCATCCGTGCTCGTCGGCGCGCGACCACTTGAGCAGCACCGGGCGCCCCCGCACGGCCCGTGACAGGAGCGCCGCGTCCAGTGCGGCGTCGTCTGCGCCGTTGTGGCCGTAGCACCCGGGTCCGGCGACATGGATCACCCGAACCGCCGCCGTGTCGAGTCCGAGTACGTCCGCCAGCGCCCCGCGCAGGACATAGACGCCCTGGCTGTGACTCCACACCGTGAGGTGGTCGTCCTCCCACAGCGCCATGGCCGCCGACGGTCCGATCGACCCGTGCATGACATACGGGCGGGTGTACGTCGCGCGCAGCGTGCGAGCGGCCTCCTCGGGGCGGTCGGGTGGCTCCGGGACCTCGGCACGGGGTTCCCCGTCGACGACCAGGAAGCTCTGCGAGGGCTGATCGCGCAGCCAGTCCGCGATGCGCGACGCCTGCGGGAGCGTCGCGCCGCCCTGCCAGCGGGCCCGAATCCGAAGCAGCTCCGCGGCGCCTGCGGCCTGCTCCTCGCGTTCCGCGAGCACACCCACGAAGCTGCCATCCCGGACCACCGATAGGACACCGGCCAGCTCGCGGACCGGGGCGTCGTCGAGTGCCGCGAGCCGAGCCCCCGGTCGCGGCGGGCGCACCACGCGTCCATGGAGCATCTCCGGGTGACGCATGTCCTGCACGAACCGGGTCGATCCGGTCACGATCCCGAGCAGGTCCGGCCGGGGCGCTCCGGGCCTCCCCACGACGGTGTGGTCGGTGGGCGGCTTGGGCGCGGTGCGCCCCGTCACGCGGCGGTCGAATGTCCCCCCGCCCAGGAGCTCCCAGTAGGTCACGCTCCCGGCGCCGGCCGGATCGCGCACGGTGCCGTCGTCCACGACGAGCCCCGAAGCGGGCACTCCGAGCCTGTCGGCCGCGAGCGCGACGAGGTGCGCCCGCGCCTCCGCCGCGGCCTGCCGCTGGGCGGACCCGCTCTCCTCGAGGGACGCGCTGCCCGCCGTGTAGAGCTCGTCGAGGCCGTGTGCGGTGTCGGCCGTCTCCACGCGGACCCTCGCAACGGCGACGTCCAGCTCCTCGGCGCCGATCCGGGCCAGCGCGCCGACGATGCCCTGCCCGAGCTCGACCTTGCCCGTGAAGAGCGTCACCGTGGCCTCCGGATCGACCCTGATCCACGTGTCGAGATCCGGGTACTGCACGAGCCGCCGGGGCAGGTCGCTCATCGAAGCGCCTCGGCGGCACGCCTGACGGCTCGGATGATCCGCTGATGCGAGCCGCAGCGGCACAGATGCGGCTCGAGGGCTTCCCTTATCTCGTCGTCGGAGGGCTCCGGACTCCGCCGGAGCAGGGCCACGGCTCCGACGATCATCCCGGGAATGCAGTAGCCGCACTGGGCGGCCTCCTCGTCGACGAACGCCTGCTGGACCGGGTGCAGGTCGCCGGCGGCGCCGATGCCCTCCAGCGTCGTGATGGCTCGGCCGGCGAATGCGTCGACCCCCGCCGCGCACGTCGGAACGACCTCGTCGTGGTCGAGGATCACGGCGCACGCATAGCACTGCTCGAGGCCGCAGCCCAGCTTCGCGGCGGTCAGGCCGAGGTCGTTGCGGAGCACCTGGAGCAGCGGCGTGCCCGGCTCCACGTTCACCCGCTCGACCCGCCCGTTCACGTGCAGCTCGATCTCACGCGGCATGCAGAACCCTCATCATGGCTCGTGCGCCTCCGACCAGAGCGGCGGCGGCAGCATGTACGCGGCTACGAGCCCGCCCAGCGCGAGCACGCCGAGCCCCGTGATCGGGACGGTGAAGCCGCCTGTCGCGTCGCGCAGGATCCCGACGGCGGTCGGCGAGATCGCGGACAGGAGGTAGCCGAGGCCAAGCATCCATGCCGTGAGCTCGGCGACGCCGTCGGCGCTCGCGCGCAGGTCGATCGGCAGCGCGAGCTGAATCGCGAGCGCGGCCCCGCCGCCCCCGCCGAACGCCACCAGCCAGAGGACCGGTGCGGCCTCGGGCGCCACGCCGATCCCGAGCAGCCCGACGGCCATGACCGCGACCGTCGCGGCAAGCCACGGGCGCCGGTCGCGTCCCTGGGACAGCCGCGCGAAGAGCAGCGAGCCCGGGATCACGAAGAGCCCGAGCGACGCCGTCGCGAGCGCGGCCGTCCGCTCGCTCCAGCCCGCGTCGACGTACAGCGCCGCGATCCAGCCGACGAGGCCCGCGTAGCACATCGACTGAAGCCCGAACGAGGCGGCCGCGGTCAGCTCGACCCGGTCGGGCAGGCGCGCGCGGCGGCCGGCGAGCACCGCCACCGGGGGCTCCGAGCCGCCCGCCACCCGTGCCGGCGAGCGCGCCACCGAGCGCATCGCCACAGCCCAGACCGCCGCGGCGATCAGCGCCGGGACGGCCGTGATCGCGAACGCCTCGCGCCAGCCGCCGACGGCGTCCGCCAGCGGCTCGATCGAGGCCGCGACTACGGCGACGCCGATCGAGAACGACGAGACGTACGCCGCGGTCGCCGCACCGCTTTGGAGGTGGAAGTGGTCCTTCACGACCACCGGCAGGGCCACGCCCGCGAGCGAGATCCCCATCCCGATCGGCACCGTGGCGGCGATCAGGAGAAGCGGCGTGGGCGCCACGGCTCGCGCGAGCGTGCCGCCACCGATCAGGAGCAGCGCGAGCAGGATCACCCGGTAGGGCGAGCTCCGCCGGATCAGCGGCGGCCCGGCGAAGGCGAACGCGCTCATGCATGCGAAGGGGATCGTGATGAGCACGCCGGCGAGCCCGCTGCTCATGCCCGTGTCGGCCCGGATCGTCTCGATCACCGGGCCGGGCGAGGCGACGCCGAGCCTCAGGTTGAGCGCCGCAATCAGGACCGCGACGAGCAGCCACACCGGCACGCGCTTACTCGATCACGGCCAGAGCGTGGATCTCGTGCAGGTAGCCCTCCTGGTAGAGCCCGGTGGTGCCGACGGAGGTCCAGGCGGGGTCACATCCGCCGAGCGCCTCGCGCGCCGCGGCCGCGACGTCCTCCCAGTCGCGGATGTCCTTGTGGAAGGCGGTCACCTCGACGAGGTCCGCGAGCGAGCCTCCGAGCAGCTCGAGCCCCCTGCCGATCTGCTCGAAGCAGTAGCTCGCCTGGGCGCGCGCGTCGCCCGCGTAGAGGATCTTTCCGTCGCCGTCGGAGGAGACCTGCCCCGCGATCCCGACGAGCGTGCCCGACTCCTTCTTCGTCACCCCCGAGATCGCCATGTCCTTCCACCACACGCTCTCGGGCACCCGCCCGAGCCGAGCTCCGGAGCTGAGGTCGAGGATCGCCCGGTACTGCCCGATCAGGCCGCGGGAGTGGAGTCCCGGGACGCCGATCGTGGTCAGCGGCGCGGCGCCGGACGGCTCGACGCCCGCGAACGCCTCCTCCCACGCGTCCGCCACCTCGCCCATGCCGCGCGGGTCCTGGTGGAAGCTGACCATGTCGACGAGGTCGTCGAGCGATCCTCCCGCGAGCCCCGCGAGCTCGGCGACCCGCCGCAGGCCCTCGCGCGCCTGGCCCGCGTGGCTGCCGCGCTCGAGCGCGGCGCCGTCGGGCGTGACCGCCAGCTGCCCGGACACGAACGCGAGGTCGCCCTTGCGGCACACGGCCGAGGCGGGCATGTCGCTCCACCACGACCCCTCCGGCGTGACGCACCGCTTGGGCGCGTCGCCGAGCACCGCGATGCCGCGCACCACGAACAGCACGCCGGGCACGGCCGCGCCCGTCATCGTGACCGCGGTCCAGGCCGGCTCGGCGCCGTCGGGCAGGAAGTCGCGGCCCACCTCGAGCGCCGCCGGGATCTCGCGCGGGTCGAGGTTGAACGAGACGAGGTCGACGAGGTCGGCGGCCGACCCGCCGGCCTCCTCGAGCGATGCGATCAGGCGCTCGAACGCGAGCCGCGCCTGGGCCTGGACGTCGCCGGGGTGCTCAACCGACCCGTCGGCGCCGGCCGCCGTGTGAGCGCCGAGGAACAGCAGCTCGCCTGCACGCTGGGCGGTGCGGCTCACGCGGGCACCTGCCAGAGCTCGACGATCATGTGGTCGGGGTCGTAGCAGTAGACGGTCCGGTGCCCGGCGAAGTAGCCGGCGTCGACCTCCTGCGGCGGGCAGGTGAACTCGACGCCCGCGTCCGAGAGCCGCTCGTAGTCGGCCTTGATGTCCTCGACGGTGAGCGCGACGTGGTGCGCGCCCACGTCGCAGGGGCGGAGCTCCTCGCCGTCGCGCGAGGGCGGCGCGTGGTACTGGAGCAGCTCCAGCATCGTCTCGCCGCCCGTGCCGAGCTCGACCAGGCGGAGTCGCGCGCCGTCGAGCGCGACCTCCCGCTCGAGCATCTCGCCGGACATCTCCGTGTCGAGCAGCACCTCCAGCCCGAGCAGGTCGCGGTAGAACGCGAGCGAGCGGTCCATGTCGCCGACGCTGCGGCTCGTGTGGTGTACGCCGACCACGCTCATGCCGCCGCCCAGCCGTCGTCGACGATCAGGTCGAGGCCGTGCACGGCGCTGGCGTCGTCCGACGCCAGGAAGATCGCCGCGCCGGCCATCTCGTCGGTCGAGATGTAGGCGCGCCCCGTGGGCGTCTTCGACTCGAGCAGCTTCACGAACTCGGGGTCGTCCTGGAGGTGCTGGTTCAGCGGGGTCGCCGTATTGCCCGGCGAGATCGCGTTCACGTTGATGCCGTCCTTCGCGATCTCCGCCGCGAGCGCCTTGGCGATCATCAGCACTCCGCCCTTGCTCGCGCAGTACGGCACGGAGTTCGGGAACGCCCGCGTGCCCGCGATCGAAGCGACGAAGATGATCTTGCCGCTCCCCTTCGCCTTCATCAGCGGTATCACCGCCTGGGACATGAGGAAGCTGCCCTTGAGGTTGACGTCGATCGTGCGGTCCCAGTCCTCCTCGGTGTACTCCTCCACCGGCTTGTTGATCATCACCCCCGCGCCCTGGAACAGGACGTCCACCGTGCCGTAGCGGTCGACCACCTGCTCGACGAGCGCATCGACGTCGCCCTTCTTCGTCACATCGGCGCGGATCGAGCACGCAGTGCCTCCGTCCGCCTCGATCTCGCTCGCGACCTCCTGGCCGCGCTCCGGGTTGCCGGCGTTGACGACGGCGACCTTGGCCCCCTCGCGGGCGAAGCCCTTCGCCACCGCCCTGCCGATGCCCTGCGACCCCCCGGTCACGATCGCCACCTTCCCGTCCAGCTTCACCTTCGGCCTCCTGGCAGTTGTTCGTTACGACTCATCAGAGCTCCGCCCTCCGGCTCGCGGTCGCGGCCTCGTCGACCGCGCCGTCCGCGTCGAGCACGACGCCGTAGACCTCGCGCGCGCGCTCGCTCGTGACCCGGCCCTCGGCGACGTCGCGCCGCACCATCTCGGCGGGCCGCTCGCGCGGCGGCCCGTAGCCGCCTCCGCCTGAGGTGTACGAGACCACGGTCTCGCCCGGCGCGAGGACGATCGTCGCGCAGGTCGGGAGCGGCTCTAGCTCGCCGTCGGCGCGGCGCCGGTGGTTCTGGATGCGGGCGCCGTCGTGGCCGCCCAGCGTCCCCTTGGCGTTGTTGATCGACCCGTCGGCGATGTACGCGACCTCGAGCTCGCGCCCGCCGATCGGCCCGTACTCGCAGAGCCCGGACGGCGCGCCCACGGTCCGGCCGGCGCCCTCGGTGTCGGCCACGAGCCTCCGCGCCGCGACGAGGATCGGGAAGTGGAGCTCGTCGAGCTCGACGCTGTCGATAAAGCAGAGCCCTCCGTTGCCGGCGTGGCAGATCGTCAGCCACGCGTCCGCCTTCGCGGCGGCCGCGCCCCCTGTGCTCAGCATGAACAGCTGGTTCACGAACGGCGCGTCGCCGTTGCGCGGATCGCGGCCGGAGACGACGCCCATCGACGCGGGGAAGAAGGGGCCGCACTCCGCGAGCCCGATGCCGTCCGCGATCAGCGAGAACGCGCGCTGCACCGGGTTCGTCACGCGGTCGGCGAGGTTGGTCGTCGCCACCGACATGCTCGTCGGGTGCTTCCCGCCGCCGGCCACGGACCCGTCCCGGATGCGCACGTCGATGCGGCGGAAGCTGCCGGCGTTCGTCGGGACGTCGTCCTCGATGCTGTTGAAGATCCCGATCATCGCCGCGGTCCGGGCGCACGCCTCGCTCAGGTTGAGGCCGCACGGGAACGTGTCAGGGTTCTCGGTCAGGTCCACCTCGATCCGGGCGTCGCCCGAGTCCACCGTCACGGTCACCTTGATCGGGATCCCGTCGTCCGGCGTGCCGGGCACGGGATCGTGGACGCTCACGGCGCTGGCCTCGCCGGCCGGCATCCTCTCGATCGCTGCCCGCATGACCTTCTCGCTGTAGTCGAACCACTCCGCCGTGAAGGCGTGCAGCGTGTCCCACCCGTACTCGGCGCCCATCGCGAGGATCTCGCGCTCGCCGATCCGGGCCGCGCCCATCATCGCCAGGAAGTCGCCCCGCCACTGCTCCGGGACTCGGATGCGCATCTCGCACATGCGCACGATGTCGGTGAGCTCCTCGTAGTCCTCCTGGACCTTCACCGCCGGGAAGATGAGCGCGCCCTCCTCGTACACGTCGCGTGCGTCGCCCATGTACGTCGTCGGCTGCGAGTTGCCGCAGTCGGCCTGATGCGCCTTGACCCAGACGGTGAAGTGGTGCTCGCCGGCTTCGTCGATCACCGGCACGAGGATCGTGTGGTCGGCCGGGTGCGAGCAGCCGTGATAGGGCGAGTTGTGGAGGAACGCGTCGCCGCGCCGAAGCTCGGGATGCAGCTCCATCATCGAGCGCGCCATCAGGTCAGCTCCGCTGAGCACGTGGATCGGCAGCGTCTCGGCGCCGGTGAGCAGCTCGCAGTCGCGGGTCACGACGCTCGTCGAGAAGTCCTTCGCTACGTTCAGGACGCCCGAGCGGCCGGTCCGGAAGAGCGTGTTCGCCATCTTCGTCGTCACCGCGTCGAAGCGCTTGCTCAGGACGGCAAGCGTCACCGCGTCGAGCCGCTGGGCCGGCGCGGTCACGGCGTGATCACCAGGGTCCCCCCCTCCGTCCGCAGGGCGCTCGCGCCCGGGTCGACGACGACGGTCGTGAACGCCGACTCGATGACGGTCGGGCCCTCGACGACGGCTCCGGGATCCATGGCCTCGAACAGCTCGACGTCCGTCTCCACGGCGCCGAGCCCCGCGAAGTAGGCCGTGCGCGAGCCCGAGACGCCCGCCTCGAGCGCGCCCTCCGCCTCGAGCCGGCCGAAGCCGCCCGCGCCCAGGCGTGCGCGCGCGGTCGCGCGCCAGCCGACGAACTCCACGTCCGATCCGGGGTCGCGGAAGGCGAACACCTCCTCGTGGAGCTGGTCGAAGTCCTCCCGCACCCGGCTCACGTCCGCGTCCGACTGGAAGCGATCGAGCCTCAGCGGCAGGTCGATCTCCCAGATCTGATGGCGGTAGCGGGCCTCGGCGTAGAGGTCGACCGCGTGCGCGGTCCCGCCCGTGCCGGGCCCCTCGATGAACTCGGCGCAGCGCTCGGCGAGCGAGTCGAGCACGCCGTTCACGCCGTCGAAGTCGAACCGGTCCGTGGCCGCGTAGTGCAGCGCCCGGTGGTCGGCCTGGAGGTCGGACATCAGCGCCCCGGCCGCCGACAGCGCGGCGCCCACCTCCGGGATCACGACCGAGCGGCATCCGAGCCGGCGCGCGATCGCGACCGAGTTGAGGCCCGCCGCCCCGCCGCCGCCGACGAGCACGGCGCCGCGCGGGTCGATGCCCTGGTTGATCGTGATCTCCTCGATCGCGCCGACCATGTTCTCGGTCGCGAGGCGCAGGATGGCCGACGCGGCCTCGGCGTCGTCGAGGCCCAGCGGCGCCCCGACGCCCGCCGCGATCGCGGCCGCCGCCCGCTCCGCGTCGAGCGCCATGGTGCCGCCGAGAAAGAACTCCGGATCGATGTAGCCGAGGACGAGCGCGGCGTCCGTCACGGTCGGCCGCTCGCCGCCCTTGCCGTAGCACGCAGGCCCAGGCACGGCGCCCGCGCTCTCGGGCCCGACGTGCAGGAGGCCGCCCTGGTCGACCCAGGCGATGCTGCCGCCGCCGGACCCGATGCTGCGCACGTCGACGGACGGGAAGCCGACGATGTGGCCGCGGTAGCGGCGCCCGATCCAGGTCTCCGGCGTCGTCGGGATCGCGCCGCGGCGCACGAGGCTGACGTCGAAGGTCGTGCCGCCGGTGTCGGCGACGATCGCCGTGTCGGAGCCGGCGTCCGCCTGGGCGTAGTGGCGACCGGCGATCGGGGCCATCGAGGGGCCCGAGCCGATCGCGTGGATGGGCGCGCGCGCCATGTCCTCGGCGTCCATGACGCCGCCGCCCGACGTGAGCATCAGGAGGCGGCCGCCAAAGCCGGCCTCGCGAAGCCGCCGCGACAGCCCGTCGAGGTAGGTGGACATGAGCGGCTTGAGCGACGCGTCGATGGCGGTCGACGACGCCCGGCGGTACTCGCGCAGGATCGGGTTGAGCACGTGCGAGAGCGTGAACGGAACCTGCGGCAGGTGCTCCTCGAGCAGCTCCGCGACGCGCAGCTCGTGGGCCGGGTTGACCGTCGACCACAGCAGGCAGACGGCGACCGACTCCACGCCCAGCTCGGACAGCTCGCCGATCAGCCGGACGGTCGCGGGCTCGTCGAGCGGCTCGACCACCTGGCCGTCCGCGGCGATCCGCTCCGGCACCTCGAACGTGAGCGCCCGCGGGATGTACGGGTCCGGGAACGGCACGGCGAAGTTGAACGGCTCGATCCTCCCGCCCTCGCGGAAGACGAGCACGTCGGGGTGGCCCGCGGTGGTCAGAAGCGCCGTGCGAGCCGTGCTGCCGGTGATGACCGCGTTGATCGCGTGGGTCGTCCCGTGGATGAACATGTGGCCCGCCGCGAGCAGGTCCTCGACGGAGGTCGCCATGCTCTCGGCGGCGGTGGCCACGGCGTCCATGATCCCGGTGACGGGATCCCCGGGCGTGGTCGGGGCCTTGAACATGTGGACGCGCTCACGGTCGTCCTCGAGCACGAGGTCGGTGAACGTTCCGCCGGTGTCGACCGCGAAACGCACCGCGGGATCATCTCACGTCGCCCCGCCGGTGCAAATCGTTTGCACACGCGACCATAAGCCTGCGCAGCGGAAGGCAGGAGCGATAGCGTGTAAACGATTGCAGGCGAACCGACGAGGGAGCAGATGCCGAAGCCGCAGCAACTGAAGAGCGACCGCGTGCCCACCCCGATGGCCCACTACAGCCAGGGCGCCCGCGTGGGCGATCTGATCTTCCTCGCCGGTCAGATAGCGAGCGACTACCGGACCGGAGTGCCGGCCGAGCTCGGCCGGCAGCCCGGCTACGAGTACTACGGCTCGAACATCAAGGACCAGACGCGCTACATCCTCGAGAACCTGCGGGCCAACCTCGAGGACGGCGGCAGCGACCTGGACCACGTGGTGAAGGCGCAGGTCTTCCTGAAGGACTCGGAGGACTTCAACGCCTTCGACGAGGTGTGGCGGGAGTTCTTCGCCTCTCCGCCCCCCCGGACCACGGTCGAGACCGGTCCGAAGGGGCTGCTCGTGCCCGGGACGCTCGTCGAGATCGACCTGATCGCCGTGGCCGCCGACGCCGCCGACCAGCCCGAGGCGCTGTCGAGCGACCGGGTCCCGAAGCCGCTCGCGAACTACACGCAGGCCACCGGCGTCGGGGACTTCCTGTTCCTCGCCGGCCAGGTGCCCAGCCACTTCGGCGAGGGCGGGATCGCGCCCGAGGCGCGCGTCGACTCGGCGTTCCCCTACTACGCATCTCCGATCGAGCGGCAGACCCGGTACACGCTCGACAACCTGAAGGCGCTGCTCGAGGACATCGGGAGCGACCTGGACCACGTGGTCAAGGCGCAGGTGTTCCTCACGGACCTGAACGACTTCTGGGAGTTCGACACCG